>Ga0315904_10002505_pt1 | contig 28352 bp, 24 predicted proteins | sample LakEriMetagenome_6_FD_203529 | JGI IMG/M metagenome (GOLD analysis project Ga0315904, IMG submission 203529) | Freshwater fungal communities from buoy surface, Lake Erie, Ohio, United States - Buoy 12 MA120 | ecosystem: Environmental > Aquatic > Freshwater > Lake | place: USA: Lake Erie, Ohio...
TTTGATAGTCGAGGTGTGCGGGGAACGAGCAGACCTCGATGGTGTGGAATCCGCCGTCTCGCACTTGCGGCAGGGCGTGGAGGATATCGGTTTTGTAAAAGCATCCGGTGGAGATGCCGCAGCGCCAGTCGCTCATGGTGGTGTGGGATTGGGGTTGAAGAGGCTGTCAAGCCTTGCGCGGAACGGCTCCAGCGAGCAGCCGCAGGGGTTCCAGCAGAATTGTTTTTCCTGTTGGGACACGCAGTTGAAATCGACGCCCGCATCCAGGCCGGTGGCGATCTGTCCGGCGAAGAGGCGGACGTAAAACTCGGCGCGCATCGCCGGGTCATAGTCGCGCCATCTTTCGCCCCAGCCGTAGGCCGGGTTGGAGAACTTCGATCTAACCAACCCGGCGATGTGCCGCGGATGCCAGCCGAGTGCGAGCAGGCAGCGCGTGACCAACTGGATGCCGGAGGGTTTGAGCAGCCAGTCGTTGGCTTCTGTCAGAACGTGGGCGGCGCAGGGCGGCAGTTCATCCAGCGGTGTCCGGTCGTAACCCGCTGGCCACAGCGAGGGATGGTCCTGCGCGATTGCATAAAAACGCCGGTGAAATACGCACAGCGGCGAGCGCAGATAGGAATCCATCAGGCGTGCGGTGCCTTTTTCCTGAAGCGGTATGTTCACTCCCGCGCGGCGCGCCAGGGCGATGATCTTGGCCGGTTGGTGGCGCAGTTTGAGCAACTGCGTCAGGCCCATCTCGTGCAAGGGCAGGGTGAAGAACTCGTTGACGCGGTCCTCGATGCCCATGCGGTCGATCAGCCCTGAGATCCAGGGTTTGCGGTAAACCGTGTAGGGAATGCGGATCATCCGGCTGTGGAGCGGATCGCCGTATTCGGAAAGATCGATCGACAGCATCTCGCGCATGCCGGATGAGGCGGAGCCCACGTGCTGGGCGGTGATTTCCACCGGAATCTCGCAATGCGGCGCGGCTTCCTTTTTCACCAAATGCGCGAAGTGCTCCATCAACAGCGCGAGGTGCGGAAACAAGGGTTCGGCGGCTGGCGTGGCTGCATCCGGCGGCGTGCAGATCGCCAGTCCCGCGATCGCGCGTGCGACCGCCGATTCCCGCGGGATTCTCCACACGAAGTGATGGCCCTGGCCGGTGACGAGGTGCAGGTAGCGGATGCCGAATTCCAGAAGCCGCGCCTCGATGGCTTCCACCAGCGGTTCTTGCAGGCGGAAGATCCTCAAAGCGTTGAGATAGGCTTCGGCAGGGTCGTCGAAATTGACATATTCGACATCCAGATGGATGAGCATCGACAGCCGGTCTTCCAGCGAACGCGCGAGTTCGCCGCCTTCTTCAAGCATGCGGTCGAGCGCGTCCGGAGGCTGGCGATGGAAGATCGCCGGGTTGTCCGCATCGAGCCGTCCGAGAAACGCGCAGGTCGCGTCGCTCAGGCGGCGACCGCCGAGATATTCCACGATCCGTTGCCGGACTGTAGGGTCCTGCAACACTCTCCAGTGGGTCGGAGATACCAGCCCGCCGGACGAATGACCGTTCCGGATCATGGAAGCAGTTCAAACTAGGGCCGTGCTTCGGGCGTGTCGAATCATAAACCACACAATTGATCAAGAGCCATGAAAGCTCCGCCCGCGCCAGCCTCATCGGTGAGCCCCAAGTCCGAAGTCTGCCCATGCTCGCGCAGGAAAGCCGCCAGTGTCAGGAGCCGGTGCTCCGCCGTCCACGGCCGGCTCCATTCGACCAAGTCGCTGAAATTCACATCCGCGGTGAGGTCCTGGCGGCCGGGATTCTGATAGATCGCCGGACCCTCGAGGCGTTGCTGCAGCAGATAAGCGCGCAGTGTGCCGCGCGGGCGGCGATGGTAGAGGTGGTCCGCAGTCGAGCCGTAGTCGATGGTGAGCATGCGACCGGCCCGCCACAGTGGCATCCATTCGGCCAGCCAGCGCCGGTAGGAATCGTGCACCTCCACGCGCTGGCCCGGCGGGTGGTTTTGCGAGAAGACCGACGATGGCGGCAGCGGGGCGGGTGAGAGCAGTGATTCGCGGGCCATTACCTCCGCATCGAAAGTCACGGCGATTTCACGCCATCCGTCAGTGCTGTTTTCGAAACCACGGACAGGAAAGGCATCGACGAGTTCATTGGAAAAAATCACCGCCCTGCCACCGCAAGCGGCGAGCGCCTCTGCCGGGGAGGCGTGCCATGTCACACGGCGGCCGAGCCGTTTGCGTTGGTTTTGCGCGAGCGGGGCGGAGGTTTCCACCAGGTGCAGGCGGATTTTCCAGCGGGTGCGCCATGGCAGACCGCGCAACATGGCTGCGGCAAGCAGGCCCTCGCCCGGACCGATCTCGATCAAATCGCGGCAACCTGTTTCCCGCAACGCGCCGCCGGCCCATTGTGCGACCGCACCGGCCAGCGCGCCGGACATCATCGGTGCCGTGGTGAAATCCCCGCAGCGGCCTATGCCGGTGATGCTCCGCGAATAATAGCCGTGTCGCGGGTCGTGCAGCGCGCGCCGCATGAATTCTTCGATCGGGATGGGTGACTTGTCGGAAATCCCGGTGATCCACATTTCATGATTCCTTTTACTCTCACATGGCGGGCTTGAGCGTCTTCGTCAGGTTATGCCCGTTTCCAAAGCAGTCCCTTTGCATCATGGCCGTAGCCCCGCAGCCGACTTGCTGCGGCATCTCCTGCGGGCGAGCAGGAGGGAAAGTGAGCCCATGCAGAGCAATGCGGCGGATGGCTCGGGGACTGCGGTAAAGGTGGTGTAGCCGCCGGAGAAGGTGCTTCTGAGGAGATCGGACTGATTGCCCGCAGTGAGGGTTTCAAGGGTGGTGCCGGTCCAGACTTGGAGTGTGGTATCTCCGAGGTAAGCAAACAGCGCGCCGTCAGCGGTGTGGTTTCCTTCGATGGCGAGGGAACTGCTCTCCCCCATGATGAAGGAAACGGCATCGATGCTTGCGGTGTTCGGGAGGCGGAGTTCATTGCCGAATGAGCCGGTCAAGGAACCGATGTTGACAATGGATGCGACCAGGATGCCTTCGATTGTCAGGATGTTGCCGTCCGAGCCGGTATTCTTCCCGATATACACCTGCTTGCCCGCGCCGGTCACATTGGCGGTGTCCCCTCCGGAGAGGGTGACCCGGTTGAAATCCGTCGTCTCGCCGATGATCCAGTTTTCCCGCGATATGAAGCTGATGCCGGAAATGATCTTGTGGGCCGCCCCTTGATCGAGAGTGGTGAAGGAGGAGACGGAACCGGTGTAGGCTTTGCCGGTATTGGAAACCGCCCCATTGGCCCCGGTTGCACCGATGATGATGTCATCACCGTCGATGCTTACCGATACGCCGAATCCTTGGAGAGCCCCGCCGTCGCTGGCGGTGAGCTTGGCGGACTCGGTGACAGTGCCGGTGGCGGTGCCGAGGTTGCGGTAAAGATAGGCCGAGCCTTGATTGGTGTTCGAGCCGATGTCATCCACGAAGGCACCGACGATTCCGGAGTTTCCCGACAGGCCCACGGACATGCCGAACTGGTCGTCAGCCGCGCCATCGCTGGCGACGAGTTTGGCGGATTGGGTGACGGTGCCGGTGGCGGTGTCGAGGTTGCGATACAGGTAGGCGGAACCTTGGTCGAGGTTCGCGCCGCTGTCGTCAAAGCGGACACCGACGATGGCGGAGTTTCCCGACACGCTCGCGGAATTTGCGAATTGGTCGTTAGCCGCACCGTCGCTGGCGATGAGCTTGGCGGATTCGGTGACGTTGCCGGTGGCGGTGTCGAGGTTGCGGAACAGGTAGGCTGATCCTTGGTTGGTGTTCAAGCCGATGGTGGCGGAACTCGCACCGACGATTCCGGAATTCCCGGAATGACTCACCGAAGTGCCGAACTGCGCTACGGCTCCGCCTTCGCTGGCCGTGAGCTTGGCGGTTTCAGTGATGGTGCCTGTGGCGGTGTCGAGGTTGCGGAACAGGTAGGCGGAGCCTTGGTTGATGTTTGCGCCGATGTCATCGAATCTGGCTACCACAATCGCGGAGTTGCCCGAAAGGCTCACCGAGCCGCCGAACTGGTCACTGGCCGCGCCGTCGCTGGCGATGAGCTTCGCGGACTGGGTGACGGTGCCAGTGGCGGTGTCGAGGTTGCGGAACAGGTAGGCGGAGCCTTGGCTGGTGTTTGCGCCGATGCCATCGATGAAAGCTCCCACGATCCCGGAGTTTCCCGACAGGCCCACGGCAATTCCAAACTGGTCACCCGCCGCGCCGTCGCTGGCGGTGAGTTTGGCGGTTTCGGTCACTGTGCCGGTGGCGGTGTTGAGGTTGCGGAACAGGTAGGCGGAGCCTTGGTTGGAGTTTGCTCCGCTGTCATCGAAGCGGGCACCGACGATCCCCGTGTTCCCCGACAGACTCACGGAATTGCCGAAGCTGTCGTTAGCCGCGCCGTCGCTGCTTTGCAACTCGGCGGCGTTGAGACCGTGGGAGAGCAATGAGAATCCTGCGAGCAGGCACAGGCGGATGGGCGGGAGAGACGAATGTGACATTGGCAATGGGTGGGGGATTTCGCGGTCGACTCTAATTCGGCGAGCATGGTTCTCTGGGCTGCATTGCCAAGAATTTTATAAACGCAATCAGGGGCGGGAATTTGCTTTTTGCGGAAGGCTACTGAAAGAAGCATCGTGAGGATTGTGCGGGGATTTTCTCACCCATCGTCCTCGTTCCATGCGGTAGGTTTACAAAACAACCGCGGTCCTTGCGGAGCGCGGTTGTCGTGAAAACGGATGAATGAGCCGCGGATCAAGCCGTGGCGCCGGCGGTTCGCGCCTTGCGGATCATGCTCTTGACCGTCTCGGATGGTTTGGCGCCGACGGAGAGCCACTTGTCGGCAAGCGCGAGATCGATGCTGAAATTGGTGCCTTCCTTGAGCGGATCGTAGGTGCCGAGTTGCTCGATATAGCGGCCGTCGCGGCGCTTGCGGCTGTCCACGGCGACGATTTTGTAATACGGGCGGTCCTTGGTGCCCTTGCGGTTGAGACGGATGGAGACAGACATGGTGAAGCTCGTTGGATGAGTCGTGCCCGGAATCGGGCGGGCGCGGAAATTGGAAGATCCCGGCAGGCTTGCCAAGCAGAATCTTGGCGAAAATTCCTCCGGTTGCGGCTCGGTCTCGCGGGCATTCTTGCATTTCCGCGGCTCATCCCCCAGCTTGCGCGCGAGGTGGAACGCACACTGACGATCTGGCGCATCAGCGACGGCAAACCCGGCCACGACAACCAATCCCGCGGCTTGGCAGAGGCGATTCTGCGCTCCATGCAGGGTGGCGAACACATCATTAAGCTGGGAGAAACCCGCGGATTTTTCGCGCGATTGCGCGCGGCGGTGAAGGCGGCGGCGTTTTTACCCGCGCCGGATCTGATCCTCGCGGCGGGCCACGCCACGCATCCGGCGCTGTTGTGGCTGGCGCGCAAATTTCGGGCGAAGAGCGTGGTTTTGATGAAACCGAGCCTGCCGCTTTCATGGTTCGACCTCTGCATCGCCCCGGAGCACGATTTTCCCGACGGCTGCGCCGCTCCCAACCTTATTTTAACCCGCGGCGCGCTCAACCGCGTGCGTCCCGGCTCCGGCGAAAAATCAGGCAAGCTCATCCTGCTCGGCGGTCCCTCGAAGACCCACGGCTGGGATGCTGCCGCGGTGCTCTCCATGCTCGCGAAAACCACCGACCGCGGCGGCTGGGAACTCACCGATTCCCGCCGCACGCCCGAAGGCTTTCTCGATCAAATCCGCGAAAGGTTTCCCGGCATTGCCGTTTACTCCCACAGTGAAACCCCGCCCGGATGGGTGCCGGATAAACTGCGCGAAGCAAAGGAGGCATGGGTCACGGAAGATTCCGTATCGATGATTTACGAGGCTCTCACCAGCGGTGCCCGCGTCGGTCTGCTACCGGTGCCGCGGCTCGTCCAAAACTCCCGCGTGCTGTGCGGGATCGACCGCCTGGTGGCGGATGGTTTTCTAACAACTTATGCGCGGTGGTCCGAAAACCAGCGCTTGGCCGATCCTCCGGAAACACTCCGCGAGACCGAACGCTGCGCGGAAATCATACTCGCCATGTTATGTCCAAACCGAACTGCGAAGGCTTGATGGATTCCGCGGATATCACAGCCCGCCGCGATCATTCTTGTTGTCCCAACGGCGCGGTAAGCGCATCGCGCAAAGGCACGAGAATGCCGTTGTCGAGACGGTAGATCCAACTGTGCACGGATATTTCCTGGCCGCGTTCCCAGGCGTCTTCAAGGATGGTGGTGCGCGCCACATGGGCCGCCTGCGCGAGCACGTTGAGTTCACAGAGGCGATCGACCGCGGCTTCGGTCGGCAGCGCGTCGATTTCATCGCGATGCAGGCGGTGCAACGAGCGGATGCCGGAAAGCCAGTTGTCGATCATGCCGTGGCGGAAGTTTTCCAGAGCCGCGCGCACGCCGCCGCAACCGTAGTGGCCGCATACGATGATGTGGCGCACCTTGAGCACGTCCACCGCGTATTGCAGCACGGCGAGCAGGTTGAAATCCGTTTCCGCCACCACGTTGGCCACGTTGCGGTGCACGAACACCTCGCCCGGCGCGAGGCCGGTGATCTGGTTGGCCGGCACCCGGCTGTCCGAGCAGCCGATCCACAGGTATTGCGGTTTCTGTTGGTTGGCGAGGCGGCTGAAAAACCCGGGATCCTCCGCATGAACGGACTCCGCCCATTCGCGGTTTTTCTGCAGCAGGGTGATGAGGGATTTCATGATCGCGGCCAACCCACTCAAGCGGCTTCACCCGTGGCGGGCGATGAAAAAAAACAGCTCAAACCGCCTGATGAAGCGGCGCGACACCGCCATGGCCGCGGATGATTTTATCCGCCGCCGCCGCCATGAAGCGCCGCCTTTCCTCACGCAGCATCGAGCCGAACTTGATCCGTTTCCCGTTGTGCAATTCCGCGATGATTTCCGTTTTCCGCCCGCCGTTATTCTGGTTCGTTTCCTCGATGCGGATTTCCTTCAGGTCCGTCGCTTGAAACCTGCGGTTCCATCGGACAGGACCGATCCCCGTGGCGATGGTGACCATGCCGCGGTCCACGTTCACTTCCGTCTTGCCCGCAAGGCACGACAGAAACGCGCCGATCATGCCGAGACCGATGACGATGAAGGGAGTGAGGAAGAGCCAGAGGAAGAGGGTCATACCCGTGCCCATGGTCTCGCCGTTCATGCGCGGTGCCGGAAACCATTCCGGCACAGGCGCTCCTAACAGATTAAGCGTCGAGGCAAGCGCCACCGAAACGAACACGGAAACAATGCCGTTCCAGAACAACGCCACGCCAAGCAAAGGCAGCGCCATGAGAAGCGAACGGTGCGTCGCTCCTACGAGCTCCCCCATCCCGGTGGGGCTGTGCCAACATCCCTGCGGCGGTTGGTACAAGTCCACGGAAGCGTCCAACGCGAGACCCGATGCCAGCGCGGACAGCGGCGAGGCGAGATTGCACGACCGGCAGAAGGCAACATCCCTTGCGACGTTCACATCGTCGGCCGGGATGATATTCCCGCACTTGGAGCATGTTGGAGCACGCATTACGGTGATGAAATTTGCGGGCGGCTTGTCATGTGGCAAGCGTGGAAGATCGGACTGATGTGTTTTCGGATTAAAGCCGCATCCGGCCGCATGCGCGTCATGTTAGAAAGGAACTCAAGCCGTCCAGAGGCAGGGCCGTGGCATTCCCGCCAAGTGGATATGGGTTGGCACAGCGGCAAATGATCGCAAGTGACGGCGCATGCTCGAATTCCTCCGCGATGCGGCTGAGTCGTCCGGCTCCGGTGGGATTTTCCGTCCACTTGGCATCGGCCAACATCACACGCCCCGCACGATGAAGGAGAAAGTCCGCCTCCTTGGTCCGGTCCCGCCAGTAGGCGAGCTGCCAAGTGCCGACACCTGCGGCGAGCAACCGCATCAACTCGGAAAAAACCATCGTTTCCCACAAAGCCCCGACCAAAGGCGAGTCGCGGAGATCCGCCGCCGAGCCCACGCCCATCAGAAAGGCACACAGCCCCGTGTCCTGAAAGTGAAGTTTGGGCGATTTGACGAGCGCCTTGGTGCGGTTCGTAAACCATGGCTCCAAAAGCGAGAGCACACCGGAACGTTCAAGCACGGAGAGCCATTGGCCGGAAGTGGACGGGGCGATCCCGACATCGCGGGCCATGTCAGTGCGGTTGAGGAGTTGCGAAGTCCGCAATGCCGCCGCACGCAGGAATCGCTCGAAATCCCGCAGGTTTCCAACCTGCAACTGGCTGCGCAAATCCCGCTCCAGATAAGTGGCCACGTAGGACTGGAAAAATCCCCGGGCATTGATTTCCGGTTTCTCGTAAAGCTCGGGAAAGCCGCCGCGAACCATCGCCTCCTCTACGGTCGTTGCCGGGCGGGCTCGGATGATTTCCGCAAAGCTCAGTCCGCCCAAGCTCAACACGGCCGCTCTGCCGGCGAGCGACTCGGCCACGCCGGACATGAGTTCGAATGGCTGAGAACCTGTCAGGATGAAACGACCGTGATCACTGCGGTTGCGATCGACCTCTTGTTTCAAATGCCGGAGCAGCCCGGGCGCATATTGCACTTCATCGACGATCAAGGGTGCGCCATGGCGTTTCAAAAAGGAGGAAGGATCGTGCTCCGCCTGCTCCGCCTCGCTGGGCAGGTCCAGACTCACGTAGCCGTGATCAGGGAAAAGCCGCTTCACTAGCGAGGTTTTCCCCGTCTGCCTGGCACCCGTAAGCACCACCACCGGGCGGGTTTTCGCCCTGTCCAGCACCACGGGTTCAATCAGTCGCTCGATCCACATCGTGCAAATCATACGACGCCATCGAACGATTTGCAAGAGGGGATCACTCCCACTCGCAGAGTGATTCGAGATACGCGGCCGAGCCGTCGCGCAGCCAGCCGTCGAGTTGGGACGGGTCCTTGAGCTGTTGGCCGCGCAGGCGCGGCACGGCGAGGTAGCGGGTGTCGATCGATGACAGGTGGCTCATGTCCACCCACAGTTTTTCGAACTGGCAGACCGGGAAAACGTCCTCCTGGCCGTGGCCCCAGCGTTTTTTCACATCCTTGAGCGTGATGTAGGTGGGCATCTTCGCCGCCAGAGCGCGGATGGCGGCGGCGGTTTTCGCCTCATCCGTTAGATCGGTGCGGGTGAGCTTGAAGGCGTCGAGCAGGGCGTCGATGTCGATCCAGCAGGTATTGGAGTTGTAATACGTGAGGTGGAACTCGTCCTCCTCGCGCGGCATGGCGAGGCCTTCGACAAGTTGCGGCCGGCCGTTGACGCGTGCGAGGCCGCCGCCGCGGTCTTCGAGGCGGCGGGTGATGACCTCAAAAGTGAGGCCCGCGCCGCTGGCGAGGTGATGGCCTAATAGAACCGGATCGACGTTCATGCCGACGGTGTCGATGTTGTGGAGAACCAGTGTCTTCAACTGCGGGCGCTCCTTCAACAGGGCGGCCAGCGTGCCATTGCGGATGAGATTGGGCACTTCATACCAATGGCCGACGGGATGCAGGCATTGCAGCGGCAGGTTGTCGGTGTAATCGGATGCCTCGCCGGCGGATTGTGCCCAGCCGATGAGCGCTGCGCGCAGGCTGTCGCGGACTTTCTGCTGCTGGACGTCGAGCGTCTGCTGCGGCATTTCCTCCCACGCGAAACGCAGGTCGCGCACGGTGGGAATGGTGCGCAGGCCGATGGATTTTCCTTCGGATAGAACGAGCGGTCCCTCGTAGTGGAAATTATCGTGTTGCGCGAGGAAGCGGCTGGTGGGTTCGTGCGAGAAATAACTCGTCGTGAAGATGTGTGGCAGCGGAGTTCCGCAGAGGCGGCCGGTTTTGCGGCTCTTGGCAAGGTGGGTTTCGACAAACGAGCGGTGGCGGCCACCGAGGCGGCAGAAGGGATTGAGTGCCTTGACGACGCCCGCGCCCTGCGTCCAGCGCGAGCCGGCACCGGCGGCAAGCGTCACCACGGCCACTTCGCCGTTTTTCAATGCGGCCATGCCGCGCTCGCGTTCTTTGATGGAGAGTGATGCCGCATCGGTGAGATCGCCGGGTTGCACGTCCTCGATCACGCTATTGGATGGCAGGCGGTTCTGGGCCAGGCCGATGCGGCCGGCGCGCAGGTCTTCGCGGATCTGTTCGTGTGCGACGCGGTCGAATCCGTATTTTTCGAGATAAGCGGCGAGCGAATCACGGTTGCCGGAGTTCTCTTCGATGCGCGGGAAGATCGAGTCGAAAAGCGTGCGCACCATGCCTTGAAGTTCGGGCCGGGTGCGGCACGCGTCTGCGAATTGATCAAGCTCGGCCATGCGCGGCGCGCCGAGGTCGCGGCGGTCCATGCGCAGCAAGGTGGGAATGATGAAGCGGTAATAAGCGGCGGGCATCAGCGCCTCGCCGCCGGTGAGAAGCTCTGCCCATGTGCCGCGCTCGTTGATGGCGAAATCATAGACCACGGGCTCCATCGCGAAGGGCAGCGCCGAGGCGAGCATGCGTTTGGTTTCCGACATGGTTTGTTGCAGGAAGGTCTGGCCCTCGCTCTTGCGCTCCGGTGCGAAGATGAAACCCATGCCGCCTCCGGACATGCCGCCCAACATCCAGAAGCCCCAGAAATCCTCGCCGAAAGCCTCGCGGGTTTTCGCGATCAAGTGCTCGGTGTAAAGATTGCTGGCCCATGGGATGATCGTTTGGATCGGGCCTTGGAAGTTGCCGGTGGTGGCCTCGCCGATCGCGGCGATGTCGCCGGTTTTCAATCCTGTTAGAATGCGGTCCAGCGTGCCGTGTGTCTGGAGACGCGCGGACCATTCCGGTTCGCTGCGCAAAAGATATTTCTCGGTGACCATCTCGAGAATGGGTCCGACGTTCTGCGCCATGCCGCCGTGCACGAGCACCAGCGAGTCCTGGAGTTTCTTGCGGGCTTCCGCGGGAACGTCGTCGCGGTCAAGGATGTGGTGGGTGGGCATCAGGCGGCCGCGGGAGATGCCGTGTTCGGGATCGCCCTCGCCGGCGAGCGCGCCGCAAATGAGTTTCATGCCGGGCCAGACGCCGCCGGAGTCCTGCCAGCCGCCGCCGGAACCGCCGATCCATTCGCCGAGCAACGCGCGCGCCAGCACAATGCGGCGCTCGTTTTCCTCCAGTCCTTCTGTTAGAGAGCGCGCCTGGCCGGTGGCCCGCATGCAAACGCCGATCAACGCGGCAAGCAAGTTGGTGGAAACCGCGAGCCGCGATCCTTTGGGGATGTTGTTGACGTTGCTCACGATCTCCAGCCCACGGCCGGGACCGGCGACCTGCTCTAACAAATCGGAAAGGCTCTGTCCGGAGCCTTCGATGCCGGGCGGCACGATGCCGCTGGCGATGACGGCGGCCTTGAGCAGGCCGAGGTAGTCTTTCGCGAAATCGAAGACCTCGTTGAGACTGGAAATCTCCGCCGTACAGCCGAGATCCACGCTGGTGAGTCGCAGCACCGGCTGCTCGATCACGCGCAAGCTGGCCTCCACCGGAGGGCTTGGCTCCTTGTCGCGGCCGTGCACGGCGAGATCGACTGAGATGTTGAGCACCTTCGCGCCCTCCGGATAGTCCATGCCGAGGAAGAAGATATCGCTCCAGCCGCAGTGCGTGAGGTCCATGCGCACCGGCGTGCGCTCGCGCAACACCGGATAAAGTCCGGTGGCCGGATCGCGCGCGGTGAGTTCTTTTCGTATGCGCAGCGGTTGGTCGTCCGGATGGCCCATGCGGAACATCCACTGGTTGCCGGAGACGCCGCGCACGCTGCGGCGCACCTGGTCGGCTAGGGTTTGAAAAGCGAGTTTCTGATAGGCCGCGGCCAGCGCGCTGGAAACGGCGTCGCTCGGCCCCTCGTCGCCCTGGGTTTTGAGAAACACGTCGATGGCTTCCTCAAACCGGCGCTCTAACAAGTTTTCGTAACCTTTGAAGGGAATGGCTCCGGGTTTCGCATTCGTGAGCAGCGCGGGCAGGTGGAAGCGGTGGATGGCATGGAGGAAAAGCAGTGCCCGTACGCGCTGGTAAAGATTTTCGCTGCGGCGGCGGAATGCGTCGAGTTCGCCGGCCTGGGCGAGCAATTGATCGAGGCCGAGACCCGCGCAGGCGGTGTCGAGCGCGGTGTTGCGCACGGTTTCGTCCGGCGAGGTGATGAGATCGGTGAGGGTCATGCGCTGGCTCACGCTTGGGATTGGACGAGTTGTTCGACGAGCAGCGAGAGCACCGCGTCGCGGTCCTTGCCGGCGAGGCCGAGCGCGATCTGGGCGCTGAGCAGGCCATAGTGTAGGTCGATGTCGAGGCGGCGGCCTAACAACTCATGGGCGAGGTAGCGTTCGCGACGGGCGGTTTCGGCGAGAGCCGCGGAGAGATCAGCGCGACCCTCGCTCATCTGTCGGCCGAGGGTTTCCATGACCGAGGGAGCGAGCACGTGCATGCCGAAGAAGCAGAGGTAATTGCCCGCGCGCAGGCCGGGCACGACGAGTTTCTGCTCTGCCTCGGTGGGTGTGGGTTTTTCGATGACGGTTTCCACTTCATAGAGGCGTTCGCTGCCCTGCACGCGCCGGCCGCCGATCGCGCCGTAGTGCGGGAGTTTGCTCTCGTGGGTGGCCTGCACGGCGGAAACCGAACACTTGCCCGACTCCGCCGTGGCAAGGAGTTGGGCGGTGCAGGACTGGTCCGTGCGGCTGATGTAAAGGTGGTCGCCGACCGTCAGCAGGAACGGATCGCCTCCGGTGAATCCGGCGGCGCAATGCACGGCATGGCCGTAGCCCTTTGGATCGGTCTGCGGAATGAAATGCATCTGCCTTGCGAAAGGACCGGCGGCTTCCGCGTAGGCGGCCTCGTCACCCGGATAGACGATCACGGCGATTTCGCCGATGCCGGCGGCGGTGATTTCCCCGGCGAGGATGGCGAGCACGGACTTGGCGGCTCCATCGCGGTCCACCAGAGTTTGGAGTGGCAGCGTGCGTTGTTGTTTCCCGGCGGCGGTGATGACGGCTTTGGTGACTCTCACGCGCGAAAGGTGGAGAATTCGTCCGGTTCTGGCAATACCGCGAACGCGTCATCCGGGCTTTACCCCGGCCCCGGCGGCGGTTAATTCCCTCCGGTCATGCACGGATTCTCCTACAAAAACGGCAACCTTTTCTGCGAACGAGTCGATCTAACGGCCCTGGCCGCCGGGCACGGCACACCGCTCTACGTTTACTCGGGGGGCACCATTCTCGACCACTATCGCAGGCTCGACGAAGCCCTGGCGGGCGTGGACCACGAGGTGGCTTATGCGGTGAAGGCAAATTCCAATCTTTCGGTGCTGCGCCTGCTGGCACACGAGGGCGCGGGTTTCGACATCGTATCCGGCGGCGAGTTGTTCCGCGTGATCCGTGCGGGCGGCGATCCGGCCCACTGCACCTTCGCCGGAGTAGGCAAGACCCGCGGGGAAATCATCTATGCGCTCGAGCAGGGCATCTACTCGTTCAACGTGGAGAGCGAGGAGGAACTCCGCTACATCAACGAAGTGGCCGGCGAACTCGGCATGACCGCGCCCGCCGCGGTGCGCGTGAACCCGAACGTGGACGCCAAAACCCACAAGTATATCTCCACCGGCAAGTCCGGGAACAAGTTTGGTGTGGACTTCGAGGCCATCCCCGGCCTCTACGAGCGCGCTGCGAAAGAGCTCCCCAACATCAAACTGCGCGGACTGCAGATGCACATCGGCTCGCAGCTCACGTCGATCTCGCCCTTCATCGAGGCGGTGGAAAAAGTCGCGCCGCTGGCAAAGCAGCTCAAGGAACTATATGGCATCGAGTTCTGGTCGATCGGCGGCGGCATCGGCATCATCTATCAGGAATCGCTGGCCTCCGGCTCCATCGACTGGTGGGAAAAGCAGCCCGAGCAGGAACGCCCGCTGACGATCGAACAATATGGCCGCGAAATCGTCCCGCGCGTGAAGGACCTCGGGTTGAAAATCCTGTTGGAACCCGGTCGTTTCATCGTTGGCAATGCCGGCGTGCTGGTCACCCGCTGCCTCTATGAGAAAAAAGGCCGCGCCAAAACTTTCAAGATCGTGGATGCCGGAATGAACGACTTGATCCGCCCCGCGCTTTACGAGGGGCACCATGAAATCGTGCCGCTCAAAAAACCGGAGTCCGACGCCCGCGTCACCGTCGATGTCGTCGGCCCGATCTGCGAGAGCGGCGACTTTTTCTGCCAGGACCGTGATCTGCCGGATTTCCAGCCCGGTGAATGCATCGCGCTGATGTCCGCCGGCGCGTATGGTTTTGCGATGGCGTCCAATTACAACTCGCGCCCGCTGCCCGAGGAGGTGCTCGTCGAGGGCGACGTCGCCACCGTAATCCGCAAGCGCCAGACGCTCGAAGACATCATCGAGGGAGAGTTATAACATGCCCAACGCGCTGATCCGCGAAACCTCGCCTTATCTTCTCCAGCACGCCCACAACCCGGTGGACTGGCAGCCGTGGGGCGAGGAAGCGTTCGAGCGCGCGCGGGCGGAAGACAAGCTGGTATTTCTATCCATCGGTTACTCGACCTGTCACTGGTGCCATGTGATGGAGCGCGAGAGTTTTGAAAACGAGCGCGTGGCGGAGGTGATGAACCATCATTTCATCAATCTCAAGGTGGACCGCGAGGAGCGGCCCGACATCGATGCCGCCTACATGGCCTATGTCCAGGCGACGACCGGCCAGGGCGGCTGGCCGATGAGCGTGTGGCTCACGCCCGATGGCAAACCTGTTTTTGGCGGCACTTATTTTCCGTCCGGGGATAGCCATGGCCGCGCGGGGTTCACCCGCGTTTGCCACGAACTCGGCAGACTCTGGCGCGATGACCGCGAACGCATGATCGAGGCGGCCGCATCGGCCATCCGGCATTTGCGAAACGAGGCCGCGGAGGTCGCGGACTTGTCGGGCTTGCCGGGCAAAACGGTGTTCGGAGATTTCCTCGACCGGTGCGACACGATGTTTGATCCGAAGTTCGGCGGTTTCGGCGGCGCGCCGAAGTTTCCGCGGCCGGTGGTGGTGCGCGCCCTGATGCAACTCTGCGAACGATTCGGACGCGACACGCCCGGGGGCGCGATGGCGTGGGAAATGAGCAGCCGCACACTGCGCGCGATGGCGGCGGGTGGCATGCACGATCATCTCGGCGGCGGTTTTCATCGCTACTCGGTGGACCGCTACTGGCATGTGCCGCACTATGAGAAAATGCTCTATGACCAGGCGCAGCTCGCGATGGCCTATCTTGATGGATGGCAAATCTCCGGAGATGATAACTTCCGCGAAGTAGTGGAGGGAATTTTCCGTTATCTGCTGGAAACGATGCGCGATTCCGGCGGCGCGTTTCATGCGGCGGAGGATGCCGACAGCCTGCCGGATCATAATGCCAAAGAGAAACGCGAAGGCGCGTTCTGGACATGGCCGGCGGATGAGATCAGTCGTTTGTTGGATCCGCGTGATGCCGCAATCTTCAGCGCCGCTTATGGAGTGGAGGCGGATGGAAACGCGCGGCCCGAGAGCGATCCGCACGGCGAACTGGAAGGACAAAACACTTTGTTCCGCGCAAGGCCGGACAACGAACTGGCCGCGATGTTCGATTGCACGGAATACGAAATCCGCGCGTGCCTTGAAGCCTCCAAAACCATCCTGTTTGAGCACCGCGCGAAGCGCCCGCCGCCGCACCGCGACGACAAGATCGTCACCGCATGGAACGCCCTTGCCATCGGCGCGCTGGCTCGCGCCGCGCGGATCTTGCAACGGGAGGACCTGGCGGATGCTGCAATGAAAGCCGCGGATTTCATCAAGCAAGAGTTATGGGATGGGCGGCACTTGTTTCGCAGTCATCGCCAGCATCGTGGTAGCGCGGAAGGATTTCCCGCGGATTATGTTTTTCTCATTTCGGGTCTCATCGAACTTAACTCGATAAAGCCGGATGGCGGTTGGCTGGATTGGGCGGCGGAGCTTCAGCAAAAACTCGATGCGGATTTTTGGGACGATTCGAAATCCGGCTATGTCATGCGGCCGGCGCTGGCGGGTGAGACGCTGCTGGTCATCCGCGAGGATTACGACGGAGCCGAGCCATCGCCCAACCACCTTGCGGCGGAAAACCTTCTCAAGCTCGCGGTTTTGTTGGACAGGCCGGAGCACGCCGCGCGCGCGGAGGAATTGTTACAGGCCGGAGCACGCATGCTGGAAACCCAGCCCTTCGCCTGTCCGCTGCTGCTCGCGTCGCTCGATCTCCACGAACGCGGAGTGATGAAATTCCAAGTGCCTGATGCCGCGGATGCCGATGTTTTGGAAAAACTCCGGAAAACCCATCTGCCCCGCGGCGTGTTCGCTCCGGGCGAAGGCAATGAAGTGATCGTATGCGAGGGCATGGTCTGCCGCAGGTTTGGCTGAATTGATGCTTGGCACGGCGCACTCCGCGCATACACCAAGCGCATGGTGCTCGGCATTCTCGGCTCAGGTTCCGGATCCAACATGCAGGCGATCCTCGATGCGATCGACGCCGGCAATCTCGACGCGCACATCGCCGTCGTGCTCTCCGACAACCCTCAGGCTTTCATTCTCGAACGCGCGCGCCGGCGCGGCATCGAGACCGGCATCATCGACTGTCGCGGCTTCCGCACGAAGTTTCCCGAGGAGGCGCAGCAGGAAACCGCCGAACGCCTCACCGCAGCCGGCGTGGAGCTCGTCTGCCTCGCCGGGTTTCTGCGGCTGGTGAAGCGCCCGCTGTTGGAGGCTTTCCCGCAACGCATCCTCAACATCCATCCCGCGCTGTTGCCGGCGTTTCCGGGACTGGAGTCATGGAAACAGGCGCTGGATGCCGGAGTTTCGGAAACCGGAGCCACCGTTCATTACGTCGATGAAGGCATGGACACCGGCCCGGTCATTCTCCAGGAGCGCGTGCCCGTTCTTCCCGGCGATACCGCGGAGTCGCTGCATGCCCGCATCCAGATCGCGGAACACCGGCTTTATCCCGAAGCCATCAAGCGAGCGCGAGCAGCTTGGCCTTGAGCTGGTCCTTCGTGACGTTGGCGCCAACGATCTGGTCCTTGATCTCGCCGTTCTTGAAAAACAGCAGCAGCGGGATGGATTTCACGTTGTATTTCAGCGCGAGATCGCGGGCGTTGTCCACGTTGACCTTGCCGACCTTGGCCTGGCCGTCGAGTTCGGTGGAGACTTGATCGATGACCGGACCGATCATTTTGCAAGGTCCGCACCACTCTGCCCAGAAGTCCACAAGCACGGGCAGGTTGGAGTCGATCACTTCGGATTGGAAATTCGTTTCGGTAAGTTGCAGAGCCATGCGCGAAACTTGGAGTGTGATCCCGGACACGTCAAGAGCCGCACCGCGAATCATGCGGAGCGGCTCTTGCAGACGTAAAAAACAGGTGGTTTCAGATACCCGGAGGCAGCGCGCCGGCCGCGAAGGCCAGATAGAGCACGGCTGCGGCGAGCACTGCATTGACGATGGGCCAGATCATAAGCGGAAAAGGTGGGGGTTCGGGTTGTTATTCGATGATTTGCGACCAGTCGCCTTTGCGCGGGCTGTCTTCGGCGCTGATCCATTTGTTGGCGAGCACCAGTTGCAGTGAAAGCAGCAGAAGGGCGGCGGCCAGACCCACACCGGCAAGAATCTTGGTGAGATTGTCTTCGGTTTCCTCCTCCTCATCGTCCGCGACCATCAGGGTCGGAGCTTGCGAGGGTGAAGACGCGCCGAGCGGGGAAGTAGGCGGCTGAAGCTGCACGGTGGCTTTGGGCAGAGTCGGCGTGGCACCCGGAGTTCTGAGCGGGATCGTCGGCGCGCCGGAGCCGATCGGCGCGGTGGAGGTGGCGAGACGAATCGTCGGAGCCGGGGCGGCGGCAGGCGCACCCGCGGGGCGGGGCGGCATGGCGGCGGAAGGTGTGGGCGGGCGGGGCGCGCCGGTGGGAGTGGGCGGGCGCACCGGCGGCGCGAGCGGCACTGTGGAGGATGGAACGGCAGGCGAGTCCGCGGCTTTGAGGGTCACACGAACGGTTTCCTTCTTGAGAGGAACGCTGGACGTTTGCTTGGAAGGGGCGGGAGGTTGGTTTTCGTTGTCGCTCATGCGCGCGGGTTTTGGTGGTTAACGCGGCGAGTAAGACAAGCGCGCCGCGGCCTGTCAAACCCCCAACTCGGGAAATTTCCTCCTTTTTGAATACCTTCAGAGATCGAACGCCGGTGTGGGGGTCATTGGACCCTTGATGGCGGAAGGAAACGCGAGTTCAAGCAAACCGGGCTTGACAGGATTCTCAAACGAAAAGTTGCGGATGATGATTTCGTGTATGCGGGCTGCAGCGCAGGGATTTGCGTGATCACGCCCGGGGGCAATACGGGCCAGGTTGGATCTACATCGGCGGCGAGCACACCGGATTTCGCAGTGCGGTCATCCACCCCTACGGCGGGCAAATGCTCCGCCAAGGTGCCGCCAGCCAGACCATCGGGAGCCGGCAAGCTTCATGAAGCCGTCCCCCGCCAAAACCCGGAAAACAAAAGAGGCGGCCAAAGCCGCCTCTTGTTCCATTAAGGAGAATCGTGGTTCCTGTCACCAGGCGCTCTGTTTGACATAGATCACATCAAACGGCCTGACGTAGAATGGCGTGCTGTCCGCGCCGCTGAGAGCGTCGTTCATATTGAGCACATAGCGCTGGTTGCGGCCTTTCTCGTTGCGCACGACGATGACTTGTTTCGGATTGGCGAACTTGGTGAAGCCGCCGGCTTCCATCACCGCTTCAAGCGCCGTCATCGGGCGGTCGAGAGGGACCTTGCCGGGGCGCAACACCTCGCCTGATACATAGACGCCTGCCGCGGCGCTCTCGAGCGAGACGACCACGGTGGGGTCCTGAAGGTGGGGCTGGTAAAGCGAGGTGAGCGAGGATTGCAGGCTGTTGATCGTCCTGCCGGAGGCGCTGACGTCGCCGATTGTCGGCAAGCTGACTTTGCCGTTGGGCTGGATTTTCTGCTTGGTGTTCAGCTCGGGAGCACTGGTGAAAGTGACGGTGATTTCGTCGCCCGGTGCGAGCGCGCCGCTGGGCCTCGCGGATGAGGCGGCCGCCGGAATCGGCTCCGAGGGGGTGTTGGTTTGGCAGCCAACGGATGTGAACATCACAAGCGCCGCAAAGAAGCAGGACGTTGCCGGAGCAAGGGCGCGCCACAAACGCCGGGCGGGGCTGTCGGCAACTCGGCCGTCTGTCATGTCAGTCATCGGTGTCGTCTTCATGGTTTTTTAGTTATGGATGAGATGGTGTGTTTCGTTTCAGGAGAGCTTTCAGGCTCCGGAGTCCAGATAGGATGTCCAGTCCGGAGGCAGCGGGGAGTTTTCGATGCCGCTTGCGATGCGGCCTTCCCAGACGGGGTTGAAGGTGGTGCTTGTGCCGTAAACCATGATCAAATCCTCGGTGCCGATGCTTCTTAGCGCATGGGCCACGCCCGGTGGGATCACCACGGCGGCGTTGTCCATGCCCGGTTTGCTATCGCCGCAGATCGTGAAGCGCATGACGCGCCGTGTCAATCCCTCGCGCTCGTCCACAAGGATCATCTCGCAGATGCCGGTTAGGAAAAACATCACGTCCCACTGCTCGCGGTCATAGGGCCGGCTGGCATGGTCCGCGGGGTTCTGGATGAAACGTTCTTGAAACCATTGCCGTGGCGGGATGCCCGCGGGGATGTGAGGCGGGTGGACGTGGAAACCCTTGGCGCTGTCCCGGTGCATCAGCGCGGAAGCCCATTGGCGCGGCGATAGTCCGATGCGCTCGAGCACGCCCTCGTTGATGCGGGTCAACTCCGCGAAATAGCCCCGGCCTTTCTGTTGGAACACGCGGCGGGGAAAAATTTCGACTCCCGGTATCCATGCTTTTTCCAGTCCGTTCCTGCCGTCTATCAGTTCGGAAACGGCGACCCCGGAGCCGCCAAGCCGGCGGGCCAGCGTGTCCTTCGAGTAGTCCCGGGTTTCCAAAAGGGCGCGCGCCGCAGGGCGCAGGCCGCTCCAGCAATCGTCGGATGATGATTTCATGATTTCGATCAGGGAGCGGGTTCAGAGTGATTTGAGATAGTCGCCGTAAGGTGTGCCGGCGTATTTCGCGACGGATTCGCCGAGTTTAGCACGGTCGATGCGGCCTTGCACGAAGGCGACTTCCTCCGGGCAGGCGATTTTGAGTCCTTGGCGCTGTTGGATGACTTGCACAAACTGCGTGGCGTCCGCCAGCGAGTCCGGCGTGCCGGTGTCCAGCCAGGTGGTGCCGCGTCCGAGGAGTTCGACGCGCAGTTCGCCGCGTTCGAGATAGAGCCGGTTGAGATCGGTGATTTCAAGTTCGCCGCGTACGGAGGGCTTCAGGCTGCGGGCCATCTCCACCACCTTGCGATCGTAGAAATAAATGCCGGGAACCGCGTAGTTGGATTTCGGAGCGGATGGTTTTTCCTCCAGTGAAATCACGCGGCCATCGGAGTCGAACTCCACCACGCCGTATTGCTCGGGTTGTTGGGTGTGATAACCGAAGACGGTCGCTCCTTCCATCCTGCGCGATGCGGCAAGCAGTGAGTGCCCCAGCTCGTGACCGTAAAACAAATTGTCTCCGAGAACGAGGCTCACGGGTTCTCCGGCGATGAAGTCCGCGCCGATGAGGAACGCCTGCGCAAGCCCTTCCGGCTTCGGCTGCGTGGCGTAGGAAATTTCCAGCCCCCACTGCGAGCCATCACCTAACAGATGCTCGAAACCGGGCAGGTCGCGCGGTGTCGAGATCAGCAGGATTTCCCGGATGCCGGACAGCATGAGAACCGTCAGCGGATAATAGATCATCGGCTTGTCATATACCGGCATGAGTTGCTTGCTCACCGAGTGGGTCATGGGAAACAGGCGGCTGCCCGTTCCTCCGGCAAGGATGATGCCCTTGCGGAGGGAATGCTCCGCAGGCGTCAGTCTCTGGCGGCTTGGTGGAAAATCGGTCATAATGATGTTTCAGCCCAGGGTTCCAAGTCTCTCGCCACGATAACTGCCGTCCTCGATCTGGCGGATCCACTCCTCGTGATCGAGATACCAGCGCACGGTGCGGCGGAGACCGGAGTTGAAATTCTCGCGCGGGTGCCAGCCGAGTTCGTTTTCGATCCGCGCGGGATCGATCGCATAGCGGTGGTCGTGGCCCGGGCGGTCCCTGACATAGGTGATGAGTTCCTCCTCGGAAAGCGTGACCTTGTCCGGCGCGAGCTCGCGCACGGTCCAGATGATGGCGCGCACGACATCGATGTTTTTCATCTCGCACTTGCCGCCGATCACATAAGTCCTGCCAGGCAGGCCGCGGAACAAGGCCATGGCAAGTCCGCGGCAATGATCCTCCACGTAAAGCCAGTCGCGGATGTTCGAGCCATCGCCATAAACCGGCAGCGGCTCGCCCTTGAGTGTCTTGCGGATCATGAGCGGCAGCAGTTTTTCCGGAAACTGATAGGGGCCGTAGTTGTTGGAGCAGTTGGTGGTGACAACCGGCAGTCCGTAGGTGTGATGATAGGCGCGGGCGAGGTGGTCGCTGCCGGCTTTGGAAGCGCTGTAAGGACTGTTGGGCGAATAAGGCGTTTCCTCATGGAAAGGCGGATCATCCGCGCCTAGCGAGCCATAGACCTCGTCGGTGGAAACATGCAGGAAGCGGAGATTGGGATCATTCATGCGGCCGGTCTCCACCGCATAACGCCGGAACTGTTCGAGCAGGCGATAAGTTCCCACGAAGTTCGTCATGATGAACTCCTCGGGATTGTCGATCGAGCGGTCCACGTGGGACTCGGCGGCGAGATGCATCACCGCGTCGATCGCGTGTTCGCGCAGAAGTCCGGCGACTAATTCACCATCGCCGATGTCGCCCTGAGCGAAAACATGGCGCGGGTCAGCCTCCACATCCGCCAAGCTGGAGCGGTTTCCGGCATAGGTCAGCTTGTCGAGCGTCACCACCCGGTTGATTTCCGCGCCAAGCTCCGCGGAGGCATCGCCTAACAGATAATGCACGAGGTTTGAACCGATGAATCCGGCTCCGCCGGTGACTAGGATGTTCATGAAGGATGAAGGAATGGTTTGGCGCACAGCCAGCCTATGCATGGCTGGCGGACATTTGAACTACGAATTCGCGTATGGCATCCTGCCAAGGCCGCGGGCGGATGCCCGTGGCACGCGTGAATTTCGCCGTGTCCAGGGCGCTGTTGCGCGGACGCTTCGCAACGAACGCCGCCACGGAATCCACCGGCACGCCGGTGATTTCCCTGGCAAGCACCGGCAGCCCGGCCTCTCTCGCGACATCGATGCAATACTGGCCCCAGTCCCTCCAAGTGCAGGGGTCGGAGTTGCAAAGATGATAAACTCCACGCGCCGGACCTTCCGCGCGGAAAACGAGGGCGTTCAACCACTCGACAAGATCGATGGTGTAGGTGGGATTGCCGGTCTTGTCGCCGGGCAGCGTGACCTCGCTCTTCGCGCTTGCCTGATTGATGATCCACTCGGGAAAAGCCGGCCGGTAGGGACCAAAGACCCAGGAAACGCGAGCCACAAGATTGTCAGGGGACGCCTGCATCACGCGCCGTTCGCCTTCGAGTTTCGATGCGCCGTAAACACTGACGGGTATGGCTTCATCGGTTTCCACATAGGGTCCGCTCTTGAGTCCGTCGAACACCATGTCGGTGCTGATGTAGGTGAGATGCGCGCCTTTCTCCGCACATATCTCCGCGATGCGTCCCGGACCCGCCGCATTGACCGCATGAGCTTCATCCGGATGCGTCTCGCAGTAATCAACCGCGGTGAGCGCGCCTGCCAGAAACAGATGGTCGAATTCCAATCCGCCAAGCGCGGCATCAATGGACGCTTCATTTCCCAGATCCAGTTGCGAATGATTGAAACCCGTTACTCGGTGTTTTGAACTGAAACAATTCATCATCGCATGGCCAAGCCGGCCGCCGGAGCCTACCACCACGACATTGTTGCGATCATTTTTCATATATTCCATCGACTGACATTAATCCGATTTTCCGCATCAGGTTTTCCATTTGCGTGTGAATATTTTCTCCGCGACCGGGTATGCGCCAAGAATCAACAGATTTCTAACAAAAATCTTCCAACCGGCAGTTGCGCTCAAGCCGGCAAGCGCATAGCGTTTCGCGAGCGGTTTATTACGGAGCGCGCATGCAAGCTCAGAGCACCGGGAGATGAAATATAGCATTTTTCGCCGTGAGTTTGCCGCAGCATCGGCATCGAGCGGGAGCAGGCGCCAGGAGGTTTCCGAATGGACCCTGCCACAACATTGGCAATTCATTAGGGCGACTTCCGGATTGATCGGGTCCGAAAGTCCCGAGAAATCGCGTTTCCGGCATATGTCAACCAGCGTTTCATTCACAAAAGCATAACCATATCCGATCACCAGCCCATGCATGAGCTTGTGGTCTTCCGCGACCCGTAGAGACTCGTCAAAAACGCCGGATTTCATGAGGGCGCTTTTTTCAACGATCATTGATAATAGGATTGGATGCCCATTGCCCTTCTGCTTGAAGATCCTGAAATCGCCCGGCGGATAGAACTTGTCGGCTTTCCAATCCAGTGCGGAGTCCATTCTGCAAAGACCATCCAACGAATCCCCCGATTCATCGGCGCAGGTGCAAAAGCAGACTTTGGCCCCGGTCCGCATGATGCAGTCCGTCTGACGCCGGAGCTTTTCCGCGCGCCAGGTGTCATCTGAGTCGAGAAACGCGATCCAATTCCCCGTCGCCTCGTGAATACCGCGGTTTCTTGCGGCGCTGACCCCGCCATTTCCGATTCTAATGTAACGGATCCGGTCCATGAACGGCGCGAGAGCATCCCCGGTGGCGTCCGTGGAACCGTCGTCGATGACGATCACCTCGTGTGGTGGACTGGTTTGCTCCAAGACACTGCGAACCGCCACCGGGACCTGGGCCGCACGGTTGTAGGTTGGAATGATGACACTGATCCGCAACGCTTCCATCATGGTATGTTTTTAGCCAGCGCGCGGAGATGATACTTCCGCGGTTCGCGCGATTCCCGGATGAAGTTTTCGAGGAATGCGATCCGGGTGACATAGCACAATTCCCATTCCGGGCACCCTTCGGCCGGGGTCCCGCCAAACGTGCCCAACAAGCGTCTGACAACGAGTTTCAATTTCATCCAAGAGGCATTCATTCCGGAATTGCTTGCGCTGCCGTGCTTCCAGTGATGGAGTATATAGGCGTGTGTGCGGCCTTGTCCCGTCGCAGCGGACAACCAGCTTTCACGCCGCAATCGCGATGGGTCCGGATGATGCACCACATGAGTGTCCGCAACCGGAAGAATCCGCATGCCGGCCTCTTTCATCTGCATCCACAGCAGCGTTTCCTCGCCGAAGCCCGTCACACCGGGCCCCAACTCCTCGTCAAACAAAGCAATCCTCTCAAAGACCGCCCTGCGGATTCCCATGCTGGCACCCACCAGTTCCGGCATGGCGGCGGCGGGTTCGCGCGTTTCCGCTAGCCAGCGGGCGTGCATCGGAGTCATCCACGGGCGGCGCAATTCATCCGCAAGCAGGATGCGTCCGGCCACCGCGTCACATCGATTCTCCAGCAACGGACGCGCCATGGCTTCCAACCAGTTGTCGGAAGGTTCGATGTCATCGTCGGTGAACAGCAGCACCTCACCCATGGCAAGCGAGACCGCGGCGTTCTGAGCCCTGCTTTTTCCGGGGACCGGTACTGCAAGATACCGTATCGCGATCGCTGGGTGGCTGGCGTTGGCCACGACCACGGAGGTATGATCCGTGGAGCCGTTGTCGGCCACGATCATTTCCACGCGCCATCCATCCGGCACCCTCACCGAGGCGAAAGCACGCAGGGTTTTCTCCAGCGCGACGGCGCGGTTGCGCGTGCAGATGAGGATCGAGCAATCCAAGGTTGTGCCGTTCAAAGGGATGAGAGGAGTTTGGCTAGCTGGTCCCTGAACTTTGCAAATGAGTGCTCGTCCAGATACTCGTCCCAGAGGGGTTGGGTCCGGTTCATCCAACCCGCCGGGTCGCTTGTGATTTCAAGAACCGCGCGCAGCAGATCGTGCGGATCATTTTGGCGAACGACAGTTCCCATGCGGAAGCGTTCCGCGCGCTCCGCCATGAGATGGCCGCCGCTGACGATGATCGGCTTGCAGAGTGAGGCAGCCTTGGCCTGAATGCCGCTGCTGTGGGGGAAATCCACATAGGCGGCGGCAAGCACATCGCAAGCGGCCATGGCATGGTTGAGCGCGGCTTCCGTCGGAACGCGTTCGAGATGCGTCCACAAGTTGGGACATGCGGCCATGAGTTCCCGGACCCGGCCGGCCTCTGCGGGATCCGCAGGCCACAACATCTGGCCGCAAAGCACGAAACACAATCCGGATGCGGCCGGCAGTTGAGCCGCTTCAAGAAAGGAAGTCAGGCCTTTCGATTTCTGCAAGTGGCCGAACAGTCCGACAACCGGCCTTCCCGCAGCATGCCGCTTCAATGCATCTCCTAACAGTTTTTCGTCAGCACTGGCGGATGTCCGGTCGTCCGCGATGTCGGGCAGGGCCACCACCGGTTTGCCGATGTCTTTTGCCATCCTGTCCGCGATTCCCTCGTCGAGCACGGCAACGGCGCGGCAAAGCCTGTTGCCGAACATGCCCCGCGGCTTGGGAACTCTTCGCGTCAAGGGATGCTGTGTCTCCGGCATGCGATACGACATCGCATGGATGTATAGTCCGGTCCACGGAAGGCGCAGGAATGGCGTCGCATGCTGAATCCACTCGAAATCACGATCATAGACACAGGCATGAAACACTGCGTCAACCTTGCTTCCGGTTTCCCTCTGCCATGCGAAGATGCGGTTTTCGATGCCACGGAAATGCCTGATGGTCCAGTCGATCGAGTTGAGACGGCGCGGACGCAAGAAACCGAGCCTTTCTTTTGGAACAGATATTTTCAGGTAATGCGTGCCGGCCGGCGCATGTCTTTGTCCGGCAAGAGCCATGGCCTGGGAGGGTTCCGGGCATAGCGCAACGACATGTATCCCCATTTCATTGAACGCCCTGATGAAATGATTGAAAAAAGTCGGGTGATGTCCGGCCCAATGCCAATCCACCAGTGCGATTGATTTGATCATAGTGTCGGCGCCGGTATCGCCGCCGCGCCGGTCTGCCGGTCGTTTTTCGTTAGAATGCGGGCCTCCCAAAACGCCTTGTCGTAACGCGCCCAGGCATGGCAGCCGAAGGGCATCTCGCCGCCGTTACGCTTAAGACATAGGGAAGGACAGACCTCGAAGGCGAAACGCAGCCCCTCCTCGAAAGGAGCCACTTTGAAACCCGGATGATAGCGCGCGGCCTCGTCCGCCCAGAAGCCATCGTTGTTGAGCTCGTTGGCTTCGATATGGTCGAGACGCCTGACGGTGTTGCGCAGCGGTGCGGTGAGTTCTCCGCGCAGACTTTGAGGAACCGATGCCCGCAGCGGCTTGAGGATTTTTCTCTGCATTTCGATCCATTTCCAGTGATGGTCCTCGTAATACTTCGACGGCCGCATGCGGTAGCGGTTCCACAGGACTTTGAGCACCGATGGCACCCGGTAGAGGGCGAAGCCGCCGTTGCCGACCCTCTCGACCTTCACCCACGGGGAGTCGGAGCATTGAATGAATGGCGCGCCGATGAAATCATAGCCCTTGTCACACCATTCTTCGAGCTGGTCGGAGAAAACGAGGGCGTCGAGATGATACATCAGCGCGTATTCATAATCGGAAAAATGCTGCCAGAACTCCGGAAGATACAGCATCCGGTTGTGGTTGGCGGCGCTGCCGAAATGCTTGTGGTCGAGTTCGATGACGTTGAAGCCCGGGATGTCCACTTTCATTCCGCGCGGAACGAGCAGAAACTTGTCGTAGTGATCGAGGTGGGCGCGCAAGTGGCGCATCGAGACCTCGTCGTCCTTGCTGAGTTCGGGCGTGGGAAGCGGTACCATGATGGCAACGCGCTTCACGGGCTTCCGGATCAGGGAAACCTGGCGTGCGGCCCATTTGCGAATCACCGGCTTCATGAATGCATCATGTGATCAACTTTACACCGGGAACAGGCGATCCTGTTCGTCGCGCAGCTTGTCGCAAAGACGCCCTGCGGGAATCTCCACGTCGTCATAAGTGATTGCGGCATCCTTCGAAACATCGCGTTTGAGGCGGCATCCTTCCGCGAGACCTTGGGGCAGGAGATTTTCCGTCCTGCTGATGGCGTATTTCTCGCACTGTCCGTAGGTTTTGTATCCGCCGATGGCATCCAATACGTCACCCGCCTTGAGATCCTCCTTGGCAAGCGTGATAACGTCCACGCTCGGACGCTCCGCGGACAGCACCGAATCCCGGAACAGCGCGACCCGCGCGGCGGACAGTGGCACCTCGAAATGGCACAGGTGATAGGGCGTGTAAAAACTGTAAAGCGGGCCGGGACCCAGCTTGTAGAGATTCAACATGTGTTGCTGCTTGGGATCGTCGTGCGATGCCAAGACAAACACGCCAGGCCCGGGTTTGGATTTCACAGTGTAGTCCACCACGCCGCCGAGGGAGCGCAGCAGATCCACATCGTAGCGGCCGCTGTGGCAAAGCTCGTCCACATGGCCCTCGAAATCTCCGCCGCGCATGCCGCGCTTCTCAACGCTCATGCCGGTGGCATTGGCGACGCAGGCCTGCTCGAAGGAAATTTTCGATCCATCCGCGAAACTCGTCACCATGTAGGGGTTCTGTCCCCATTTCTCAGCGAAACTTTTCTGGGTGGTGGGAGTGCGGTATTCGTCCTGGAGGCCCTTGATGTTGCCGCACACCAGAGGGGTGAGGCCGATGCTTTTGACGAAACGGAAAAGGTTGAGCTCCACGCCGGGCTGGTCGCCGTCCGAAACACTAAAGATCACTCCCGCCTTGTCGGCGTGGCGGCGGATGACGGAACCGATCGTGGCGTCCACCTCGGCGTTCATCGTGACCACGTCTTTGCCGAAGGCGATCGCCTTCATCGCGAATTGCGCGCCGAACTCGATCGCGCCGGTGACCTCGATGAGCACGTCGACGCCATCGGCCTCGCAAAGCAACAAGCCGTCATCCGTGATGACGGGCGTTCCCTTTGCGATGCAATCGTTGAGCGCGCCAAGGCTGGATACCTCCTTGTAATCATTCACTCCGGCCTCGCTCCAGGCCCGTCCGGCGGTTGCGATCGTCCGGTTGGAAATCGCCACCAGTTTCATTCCGGGCACGGAATTCACAATTTGGTTGGCCACGCCTCTTGCCATGAAACCCGAGCCCACCAGG
>Ga0315904_10002506_pt1 | contig 28344 bp, 43 predicted proteins | sample LakEriMetagenome_6_FD_203529 | JGI IMG/M metagenome (GOLD analysis project Ga0315904, IMG submission 203529) | Freshwater fungal communities from buoy surface, Lake Erie, Ohio, United States - Buoy 12 MA120 | ecosystem: Environmental > Aquatic > Freshwater > Lake | place: USA: Lake Erie, Ohio...
TTTGCCCTGGGAGGACTTGCTTTCAGCACAGGCTGACGATCTTGCACAATTTACCAATGTTGATTTTGGTACCAAGTTCCCAGAAAATCCCAACAAAGGTGATGCTTATATACGTGTAGATCACTTACCAACCAAACTGTTTAAGTGGAACGGACTCAAATGGATAGAAGTAGATAAAAACACCACAGACAGCTTTGCCTACAATGACAATTATATTGATCATTTGATAGCTAAAATTGGTTCAGGTGAATATGATCCTGAATTATTAAATCCCAGCGAACGTGAACAAATTGAACAACGTTTGCGTACCGACAACAAACTCAACGGATAAACAATGAGTGATCAATCCCAGTATGAAAATTGCAGTTTTTGTAACAAACACAAAGATGAAGTAAAAAAGTTAATTGTTGGCAACGAAGTGGCCATATGCAATGAGTGTGTGGATCTTTGCCAAAGTCTATTGGACGATGATGTCAAAGAGCGTCCCAAAGACATCACAGACATTGATCCTCAAGAACTTAAATCCTATCTTGATCAATATGTGATTGGGCAAGACCGTGCCAAAACAGTTCTTAGCGTGGCCATAGCCAATCATTACAAAAGAATACAACACAGTGATTCCTCTGTGGAGATAGACAAAGCCAACATTCTCATGCTTGGGCCCACTGGTTCAGGAAAAACGCTGTTGGCCAAAACAGTGGCTCGATATCTTGATGTGCCATTTGCCATAGCCGATGCCACTTCTATCACAGAAGCAGGATACGTAGGTGATGATGTAGAAAGTCTCATACAACGATTGCTAACTGCCGCTGGTGGCGATGTGGAGAAATGTCGTCGTGGTATCATATTTGTAGATGAAATAGATAAAATAGCTCGCAAAAGTGAATCTACATCAATCACCAGAGACGTATCGGGTGAAGGCGTGCAACAGGCTCTGCTCAAGATGGTAGAAGGCACTGTGTGTCGCATACCAGCCGCAGGAGGTCGCAAACACCCCGGCGGTGAGATGATTGAGATTGACACCAAAAATATCTTGTTTATTGCAGGTGGCGCATTTGTGGGACTGGATCAAATTGTTAAGAAACGCATGTATGGTACCAGTATGGGATTCGGTGCCACTGTGTCACAGCCCAAGGAAGTCAGTCTCGAGCATGTGGTGCCCGATGATCTTGTGAAGTTTGGATTGATTCCAGAATTTGTAGGAAGATTTCCTAGCTGGGTCAACTTGGATGAGCTAACCACGTCTGATTTGGTACATGTTCTCACTGATACTAAAAATAGTTTGATCAAGCAATATCAACATCTGTTTGCTGTGGATGAAGTCAAATTGGATTTTGATGATGACGCCCTAACAACCATAGCACAGCGTTCTGCAGACTTTGGTACAGGAGCCCGTGCGCTACACAGCGAACTAGAGCGTGTGTTGATGCCGCACATGTTCAACATCAAACGCTATCGAGATCGTGGAATAAACCGAGTAGTTATTGATAAAACCCAAATAAATAATCCTACACCAATATACAAGGAGGAATAGTTTGGGAAAAAGTGTAGAAGTCCGCGATGGTAATATAGAAAAAGCTCTACGGAAATTCAAAAAGAAAATACAGAATTCGGGTCTGCTGTTTGAATTAAAAGAACGTGAGCAATATGTCAAGCCTACCACTCGTCGCAAGCTCAAAGCATCCGCGGCCAAAAAACGCTGGCAAAAACATCTACGCAGTCAGCAACTTCCGCCCAAACAGTTTTAATGTACATTGTTTTTGATGTTAGATTTCAACAGGAATTAGACGCAGTCAAAGAGCAAATTGCTCAGTGGGCTGAAAAGTATCAAATACAGTACACTCAAAAAACCATAAAATACCAACATCGCCTGGGGCTCAATCGAGACAAAGAATTCACTCTTTTTTCAATGACCTGGGAAGGTGCTCCTTATAAAATAGTCAATATTGGCAACGAAGGATATTGACAAAGCTCGAGAAATCTGTTATAAATATACATGTAGATGCCGATGGTCGGGTCTACACTAGTCAACTTGCTTAAACAAAAGGAGAAAATTATGACTAAACTTACATCTCTAGATCTCACCCCTTTCTATCGCCAAGCGATTGGTATTGACAGCCTTTTCGACAGACTCATGCACAACATCGACATGGCCAGCACCAAAAGCGAAGGCAATTACCCTCCCTACAACATCATCAAAACTGGTGAGGAATCCTATGAAATCCAAATTGCTGTAGCAGGGTTTGCCGAAGGCGAAGTGGAAATCAATTTCCACGAAGGACAACTGGTAATCACTGGTGAAAAGAACACAGATGACAGCGACACACAATACTTGCATCGCGGTATCAGTGCTCGTAAATTCATCCGTACTTTCCAACTCAGCGATTATGTAGAAGTCCGCGACGCCGCTATGAAAGATGGTATTTTGACAGTGAGCTTGCAACGCATTGTGCCCGAAGAAATGAAGCCAAAGCGTATTGCAATATCCTACGCAAAATAATATAATAGCGTAAATACAGTGGAGGGCATGTGCTCTCCACTCACTAGCAAGGGAAAAAGATGTCAGACACAGCTATCCAAACAAAAACTATAATTGAGCCTAGGGAAGACCTCAAAGAGCCCCCAATGTTCAAAGTGATTTATCTCAATGACAATCAAACTGCCATGGATTTTGTGATTGAAAGCCTGGTAGCACACTTTGATTATAATCCAGCCACAGCAGAAAAACTCACTGTGGATATTCATCAAGATGGATCAGCAGTGGTGGCGATATTGCCCTATGAATTAGCTGAACAAAAAGGCATTGAAGTCACTGTGGATGCACGAGGTGCTGGTTATCCACTACAAGTCAAACTTGAGCCCGATCAAGTTTAAAAGTTTATTTCAATTCGTTTAGGATAATACACCGATTTTGACCAAGGTGTATTTCCGCGACCTCTGCAGTTATTGACATAGCGTACACCGCCTAGGTTGGAGTCCACATCACCGTGGTAGTGGCCAAAACACCAGGTGTGTATCTTTGATTCTGTGTCACCTGCTACAACTTTCATAATATGACTATTGCCCGACGAATTTAATCTGTAGGTATTGGCCAATTCGTTGTCGTGTTTGATAAGGTCCACACAAGGTACAGTGTGTGTGACCACGACTATTTTTTTAACGTCTTGGTGAGTCTGCAATCGTTCTATGGACTTGGCAAGATATGCAAAATCATTGATGGCCATGGATTCAACAGCATCCACAGCAGTTCGATCAATTTGATAACGATCTCTGAACCACTCTCGACTTTGGTCGTAGTCAATGTAAGGATCCATATCAAAAGTCCACCAAGCATTGGTTCCTAAAAAGGCCACACCATCAACAATACAAACATTGTCTTGTAGGTATGTTACATTGGGTATGTCTTCCAGTTCCTCAGCCAATGATCGATAGCTCTCCCCAAGGTCGTTTAAATTAAATCTATGTTCATCATTGCCGTCTATGTAAAAAACAGCTCGATAACGTTCGCCTAGGTGACGAAGAGTTTCAATCACGGTGTCTCGGTCTCGAGATATGTCGCCAGCTACCACACACATCATGCTAGTGGCTTGTCCAGTCCAATCAAAAGGTTGATCCCAGGTTTCTATATGCAAGTCGGAAATTAAATCAAAGGCAAGTTTCATGATACATATTTACAGGAGAACAATCATGCATATAATATTTGGCGATGAAGCTGCCGCAGAAATGGCACAAAAATACACAGTATTAAAATTGGATAAAATCCAATTGGACCCCACAGGCCCGGTGTTAAACAGTTATTGTGTGATCGACAAAGATCAGGTACAATTACAAGACATTGGTAAAATGGAAAACATAATCAATTTACATGCCAAACTCATGGAAAATTATTGTCGGAAAAATTGGAATTTTTGTGAACAGGCGCTGGAGCATTTGCACGGAACATTCAACGGCACTTTAAACTCCTTCTACGATCATATTTCTAATAGAATTGCTAAGTACAAACACACGGATCCTGGTCCGGATTGGAACGGCGTTTATGAAAAATACAATAGCGGCAATTAGTGTCGCACTAACACTATCAGCTTGCGCACTATTCCCTAGCTATTTCGACACCAACGAGCAAGCTCGTATCACTGACATCATCCTGCTGAGCCAGGATGATTCTGTTTGCAGTCGTAGTGACATAGCCACCGTGGCTCGAGACATCGATCATTCAGCCCAGTGGTTAAAAATTTATAGTGCATCTATTCCCAGAAACAATGCGCTCACAGACATGACACGTAATCTTGCTGGTGTGACGCAGGATTTTCGTTCAGCTTATCAACGAGAAAAACTGCCCAGCCAGTTTTACTGTAAGTCTAAAATAAAAATAATAAATGAAGCCACGACTCGCATGCTGGATGTCAGTGGTAGGAGACCTAGATCATGAGCATAATAGATGTAGTTAATAATTTTTGTAACAGTGAAGGCGAACTTGGCAATCGTGTTAGATTGGCAGTGAGTTATCGTGATGCCTTGGCTCGAGGTGACATTGATGATCGCGAATACCAAGAACTCATGCTGGATCTACAACGCTTAGAAAACATACAGTTAAGTGCAGGCGAACTAGATGCACAAATCGCATTCAACGAATGTATTGAACTGTTGAAAAATCTTCCAATAAAATAGTCGTTATAACCCTAGGTAAATTTTGGCTGTCCCCAATTAAATACACATAGTCTAGGAGCAGACTATGAAAAATTGGCTGGTCGCCATATCTATAAACCTAATATTGACCAGCACCGTGGTAGCAAGTGAGGTGGTGCATCAATTCCAAAGTCCGGCCTTTATTCCAGGCAACGGATTTAGTCAGCACGTTCTCACTATGCATCAACTGGAAGAAGCCAAGAAAAAAGAGCTGAAAGCAGAACGTGATGCAGCCATAGCCAAAGCAGAAACAGCGGCCAAACAAACCAACCTGGCCAAGTTCTTGGTCAACGTGGAAGCACGTATCTACGCACAATTATCCAAGCAGTTGGCAGATCAAATGTTTACTGAAGGCAGCGCAACCAGTGGCAGTATGAATTTTCAAGGTAGCACCATCAGTTGGGTTAAAACTGGTACAGATGTAACGCTGACTATTATAGAAGCCAATGGTGGCCGTACAGAAATTACTGTACCTATAGCGAGTTTTGCATTCTAATGAAACAAACCGTAGCAACATTGATACTAATGCTGACACTGTCTGGATGTGCCCATGTCCACATGGAAGCAGGCAAGGAAGAACCAGTGACTCTATTGCCAAGAGAAAGTTTAACCAGTAAAATACCAGAGTTAGATGGTCCTCCTATCACTATTGCTGTTTACGGGTTCCAGGACAAAACAGGTCAGATGAAACCCAGTGATAGATTGGCATTGTTTAGCAAGGCAGTGACCCAGGGTGCTGAAGTATTTTTAATTAAATCACTACAGGACTCAAAGAATTGGTTTAAAGTAGTTGAGCGTGTGGGCTTGGACAATCTTGTCAAGGAACGTCAGTTGATACGCAATCAAAGAGAAGTCTACGAAGGCAAAGATGCTAAACCACTCAAGCCTATGACAGTGGCAGGAGTGATGATAGAAGGTGGTATCATTGGCTATGACAGCAATATTAGATCAGGCGGTAATGGTGCTAGATTTTTAGGCATTGGTGGCAGTCAGCAATATCGTGTGGATGAGATCGTAATCTCAATGAGATTGATCAGTGTCAACAGCGGTGAAGTATTGATAACCACAGCAGTGAGCAAGACTATTTTTAGTACACAACACAACGTGGGTGTGCTACGTTTTGTAGACGCAGGAACCAAGGCACTGGAATTAGAAAATGGCATGGCATTGAATGAGCCCACCACCTATGCTGTGCGTGTGGCCATTGAACAGGCAGTGTATGACATGATTGTGGAAGGTGAGAAGAAGGGTATTTGGAGATATAAAAAACCTGCGGCAGCGACTCGCCCCGAAGAAGTCAAAGTAGAGGAGAAGAAAGATGTCGTGGTTCAATCACAAACCAAATCCGAAACGAAAACAGAAACCGTACCCCGTGCCGCCCCAGAAGTAAAGAAAGAAGAACCCAGGCCATTGTTTGGACAACGAAGATTAAAAGAAGCTGAATTCATTTATAAAGAACCAAACGATAAAAGTCAAAAAACTTGGCAGTTCAAGAAAGGCTCAGTGGTAGATGTAGTACAACCTGGCAGCGACGGTTGGGTTAGAGTCACTGACAGTGAGAAACGAGGCGGGTGGATCCGTCTGGAACAACTAGAGGACGTTGGGCGGTAATGCTGTCGCTTAATAAAACACCAACAGTGATTAAATATTTAGGTAGTCTCAACCTCATGTAGTTTAGGGAGGTAATATAATTATAAGGCCAAAAAGGCCAGGGAGCTAGGACAGGGAATACAAACCCGTCCTTGATAGAAATGAAAAATAGAATGACAGGCAGTGGCGAGTTGTCGAGAAAATTACTCGCAATACTAATGACGGCTGTGATGTTGTCATCGGGGGCATGGGCCAACGATGTTTATGTGGAACAGATTGGAGATAACTCCACAGTATCGATCACACAAACCGGTGCTGGCAACATGGTCAACGGCAACGTTGGCGGAACTGGCAACACCGATGACATGGCATTGATCCGGGGCGATTTCAATGATGTAACCGTTAACCAGATAGGTACAGGCAACACATTGAGTATATTGCTCAATAACGAAAGCAATGGAACAGGCGCCACTGTGGTTGTATCAGCAGATGGCAACAACAACAATCAGACCATTGGATGTGGTACTGCATTGAGTTCCAGTTGTAACGCCAGCATTATCAGATCAGAAATCACAGGTAATAACAACAACACAGTACAGACGTTGAGCGGTGGTACTGTACAAAGTAAGATTTCTATTAACGGAAACTGGAACAATGTAACACATACCGCAAGTGGTGTGGGCTTACATTCGGGAGAAATAACAGTTTCTGGCAGCGGTGTATCTGGAGCAGCCAACGCAGTGACACTAACACAAAGCGGAGCACTGACTAAGAATGCAATTATTACCAGCAACGGTTCTAATACTAACATTAACGTTACTCAGTCCGATCAATAGTCATGCTGGCGTCGGCAAGGTCACTGAGCAGACTGGTCCTACAGAAATACTCCGTGACCGGAAAAGTATATCTTCAAGCGTAAACACCACGGTGGAAATGAACGACACAGTCAGTACTGCCAGAGCAAAGGCAGAACTGACTTTTGAAGACAAGACCACAGTAAAACTCACAGAACACTCAAAGATGATCATAGACGACTTTGTGTATGATCCAAAAAAAGGCACAGGTAAACTGGCTGTAAACATGGCCATGGGAACTGCTCGCTATGCTAGTGGACAGATAGCCAAAAACAACCCACAACAGGTATCAATAAAAACTCCCACTGCCACCATTGCTGTGAGAGGCACAGACTTTTCTATGACTGTGGACGAACTGGGTCGCAGTCTAATCATGCTGTTGCCCAGCTGTGACAACAAAGGCTGTGTGACAGGTGCCATCGAAGTCAGCAATCTGTCAGGCGTGGTGATATTGGATGTGCCTTATCAGGCCACAATGGTATCGTCTTTGAGCACACCACCATCACAGCCAACCGTGATCAAAATTGATCAGGCCAACATCAACAACATGTTGATCATCAGCAAGCCTCCAGAAATACCAGACGACACCAATGCAGGCACAGCCAAGAAAGAAAAAAACATACTGGACTTCAACGCCCTTGATGTTGATCTGTTGAAATATTCAGCACTGGACGAAAACAAACTGGAAAACTTCAAGGAACTAGATAGAAACGATCTTGACGCTGATCTATTGGCTTTTAATTCTCTCAATGAACTAGACAGACAGAACGCATCCTTGTTGGGAGATGAACTGGATATACCTGTGTTGCCTGGTTACTCAGCCAACAAGACTTTGGGATTGCTGTATTATTTCAACGATGATGCCAGCAAGGTCACGCTGTACAAAGCCGGCACACACAATGCCACTGCCACATTTGACACTACCAAAGATGTTACATTTACCTTGATACAAAACGGACAGACTATCATACAGAACGTAAACAAAGGCAGTACCAGTACGCTGACTATTACGCAAAACTAAATTATGTACTCAACACAAAGACAAATAGAAGGTGAACGTCAAAGGGTTCAACAACGAGAAGCTGAACAACGCACCAAACTTATCCAGGGCATGATTTTGGCACCTATTTTATTATTAGGTTGGTTTCCTGTACTTTGGATTTTAAGTAAACTTATCAAATAAAAAGCCCCTTGGGGGCTTTTTTTTTATGTTCTAAATAAAAACTTCTTATGTAAGTGTAATCTTGCCTTGTTGTATTGAACAGCAGTAATAACCAAGGCAACTGCCCAAGGCACAATGACAGCGGCCCAAGGTACAAGCCCTGCCCACCAACCAGCCATCAAGGGTTCTTTCATCAGCATCAACATTGCCACAGCGAACAATACAAACGAACCCGCAAACACTGTGTCTGGCCAACGTTGTAAAATCTTGCTGACCATAGTAGCACCAAATAGTATAATTGGCACTGAGATTAACAAACCAGCAATCACAAGAACAAAACTTCCATTAGCGGCTGCGGCAATACCCAGTGCGTTGTCAATGCCCATAACAGCATCAGCAACTACAATAGTACCAATAGCACCCCAGAAGGTGTCTTTGGCTTCAATGTTGTGTTCATTGTGATTAAAAACCAATTTCCAACCAATCCATATTAGTGCCACTGCACCGATAGCACGTAATCCAGGAATCATTAGTAGGTATGTTAATGCCGCAACCGAAACAAAGCGTATGGCAATGGCACCAAAGGTACCCCAAAAGATTGCTCGTTTGCGTAAGTGGTCTGGTAATTTGTTAGCCGCCATTCCAATGACAAGAGCGTTGTCACCGGCTAGTACAATGTCAATCATGATGATTGCCAAAAAAGCCCACAGGGCTTGTAGCGTGAAGAGTTCCATAATTTTCCTTAAAAGTTATGGTCTCACCTCTTTGTCTACATACCGGGCTGTGCCGTGTTGACGATATGTAGAGCCCACTCCGGGCTGGTTACTCCCCGCAGGTATTTAGTAAATACATGATGCTAAAGAAAACTACTATCAAAAAATTACTGGGTAGTCCCTGGACTGCCTTATTAACACTGGCACTTGTTTTAAGTATAAGAATTGCAGATCCCACATTTGTAGAAAGTGTAAGACTGCGCTACTTTGACACACTGATCACATCCAGCGCAACCACACCCAACAACATTTACACAGTGAACATTGATGAAACTGCATTGGACAAATTAGGGCAGTGGCCATTGCCCAGATCTGAATATGCCAAAATTGTCAAAGATCTTTATAGTCGTGGTGCTGGACTTGTTGTACTCAATGTACTCATGTCAGAATCAGACCGTATGGGTGGAGACGCCGCGCTGGCTCAGACTCTAAAAGAATTTCCAGTGATACTGGGATCAGTTCCCAGTGACCGCACTAAAAATCAACCACGCAAGCCAGGATCAGCTGTGATAGGCGCAGAGTGGCAGGATCAGATAGTTCAGTATCCTGGATTGATTGCCAACGTGCCACAGTTGGAAAATTCAGCCACTGGCATTGGCATTGTCAGCACACTGCCTGAAGTAGACGGTGTTAACCGACGTATACCTTTGATAGTCAGTGTCAATGGTAATCTCTATCCCAGTTTAAGTTTAGAAACCTTGCGTGTGGCTGCTGGAGATTCTACATTTCAAATCAAATTAACTGAATACGGCGTTGAGAAAATGCGCATACCCAAATTTGGGCCTGTTACCACAGACTCGTTGGGTCGTATATGGATTGATTGGAGCCAGCAATCAACGTCAGTATCGTTGACCAACTTGCCAAAAGATTTTGGTGGTGCTATTGTGATAGTGGGGCCCACTGCCGCAGGTATTGCCAATCCTGTTCCTACCAGCCAAGGTGCTGTGTTCTCACATGAAGTGCAGGCTTCTGTGATAGGTACCATGGCCAATGGTGTGAATATTCAACGTCCAGACTGGGCTGACGGCGCTGAAATTATATTCATAGCAGTGTTGGGTGTGATTATTATTGGATTATCGAGGTGGACTTATGCAGGTATTCTTATATCTATTGTGGGGGTCATTGCCCCTATTGTTGCCAGTCGTTTGGGCTTCAATGAGTGGCGAATCTTGGCAGACGCAACGGCAAGCACGGCTGGTCTTGTTCTTGTGGCTTTGCATACTTACGGCGTTAAGTTTGTAAACGAGTTTTTAGAAAAGCAGGCCATAAAGAAACAGTTTGCTGGCTACTGCTCCAAAGAAGTAGTAGAGATGCTACAGAAAGATCCAGACTTGATCAGGCGTGGTGTACGCAAAGACGTATCAGTTATGTTCTCGGACTTGCGTGGCTTTACTCCCATTGGTGAACACTACGGCGATGATGTGGGCGGTCTAGGCCGATACATGAACGGTTACATGGATGCTATCAGCCAACCCATGATGGACAACAAAGGCATGATCATCAAGTATGTAGGTGATGCGTCAATGCACATACACGGTGCTCCTATTGAAGATCCCAATCATGCCCGCACCATTGTTCGTGTGGGATTAGAGATGCTGGATAAGGTAGACGAGTACACCAAGATCATGGAAGCACAAGGCCTACCACCAGCCTCAATGGGTTGGGGCTGTAACTCGGGAATTGGCTTTATTGGTGAAATGGGGTCAACAGATAGACACAGCTATGATATATTAGGTGACATGGTGTCAACTGCGGCACGTTTAGAAGCACGTTGTAAGGCCTATGGTGTGCTATGTATTATTGGCGCTGAAACATACAATCGTACTCGAGATGATTTCTTCTATCTAATGCTGGACAACTTACAACCAAAAGGTAAGACAGTGGCAGACTTGATCTATACAGCACTACGTACCAAGGGCGTAGACTATTCAAAAGATCGAGAGCAACACGAAAAGATGCATGCCTTATACAAACAGAAAAAGTTTGACGAGGCCGCCGCGATGTGTGCTAAGATGAAAGGCTTGTTTGGCGGACAGATGGACAAGTATTACAAGATTTGGATTGAACGCTGTGAGTTTATGAAACAGCAGGACCTAGGTCCTAACTGGAACGGTGAGTTCGTAGCCCACGAAAAATAAAAAGCATTAGCCTTCGCCGGCTGATGCTGTTTTCTTGTCGTCCTCGTCCGCAACTTGATTGATTTTATTTTCAGCTATCACACGTTCGTGATCAATGGTTTTACCACGTAGATGTAGCACAACATCAACCTTTTGATTTAGTCGGATCAAATCGTTATCCAGCATGCGGATACGATCTATCAAGGCAATAAGCACTGTGTTGGCTTCTTTGAGCACAGGCTTGACTTCTTTGGTAGCCCAGGTCCATACATAGTAAATCATGTATCCCATGCCTCCGGCTGCCACTATGGGAAAGCCGTATTTGTTGATCATTGCCACTAAATCCATTTATTTCTCCTGTTTCCAGATTCCCCAAGGGTCCCAGATTTTTTTCTCTTGTTTTTTTGGTTCATGATAATACCAAACCGCCACTGACGTCAGCATCAAGCATTCTAGCAAATAAAATACCATGAACGCTTCAAACAACATTATGCCGCAAGTCCCAATAGCAGTCCCAACACCGCACCAATTGCAAATGCTCGATATAAATCTCGATCATGCCACACAGGCTGTGTCTTTAAATATTCTTTTGTGTGTGCAGGTAAACTGTCATACCATGTGGTCCATTTTGACATATTATTTCCTTTTTAAAATATTAAATGTGTCCTGCGGTGTAGGAGCATTCACAAACTGCACAGTATCATCCTCTTCATTAACTATGCCTATAACAGAAGGTCCGTGCCCACGAACAAATTTTTCTAGCGGGTCAATTTTGACCAGCTGTGCTCGACCATTGATGTTGGTGACTTTAAATAGATCACCAGCTCGCCAGCCCAATTTGTCGATGTTTAATTCTTCGTCCAGTATGATGCGATTTTCTGATAAATCCCACGAGTAGTCAATGTAGAGCATGTTTTTTCCTTTGTGTCTGTTTGTACAAAATCAACTAATTTTCTGATGGCCTTTTCTTGCTCGTAATAATCCAAACACATCTGAGTCCACTCATCTCTGTTGCAAAAAACGTGTGTGCGTTCTTGGGCAGTCCAGGTACGGGGATCGCTAGTCACGTCGGGCATCATTTTTACCGTCCGCTCTTGCTATACGATTGGTGTCTGGTTTCAAGCCCAGAGCATTGGATACCACTGTGTCAATACGGATCACGTCGTGGTTCATGGTTTTTACACGATTGTCTAAGGCAGTGATTATGCCCGAAAGTCCTTGTACACTACTCATAACTCCAGCGAGTATGAATTTCAGTGTGAGGAAAATGAAGTAACCACCAGCGCATGCGGCGGCGATCGGGAAACCGACCTCGGCCACGAGTTTGAAAAAGTCCATTCTAGCTCCTTTGATCCTCTAACGGGATTCTATGGAGTATTTACCAAAATCCAGGGGTATCGACCAACAGGCAAAAGAAAATTTGACAGCCATCGAAAAATCAGGTAAAATATAGCTTGTGTTTGTTTCTTTTGGAGTGATTATCGTAAATATAGCTCCGTTGGAAATATACGCAGTTATCCGTGGTAGTAGGCTTAGTACATATTACTACGGTAAAAACAAACCTGTAAACAAGGAGGAAGTTATGACAGAGACAACATCAAAGTCAGGAACGCACCAAGTTGGCATGGTCAAACTTTTTGTAAGTCTGCCCCGTGTGATCGGCCTAATGATCGTTGCATCGATCCTGATCACAGTCACAAATTTGCGTCTGGATGCTCTTGCATCTAATAACGAAGCAGCCGCTTGGCGTCAAGGCTTCGTTTCAGTAAACGACCGCACTAAACAGTTAGAGTGCTTGGCTCGTAATATCTATTGGGAAGCCGCTTCTGAGCCTTTTGAAGGCAAAGTTGGTGTGGCTCAGGTCACGATGAATCGCGTGGAAGATGGACGTTTTGGCAAAGACGTCTGTGGAGTGGTATATCAGAAAAACATTGTGTATGAAAAGGTTGTGTGCCAGTTCAGCTGGTACTGCGAGCCACATCACAAAGTGCGTCCTATACATCCTGCACTATGGGATGAAAGCATGGAAGTGGCCAAAAAAGTTCTCCTGGAGAACTTCCGTTTGCCTAGCTTGAAAGAAGCACTGTACTTCCATGCTGACTATGTCAACCCAGGCTGGCCCAACATGCAGTATGTTGGCAAGTTTGGAGCCCACAAGTTCTACAAAAAGAAAGAGAAGGCATCATGAGCAAGTTTTTTAACTACATCTCAAATCTAAGATCTAACTTCAGCCAATGGCTCAGTCACAGTCTGCACACTGTGTCAGCAGAGACTCTGGGCTGGTTGGCAGTGATCTTGATACATGGTGCCACAGTGCCCACACTATTGGCCATACTCACAGGGCTCAGCGATCGTACTCCATCTGTGGATATCATTTTGCTGATGTGGGGTGGACTTGTGCTGTTGTTTGGTCGTGCAGTGGTGCTCAAAGACTCACTGAACATCATTACCATCGGCGCTGGATTCATTGTCCAAGCCGTGCTCATGGCGTTGATTCTGTTCAAATAACACCTGACTCATATTGGTACGCATTTCCAGGATTAAATCGTCTTGGAATGCTGTACTAAAAAATCTCTTTCTATTGTGCTCAATTATGGGCATTGCTCTTTGATAGATCTCTTGAAATTCATCGCTGGACATGTTGGCAATATGATCAATCAATGACAATAGCTGATCTAGTCGTTTTTCAGCGTCAGTTTCTTGATCATAGCTTTCGTCCCAACATTCGTGGAAAGTCTTGAATCCATAATTTTTTAAATACTCCAAACTGTTTGGTGGAGCAAACAAAATAAATGGTTGACTCATTACCATGGGCTTGAATACCTTTTCCGTGAGATATATTTTATCAGTGTCAAACAATGTTTCTGCCACAAGATGTACAGCGGAATTCACAGCATCAGTTATTTCTATTTTAGCACTGTAGGTTGGATCAACCTGCGGCCTATTCCAATTATATCTGATTTGATCTTTGTGTTGTTCACAGTGTGCGAGTAGAGTTTTTCTATATTCTCTTGATCCGTCAACTGCTCTACAGTACAGTAAAAATCTTTGACCACTGGATTTGTCGGTCACCTGCAGATCTTGATAATGCTCCCAATGTCGGAACCAGTCTCTGGCAATCATTCCATGCCACCAGTAATAGCAAGTACCGAATCCTTTTTCTCTGAGAATTTCAATGTCTCGACTGTTTTTCTCACTGTGACAAACAACAATGGATCCATGATTGGTAACTGATCTTCTTAGAAATTCTGCTATATCCAAATCAATATCCAATTTGGATAGTCGGTCAAGGCGTGCCTGTTGACGGTGATTTTCTACAATGAAACAATTTTTTTGATTAGCCAGAGATTTTCTATAAGTACTCATATAATCTAGAAACACAGGTTCTTGATCGTGCATGATGATCCTGTTAAATTTGGAAAGTTTTTCCTGATCATCTTGTGGATTGATCCCAAAAGGTTCTAGATTATGCAGATCTTTTGATCCATGTGGCTGGAAGGTCACTACGAAATTATTGGTTTTGTTATGGCCGTATTCAGCAACAAAAAAATCGTAAAAATTATCAACGGAGAACATAAATGAACATAGGTTTTATTGGATTGGGTAAACTGGGGTTAGATTGCGCAGAAGTCTTTGCAGAACGTTATTCAGTTTACGGATATGATATATATCCACGCTACAGCAACTCTGTTAAAGTTTGCACCAGTGTAGAAGAAGTAATAGATCACAGCGATTGGTTGTTTATCGCAGTGCCCACACCACATGCCGAAGGCTATGATGGATCTGTTCCAAGCTCTCACATGGAGCCAAAGGACTTCGGTCATGATGCTGTAAAAGAAGCCATCGGCTACATCAATACCTATGCCAAGGAATCCAAACGTGTTGTACTGATTTCCACGGTGTTGCCCGGTACCACCCGCAGACATTTTGCCACACTGTTAGACAAGCGTCATCAGTTCTTGTACAACCCTTATCTCATTGCCATGGGATCAGTGAAGTGGGACATGGCCAACCCTGAAATGGTAATGATTGGTACAGAAACTGGCGACCCAAGTGAAATGCGTGATTTGATAGATTTATATCGTCCTTTGATGAAAAACAATCCTCGCTATGTCACAGGCACATGGGACGAATGCGAAGCCATCAAAATTTTCTACAACACATTTATTTCAGCCAAGGTTGGATTGGTAAACATGATCCAAGACTTTGCGCTGAAGATTGGCAACATCAATGTAGACGTTGTCACAGACGCTCTGGCACAATCAACCATGCGCATCATGGGACCCAAGTACATGACAGCAGGCATGGGCGATGCTGGTGCTTGCCATCCCAGAGACAACATCGCTCTACGCTGGTTGGCCGACGAGTATGACATTGGCTACGACTTGTTTGACACCATCATGGCAGCTCGTGAAGTACAGGCCAAAAACATGGCCATGTTCCTGATTGAACAATCTCAAGAACACAATCTTCCTATTATAATACATGGCAAAGCATACAAGCCAGATGTGCCTTACTGTATTGGATCATACTCTACTTTGATTGGATATTATATCAATGAAGCTGGATTTTCTGTGAGCTATCTAGATCCTCTGGCCGATGATGATGCCAATGTGATTCAATCAGTCAAAGGCGCTTGTGTGTTGTTGATGGCGCATAACAGACAAATCACTTATGGATACACCGGTGATGTGCGTGACGATACTTTCTATTCTCCCATTGAAGCAGGATCTGTGATAGTTGATCCTTGGCGTAAAATGGCAGACATGGCAGGTTACAAAATCATACATTATGGCAACACCAGAAAGTAAACAATGGGCCAAGACTTGGGTCAAACCTTGGTGGGTCAGTCATCAAAGTTTGCCCTATGTCAATGAACCATTCAATGATCCAGAAAGTCTGGAACTATGGAGGAACCTGGGCTATACTCAAACACGATTCACAGGAGACATGTATGACATGCGTAATCCTGAACCTGCTTGGATAGCACCTTTCCGCTTTCATTTTCCTTGGTTGCATTTTTCATGGTCAGTGTATCGTATGCCGCCTGGCACTGTGTTACCCGCCCATAGCGATACCTATGCTCGATTCCGAGAGATATACAACATCACAGACAGCAATTCTATCTGTCGTGCCATTGTCATGATGGAAGATTGGCAAAGCGGCCACTATCTTGAAATAGACGGCGCTCCAATAACAAAATGGATAGCCGGCGACACATATATCTGGCGCAATGATGTCAAGCACCTGGCAGCCAACAATGGCATGACCAATCGTTACACATTACAAATAACTGGAGTTCCTGTTGAAGATCCATTCCTATAACGAGTGGGATCCGCTGAAAAGCATCATAGTTGGTAGTGCTCGCCACGCCAACTGGCCCACGCAAGATCCTGTGTTTGCACAGGAAAGTGAAAAGACGCTGTGGAAAGAAACACCTGTGCCCGCGGGTCCTGTACCTAATTGGATCATTGACGAAGCTGAAGCAGAGCTAGATGACCTTGCCAATAAACTCACTGACCTTGGTGTAGAAGTGCATCGTCCAACAACCATGGACTTTGTGGCACTAAATGGCATGTATAACTATTGCCCTAGAGATAGATTGTTGGTTGCTGGAACCACCATAGTTGACCCTGCCATGATGTATCCCTGTAGAGACATGGAGCTGGCAGCCTACTACGATGTGGTTGATGCCGCTGAACGCTATCTACACATGCCTCGCAACGAAGGTATGACCTTGGATGCTGCCAATGTCTGCAGACTCAATGACACTTGGTTGTACTTGGAAAGTGCATCAGGAAACCGAGCTGCCTATGATTGGCTTTGCAAGCAGTTTCCTGAGATCACAATAGAGCTTTGTAATTTTTACGCTGGTGTGCATATAGATTCGACCATAGTGCCGCTGAGAGAAGGACTAGTCATAGTCAATGCGGCTCGTGTGACCCCGGATACTCTGCCCAGAGCATTCGAAGGATGGGAAGTGCTGTACGTAGATTATGTGATTGAACAGGACTTTTATCAGTACCCGTATGCCAGCAAATGGATTGCGTTAAATATGCTAGTGGTAGATCCTCATACAGTGGTAGTTGATCAGGATCAAAAATTACTGATACGTGAACTGGAAAAAAATCACGGATTCACAGTGATTCCACACAAATTAAGCCATAGTCGCACTCTGGGAGGAGGATTCCATTGTGTGACTTTGGATCTATGGAGAGAACATGCTTGATGCAAATTTAGTCGCACAAATGGTAGAACAAGAAATACGTTCTGCTGTGAATCAACAGGTACAACAGGCTGTGAGCCAAACTGCTTGGCTTGAAGAACTTGAAAATCAAATCATTGAGTTTGTACAAGCTCGTATATACGCAAGATTCAGTAACATTGACACTGTACCAGACCTTGTTGATGCTGTGGAGAAAAGTGTTGGGCGTATGTTTGAACAGGGCTTTGTGCCCGACCTCAATGCCTATGTTGATCAAGAACGCATACGTCAAACTGTGGACTTGGCCATTGAAAGGTTTGTTGAGAATACAATTGATTCCTTGAGCATTGATCCTGTGTGGGTCACAAAGATAGAAAATCTCATTGCACAGCGCACTGAAGATAGAATACGTGCTCGTTTGAGAGAAATAGATCTCAACCAAGCAGTGGAATCTGCAATAGTACAAAACAAAGAAGCCATTGCCAGAGAAGTACGCAAAGATTTCCAAACAGCAGGTATAACTGATCTTGCCACTGCCAAACAACTCACTGTGATGGATGGTGTGGTTGTGGTTGAAGGCGAAACAGTCACACGTGATCTTGTGGTAGATCGTGACACCACACTCAATGGATCGGTGTTGATCAAAGGTAGTTTGGGAGTGCAAGGCAAGATTGCTGTGGACAATGAAACTTGGCAAGAACTCAGCACCTATGTTGGTACAGTCACTTACGATCGTATCAAACATGACTTTGCCAACGAGCTTATAAAAACAGTGATTGACTCTACCAAAGATGGTATAGACATCAGCAATATCACAGTTGATGGATCTCCGCTGGTTGCAGGCGATCGTCTCAGCCATGGCATAACCAAGAGCAATCTGTCACTAGTAGGCACATTGGAATCGTTGGCAGTAAAAGGATCGGCCAGTTTGCACGACACCATGCATGTGGTTAAAAATAGAGTGGGTATCAATACCGAAGATCCGGACTGTGCTTTGGCCATCTGGGATGAAGAAGTCAATGTCAGCGCAGGTAAACTCAGCAAGAATGTTGGCTTTGTTGGTACAGGTCGTAAACAAAACCTTGTGCTGGGCACCAATAGGCAGAATCACATAGAAATTGACGCAGAAGGTCTTACCACCATCCAACGACTGCGTGTTGGCCGTAACAACATTTCCTGGGCCACAGAAGTACCCAACTACAGTGGAACCAAAGGTGACATAGTGTTCAATCTCAATGTTGCTCCAGATGCTCCATTTGCCTGGGCCTGTCTTGGCTCATTTCGTTGGCAAGCATTGAAAGCCGCTAGATGAGAACTTGTTGGATTGTTGCTGACGAGTTTGCCAGCACACACATTGAACCAGAACAAATAAAAAAAATAGCACCTGTATGGGGATCCTGGCGCACTTGGCGTGCCTGGAAAACGGACAATGTACTTTGTCATGATGTGACCAAGGCTCAAGAACTTGTACAACGAGCTTTTCAAGCAGTTTGTAATTTTTACACGGCCAGTAAAAATTATGCCACAGTGGGGCGTCCTCAGAGAATAAATCTCTACGAAGGTGACTTTCCTGGCGAATTAGATCACCCAGAGGAAATCATTGCCATGCACCTGGTAGCTGAACACAATGACCTAGTCTTGCTGTTGGGCTACGATTTGTCCGAAATCACAGTTGAAGACAAATATCAACGTCACAAACAGCTCAATTACCAAAATGCCTTTCGTGCTACTCTAAATACCTACCCAAATGTACAGTTTGTCCTGATTGATCATCCAGACTCTTTGGATAAAAGTTTCCAAAACATATCAAATATCACTTGCGATAAATTTGAAAGTGTGTTACAATTACTCAATTGATAACTCTTTTTTAGGCTCTTATGACAGCTCGTATTGGTTTCTGTTGCAAGTGGATTGACCACCCCAGTGAAACAGCAGGCCGCAAACCTACTTCGGAGAGTCGAGACCTAAACGGTCGTTCAACCACAATGCGTTGGCTTCGTGAGCACAAAGATGAAGCTGAACAACGTCAATGGGATATCATGAACCACAATGCTCGTGCCGCACTGAACATGGTGGAACGAGTGGGCTCACTGCCGCAACATCTCCGCATGGTTCGACTAGGCAGTGAAATGCTACAAGGCTACACTGAGCCCAATTGGATTGACTGGTGGCAACAAGCAGACATTCAACGACACTTAGAAAAAATCTTTGCGCCTGTGGGACAACGTGCTCGCGAACTAGGTGTTAGACTGAGCTTCCATCCAGGACAGTTTTGTGTGTTGGCCAGTGAAAACGACGGCATTGTGGAACGCAGTATCCTAGAGTTTGAATATCACGCAGACATGGCTCGTTGGATGGGCTATGGTAGTACCTGGCATGATCATGGATTTAAAATCAATATACATCTAAGTGGCAAAGGTGGCCCAGAAAAATTCCTGCGCACCCTTGGCAAACTTAGCCCCGAGGCTAGAAACCTCATAACTATCGAAAACGACGAGATATCAAATGGTTTGGACCTTACTTTGCTTGTGGCTAATAACGTGGCTCTTGTGCTGGACATTCATCACCATTGGGTCAAAACAGGAGAATACATCGATCCCAAAGACAGTCGTGTTCAGCGTGTGGTTGAGTCTTGGCGTGACGTTCGCCCTGCTATGCATTACAGTGTTAGTCGCGAAGATATTCTTGTTGATCATGATCCCCGAGTTCGCCCAGATCTTGCTGGACTTCTTGCACGAGGTCATAAAAAACAGCAACTCCGGGCACATTCCGACTTCTATTGGAACTCGGCTGTGAACGAATGGGCCGCTGGCTTTTCAGATCAATTTGATATTCAATGCGAAGCCAAGGGCAAGAACCTGGCTCGTGATGGTTTTGTTAAATTTGTAAAAACAGTATGATTGATATATTTTCAACAACTTGGAAGTGGATACATGAAGATTACTCGAGTAATAGAATACGTTTTTGTCTTGAGGTCCTTGCTTGGGCTCTGTCTATTGGTTGCTCTCTCGTTATGGCATTCACCGTTCCAACACCACCTCTACTGGCTCTTTACCCCGTTTGGATATTGGGGTGTGCTATCTATGCTGGGTGTGCTCTTAGTCGGGGTTCCTTTGGCATGCTGGCTAATTACATACTGCTTACAACCATCGATGCCATTGGATTGATTAGGATGCTTGTTTCTTAGTTCTAGCAGTTTTAGCTCGAACAGCAGGTTTCTTTTCACCAGCAGGCCGTTTGGCAGCTGGTTTTTTCTTGGGCGCTGTTGCTGATTCAGCATACTGTGTGCTCATTGGTACTGTACCTACTGTGGTTTGTGGTGTTTCAACTTTGTAAGGTGCGTCAGGGCAAGGTGAAACTGTGGGTTTAGAACCAAAAAACTTTTTCAAAAATGACAACATTTCTATCTCCTTTGTTGGGTAAACTATTTAACCCTATAATATTAAAACACACTATAAAGGATAAGTAATTTAATGCTCCTATTTTTATACATCCTGGTGATGACACACATCACCATAGCCTGTGTCACTCTTTACTTGCATCGCAGTCAGGCACATAGAGGTGTGACATTCGATCCACGTGTGGCACATTTCATGAGATTCTGGTTGTGGCTCACAACAGGCATGGTCACCAAACAGTGGGTGGCCACACATCGCAAACATCATAGATTCACCGATGCCGATGGCGATCCGCACAGCCCTAGAAACGAAGGCATTTGGCAGATCTTGCTAGGCGGTGCTTTTTATTATGCCTGGGCAGCCAAAGATCGACAGATGGTTGAACAGTACGGAGTAGGCACACCTGACGACTGGATAGAGCGTCATATCTACACACCATTTAACTTCGCGGGCATTGTGTTGATGTTTTTTATCAACTGTATGATATTTGGCTGGGCCTGGGGTTGGTTACCATGGCTATGGCAAATGGTTTGGATTCCCTTATGGGCCGCAGGTGTCATAAACGGATTAGGACACTGGTGGGGATATCGCAACACCCAAACCAAAGACTATTCTACTAATATTGTGCCTTGGGCATTCTTTATCGGTGGAGAAGAACTACACAACAATCACCATGCTGATCCTGCCAGTCCCAAACTCAGCGTGAAAAAATGGGAATGGGATCTAGGCTGGACCTATATCAAAGGTCTGGAACGATTTGGTCTAGCAACCTTACGTACAAACTAATTTCGCCAAAATCCATAATATTGGTATATATTTTTGTTGCGTTGCAACATAACTATCATATATAATAGTTCAAAGGAGATGCCGCATAGGGTGGGTCTCTGAGCAGTAAACTCGCTTAACCTAAGGAGAAACACTATGTTTTCATATGACGCGACAATCGATGCAGTACAAACAGGCAAGAAGCAATTTGTAAAAACTTTCGTAACTGACGAAAAGATTGCAGACGCACTCAACCAATTTATTGACAACCAAACTGAGTACACCAAAAAAGCTGTCAAAGCTACTTTGGATGCAGGTACCACTGTAGTTCAAGAAACTGTCAAGCATGCCCAAGAAGCTGCCAAGTTTGATTATACCAAATTTGGTGAAGGTATCATGAAGGCCTACACAGCCCAAACCAAAGGCAAGTAAATCGGTAAAATTCGGTTAACTTTCTGATAGACCAGAAAATCCTACTTGTGTAATAATACACACATAGTAGGATTTTTTATGACCAATCTTTAAGGAGTTGCTATGAAGCACTTGGTTTTGGTATTTTTAGTAGCCTGTGTAACAGGGTGTGGTACGATTGGAGGCGCAGTTTCCGGTGCTGGTTCCGATCTTTCTAAAGCCGGAGAATGGATCAAATCTAAATGAAAAAGACAGCACTTTACCTAGCCCTGGTCACAGCTCTAGGACTCACAGCATGTAGTTCAACCAAGGTCTCTGATCTAGGTTCGGGCGCCGCTGTTCCTCCTGGCACACAGCAGGCTATTTCTGAACAACGAGCGTCTTCGGACTTCAAGCGTGAAGGTGTGAAAGTGATCTACTCTTTCACAGGTAACTTAGAAGCCGTGGAAGCGGTGGGCTATGCTCCGGTGTGGGGCAACAGTCAGAACGCTGTTCAACAGGCCTACGAAGTGGCCTATGTCATGGCCAAAGACCGCATGAGTTCGTTTTTGCATCCAGAAACGATTACCAGCAAGCGTATGGTAGATACCATTACTAAAAACTTGGAAAAGGCTCGTGACAACAAAACCAACAAGTTTGCCACAAACAAAAACAACGACTTTTCTTTTGAAACCTCAGATACTGAAGCGGCCAAAACAGGCGAAATCAATCGCGAAGAAAACACAGCGGTCCGCAATGATGCACTCAATATTGCATCAAACATCCGTACCACAGTGAGTGTCCAGCGCAGTGGTATCCTAGGCGGTGTGGTACTCAAAGAAGGCCGAGTGATCAATGACGGCAAAAACGTACAGGTGATTGTGCGTTGGGATCGCAAAGACAACACTCAGCGTCGTGTGATTCTCAAAGAAATGATGCAGTGATGCGATCTCTAGCACTGGCACTGGCCTTGACGTTTTCGGCCAGTGTGTCAGCGCAAACTGCTGACACAGCATCCATCCTAAAACCAAACCCTGTGAGTGTGGTAATCACAGTGGTTCCTTGGTTGCTCAAAGACAGCGAACGATATTATTTTGTCACTGCCAAGGGATATGGCCAGACCACAGATGAAGCTCGAACTCAAGCTCTAAGAGCCGCAGTGGATCAAGCAGTGGGGTCGGTGGTCAATTCTGAACGTGAAGTAGACAATCAACGATTGAAACGCAGTGAAGTGGTACAGTATGCCGCGGGCTTTGTGGACCGTTATGAAGTCAAACGAGTTGAGCAAGAAAACGGTTTTGTGGCCATGACTGTAGACGTCTACGTCAAACGTAGCAGGCTCACCGACCGCTTGCTGGGCGATCACAAGATTCCGGGCAAAATAGATGGTGAACGACTGCAAGCTCAGGCTGAAACTCTAACCCACAGCCGTCAACAAGGAGATCGGTTGCTGGCCATGGTGCTGGCGGATTTTCCCCGACGAGCATTTGAGATCGAGCAAGGCCCCAGTAGAGTTTATTACAATGACCAGCGCCAACAACAGCTGGAGCTCAGTTTTAAGTTACGGTGGCGACATGCGTATTTGGAAAATCTACGTGAAGCCTTGGCCACTGTGAGTCAAAACGCCAATGCTGGTGATTGCTTGGGACTATATGCCCGAAATTGTTCGTACCAAGGCTATGTCACAATCAAAGCTCGCCCGGGCAAGCATGGGTGGAGTCGCAGTGCGGCCTTTGATGATGCTATCACTTTAAATCTGGTACATCAAAATTTGATAGAAAGTCGACCGGCTGTGTTGATCACCATCGATGATCGTCAGGGTCGTAGAGTATGGAGTGGGTGCCAACGCTGGAGCGAGCTAGACAACGAAATGTCCGGGTATGTGCCCAACGAACGACTGCTACAACCCACCCAAAATGGGGTACAAATCAACGGGTATTTGACCCTGGATGCTCGTGTGCCTTTTAACCTTACGCCCACTACCCCTGTGCTAGATCAGGTAAAAATGGAAGTGGTACGGGCCAATCAGTGCCCAAATTAACTTAGTAGATTTTGAATTTGCTCATAAGTACGTGAGCTGTTCAAAATGTATGTTATAATGTATGTACTTTATGAACAGGACCATTTCTAAATTATGTCAGCGATGATTCAAGAAAAAGACGATCTTACATACTCTCCTGGTGACGATCTCAAAAAGAGCGGCATCTACACATTCATGGGTGATGTTGATTCGGAATCCATGTTGCCCATCATTGAGTGGATCTTGCACGAAAATTACATTGTCAAGAAAAAGAAAAAAGAACTAATCTTGATGATCTGTAGCAACGGTGGAGACATGGAAAATGCTTTTGCCTTGATTGACGTAATGAAGAGCAGTGGTATACCTATCAAAACAGTGGGCTTGGGACAAATAGCCAGTTGCGGATTGTTGATATTCTTGGCCGGAACTCATGGTCGCAGAGTACTTACTCCCAACACATCAATCTTGAGTCATCAGTACAGTTGGGGCAGTGACGGCAAACATCACGAGCTATTTGCTATAACCAAAGAGTTTGGCTTGGCACAGCAACGTATGATTGATCATTACTGTGAAACCACAGGACTAGATGAAGAAACTGTCAAAACAAAATTGTTACCGGCCAACGATGTTTGGTTGAGTGCCACAGAAGCCAAAGAGCTGGGCATTTGCGATCACATCGCACACATTGTACGTTAAAAACTTTTACGACGTTTTCTGCCCAAGGTCGCTGAATCCGCGGCCTTTTCTGTATCCGCGGCTTTGAGATCGCTTCGCGGTGGAATAAAGTCAACAAGCTCACCTGCGCGACTTGCACCTGGTGCATCTGTTGTGGCACCTTGTTCGGTATTGGGCACTGCTTTGGGTTCTTTGTTGATATTGAATACCAACTTACCACCTGAGCTTGTGGTCGAACTATAGCTCTTTTGTGCTTCCAGCGTAACGTCAGTAAACAGTTTGCTGGGCCATACAGTTGTGAATCCTTTGATCACAAACTGATCGCCTTTCTGAGAGGCATCAGTGTACATTTGCACAAAGGCTGAGTTATTGAGTATGTCGGCAGCCGCTTCTGAGAAGTTGGTCTTGGTATTGATCTCGTTGCATACCTTGTATGCTATTGACGCTACCATGTGATTCAGCGGCACTATCTTGCTGGGATCTTCTGCGGTGCGTTCTTTGTAGATGGCTTTTAAGTTATCTGTTAGATTGGTTTCATCAATATCAAACTTTTGCCCTGCATATTGTTTCAGAGACATCACTTGCTGTGCTTCATCGGGAGTGATCATCTCTTGGTCAATGGCCAATTCAAGTGGTCCTGAGTTATGATCTCCGTCGTCAATGATTTTCAAGATGTCAATGATTTCTTGATAGGGTTCAACAATATCGCCCAAGCCTGCTTCCTCAAGTTCACGTGCAGATTTCAGCAGGTTAATCACTGACGCCATGGCACCCTTGGCACCTTTGCTGGACAATTTGATTTGTTTACCAGCAGGGTTCACCAACAATGAGTCATACAACGTGCCTGACACATTGGTGTTGAAACTCACAACACAGTCTGCAAATCCATTTTGACCCATAAACACTTCTGCGGCCTTGGCAGCATTGCCTCGTACCGGACCGCCATTGATCAACACACAGGGCTGTAGCATCTCGCAGAAGTAATCGCGGAATCCTTTGAAGTCCATGTTGCCAGCAGGAACCAACACAGGAAACTGTGTAGCGTTGACAATGATCAAGGCCGCATTGTATTCATCACTTTGGTCGCCAAACTTGGAGGCAATCTGTGACAATATAGTGGCAGGTGTCTGGCTCTTAAACTCTGTAAGCACATCACTGGGCTTGTACCCAACTTTCTCTTTGCTTCCACGAGCATCTGTCTGGCTAAACTCTCCAGGAATGTCTTTGGTCTGGAAGAATGTGTTTTGTGTACGCACTGGCTTGATTTCCGAGGCAAACTTTACCAGATATCTGCGACCCACGGCCGTATCAAACGCTGCCACACCAAATGCCAGTGTACGATTGCTGGGTTGGTTAATTTTTTCAAATTTGATCCCAGCCTCAGTTTCCAATTGATCCAACACGTCCATCATTTGATCCATTGATTGATAAGATCCTCGATCTGGGTAAAAATCCAGATTTTGAAAAGTTATTTTGTCTTCGTCGGCATCGCTACCAATGCGAGCATAAACTTCGCCAGGTTTACGAGCACTCAAACCACGTGCTTCTGATAAGGTATCAACTAGATTTAATAGGTCTCTCATTGCAATTCTTTTCTATGTATGCTATACTTATCTAGGATACTTACATTATCAAGGAGAAATAATGCCAAATTTTGTGCCAACTGTGCTAGAAAAAACCTCAAACGGTGAACGTGCCTACGACATTTACAGTCGACTACTTAAAGACCGGGTGATTATGTTGGATACTGATGTCAACGAACATTCAGCATCGCTGATCGTGGCGCAGATGCTGTTTTTAGAAGCAGAGAACCCAGACAAAGACATATCATTTTATATCAACTCACCGGGCGGCGTTATCACAGCAGGCATGGCTATCTATGACACCATGCAGTTTATCAAGTGTGATATACAGACCATTGTGATGGGACAGGCCTGTAGCATGGGCAGTTTTTTGGCCAACGCAGGTGCCGCAGGCAAACGCATGATGCTACCTTATGCACGACACATGATTCATCAGCCCTCGGGCGGCGCCCGTGGCATGCAAAGTGACATTGAAATTCAGTACAAAGAAATCACCAAGATGAAACACATCTTGACTGAGCTTTATGTCAAACATAACACAGCAGGCAAGACTTATCAGGATTTTGAACGTGATATGGATCGCGATACATTTATGTCAGCGCAAGAAGCTTTGGCATATGGGCTGGTAGATCGGATCATTGAACACCGAGATGCTTGATTGAAAAGTTTTTCAACAGCACCTGATACGAGTTTAACTCGTAGTGGATAGGTTTGTGACTAGCGTTTTGGAGTGGGGTAGTTGAGCTGTTCCCACTCTTCGTCAGTCACAGGCCACCATTGTTGCACATTAACTAGCACGACTATACACCTGCTTGGCTTCTTCTATTTTGCCGTTGCGAGCTAGATCAGCGGCGTACTTGGCTTCACCAAGAGCGCATAAAAAATCCCATATATTTTCGATTACTTTTTTCATATTTTTCCTTTAGTAGAAACCATATTAGTGTTTCTACTGATATTTATATGTTGCACCACCGCAAAATATTATATTTTTATGACGCCTAGAGGTTAGTAAGCACTAACATAAAGAGGTTGACCAGAAATTGCCCATTTTGCTATAATATGGACATACAGTTAGAAAACAGGAGCCCAAATGTCAGCACTCAAAGAATACACTTTAGAAATTTACAAAGCTGATCGCCGTGTCAAAGAAGGTCGCAGATTGGTTGAAAAGCGTGACTTCTGTCCAGTCACCCGTGATTACATCCAAACCGTGGTCGCGGACAAGACGGCACAGGGTTTCATTGTTGAATTACACGAAACCTTTGTGACTCGTACCAACTTGATGGGCGGAGCAGAGTATCAGGAACGCTATGATACGCCTCGCTTCTGCTCACCATCATCTGAATCTTACTGGAGCATGTGATATGGCCTACACCGTTTTCAAACACAATCAGGAATATGGTCCTCGCCAGGGCCTGGAAGGTCCATTCCACTATCCCAATGGGCAGGTGCTTTACTACGATCCCAAACAGGGCGAGTATTATGACCCCCGCACGGACTTTTATGTAGACCGTGAAGATGTTGCGAAAATACAACAGACTGTGTTTGACGCTATTGCACGTGATTACAACGATCCTTGGCGCACAGTGACCGTGTAAAAAACGGTTGACCAAAAACCCCATTTTCGGCTATAATATTAACATAGTAAGAAATTAGGAGAGCTAGATGAAATTGATGATCACAACCCAAGTGCAAGAGAACTACGGTGCCCACGATTGGGACGGTACCGGTGAGTGCCCTCAGTATTGGAAGTTCAAAGGTGGCAACGATTACTCGTATGCCTTGGGCAGTCATGTTCGCAACACCGAAGCTCTAGCTGAACTGGTCCAAGCCTTGCGTGGTCAGATTGAATGCGACAACGAGGGTTATCGCGAATACATCCTGGGGTGGTCTGTTGAGTCCGACGACTACCTCACAGACTTTGAGCAAAGCCAGCTCGAATACGAAGGTAAGATCACTTACCGCACTCAAGAACTCAAACTTTTGGAGGCCGCATGAACATCGCTCAAATCAACTCTGCCATCATGCATGGTGGTTTCACCAACGATCAACTGGATTCCATCCTATCGGCCATCAAGTTTGCTCGTGAACAGATCCGCAGAGAGGTACGCCGTGAATTGCGAATT
>Ga0315904_10002507_pt1 | contig 28342 bp, 28 predicted proteins | sample LakEriMetagenome_6_FD_203529 | JGI IMG/M metagenome (GOLD analysis project Ga0315904, IMG submission 203529) | Freshwater fungal communities from buoy surface, Lake Erie, Ohio, United States - Buoy 12 MA120 | ecosystem: Environmental > Aquatic > Freshwater > Lake | place: USA: Lake Erie, Ohio...
CTATTATATTTGTGCGGTAAAATGTTATTTAAACTCTAAATGTTAAATTATGAAAACTATGTATTTATTTATTTTTGTTTTGAGTTTGTTAAATCATAATAATCTAATAGGTCAAGTAGATTCTCTTGCAATCAAAAAAGAATATATCAATATTGATGAGGCTTTAAAAAATCCTGAAAAAGTATTTCGATTAAATTTAAGTAATCAAAGAATTGACATGCCTTCTATTTCATGGGAAAAATTCGTTAATTTAGAATACTTAAGTTTTAAAAATGATCATCTAAAAGAAGTTCCTAAAGAAATTAAAAATCTAAAAAAATTAAAAGTTTTAGATTTGAGTGGAAATGATTTTAAAATATTGCCTAAAGAAATTAGTCAACTTTCAAATTTGGAAGAACTTTTCTTAAATGATGAAAAAAACTTAAAGTTAGAGGAAAATATAGAGGTAATTAGTTTGTTACCTCATCTAAGGATTCTACATTTAGAAAATGACAATCTTACTCATTTACCTAAAAACTTTTTCAAACTCAAAAGTATTGAAACTTTATATTTAAATAATAACTTCTTTAAAGAAATTCCAGTAGAAGTAAGAGGGCTAAATCAGTTGAACTTTTTAGATTTAAATAATAATAAAATCAAGCATGAACTTCAAGATATAAAGAATTTAAATTTTGGATTTAAAATAAACTTTTGAAAACTGGAAATCGATAAACATCATGAAATTAAAGTTTTTACCACCTTTGTTATTAGTTTTTATAAGCGGTTTTTCTCAAAACACTAGAATAACTGACAATAATTCTATAGGATGGTACACATTTACAGGTTCATTCAAGCTAAATCAAAAATTCGGAATCCATTCTGAATACCAATGGCGTAGAGATGAACGAATTACAAATTGGCAACAGAGTCTTTTGCGAGTGGGAGTAAATTATCAACTGAATCAGAAAATCCAATTCCGTTTGGGCTATGCTTGGATAGAAACCTTTCCTTATGGAGAAATTCCTTTAAATAGTTTTGGTAAAGACTTTACTGAACATAGAAGTTTTCAAATGGCTACATTAAGTGACAAAGTTTCTGTTGTAGATCTTTCACATCGATTTATGTTAGAACAAAGATGGGTAGGACGATATACCAATGCTAATTTAAATTCTGAAGACGATTATCTTTTCATGAATAGATTTCGATATATGTTTAGAGCCCAAATTCCTTTAAAGGGAAAAACGATTGCCGACAAAACTCCCTATCTAGCAGTATATGATGAAATTTTTATTGGTTTTGGGGAAAATGTAAACGAAAATATTTTTGATCAAAACCGATTGGGTTTAGTTTTTGGCTATAGATTTAATAAGACTTTTAGAATGGAAGCTGGCTATTTAAATCAAATATTACAATTAGGACGAGAAGTAACAGGTAGAAATGTATTTCAAAACAATGATGGTATTATAGTAAATACTGTGTTTAATTTTGATTTAAGCAAAAAATAATTTTAACAATTATTCAATCCATATGGAGCATTTATTATCAAATATAAAAATTCAAGTCAACAGCAAAATCTATGTGAAAGATCCTGAAACTTCTGTTTTAGGGAAAAAGATTATTCAACAAAGTATATTATTGATTGATGAAATTGGTTTTGAAGAATTTACTTTTAAAAAACTAGGGGATTTGATTGGCTCAAACGAAAGTTCAATTTATCGATATTTTGAAAATAAACACAAATTATTAATTTATCTTTCCTCTTGGTATTGGAGTTGGATGGAGTATCGATTGGTTTTTGCAACAAACAATATTTTTGATTCTTTTGACAAACTGAAAAAAGCGATTACAATTGTAACAGAAAAAATAGAAGACGATTATAAAACAGAACACATAAACGAATCTATTTTAAACAAAATAATAATTACTGAGTTCACCAAAACACTTCACAACAAAGAAATCGATAATGAAAACAAAGAAGGGTTTTTCCTAATTTATAAAAGAGTAATAAATAGAATGGTAATGATGATCCATGAAGTCAATCCAAACTATATATTTGCTAAAAGTTTAGCCTCAAACATTGTTGAAGGATCATTACATCAACATTTTTTAAAAAATCATTTAAAATCAATAACCGATTGTAATGAAATAGTAAGCCCAACGGATTTTTATATCAACTTAGTTGAAACAACCTTAAAAAATTAAATTGAATGACACCATTAAAACGATTTTATGACCTTTTAAGTTTAGATAAAAAAGATGTAACCCAAATTTTTTTCTACGCTATTTTTTCAGGATTAGTGAGTTTATCGCTGCCTTTAGGCATCCAGGCCATTATAAACTTTATTCAATCAGGAAGAATAAGTACTTCTTGGATAGTATTAGTAATATTGGTAGTTTTAGGAGTTGTCTTTGTTGGAATTTTATCATTAATGCAACTAAGAATTACTGAAAATTTACAACAAAAAATATTTGTTCGTTCTTCATTTGAATTTGCATACCGATTGCCAAAAATTAAATTTCAAGATATCTATAATGTGTATCCTCCAGAATTAGCCAACCGTTTTTTTGATACCATTTCAATACAAAAAGGCACATCAAAATTATTAATTGATTTTTCTGCAGCCCTTTTACAAATTCTATTTGGAATCATACTGCTCTCATTGTACCATCCGTTTTTTATTGTTTTTGGATTGTTTTTAATTATTTTACTGTATTCTATATTTAAGTTTTCATATAAACCAGGACTTGAAAGTAGTTTATATGAATCAAAATACAAGTATAAAGCTGCAAGTTGGCTACAAGAAATTGCGAGAAATAATTTTAGTTTTAGAAAACAATTAAACTTTGATTTTGCTTTACAAAAGAACGATCATTTGGTTAGCGATTATTTAACCTATCGGGAAAAACATTTTGATGTCATCAAGAGGCAGTTTATACAGCTTATCATTTTTAAATGTATAATAACTGCCAGTCTATTGTTGATTGGTGGCTTTCTCGTAATCAGCCAACAAATGAATATTGGACAATTTGTTGCGGCAGAAATTATTATTTTGCTGGTGATTAATTCTGTCGAAAAAATCATTTTAGGATTAGAAACTTTCTATGATGTTTTGACTTCAATAGAAAAAATTGGACAGGTGACTGATATGAATGTAGAAAGTGAATCTACTAAAATTATAACTGATTGTTTTGTTAATATCACTTTGGAACTTGAAAATTTAAAGTTTAAATTCCCAGAATCTAAAGAAACCGTATTGAATGGTATATCTTTAGCTATCGAACAAGGAGAAAAAATAATTATAAATGGCGAGAATGGATCAGGAAAGACCACTTTAATTAGATTGTTATCTGGATTAATCCAGCCCACATCAGGTTTATTTACTATTAACGATGACACCTTCAATAAAATTGATTTAAAACAATATCGTTCCCATATAGGATCTATTATTCAAGGAGAAACTCCTTTTGAGGGAACTATTTTAGAAAACATAACATTTAACAATCCTGAAATAACACAAGAAGATTTAAAGTGGGCTTTGGAAGCTGTGCAACTAAGTTCTTACATAAAAAGCTTAAAAAACGGATTGAACACGCATATTTTTCCAGAAGGGAAACAGTTGTCTTCCTCTAATGCTCAAAAAGTACTCTTGGCTAGAAGTATAATTAACAAACCTAGAATATTGTTTTTAGAAGATCCTACAGATAAAATGGATGAAAAAGCAGCAAATGAAATTATTGATTTTATCTTGTCTAGCAAAAATAAATGGACCGTTATTGTGTCATCTAAGAACAAATATTGGCAAAAAAATTGTACAAGAGAGATAGTAATGAATGAAGGAAAAATTATAAATGATCAAAAAAGATAATAATTATGCTTAATTTATCACAAATAAACAAAACGGATCAGAAGTTATTAGAGCAATATTCAACAATTAAAAATTTAGCAAATAGACCTCATTATAAAATATTAAATCGAATAATCGTCATATTTTCTATTGTCGCAGTGCTCTTTTTATTTGTTCCTTGGACACAAAACATTTCGGGTTCTGGAGCCGTAACTACATTAAAACCTAATCAAAGACCACAAACCATACAGTCACTAATTTCTGGGAGAATTGAAAAATGGTATGTTCAAGAAGGTGATTTTGTAAAAAAAGGAGACACCATTTTATTTATATCTGAGATAAAAGAAGATTATTTAGACCCTAATTTAGTAAAAAATACTAAAGACCAAATGGATGCAAAAAAAATGTCGGTTGAGTCTTATTCAGGAAAAGTCACCACTTTGTCTTCTCAAATACAATTTATTGAAAATGAAAAAAGATTAAAACTAGAACAAGCACGAAATAAAATTCGTCAGTCTATTTTAAAAGTAACTAGTGACAGTATAGATTTAGTTGCGGTTAAGACTCAAGTAAAAATTGCAAACACACAGTATAACCGAGCAATACAATTAAACAAAGAAGGTTTAAAACCCCTTACAGATGTCGAGGAAAAAAGATTAAAATTACAAGATGTTGATGCTAAAATAATTACTCAAGAAAATAAACTTTTAACAAGTAAAAATGAACTAATAAATGCCAGAGTTGAAATAAACAGAATTACAGCAGAATACAACGAAAAAGTTGCAAAAGCTAGAAGCGACCAGTTTACAGCGCTGAGTAATCAATTTGACACAAAAGCTCAAGTAAATAAACTCGAAAATCAATATGCTAATTACAGTATTAGAAACGGAATGTATTATATCAAAGCTCCTCAAGACGGGTATGTAAACCGTGCTTTGCAATCTGGAATTGGAGAAAATATAAAAGAAGGAACTTCCATTGTAAGTATTATGCCGTCTAAATATGATATTGCAGTAGAAACCTTTATTACACCATTAGATTTACCTTTAATTAAAAAAGGAGAAAAAGTTCGTGTTTGGTTTGATGGATGGCCTACAATAGTATTCTCTGGATGGCCCGATATGTCCTACGGAACCTTTGGAGGAAAAATAGTAGCAGTAGAAAACTTTATTAGTGACAACGGCAAATTTAGAGTTCTAATTGCTCCAGATGAAAATGAAGATAAATGGCCCAAACAATTAAGCATAGGTGCCGGAGCACAAACTATAGCCTTGTTAAACGATGTCCCAATTTGGTTTGAATTATGGCGAACTTTAAATGGTTTTCCCCCTAATTATTATAAGCCAACAACAAAAACTTCAAAAGAAAAAAAGTAATGAAGCAGTTTGTTTTCGTATTTCTATTTTTAAGCTTTTCAGTTTTTAGTCAAGACATTGATAAAAAACTAAAAGAGTTGAGCTATAATGAATATTTAGGATTTGTAAAAAAATATCATCCTTTAGTAAAAAATGCTAATTTAGAAGTCAATAAAGCTCAAGCGAACTTAATGATGGCTCGTGGGGGGTTTGACCCAAAAATTGAAGTAGATTTTAGTCAAAAGCAATTTAAAAATAGTGAATATTTTTCAATTTTAAACAGCAGTTTTAAGATTCCTACTTGGTACGGGGTAGAAATTAAAGCAGGATTCGACAATAACGAAGGTATCTATTTAAATCCAGAAAATACGGTTCCTAATCAAGGATTAACATCATTAGGAATTACCATTCCTTTAGGACAAGGTTTATGGATTAATCAACGAATGGCAGATTTACGAAAAGCAAAAATGCAAATCCGTTTAAGCGATGCCGAAAGAAAGCTTCAAGCCATTGCGGTTTTATATGATGCTTCAATAGCTTATTTTAACTGGAAAAGAACATACAACGAGCTCAAATTATATGAGACTTTTACCAAAAATGCTCAAATTCGTTTTAAAGGAATCCAATCGTTAATAAGAGAAGGGGACAAACCCTCGGTTGACAGCGTTGAAGCTGGAATTATTGTAAAAAACAGACTTTTAAGTTTAGAGGATTCTAATTTAAAATTAACCAAAGCTAAATTAGAATTATCTAATTTTCTATGGCTTGAAAACAATATTCCACTAGAACTTTCAGATGAAATTATTCCCGAGGAACAATTAGATAAAACCATACAAGAAACTTTAAAAACCAATGATTTATTAACCAATGATTTTTCTATAGAAAATCACCCTAAAATAAATGCTTTACAAAACAAAATTGATATTTTAAATGTAGATAGAAAACTAAAAGCCAATATGCTTTTACCTAAAATTGACATTGGTTATTCATACCTATCTGAGCCAAGTTATTTTGATAATTACCGATTTGAGAATTATAAAATTGGTATGAACTTTTATTTTCCATTATTTTTAAGAAAAGAAAGAGGAAGCTTAAAAATAGCTAAATTTAAAGTGCAAGAAACTCAATTCACTTTAGATATAGAAAGAGTTCAACTGAACAATAAGATTAATGCTCAAAAATTCGAAATACAATCACTTGTTAAACAAAGAGAATTTGTTAAACAATTGGTTAATGACAATTCAATAATGTTAAGCTCTGAAGAACGTCTGTTTAATTTTGGCGAAAGCTCTCTTTTTTTAATCAATACAAGAGAAAATAATTTAGTTTCTTCAAAATTATCGGAAATAGCAATAGAAAATAGATATTTTATCTCTAATTCAGAGTTGTTTAAAATTATGGCAAATCCTGATTAAATAATTTAAAATACTTACTTTTGCAGACCGAAAAATACACCATATGATTATCCAAAAGACCAGAGAAGAAATAGAACTAATGCGCGAAAGTGCTCTTATTGTCTCTAAAACTTTAGGAATGATTGCCAGCGAAATTAAACCTGGAGTCACCACATTATATCTTGACAAAAGAGCCGAAGAATTTATTCGTGACCATGGAGCAGTTCCAAGTTTTCTGGGGTTATATGGTTTTCCAAATTCATTATGCATGAGCCCAAATGCTCAAGTTGTTCATGGAATTCCAAATGATAAACCACTTGAAAGTGGTGATGTTATCTCTGTTGATTGTGGCGCTTTTAAAAATGGATTTCATGGAGACCACGCCTATTCTTTTGAAATTGGGGAAGTAGCCGCAGAAACAAAGAAACTTTTAAGGATAACTAAAGAAAGTTTGTATGTAGGCATTCGCGAATTTAAAGCTGGAAATCGTGTTGAAGATGTTGGAAATGCAATTCAAAAATATACTGAAAGTCATGGATATGGTGTCGTTCGAGAATTAGTAGGCCACGGATTAGGCCAAAAAATGCACGAAGATCCCGAGATGCCCAACTACGGAAAACGAGGCCGTGGAAAACTATTCGTTGAAGGTATGGTAGTAGCTATTGAACCCATGATTAATATGGGAACTCGCAATATCAAACAATTAAAAGACGGTTGGACTATACTTACTGCCGATGGAAAACCAAGTGCTCATTTTGAACACGATGTTGCTTTAATTGATGGAAAACCAGAACTTCTATCCACATTTGCTTACATCTACAAAGCATTAGGAATTGAAAGTAACGAAGAAGATGAATTTAGAAAAGAACCACTAAAACTATAATGAAAAGGATTTTTAAATTTATACTCAACGTCATTCCTCGACCACTACTTATTCGATTAAGCTATGTCGCCAAACCTATTTTAACCTTACTTTTAAAAGGAAATAAATTCACTGATCCAATTGATGGAAGAAGTTTTAGTATGTTTTTACCTTACGGATATGGAACACAAAGAAATAATGTCCTATCTCCTAGCACACTATCGCTAGAAAGACACCGATTGCTTTGGCTGTATCTAAAAAATGAAACGGATTTTTTTACTTCAAAAGAGAAAAAGAAAGTTTTACATTTTGCCCCTGAACAAGCTTTTTATAAACTGTTTCGAAATCAAAAAAATCTTGATTACACTACTACTGATTTGTTTTCACCATTAGCAGATGTAAAAGCTGATATCTGTAATTTGCCTTTTCAAGACGATCAATACGATGTAATTCTTTGTAATCATGTTTTGGAGCATATTCCTGATGATACTAAAGCGATGAAAGAATTATATAGAGTGTTAAAACCAGGAGGAATGGCTATTCTACAAATTCCGCAAGATCTCTCGAGGAAAGAAACATTTTCGGATGACAGTATAACAGACCCTAGAGAAAGAGCAAAAATTTTTGGACAATACGACCATGTTCGTATCTATGGTCGTGATTATTTTGATAAACTAAAAAGCATAGGATTTAAAGTGATTGAAGAAAATTACACCTTAAAAATCAGTGCTCAAGAAGTGGAAAAATATTGCTTGGCTAAAGGAGAAATTATACCTGTTTGTTACAAATAAGTTAATTTTAAACAGAGCGATTCGTTTCAATATTATCTTTATATTTACAATTCAGAAAACATTGATAATTTATGATTAACTACTTCAAGATAAGCATTTTTGCGTTGTTTATAAGTGTAGCTTGTTTAGCGCAAGCTGAAAAAGAAGTGCTTCCTCCGTATAATATAAAGACCATTTCTTTCGTTCAAAATGGTGAAAACATGATTCCCATTTTTAGGCTAGGAGACCCGTTTCAATTGCAATTTGATGACTTATTTGGAAACGAAGCTAATTACTATTATCGTTTCGTGCACTGTAATTACGACTGGACACCTTCTGACCTAACCAGAAACGAGTATTTAAGAGGTTTTGACGATCAAAGAATTCAAGATTACACCAACTCATTCAATACACTTCAACTGTATTCACATTACAAAGTCCAATTCCCAAATAAATTTACTCAGCTGTCCGTGAGCGGAAATTATATAATTAAAATTTTAAACGAAGACAGAGAAGTAATTTTTTCTCGTAAATTTATTGTTTACGAAGATTTAGTTTCTGTACCTATGCAGGTAAAAACCGCCAGAAATATAAAAGACCTAAATCATAAACATAATATCGATTTTTCAATAAAATCTAATACTATTTTATTTCAAAGTCCATTAAAAAACGTCAAAGTTTTATTGCTTCAAAATGGTGTTTTATCAACTGGTATAACCAATATAAAACCCATGTACACAATCGGTAACGACTTGATATACAAATACGATAGTGAAACCCAATTTTGGGCGGGAAATGAATACCTGAACTTTGAAAATAAAGATATAAGAGCAGCAAATAACCTTGTTGGATTTGTAGATTCTTCTGGTGGAGTTTATAATTCTCATCTGTACACCAATACAGCAAGAGCAAAATTGCAATACACTTACTTTCCAGACATTAATGGAAATTTTGTTGTAAAAAACTTAAATAGAGACAATAACGAAATCGAAGCCGATTATGCTTGGGTATTTTTCAGTCTTTCAGCACCAGCCTATTATGGAAAAAATGATATCTATGTAAACGGCATGTTCAATAACTATGCTCTTACACCTGAATATAAAATGGATTATAACGAAGCCAAAGCAACTTACGAAAAAGCCATCATGATCAAGCAAGGTTTCACCAATTTTAAATATGTAATTGCAGATAAATCTGGAAAAATTGACGAAGAAAATGCCATTGACGGTAATTTCTATCAAACAGAGAACAACTATTTTGCTATAGTTTATTACAAAGAAAATAATGCACGTTACGACCGGGTAATTGGGAAAGGAATAGCAACCTCAACCAATATTATAAACTAGATGATGTAAAATTTAACTTAAAATTGACGTTTCAATTTGTAATTTTCGTAAATTTGACCTGATAAATAGGACATTAGTATGGTTTCTCAAATAACAAGAGGTATAAAAATTTCAGTTTTGACGACTTTTGAAGGCACTTACTTCAAAAATCACAAAATTCATTTTGCCTTTAGTTATGAAATTACCATAGAAAATCAAGGTAAAGATTCTGTTCAGTTAATTTCCAGACATTGGGAAATTTTTGACTCATTGAATGAAGTAGAAATTGTTGACGGAGAGGGAGTTATAGGTAAAAAACCAGTATTAAAATCAGGAGAATCACATACCTACACTTCAGGATGCTTACTATCTTCTCCTTTCGGCTCTATGCACGGGCATTTTAATATGGTGAATTTTACTACTACAAAGAATTTTAGAGTAATAGTACCTTCGTTTAAATTGAGCGCACCTTTCGCTTTAAATTAATTACAAAACAGAAAAAGAAATTGTTTTGTAAAATTGCCATTCTATCTACAAATTATCAAAGATTCCTTTGTACTTTTGTTTAAAACTAAATAATTCACATTATTTTGAATAATTTTCTATTTCTAATAATCGCCCTTTTACAATACTGTAAATGAGTGAAGCTAAATTGAAGAATATGTTAAAAGGATTTTTTCATGTACCAAAAGCAGTTAACGAACCTGTAAAATCGTATGCTCCAAATTCTCCTGAAAAAGCAGCTGTACTGGAAGCATACAGAAAAATGTGGAATTCAAAAATTGATGTCCCATTATACATTGGCAGCGATGAAATTAAAACTGGCAAAACCAGAAAGATGACTGCTCCTCATGACCATAAGCATGTCGTAGGAACGTATCATCTTGCCGAAAAACACCACATAGAAAAGGCAATTGCAACTGCACTAGAAGCAAAAGTAAAATGGGCAAATCTTGCTTGGGAGCAACGCGCAGCTATTTTCTTAAAAGCAGCAGAATTAATTGCAGGACCTTACAGGGCTAAAATTAATGCAGCAACAATGATTGCACAATCAAAAAATATTTTTCAAGCAGAAATTGACGCTTCTTGCGAATTAATTGACTTTTTACGCTATAATGTGGAATTCATGACGCAAATTTATAACGACCAACCCAAATCGGATTCAGCTGTTTGGAATCGTTTAGAGTATCGTCCACTTGAAGGTTTTGTATATGCTATTACCCCTTTTAACTTTACCGCAATAGCTGCAAATCTTCCAGCTAGTGCTGCTATGATGGGAAATGTGGTAATTTGGAAACCCAGTGACAGTCAGGTTTTTTCTGCAAAAATAATCATTGATGTTTTTAAAGAAGCTGGAGTTCCAGACGGAGTTATCAATGTTGTTTTTGGTGATGCCCAAATGATTAGTGATACTGTTTTTGCAAGTAGAGATTTTGCTGGTATTCATTTCACAGGTTCTACTCATGTTTTTAAAGATATTTGGGCAAAAATTGGAACAAATATTCATCATTATAAGACGTATCCCCGAATTGTTGGTGAAACTGGAGGTAAAGATTTTATTCTAGCACATCCAAGTGCTAATGTAAAACAAGTCGTTACTGGAATCGTTCGTGGAGCCTTTGAATTTCAGGGGCAAAAATGTTCAGCGGCTTCTAGAGCTTATATTCCAAAAAGTATTTGGAGTGAGGTAAAATCTCAACTAATCACTGATGTAAAAACCATTAAAATAGGTTCCCCTGAAGATTTCAGCAACTTTGTAACTGCAGTGATTCACGAAGGTTCTTTTGACAAACTAGCTAGTTATATTGACCAAGCCAAAAAAGATAGCGATGCTGAGATTCTAGTTGGTGGAAATTACGACAAATCTGTTGGGTATTTTATTGAACCTACAGTTATTGTTACCACAAATCCAAAATATACCACAATGGAAACGGAATTATTTGGACCAATAATTACGATTTTTGTTTATGAAGATGCAAAATGGAATGAAACCCTAAAACTTGTGGATGAAACTTCAGAGTATGCTCTAACAGGAGCTATTTTTAGTCAAGACCGCTATGCTATTGAAGAAGCAACAATTGCGCTACAAAATGCCTCTGGAAATTTGTATATCAATGACAAACCTACTGGAGCAGTTGTAGGAATGCAGCCTTTTGGTGGAGCGAGAGCCTCGGGAACGAATGATAAGGCAGGATCTGCTTTGAACTTATTGCGTTGGGTTTCGCCAAGAACCATCAAAGAGACATTTGTAGTACCAGAAGATTATAGATATCCGTTTTTAGGAGAATAAAAATTCATTCTATCATGTGGGAAGCCCAATAAAATTAGGCTTTTACTATTTCTAAAAATAGCTTTTTCTTTTGTATCTTTAACCTTCATATAACAACTTAAACTAATGAAAACAACCTTACTTTTTTTACTTCTTTTTTTTTCAAGTTTAAGTAATGCCCAAACACCCATAAACTCATATTATGGAAGTGATCAAACAGTATATGGAATTCTAAATTCAGAAATTCCTCTCGATCAAACAAATTCTGGCGCAAATGTTATTTGGAATTTTAATCAATTTACCAATGTAGGGGAAACTGTTGATTATATTTCAACTCCTACAGCTTCTGAAATAACTACTTATCCTAAAAGCACAATAATAGTAGGTAATGTCGCAATCATAAGTTATTACTCGAAAGAATCTGATGCGCTATCAATTACGGCTTTAAAAAACGCAGATTTAGAATTAAATTACAAAACTAATAACGCAACAATAGGTACTTTCCCCATGAATTTTGGATATTCGAATACCGATACTACTGCGGGAACATATGTTTACGGTATGTACTTAGGAACTTTCACAGGAACAATTACCACTACTTTTGACGCTTACGGGACATTAAACATGAATGATACAGGATTTGGTTCGTTCAACGATAACGCTTCTCGTTTAAAAACGGTTCAAACCATTTCATTAAATTATGGCGTATTAACCAACGTAGGGACGGTGACGCAAACCACTTATAACTATTACAATACGACTAATAACGGATCAAATAGTTTGATATTAAGAAATCATACAACAACCGTAAACGTTCCTTTACTAGGAATTAATCAAACCATAACTCAAATCGAAAAATTTAATACTATGCTTTTAGGGACAGAAGAATCGGAATGGTTGTCAAACCAAATCCAAATCATTCCAAACCCTGCCGAAGACATATTAACCATAAAAAGCAAACAAAAAATTAACTATGTGAGTATTTCCGATATAAACGGAAGAGTAATTATCAATAGCAATTATTCTGAAAGCTACTTAAATATAAGCTACTTAGAAAAAGGGATTTATTTTGCAACCATCAAAACCAATGAAGGATTGATTGTGAAAAAATTTATTAAAAGATAGTCTTAAAAAATTAAACCTTAAATTTTAAAGGTAGATGCACTACTTTTTTTGTTTCAAAAAAATCGGCATCAAAAAAATCAGCGATTATATATTCCGTTGCTTTTGGAAAAGGACGCAACTCTTCGGTTAAATCTCCTCCTTTAAGATACAGAATCCCATTTTTGAGTTCGTGTTTGTTTTGTTTTTTTATTTTATCTTTTATCCAAGAGACAAAATCGGGCATGTTGGTTACAGCACGACTGACAATAAAATCAAAATCTCCTTTTACATTTTCGGCCCGAATTTGTTCCGCTCTAACATTTTTTAACTCTAAAGCTTCTGCAACGGCTTTTACAACATTTATCTTTTTAAGAATAACATCAATCAAATAAAAACGAGTTTCTGGAAATAAGATCGCTAATGGAATCCCAGGAAAACCTCCACCTGTGCCAACATCTAAAACATAAGTTCCTGCTTCAAATTTTTGAATTTTGGCAATAGCTAATGAATGAAGAACGTGTCTGACATATAATTCGTCAATATCTTTTCGGGAAATTACATTAATTTTGGCATTCCAATCTTGGTACAAATCAAATAATTTTTGAAATTGCTCTTTTTGAAGATCTGTTATTTCAGGAAAATACTTTAGAATTTCTTCCATGTTTTAATTTTTAACAAAAGTAATACTTTTAGTGTTGAAATATTTAACTCTAATTTATCTGTCAAAATTTTATAATAATTACCTTTGCAACTTATATTGAAAATATATGAATACAATAGGCCCTACATTTGCTAAGCAAGATAATTTAAAGTTCTTTAGAACACTTAATGCCAAAGTAAACAACTACTTCAAAGAAAATAATATTCAAAAAACTGGAAATTGGCAATTGTATTTAAAAACTATAATTCTTTTTACCATTTTCTTAACTCCTTATTTTTTGATTATTACCCTAACTGATATGCCTTTTTGGTTGTTTCTATTGATGTCTATTGTTTTAGGAATCGGAATGGCAGGTATCGGGATGAATGTTATGCACGATGGGAATCATGGGTCTTACTCCAATAAAAATTGGATCAATAAATTCATGGGAGGCACTATTTATATTCTAGCTGGTAACGTATACAACTGGCAAGTTCAACACAATGTTTTACACCATACTTATACAAACATACATGGTCATGACGAAGATTTAGATGCGGGTCGAATTATTCGCTTTACCAAAGATGCAAAATGGTATAGTTTTCATAGGTTTCAACATTATTATTCTGTTTTTTTATACGGATTATTGACTTTCAATTGGGCATTAACTACCGATTTCAAACAAATGAGGGCTTATTTAAAAAGAAAATTATCCTATGGAGAAGCAAAGAATACAAAAATTCTTTGGACTACTTTAGTAATTACAAAAATTATCTATTTTTCCGTTTGGATTGTACTACCAATCGTTATTGGAATTACATGGTGGAAGGTTTTAATTGGTTTTTTTGTAATGCATTACACCGCTGGCTTGATTTTAAGTATTGTCTTTCAGTTAGCACATGTTGTTGAGGAAACAGAAAACCCAAAACCAAATGATTCAGGTGAAATGGAAAACACTTGGGCCGTTCATCAGCTATTCACCACAGTCAATTTTGCTCCAAAAAATTGGATTGTAAATTGGTACACTGGCGGACTAAATCATCAAATTGAACATCATCTTTTCCCAAATATTAGTCATATTCACTACGGAAAAATTGCTAAATTGGTGAAAGAAACTGCTCAAGATTGCAACCTCCCATATTATGAATACAAAACGATGAGAAGTGCCGTAATTGCACATTTCAAACACCTAAAAGAGTTGGGTGCACAACCTGAATTTACTACTTAAAATAACTACAATACATATAAAAATGAATCCATTATCAGATAGAATAAACAATCTAGCCACTTCACAAACACTTGCAATGGCTGCTTTGGCTAGAGAATTAAAAGCACAAGGAAAAGATATTATTAGTTTAAGTCTTGGTGAACCTGATTTTAATACTCCTGACTTTATAAAAGAAGCTGCAAAAAAAGCCATTGACGAAAACTACAGTACCTATTCTCCAGTAGACGGGTATTTGGAATTAAAAGAAGCTATCTGTCGCAAATTTAAAAGAGACAATGGTTTAGACTACAAACCTTCTCAAATTGTTGTGTCGACTGGGGCAAAACAATCATTATACAATATTGCTCAGGTAATGTTAAATGATGGTGATGAGGTACTATTACCAGCACCCTATTGGGTTTCTTATTTTGAAATCGTAAAACTATCAGGTGGAGTTCCTGTAGAAGTTCCTACTTCTGTAGAAACTGATTTTAAAATTACACCTGAACAATTGGAAGCGGCTATCACGCCAAAAACAAAAATGATTTGGTATAGTTCACCTTGCAACCCTAGTGGATCGGTTTACAGTAGAGAAGAATTAACAGCCTTAGCAAAAGTGTTGGAAAAATATCCAAATATCTATGTAGTTGCTGATGAAATATACGAGCATATTAATTTCTCTGGAACTTTTTGCAGTATTGGTTCTATTCCGGGAATGTTAGAAAGAACAATAACAGTAAATGGAGTAGCTAAAGCTTTTGCGATGACAGGTTGGAGAATTGGTTATATTGGCGCACCCGAATTTATTGCCAAAGCCTGTACCAAAATTCAAGGTCAAGTGACTAGTGGAGCCAATAGTATTGCCCAACGCGCTACAATTACTGCTGTTGATGCTGATCCTTCTGTGTTGAATGAAATGGTTCAAGCATTTCATAACCGTAGAGATTTAGTAGTTGGTTTAATCAAAGAAATACCTGGAATGAAAATTAATGTTCCTGAAGGTGCTTTTTACGTATTCCCAGACGTTTCTTCATTCTTTGGAAAAACATTAAACGGAACTAAAATCAACAATGCAGATGATTTTTCTATGTACCTTTTATCAGAAGCTAACGTTGCAACTGTAACAGGTGATGCCTTTGGAAATCCTAATTGTATTCGTTTCTCTTACGCCACCAGTGAAGATATACTAAAAGAAGCGCTCCGCCGCATTAAGGAAGCGGTTACCACTTCCGAAGTTTTAGCATAATACAACACAAAGCCTCAAGAAATCTTGAGGCTTTTTTATATCTTGTACTTTCAAAAGTAATAACAATTGAAGTGAGCCTAATTCTTGAAAACATAAATAAATTTACGACTCTAAGTCCAGAGGAAGAGCACCTTTTCCTATCTAATACTGAAATTCGGCATTATAAGGCCAAAACCATAGTCTTGAATGCAGGTGAAGTGTGTAAATGTTCCTTTTTTGTTAATTCTGGCTTGTTGAGAAGCTTTACTATCAATGATAATATCGTTGAGCATGTTCTCAGTTTTGCCTGTGAAGGCTGGTGGATTGGGGATATGTATAGTTTACTTTCTCAAAAACCCGGTAATCTATTTATCGAGGTTTTAGAAGATGCAGAAGTAGTTTTGTTATCAAAAGAAAATCAAGAAAAATTATATCTCGAAATTCCAAAACTCGAACGCTTTTTTAGAATCCTGACAGAGAATTCCTTAGTTGCCCATCAGGAGCGATTGATGGACAACCTGAGCTTAGCCGCTGAAGAACGCTTTGAGAAATTCTGCAAAAGATATCCAACCTTGATTCAAAAAGTTCCTCAAAAACAAATTGCATCCTACATTGGTGTAACACCCGAGTTTTTCAGTAAAATGAAAGCACGGTTGCTGAAGAAATAACTCAATTTTATATACTAAAACCCGAAACACTCATTTCTTAATCTAGGTTAAGTGAGTGCTGCTCCTAGCCGTTGTACATTTGTATCATAATAATTACTAAATTTACGATACGATGAAAAATACAGTTATACACAGAGCGAATACAAGAGGTCATGCCAATCATGGTTGGTTGAATGCATATCATAGCTTTAGTTTTGCCAGTTGGTACCATCCAGAACGAGTACAATTCGGAATGTTGCGCGTTTTAAACGATGATACTATTGCCGCTGGAATGGGTTTTGGAACGCATCCTCATGACAATATGGAAATTATCACGATTCCACTCGAAGGCGATTTGGCTCACAAAGACAGCATGGGAAATGCTGAAAACATCAAAACAGGTGATGTGCAAGTCATGAGTGCGGGGACTGGAATTCAACACAGCGAGTTCAATCCTAATGCGGACCAACAGACTAAACTTTTTCAAATTTGGTTGTTCCCAAAAGTGAGAAATGTAGTGCCTCGATACCAACAAATTACACTGGACAAATCTTTAGAAAAAAATGATTTTGCGCAAATACTATCTCCAAATGCCGATGATGCTGGCGTATGGATTCATCAAGATGCTTGGTTTTATTTGAGTGATTTTGATAAAGGCTTTTCGAAACAACTGGCGTTGCAAAAAGAAGGTAATGGGTTTTACATCATGACTATTGAAGGTGAAATTGAAGTGGATGGTGAAAAATTAGAAAAAAGAGACGCCATTGGTATTTGGGACACTTCCGCCATTGAGATTAAAGCCAATACTGACGCTAAATTTCTAGTGATGGAAATCCCCATGGAGCAGTAAAAGAGTAGTCAGTGTTCAGTATTCAGTAATCAGTTAAATCGTATTTATGAGCGAAGTACAATTAAAAATCAATGGTGAAAAGGGATTTTTCTTCATTGCTGTTGACGGAAAACACGAGGCGATGATGACTTTTGTTTTTGCAGGCAAGGACAAAATCATCATTGACCACACGGAAGTAAACCCTGGCAATGAAGGCAAAGGATATGGTAAAAAAATGGTCTCCAAAGCTGTCGAATATGCGCGTGAAAACGGTATCAAAATAATTCCTCTTTGCCCGTTTGCCAAAAGTGTTTTTGATAAAGTTCCTGAATTTAGAGATGTTCTTTAAGTAATCGTTATAAACAATCAAGCAAAATACATCATGGAAAATCTACTAGAAAACAATATTGAGGGAGGTATTGGCACACAAAAATACCTGTGTACCATTTCTTGGCGCAATGGCACCTTGTTGATGGACGAGCCTGAGAATGTCGGGGGTCAAAACATTGGACCTGATCCGTTTTCAACTTTTCTTGCCTCATTGGCGGGTTGCACATTGTCAACCTTACGCATGTACATCGATCGCAAAGGCTGGGATATTCCTGAAATTCATATTTCATTAAATTTAACTCAGGAAAACAACGGCAATCTCCTTACAACTATTAGTCGAGAAATTACCTTTTCAAAAGAGATTTCCCATGAAATAAAGGGACGTTTATTAATCATTGCCGAAAAATGTCCTGTTTCTAAAATTTTGAAAAATCAAGTCATAATCAATACTAAAATATAAATCATGGATGCTAAAGACCTAACTAAAGAATACAGCAATGGAGAAGTGACCATTGTGTGGAAAAATGCATTATGTAAACATGCTGCCGAATGCGTAAAAAACAATCCAGATGTTTTTAAACCTAAGGAAAAACCATGGATACATGCGGAAAATTCGACAACTGATAAAATTGTTGAAACCGTAAAAAAATGTCCTTCTGGTGCTTTAACCTATTACATGAATAAGAAATAATGAAAAAAATTATAGCTTTTGGCGGTTCGTCCAGCAAGAATTCTATAAACAAACAGCTGGCGGTGTATGCTGCCCATTTGTTTGAAAATGGTGAAGTTGAAGTTTTAGACTTAAACGATTATGAAATGCCTGTTTTTTCAGTCGATAAGGAAAAAGAACAAGGAATTCATTCTCTAGCCCATGATTTTTATGCCAAAATAGGTGCTGCGGATTTGATTGTGCTTTCGCTTGCGGAACATAATGGAGCGTACTCTTCGGCATTTAAAAACATTTTGGATTGGACTTCAAGAATTAATGCTAAAACGTTTCAAGAAAAACCTATGTTGTTACTCGCTACTTCACCTGGAGCGAGAGGCGGAAGTACTGTTTTGGATATTGCTACCAAACGTTTTCCGTTTCAGGGCGTGGTTGTAAAAGGCAGTTTTTCGTTACCCACTTTCTATGAAAATTTTGATGCAGTAAACGGCATTATAAATCCCGAACTGAAAAATCAGTTGTTAGATCTCATCAAATCGATTGAGTTTTGATTTAATTAGTACTTTTGCCATTCAAATGTAACATAAACAAACAATTCAGCATCACATGAAAGCATACGTTTTTCCTGGACAGGGAGCTCAATTTACCGGAATGGGTAAAGATTTATATGAAAATTCGGCTGTAGCCAAAGAACTATTTGAAAAAGCAAACGCTATTCTAGGTTTTAGAATTACCGATATTATGTTTGAAGGCAGCGCCGAAGAATTGAAAGAAACGAAAGTGACCCAACCCGCTGTTTTTTTACATTCGGTTATCCTTGCCAAAACACTAGATATTAAACCTGATATGGTTGCTGGTCATTCACTAGGAGAATTTTCCGCCTTAGTTGCTAATGGAACTTTGTCATTTGAAGATGGATTAAAATTGGTTTCTCAAAGAGCTATTGCTATGCAAAAGGCCTGCGAAATAACACCATCGACTATGGCTGCTGTTTTAAATTTAGAGGATAAGATTGTGGAAGATATTTGCGCTTCGATTGATGGTGTTGTAGTAGCTGCAAACTACAACTGTCCGGGACAATTAGTGATTTCTGGAGAATATAAAGCAGTAGAATTAGCCTGTGAAAAAATGAAAGAGGCTGGAGCCAAACGTGCATTAATTTTACCTGTTGGAGGAGCCTTTCATTCCCCAATGATGGAACCCGCTAGAGAAGAATTAGCAGCAGCTATTGAAGCAACCATCTTCTCAACACCAAGCTGTCCAGTCTATCAAAACGTAACTGCAACTGCTGTATCGGACGCCGCCGAAATTAAGAAAAACTTAATCATCCAATTGACAGCTCCTGTAAAATGGACCCAATCCGTACAACAAATGATAAAAGACGGAGCAAGCAGTTTTACGGAAGTAGGCCCAGGAAAAGTACTTGTAGGTCTTGTAAATAAAATTGATAAAGAAGTTGAAACTATTTCGGCTTAAATTTAATATCTATGAAAAAAATACTATTAACATTCGCATTGCTTGCCGTTTTAATCTCTTCTTGTCAAGATAAAACTAAAGAAAAGCTTGATGAAGCCAAAGAAGCAGTAACAGAAGAGGTTAAAGAGACTATTGACTCGGCAAAAATAAAAGCAGAGTCAAAACTAGACACTTTGAAAGATAAAGCTAAAACCAAATTAGACAGCGTTAAAATAAAAAGCGCGTTAAAAATGGAGGAAGCCGCAAGAAAACTTAAAGAGTCAGTAAGCAAATAAAAAAAGCCCTCAAAATTGAGGGCTTTTTTTATTTATTTTAACTCCTTATTTTCTGTTCCCATTTCCACGCACTTGCTAATGCTTGTTCCAAAGTAGATTGTGCTTTCCAACCTAAAACAGTATTAGCTTTATCAGTATTGGCATAAGCAGAAGTGATATCTCCCTCTCTTCTCGCTACAATTTTGTACGGTAATTTTTGTCCACTTACTTTTTCAAAAGCTTGAATTACTTCAAGAACAGAACTTCCTGTTCCCGTTCCCAAATTGAAAGTCTCTACTTTTGATACATTCTTTTTGTTGATTAAGCGTTGTAAAGCAACCACATGCGCCTTCGCTAAATCAACTACGTGAATGTAATCGCGAATACATGTCCCATCTGGAGTAGGATAATCGTCTCCATAAACTGATAATTCTTTTCTTAAACCAATGCCAGTTTGTGTGATAAAAGGAACTAAGTTTTGTGGAACACCAATTGGCAATTCACCAATTGCAGCAGAAGGATGCGCACCAATAGGATTGAAATAACGCAACAAAATAGCATTAACATTTGTCACTTTAGCTACATCTGTTATAATCTCTTCTCCAATTTGTTTGGTATTTCCATAAGGTGACATGGCTACTTGAACAGATGCATCTTCGGTTATTGGCATTTTTTCTGCTTGACCATAGACCGTACAAGAAGAACTAAAAATAAAATTGGCTTCTGTTTTCTGTTGTAATTCCTGCAAGATATATACTAAAGCATTAATATTATTTTCATAATATAACAATGGATTTTCAACACTTTCGCCTACTGCTTTTGATGCTGCAAAGTGGATAACACCCGCTACATCATTATGCTTTTTAAAAAAACTTTGAACCGCTGCTTTATCTCTTAAATCCATTTTTTCAAAAATAGGTGTTTTGCCAGAAATAGCTACAATCCCTTTCAAAACCTCCTCCGAAGAATTGGAAAGATTGTCAATGATTACTACTTCGAAACCTTCTTGTTGTAGCTCAACCACTGTGTGTGAACCTATAAAACCTAAACCTCCTGTAACTAAAACTTTCATATGTACTATCTATTTGTAATCGAACGTAAAATTCGCTGGTATATTTTATTTATTTTAAAAACTCTAAAACGCTATTGGTAATAAATTCAATTTGCTCATCATCTAACTCGGTGTGCATTGGCAATGAAATCACTTCTTTTACTAGTTGGTTAGTTACTGGGAAATCTTCTTCTTTATAACGAATGTCTAAATATGCTTTTTGTGCGTGCAAAGGAATTGGGTAATAAATTGCACAAGGAATCCCTTTATCCAGCAAATGTTGCATTAAACCATCTCTGTCAGCATCGATAATTCGTAGTGTATATTGATGAAAGACATGACAATCACAAATCTCACAAATACTAGGAGCTATTATATTTTTATGCCCTTCAAATGCTGCCGTATATTTTCTTGCAGCATTTTGACGAGCCTGATTATAAGTATCTAACAAAGGTAATTTAGCATTAAGAACCGCTGCCTGAATACTATCTAAACGAGAATTTACCCCCACAACATCATGATGATAACGCAGATACATTCCGTGATTGACGATTCCTCTTAGTTTATGTGCTAGCGCATCATCATTCGTAAAAATAGCTCCTCCATCTCCGTAACATCCTAAATTTTTTGAGGGAAAAAAAGAGGTGGCTCCAACATGACCAATTGTTCCTGCTTTCTTTTTTGTTCCATCTGAAAATTTGCAATTGGCACCGATGGCTTGAGCATTATCTTCAATTACAAACAAATCATGTTCCTTAGCAATTCGCATGATAGCTTCCATATTCGCTGCGCGCCCAAATAAGTGCACTGGTACAATGGCTTTTGTTTTTGGTGTAATCGTTTTTTTTATTGCCTCTATGGAAATGTTCATATTTACCAAATCTACGTCTACTAAAACGGGAGTCAATTGTAAAAGTGCAATTACCTCAACGGTTGCCGCAAACGTGAAATCTGCAGTAATAACCTCGTCTCCAGGTTTTAAATCCAATCCCATCATAGCAATTTGTAGCGCATCTGTTCCATTGGCACACGGAATCACATGTTTTACATCCAGATATTCTTCAAGATTTTTTTGAAATTGATGAACTTGGGGGCCGTTGATATAGGTTGAAGTTTCTAAAACCTCTTGAATTGAAGTGTTTACAGTATTTTTTATATTATCGTATTGACTTTTAAGGTCAACCATTTGGATTTTTTTCATCAACTTATAAATTAATTGCAAACAAAATTACTAATTTAATGACTGACAACAATGAAAATTCTACAAAGAGATGTATTTTAGCGACACAATTCACAAACTATGTTTTTTCTATATAATTTATTGATAACTTTCGCAGATTTTCTCTTAAAAATCATAGCTCCATTTAATCCAAAAATAAAACTTTTTGTCGAGGGCAGACAAACTGTTTTTAAAATCTTATCTCGCAAAATAATGGCGTACGATAAATCTATTTGGTTCCATGCTGCCTCACTGGGAGAATACGAGCAAGGATTACCCGTTATGGAAAAAATGAAAAAAAAATTTCCAAATCATCTCATTGTTTTGAGCTTCTTTTCTCCTTCTGGCTATGAAATTCGTAAAAATAATACGGTTGCAGATGTCACGGTTTATTTGCCTTTGGATACTAAAAAGAATGCAAAAAAATTCATAGAGCTAGTCCGTCCAGATATGGTTTTCTTCATAAAATATGAATACTGGCCTAACTACTTGAAAGAATTAAAACAAAGACAAATTAGAACTTTTTTAATATCAGGGATTTTTAGAGAAAATCAGTTGTTCTTTAAGTGGTATGGTGGATTTTACAGAAAGGCTTTAGATACATTCGACTATTTTTTTGTTCAAAATTCCACATCAAAAGAATTACTGTTGCAACTCGGAAAATCGAACGTAACCGTTTCAGGTGATACACGTTTTGATCGTGTCGTTTCCATTTTAGAAAAAGACAATACATTGGATTACATATCTCAATTCAAAAACAACATCTTAACTTTAGTGATAGGCAGTTCATGGCCAAAAGATGAAAGTATACTAGTTGAATTTATCAATGCAACAAAGCACAAAGTAAAATTTATTATTGCCCCACATAATATCAAATCAGAGCAAATTCAAGAATTAAAAAACAATATTTCCAAAAAAGTTGTTTTGTTCTCCGAGAAAGAAACCCAGAATCTTGCTGATTTCGATGTTTTCATTATTGACACTATCGGAATTCTTACCAAAATATATAGTTATGCCGACATTGCATACGTTGGTGGAGGCTTTGGCAATCCTGGTGTTCACAATATTTTGGAACCTGCAACTTTTGGAATTCCAATTGCGATTGGTCCAAATTATTCTCATTTTTCAGAAGCAACTGCTTTAGTCAATATGGAAGGTTGTTTATCCATTTCAAATTCAGAAGAATTAGCTGAAACATTTGAAACTTTAATTCAAAACGAAGACATTCGCTATGAGAAAGGTCATATTTGTGGCACTTTTGTGCAAATGAATAAAGGAGCAACCGAAAAAATTATTAGCCACATCCTTACTGAAAATCCAAGGAATATTCAATAAAAAATCAAGATCTAAATTTTACAATTTACACCCTACTTTCACATGAGAATCATAAAATTATTCCTCCTATTATTCGTAATTCAAATCAATGCCCAGCAAGGTGGCATGTGGATTCCTTCGTTTTTGCAAGGAATGAATGAGAGCGAAATGAAAAATCTTGGAATGAAAATTAAAGCTGAAGATATTTATTCTGTAAACAAATCAAGTATCAAAGATGCCGTTCCTCAATTTGACAACAAATGTACCGCCGAAGTTATCTCTGACAAAGGCTTAATTTTAACTAATCATCATTGTGGTTTTGATGCCATTCAGGAACATTCTTCAATAGAACACGATTATATAACCAATGGTTTTTGGGCATATAAAATGGAAGACGAATTGCTGAACAAAGGCATGGTAGTATCTTTTGTAGTAAGAATTGACGATGTTACTACGAAAGTTTTAGAGGGAACGGTAGGACTTGCTACAGAGGCTGAAAAACAAAAGAAAATTCAAGAGAATATAGCAACTCTTACCAAAACAGCTCCAAAAGAAGCGTGGCAAGAAAACACTATTAAAACATTTTATGCTGGAAATCAGTACTTAAATTTTGTAACCGAAACTTTTAAAGATATTCGACTGGTTGGCGCTCCTCCGAGTTCTATTGGGAAATTTGGTGATGTTACTGACAATTGGGTTTGGCCAAGACACACGGGCGATTTCTCATTATTTAGAATTTATGCCGATAAAAACAATCGTCCAGCAGAATATTCCTCAGAAAATGTGCCGTACAAACCAAAATATTACTTCCCTATTTCTTTAAAAGGTTTGAAAGAAAATGATTTTACTATGGTTTTGGGTTATCCAGGAACAACACAAGAATATTTACCCTCGTTTGCTTTAGAGCAAATTGTAAATACCTCAAATCCAGCAAAAATAGAGCTTCGTGATCTAACTCTAAAAGTACAAGATAGTTTCATGCGAAAAGACAATGCAATAAAAATTCAATATGCCGCAAAGAATGCAACACTTGCCAACACATGGAAAAAATGGATAGGAGAAGTCAAAGGATTAAAAAAATCTAATGCTATTAGAGCCAAAAAAGAATTCGAAAAGCAATTTCAAGAAAAAGTCATCACCGCTGGAAAACTAGCAGAGTATGGAAATTTGTTGACTGATTTTGAAAAAAATTACACTGAAATCAAAGACTACAGTTTAGCTAGAGATTATTTTAATGAAACAGTGAGAAATGCAGAGATCCTAGTTGTTGGATATAAATTATACCATTTAGAACAACTTCACAACACTAAGGGTGAACAAGCCTTTAACGATAGAAGGACTGTTTTAATAAACGGTTTGGGAGAGTTTTACAAGGACTTTAATCCAGCTGTTGATCAAAAAATATTTGAAAAATTAATCGATATCTACAGCAAAAAATACCCTAAACAGTTTTTAGCAAAATCTTTAGAAAATAGCAATGGAGAAGATTTAGCCAACGAAGTTTTTTCAAAATCCCAATTGGTTAGTTATGATAAAATAAAAGAATTATTAACCGGCGATACAAAAACTGTTTTAGAAAAATTAAATAATGACAAAGGATTTCAAGTAATTAAAGCTATTGCTGATACCCATTTAAAAAATGTTGCGCCAAAATATGATGAACTTAATTTAAAAAACACAGCTACACAAAGAACCTACATGAAAGCTATTTTGGAATTGTTCCCTAAAAACAGAAATTTTCCGGATGCTAATAGCACTCTTCGGGTAACTTATGGAAAAATTAAAGGATACAAGCCTAGTGATGCAATTCTATATGAGCCTTTCTCCTATCTTGATGGTGTCATTGAAAAATATATACCCGGAGATTACGAATATGATGTTTCTAAAAAATTAATTGATTTATACCACGCTAAAGATTATGGAATATATGGTGTAAAAGGAAGAATGCCACTTGATTTTATAGCAACAAATCATACCACGGGCGGGAATTCAGGTAGTCCAGCGCTTGATGCTAAAGGCAATTTAATTGGGCTAAATTTTGATAGAGTTTGGGAAGGTACCATGAGTGATATTTATTATGACCCTACAATTTGTAGAAACATTATGGTAGATATTCGCTATGTTTTGTTCATAATTGACAAGTATGCCAATGCCCAAAACTTAATGTCAGAGTTAAAACTCATACTCCCAAAAAAGAAAAAGCAACCTTAAAACCCTGTTAAAGAACCATATCTTAAACAAATATTCTCAAAAATAAATCTTAAAAAAAATTATTTTTGGCACAATATTTGTGAATAAAAACGCGGCAATTGATTATATTTTTTTTAAAAAAAAATGAAAAATATTTTTACGTAATAAAAAATTTATATCTTTGCCTCGAATTAATAATTAACCTTTTATAATTAAGTAAGATGAAAAAAGTATTTTTAAGTTTAGCTGTTATCGCTGCATTAACTGTAGTATCTTGTAAACAAGCTGAAGCTCCTGCTGAGGATGCTGCTGCTGCTGTAGACTCTGCTGCTGCTGTTGTTGACACTGCTGCTGCTGTTGTTGATTCTGCTGCTGCTGTTGTTGATTCTGCTGCTGCTGCTGCACCTGCTGCACCTGCTGCTGAAGAAAAAAAATAATTAGAAATTTTTCTAAAAATTTTAAAACCTCGCAATTGCGAGGTTTTTTTATTTATCTAATTTTGAAAAACGAAATATATTTTAATAAAAAAGCCTTAAACTAAGTTTAAGGCTTTTGTACTCAGAGCGGGACTTGAACCCGCACGAACATTGCTGTTCACTGGATTTTAAGTCCAGCGTGTCTACCAATTTCACCATCCGAGCATTTACTTTTTGGTGGTATATATTAATTTTTATAAAAAACTAATTAAATACGACACTATTAAAGTAGTATGGTTTAGAGCGAAAAACGGGGCTCGAACCCGCGACCTCGACCTTGGCAAGGTCGCGCTCTACCAACTGAGCTATTTTCGCAAATCATTCTTTTAAGAACACTGTATCCGTTTTGGATAGCGAGGGCAAATTTAATACTTTAATTCAATTCTACAAGTGTTTTTTATAAAAAAAACACGCTAATACCCTAATCTATTGACAACCTATTCTTTACTTCAAAAACACCTACTTTTTTGTTAACATCCTCTTGATTTCATTAAGCTTCATCATAGCTTCAATAGGAGTTAATGTATTGATATCTAAACTCAAAATCTCATCTTTTATTTCCTCTAACAAAGGGTCGTCTAAATTAAAAAAACTCATTTGAATCTCATCCCTGGTTGACTTGATTCCGTTTAAAGCCTCACTTGAGTGGTCTTTTTCCAATTTTTTTAATAATTTCTGGGCTTTCAAAATAACTGTTTGAGGCATTCCCGCCATCTTAGCCACATGAATTCCAAAACTATGAGCACTTCCTCCTTTGACTAATTTTCGAATAAAAAGAACGGTATCTTTCAGTTCTTTAACCGAGACATTATAATTTTGAATGCGGTGTAGTACTTCACTCATTTCATTCAGCTCATGATAATGTGTTGCAAATAAAGTTTTAGGCTTAGAAGGATGTTCATGCAAATATTCAGCAATAGCCCAGGCAATAGAAATTCCGTCATAGGTACTTGTTCCTCTACCAATTTCGTCTAATAAGACTAAACTTCTATCAGAAATATTATTCAAAATAGAAGCTGTTTCATTCATTTCTACCATAAAAGTAGATTCGCCCATTGAAATATTATCACTTGCTCCAACTCGAGTAAAAATTTTATCTATAATTCCCAATCTCAAACTGTCCGCTGGAACAAAACTTCCCATTTGAGCCAAGAGAACTATTAACGCCGTTTGTCTCAATATAGCTGATTTTCCAGACATATTTGGACCTGTTATTATTATTAATTGCTGCGTTTCTCTATCAAGGAAAACATCGTTTGTTATATATGGAGTTCCAACTGGCAATTGTTTTTCAATAACAGGATGACGTCCATTTTTTATATCTAACTCAAACGATTCATCCATCTCTGGACATACATATCTATTTTCTATGGCCAATTGTGCAAAAGAAGTCAAACAATCTAACTGAGCAATTAAATTAGCGTTCAATTGTACTGGTTTTATGTAGGTGGCTATCCAATGGATCAATTGCTCAAAAAGTTGATTCTCTATATGTTGAATTTTTTCTTCGGCACCTAGTATTTTAGTTTCATATTCCTTGAGTTCCTCAGTAATATATCGTTCAGCATTAACTAACGTCTGTTTCCTAATCCATTCAGAAGGAACTTTATCCTTATGCGTATTTCTAACTTCTATATAATATCCAAATACATTATTAAATGAAATTTTGAGAGAAGAAATTCCTGTTTTCTGCGACTCTCGGATTTCAATTCCTTCCAAATATTCCTTACCTGAAGTAGATATAGCCCTTAAATCGTCTAATTCACTGTGAACTCCTTTGGCTATAACATTCCCTTTTGCAATGGCAACTGGAGCTTCTTGATTGAGTGTTGTTTTAATTTTTTCTCTCAACAAATCACAACTGTGTAGACTGTCTCCAATAATTTTCACAGCCTCTTGATTACTTTGCAAGGC
>Ga0315904_10002508_pt1 | contig 28335 bp, 21 predicted proteins | sample LakEriMetagenome_6_FD_203529 | JGI IMG/M metagenome (GOLD analysis project Ga0315904, IMG submission 203529) | Freshwater fungal communities from buoy surface, Lake Erie, Ohio, United States - Buoy 12 MA120 | ecosystem: Environmental > Aquatic > Freshwater > Lake | place: USA: Lake Erie, Ohio...
AAAACAAGACGGCCCCCACTGGTCCGCCGACACGGCAAAGGGCGGAGAACCCAGCCCGGCCGGTCCGGCAATCAAAGAACCGGAGACATCCCATGCCGGCTACCATTACAAAATCCTCACCGCCCAGGGCGAGGCCGCACCCGCTGGAAAATTCGATTATATCATCAACGGCCATTTCATCGGCGGGTTCGCCCTCATCGCCTGGCCCGCGGAATACGGCAAGACCGGAGTGATGACCTTCCTCGTCAATCACTATGGGGACGTTTACGAAAAAGATCTCGGCCCCGAAACCGCAGCCATCGCCGCGAAAACCGAGGACTACAATCCCGGCGAAGGCTGGAATGAGACATCCGAATGACAGGCTGCGGGCAGCACGCCCGCAGCCGCGCTTCACGAACTTGCATATTCACAGACATCCCCCAATGGCCAAACGCCTCATTTCCGCATTTCGGATTCTTGTTTCCGCTATATCCGCAGTTCTCCTCTCCCACTGCTCCGCGCCGGTCTCCGTGCGGATGGAGAAACCCGTCGCCCCGGTCGGCGCTCCTGCCGCATCGGCTGGCATCGATCATCATCTGGCCTTCATCCGCAAGGCCCATGACCGCATTCTCAGTGGCGACGACTCCGCCATCGCCGCCTACAACTACTCCGTCGCGCGCCTGGTCGAGGAAATCGAACGCAGCGGCGCGGATCCATGGTCAGGCACCATCACCTCCGGCAGCTTCCGCATCAAGGGTGCCTATCCGGCGGGCAGCAAACCGCTGGAGCACAAGCTCATCCCCACGGATGCCCTCGCCTTCCGCGGCAAGATCGCCGAAGAACAATCCAGAGTCGATGGCCTCGGCGCGCCGGTGGTTGAAGTGGGTTCGATCGATAATCTCGGCCACGTCAAGCTGCGCGACAATCTGCCGCTGCGCAACCTGACCGCCCTCGTCCTCTTCGAAGGAAATCTCGCGAAACTCGAACTGGTCGATCCCTATCAGGTCGAGCAGGTCAGCCTCGGCGCAAGCAAGCACCGGCTCTCCGCCGACTATGGAGCCGCCATCATGCTCGGCATGTCCCACGCCCGGGTGGACAAACTCGGCCTCGCCCGCCTGCTCCGCCCTTCGCGCTACAACGACACCGCCAATCTCAATTTCATGCAGCCCTACGACCCGAAGCGCATTCCGGTGCTCTTCGTCCACGGTCTCGACAGCACGCCGGCGACTTTCGCGCCAATGTATTTCAATCTCCTGAAGGATCCGGAAATCCGCGAAAACTATCAGTTCTGGGTCTTCAGTTATCCCAGCGGCTATCCCTATCCCTACTCCGCCTTGCTGCTCCGCCGCGAGCTCGACCAGGTGAAACGCGAGTTCCCCGAGCACAGTGGCATGGTCATTGTCGGCCACAGCATGGGCAGCATGATCAGCCGCCTGATGGTCACCGATGCCGGTGACCAGCTCTGGGAAAAAGCCTTCGGCCACAAACCTTCGGAAACCAAAATCAGCGGCCACAGCCGGGATCTATTGATGGAAGCGTTGATCTTTGAAGACCGCAAGGAAATCGATCGCGCGGTCTTCTACTCAGGCCCGCATCGCGGTGCCATGCTTGCCAACAATTGGGTCGGCAGCATCTTCTCCCGCCTCATCAAAATGCCCGGCACCGTCGCAGATATCAGAAACGCCGCTTTCTCCATGGCCACTGCCGACACTGCGGGACTCATGATGCAGCGCGCTCCAAACAGCATCGGCACGCTCTCACCGGACAATCCCTTCGTCCTGGCGGTCCACAAACTCCCCATCACTCCCCGCGTTCCCTATCACACCATCGTCGGCGACCGCGGCAAGGGTGACACGCCCGACTCCTCGGACGGCGTGGTCGCCTATTGGAGCTCCCACCTCGATCGAGCGGTTTCCGAAAAAATCGTTCCCTCCGGCCACGGTTCCCACGAGAATCCCGAAGGCATCGAAGAAGCCCGCCGCATTCTCCACCTCCACCTCACAGATTGACAACAATCTCCCTCCTTGGAAAATTGGTGAGCATCGACATCGACGATGTCCGCTACTTCTCCATCTTCGCTGCCTTTGCTTCCTTCTGTAAAATTTCTTCATTTCTCACAGAAGGTAGCGAAGAAAACAAAGGGTCATGAATTTTCAAATACCTTCCAACCAAACCACCGCCCAAACACAATCCCCTTCGCTACCTTTGCTTCCTTCTGTAAAATTTCTTATTTTCTCACAGAAGGTAGCGAAGAAAGCAAAGGTCATGAATTTTCAAATACCTTCCAACCAAACCTCGGCTCATACACAATCCACCTTCGCTGCCTTTGCCACCTTCTGTAATATCCTCTTCCACTCCAAATGCACCCGAAATTCCAACGCGCGGACGAGTTGAGCCGACAAGTCATCGGCGCGGCCATCGAAGTCCATCGTCTAAAAGGTCCGGGGCTCATTGAGTCGATCTACGAAAAATGCATGATGCGGGAACTGTTTCTCCAGAATATTCCGGCCACCCAACAGCTCGTTGTTCCCATCGAATACAAGGGATACACCTTCGAAGAACCCCTCCGCCTTGATCTTCTGGTGGATGACAGCCTCCTCATTGAGCTCAAAGTCGTCACAAAGGTTCTCCCGATCCACAAGGCCCAGTTGATGAGCTACATGAAACTCATGAATATCCCCCTCGGCCTGCTCATCAACTTCAACGAACTGCGTCTCATTGACGGCGTCCACCGCCTCATGCTACCCGGCTCCAGCGGCCAGAATTGCCCCGATCCCCCATAACCCTAAATCCCCTTCGCTACCTTTGCTTCCTTCTGTAAAATTTCTTAATCTCTCACAGAAGGCAGCGAAGAAAGCAAAGGGTTATAAAACTTCCGCCCAAACACAAACCCGCCGCATTCTCCACCTCCACCTCAAGAAAGCTCCGTGAACCGCCTCTTCAAGAATCTCGCAGTCGGCGTCATCATCGCCGCATCGCTGTCCGTCCGGCTCGCCGCCCAGGATGCGTTGTCGGGCGATTTTTCAAAACGCCCGGAGATTGAAAAACGCCTCGCCGCCGTCCTCGCCGAAACCAGCGCCCTTCCCGCGGATGCGGATCCCGCCCTCCGCGAGCGACTCCAACAACTTGAAGCCATCTGCCAATTCCACTTGGCCACATTGGACGTTCTTGCCAAGGCACAATCCGCACGTGATACGGCCGTTCAAGCCTTGAGCGCGTGGCACGGCTTTCCGCAGCCACCGCCCTATTCGATTCTGCTGCTGGACGATGTCCGCGAGACGCTCGCCTCCTTGGCCGCAGCGCAACATGCCGGCGAGGCGCAGATCCGCATCTTCCGCTCGGAAATTGAAGGAGCCCGCGATAAACTCGACGCCCACCAGCAGGCTGAACGGCAGTTCACGGAGGCCGCAAGCAGTGCCGGAACACCCGAAGCCCGTCAAAGCGCCGAGCGCTCAGTCAAAACCGAACAGGTGTCCTCTCGCATCACCACCGAGGCTGTGGCCCGCGTCAACCTGCGACTCCAAGCCCAGCAGGCGGAATTGGACATGATCCGTTCGAAAACCGAACTGGCCACTCTTCAGGAAAAGGCGCTCAAAGGCAAAACCACATTTCTCCAAAAGGACCTCGATGAGGTCCAGCAAGTCATCTCCCGCGACAAGGCGGAAACGCTCGCAGCGTTGGTCGCTGCCAGTCGGCAATCGCAATCGCCCAATCCGCTGCTGACATGGAAAATCGAGTTCCTCGACTTGGAAAAGGAGTTCTGGAACACCCGTTTCACCACCTTTGGCAAAAAAGATCCGGTGATCGTGAAGAAAGCCCTCGCCACTCTCGGCGAACACAAAACCCGCGTCGATGACTGGATTGAGATCGCCCAACTCCGCCTCTCCGGCGGTGCTACCGGAGCCGCTGAGATCGATCCCGCGAAACTGCGTGACAGCCTACAGCAAGCCGGCCGGATGCAGCGCCGCATCGGCTTCGCCATCGCCGATCTCGAAGGCGGGCATTTGAAAACGCCAGTGCTGGACCTGGTCAGCTCGCGCCTGCACGCGCTCTGGGATACGGAACTCTATCTTGCCGAGGAAACCGCGGTGGTCAACGGCAGCAAGATTTCCACCTACCGCGCCGTCACCATCGGCAAACTGGCGCGGCTCGCCCTCATTCTAACCGTTGGCTGGCTGCTGCTGCGTTTCATCTCGCGGAAGGTCAAATCCATCGTCGTCCACAAGGCGGGAGTTTCACAATCCGCCGCCGAGCTTGCCGCCAAATTCGCCTTCGGCATCGGACTCGCCCTGCTCGTCATCTATGGTCTGAACACGGTCCGCATTCCCTTCACGGTCTTCGCCTTCCTCGGCGGCGCGCTCGCCATCGGCGTCGGCTTCGGCACCCAGACCATCCTCAAGAATTTCATCAGCGGCATCATCATCTTCTTCGAGCGCCCGTTCAAGGTCGGCGACCTGGTGGAAGTGGAGGGAGTCGCGGGCCGCATCCGCAGCATCGGCATCCGCGCCTCCATCATCCAGCAGGGCAACGGCATCGACACCGTGATCCCTAACAGCAATTTGCTTGAAAACCAGGTCACCAACTGGACCCTGTCCGACTCGCTGCTCCGCCATTCGATCACGGTGGGAGTTGACTACGGCACACCCACCCGCGAGGTGGCCCGCACGCTGCTCGCCGCGGCGGCGGAACATGGCCTCGTTCTCAAGGATCCGGAGCCCGAGGTGCGCTTCGAGGACTTCGCTGACAAGGCGCAGCTTTTCCGCCTGCTGTTCTGGTTCGACACCCGGAAGACCAACCGCGACACTCTCGCCAGCGACCTCCGCTACATGATCGAGAAGGCCTTCACTGAAGCGGGTCTCGATATTTCCCCTCCCCAACGGGATATCCAGTTCAATCCTGAATCCTCTCTCCGCATCGAACTCACGAAACCAACTCCACCAATACCATGAATCCAAAAAACATCATCACATCCACACTCCTGCTCACCGCCATTCCGGCCATTGCGGGCACCACCGTTCCATCCCTCACGGAAACCCAACCCGTCGCCACCACCGAATCCGGCTGGCACGTCCGCGCCGCCCTCTACGGCTGGGGCACCGCGCTCGACGGTGATGTCACACTGCGCGGCAACAAGGTCCCGGTGGATGTCGGATTCGACGACATATTCGACAATATCGACTTCGCCTTCATGGGCGTGGTGGAAGTCGGCCGCGGCAAATGGAGTGTTCTTACAGATCTCTTCTATGCCGATCTCAGCGCGGACAACACCAAGGGCAACCTCGAATTCGACGTCGAACTCAAACAGTTCATCGGCAACTTCATCGTCGCCTACAATGTGGTCGATGACCCATGCAGGCGCTTCGACGTCTATGCCGGCGCACGGGTCACTTCACTGGAAACCGATATCAACATCACGCAAACGGGACTTGTCCGCGCGACGACCTTCAGCGGCTCTGCCGAGGAAACATGGGTTGATCCGATCATCGGCGCGCGTTTCCAACAGCAGTTGCCCAACCAATTCTTCCTGCGCACCGTCGGCGACATCGGCGGCTTCGGGGTTTCGTCGGATCTGACATGGCAGGCGCTGCTTGCACTTGGCTATCACATCAGCGATTCCTCATCGGTGACCCTCGGCTACCGCGCCATCGGCACGGATTACGAAGACGGCCAGTTCGGCTACGATGTCATCAGCCACGGTCTGCTGCTGGGTTTTGAATACCGGTTTTGATGTTTGTGGCGGCGGTCTATGTCCGTCGAAGCCAAAGAAAAGCCAATGAATCCATTTCGCTTGATTCATCGTCATCGACGCTCGTGGAGCGCCGCTACATCCGTTTCATTCGCCTGGGAAAATCCAAACAACAGACTTCCCGCGGCTGATCGCTCCGCTAGAAGTTCCTTCATGCACCGCCTCACGAATCTCCACTGCCTCATCGCCGCGCTCGCTTTCACCGCCTGCGCGCCGTCCGGTCTGCCGCCTGCGGAAGGGCTTCATCGCTCCGCGGTGCATTCCCTCGAACAGGCGGCTTCGCCCAAAGCCACACCGGAACAACGCGCGGCGCTCTATCTCGATGCGGCACGCGAGGCGTCCGCGTTGCTGGACTCCCCCAGTTCCGGCGCTTCCGCGCGGCAGATCTATAACAAAGCCGCCGCCGATCTCACCGTGCTGTTGCGCGCTGAAAATAACGGCGCGCTCTGGAACCGCCCGCTCACCCTGCAATCCGGAGGCAACTCCTACCGCTTGCGTTTCGCCCAAGGAACCCGCGATGGAGTCTGGGGCCCGGACTATTTCACATCCTTCACCCCGGCGGGCGAAGTGGATCTCAAAACCATCGATCGCAGGAATCGCCAGGATGGCATCGGCGGCGCGCTGGTTGGCGTTCACAAGAATGATCCGCTTGAGGTGTTTTCGCCACTCGTCGGCATCACCGCGCCGGTCACGGCCGTGCTGGATTTCAAAGGGCGCGATGTCACGCTTTCCCTAATTGATCCGACGAAGAAAACCCAATCACCCGTCGCCGGGAAAAGCCGCGGACTGGACGCCGATTTTTCCGCTCCGCTCGCCTACTATCCGCAGAAGTCGGAAATGGTGGAAGGCCTGATGGGAGCCATCCATGTGGCCGATCACATGAAACTCGCCGGTCTCTACATGTTGGAGCCTTATGATCCGGACCGCATCCCGCTCATCTTCGTTCACGGACTCATCTCCACGCCGCGCATGTGGCGCAATGTGATCAACGAGTTGGAAACCGATCCCGAACTGCGCCGCCGCTATCAATGCGCGGTCTTCGGCTACCCGACGGGAAATCCACCGCTCTATTCCGCGATGCTGCTGCGCGAACAACTCGCGAAATTTCACCAACAGCATCCGGAAGCGCGCGATGCCGTGCTCGTCGGTCACAGCATGGGCGGCATCCTCTCGCGCACCCAAGTCTCCACCGTCCGGCGCGAGGATTGGAACATTATCGGCAAGGAAAAGGCCGATCGTTTCTTCGCCAATGTCAAACCCGGCGATGTGGTCGATCGCTCCACCGTCTTCACGGCCAATCCACGCGTTGACCGCGCGATCTTCATCTGCACTCCCCACCGCGGCAGCGAGATGGCCATCGGCACGCTGGGCGAACTCGCCATCCGCCTGATTTCCCTGCCGGTTGATCTCGCGAGCACCTTTGCGGACACCGTGGGTGACTCCATGGCCGTCATCACCGGCGATTCCAAGCGCATGCCTAACAGCGTCACCGGTCTTTCTCCGGAAAACCCCACGTTCAAGATGCTCGACAGCCGACCCATCGAAGTTGTGCACCACAGCATCATCGGCGACCGCGGCAAGGGCGACACTCCCAACAGTTCCGACGGCGTGGTCGACTATTGGAGTTCCCGCCTCAAGTCCGCGAAGTCCGAGAAGATCGTCCCCGGCCCGCACGGTTCGTGCGAGCTTCCAGAGACCATCGAAGAACTCAAGCGCCTGCTCCACCTGCACCTCGGCCAAAACCAAGTCCCCTCCATCAGACCAATGTCCGATGGCAAACGAAGCGTTTCGGCTGTTGAGTAGGATTGTTGCGGGTCAAACAACCCTATCCCGTCCCGTCATGAAAACCATGTCTGAAACCCGCACCGGTCTCACGGCAGGGGAAATCCGGCAGGCCTTTCTCGACAACCTGCGCTGCGCGCTTGGCCGGCCGCGCTTGGTCGCCACGCGCCACGACCTTTATTTCGCGCTGGCATTGACCATCCGCGACCGCGTGTTCGATCACGCGGTCGCCAGTCTGGAGAACATCGGCGGCAACAACAAGCGGCGCGTGGCCTACCTCTCGGCCGAGTACCTGCCCGGTCCGCACCTCGCCAACAACCTGCTCAACCTCGGCATCACCGGGGCCACCCGGCAAGCGCTCGCCTCACTCGGCCTCAGCCTCGATGAAATCCTCGACCAGGAGGAGGAACCCGGACTCGGCAATGGCGGGCTTGGACGGCTCGCGTCCTGCTACATGGACTCGCTCGCCACGCTTGAAGTGCCCGCCGTCGGTTATGGCATCCGCTACGAGTTCGGCATCTTCGACCAGACCATCGTCGATGGCTGGCAGTGCGAGATCACCGACAAGTGGCTGCGGTTCGGCAACGCGTGGGAGGTCATCCGGCCCGAAGTCTGCTTTGAAGTCGGCTTCGGCGGCCGCACCGAGGCGTGGACCGACGAACAAGGCCGCTACCGCGTGCGCTGGTTGCCGGAAAACAAGGTCATGGGCGTGGCCTGCGACACCCCGATCCCGGGCTACCGGGTCGGCAGTTGCAACACGCTGCGACTGTGGAAAGTCGAAGCCATCGAGTCGTTCGATTTCGCCGCATTCAATCACGGCGACTACGACCGCGCCGTCGATCAGAAGGTCGCCTCGGAAACCATCACCAAGGTGCTCTATCCGAACGACGAGGCGCACCAGGGCAAGATGCTGCGGCTCAAGCAGCAGATCTTTTTCACCAGTTGCGCACTGCAGGACATGCTGCGCATCCACCAGATGTTGGGTCACCAGCCCGGCACGTTTCACCGCGACTGGGCGGTGCAGCTCAACGATACCCACCCCTCCGTCGCGGTGGCGGAACTGATGCGGCTGTTGATCGACGAGCATGGGCTCGCATGGGACGAGGCGTGGGAGGTGACACGCAACACCTTTGCCTACACCAATCACACGCTGCTGCCCGAGGCGCTGGAAAAATGGCCGGTCGACCTGTTCGGCAGGCTGCTGCCAAGGCACTTGGAAATCATCTATGAAATCAACCGCCGTTTCCTCGACGAGGTGCGCGCGGCCTTCCCGGGCGACGAAACCCGCCTGTCCCGCCTCTCCATCATCGATGAACAGGGTCCGCGTTTTGTCCGCATGGCGCATCTCGCCTGTGTCGGCAGTCACCACATCAACGGCGTGGCGGAGTTGCACTCGGAATTGCTGAAACAAACCGTGCTGCAAGACTTCGCGGAAATGTGGCCTGGGAAATTCGGCAACGTGACCAACGGTGTCACTCCGCGCCGTTTCGTGGCGGTCGCCAATCCCTCCCTCGCCTCCCTCGTCACCGGCCGCATCGGTGATGGCTGGCTCAAGAACCTTCCGTGCCTTCGCGAACTGGAAGCTTTCGCCGATGATGCGGATTTCCAGGCGCAATGGCGCGCCGCGAAACTGGCCAACAAACAACGCCTCGCAGGACTTATCGCCACGCGTTCCGGCATCACGGTCGATCCGGAATCGTTGTTCGACGTGCAGGTCAAACGCATCCACGAATACAAGCGCCAGCACCTCAATGTGCTGCATGTCCTCACACTCTATCTGCGGCTCAAGAAGAACCCGCGGCTGGACATCCCGGCTCGCACATTCATCTTCGGCGGCAAGGCCGCGCCCGGCTATTTCATGGCCAAGCGCATCATCAAACTGATCACCGCCACCGGCGATCTCATCAACCATGATCCGGACCTCGATGGCCGCCTCAAGGTGGTGTTTTTCCCGGACTTCAACGTAAAGAACGCGAATTTCATCTATCCAGCCGCCGACTTGTCCGAACAGATATCCACCGCCGGCAAGGAGGCCAGCGGCACCGGCAACATGAAGTTCTCGCTCAACGGCGCGCTGACCATCGGCACGCTCGATGGCGCCAATGTCGAGATCCGCGAGGAGGTCGGCGCGGAGAACTTCTTCCTCTTCGGCCTGTCCGTCGCGGAGGTGGCGGCGCTCAAGGCGCGCGGCTACCGCCCGCGCGATCATTACGAGCAGGACGCCAAACTGCGCGAGGTCATCGACTTCATTTCCAGCGGCAGGCTCGCCGGCGGAGACCGGGAATTGTTCCGGCCGGTCGTGGACAACCTGCTGAATGAAGATCCTTTCCTGGTGCTCGCCGACTACCACTCCTACATCGAAGCCCAGGCAAGGATCGACAGCCTGTGGGCGGATCGTGCAGCCTGGACCCGCAGATCCATCCTCAACACCGCGCGCATGGGAAAATTTTCCTCCGACCGCTCGATCCGCGACTACTGCGAACACATCTGGAACATCAGGACCAGAGCCTTCTAACAGCCAACCACAATCCCTTCTCCATATAAAACGAAACTTGAACCAAACCATGAAAACCATATCCGCCAAACTCGCCACCACCGCCCTGTTCGCATGCGGCATCCTCACGTTCCTGCCAAGCTGCGGCAACGATCCCGTCACCAACTTCAACGCCGCCAGCGTCAATCCGCGCCAGCTCGCGAACGACTCGCGCGCCGAACTCAACCGCCTCTACCGCACCAATTCCACAGCCAAGCGTCTCGGCAAGAGCGCCAAGGGGATTCTGGTTTTCCCGGAAATCACCAAAGGCGGATTCATGATCGGCGGCATGGGCGGCAACGGCGCGCTCGTCCGCCCGGACGGCGGGGTCCGCGATTTCTATCAGATTGCCGGCGTGTCCTACGGCCTGCAAATCGGCGTTCAGAGGCACGGCTACGCGCTCTTCCTGATGGACGACGACGCCCTCGCCAATCTCAAGCGCGCCGACGGCTGGGAAATCGGCAGCAGCCCGAGCCTTGTGATCGTCGATGAGGGAATGGCCACCACGCTCTCCACCAAAACGCTCAACAGGGGCACCTATGCCTTCATCTTCAACCAGCGCGGCCTGATGGGCGGCATCGGCCTGCAGGGAGCCAAAATCACCCGCATCCATCCGCCGCGGTGAGACAGGCGTCACTACGTGAACGGAATCGCGGGCCATGAGGAAATCCTTGTCCAAGCGGTCCGGCAGCCGCATGCCCGCTGGACGGAGACCGGCATTCCATGCGAATGAGACCAATGTCCCATTGAAGTCTGCGGAAATCGGGTGTCGAATGCAGTAAAGATCCGGCAGAGGCTGATGGGAGGCTTGGCTCGGGAAGCGTTTCTCTTTCAGTCAAAAGCCCGATCACCCGACCCGGGCAAAGACCCATGAACACGGAACAAACCAGGCTGGCGGAAGACCGTGAAGGCAAAGCCCCATGGAAAAAGTGGGGGCCTTATCTCAGTGAACGGCAGTGGGGCACGGTGCGGGAAGACTACAGCCCGAATGGCGACGCTTGGAATTTCTTCACCCACGATCACGCGCGCTCGCGCGCCTACCGCTGGGGAGAGGATGGCATCGCCGGAATCACCGATGATCACCAGCATCTCTGCTTCGCGCTGGCGCTATGGAATGGCAAGGATGCAATCCTCAAGGAACGTCTCTTCGGCCTGACGAACAGCGAGGGCAACCATGGCGAGGATGTGAAGGAGTATTACTTCTATCTGGATGGCACGCCGACCCACTCCTACATGAAGTATCTCTACAAGTATCCCCAGGCGACCTTTCCCTACGCCGACTTGGTGGATACAAACCGCCGGCGCAACCGGGAGGAAATGGAGTATGAACTGCTGGACACCGGAGTCTTCAAGGATGACCGCTACTTCGATGTCTTCGTGGAATACGCCAAGGCCGGCCCGGAAGACATCCTGATCAAAATCAGCGCGGTGAATCGCGGGCCGGACGCGGCGGAACTGCATCTCCTGCCGACACTCTGGTTCCGCAACGACTGGGCCTCGTGGATCGCCGAGTCCAACCGCTCATCCGCAAAGCCGACCCTCAGGCAGGTCGAATCAGATGCGGGTGCCACCGTGGTGGCGGCCACCGAGCCGCTGCTGGGTGGGTTCATTCTGTCCTGCGAAGGCGAAGTCCCGCTGCTCTTCACGGAAAACGAAACGAACAACGAGCGGCTTTTTCCCGGTCAGAAGAACGTGAGTCCCTTTGTGAAGGACGGCATCAACAACCGCGTCATCCACGGTAGGCAGGACGCGGTGAATCCGGCAAAGCAGGGCACCAAGGTCGCGGCGCATTACAAGGTGAGTATTCCCGCCGGTCAGGCCACGACCCTCCGCCTGCGACTCGCCAAGGTTGAGGCGGGCGCGAAGGGCAAAGCCTTTGGCAGGGAGTTTGAGGAAACCTTCGCGGCCCGGCTTCGTGAAGCCGATGAGTTCTATCGGTCGGTGACGCCGCCATCGTTGAATGCGGACCAGGCGAATGTCATGCGCCAGGCCCTCGCCGGCATGCTGTGGAGCAAGCAGTTCTTCTTCTTCGATGGCGACAACTGGCTGGACGAACATCACTCGAACCCGCTCCATTCCGGCTATCAGAACGCCCGGAACTCCGAGTGGTTCCACATGCTCAACGAGGATGTCATTTCCATGCCGGACAAGTGGGAGTATCCGTGGTATGCCGCTTGGGATCTGGCCTTCCACACGCTCCCGATTTCAATCGTGGACCCCGACTTCGCCAAGGAGCAGTTGAAGCTGATGCTCAAGGGGGCTTATCTGCATCCGAACGGCCAGATGCCCGCCTACGAGTGGAATTTCAGTGATGTGAATCCTCCGGTGCACGCGTTCGCGACCCTCTTCCTGCACCGCACGGAGCTTGCACTGCACGGCGGGATGGACCTCGATTTCCTCCGGGAAACGTTCAACAAACTGGTGCTGAATTTCACCTGGTGGGTCAACCGCAAGGACCGTTTCGGCAAGAACGTTTTCGAAGGCGGCTTCCTCGGTCTCGACAACATCGGTGTCTTCGACCGCAGCGCGCCGCTGCCCACAGGAGGATATCTCGAGCAGGCGGACGGCACGGCGTGGATGGCGCTCTTCAGCCAGAACATGCTGGAACTCTCGATTGATCTCGCCGCGCAAGATCCGGCCTATGAGGACATGGTCACCAAATTCGCCGAGCACTTCTATTACATTGCCGCGGGCATCAACCGGGCCGGGCAGGAAGGCATGTGGGACGAGGAGGATGGTTTCTATTACGATCTTCTGCGGCTCCCCGATGGCAGCGCCACCCGGCTGAAAGTGCGCTCGATGGTTGGGCTGCTGCCGCTCTGCGCCACGACAGTGATCGAGAAGTGGCAGCGGGAAAAAATCCCGGGATCGATGGCCGGCATTCTGAAACGACTGGGACGGATTCCCGAACTCAAGGAATCCATCCATCCGTCAGGTCCCGGGCATTATGGCTTGGCGGACCGCGGAATCATGGCGCTGGTCAATCCGCAGCGGCTGCGCCGGATACTCGCCAGGATGCTCGATGAAAACGAATTCCTGAGCGCTTGCGGCATCCGCTCGCTTTCCAAATTCCATCAGCGGCATCCCTATATCTTTCATGTGAACGGCCGGGAGCATCGGGTGGACTACCTGCCTGCGGAATCAAACACCGGGATGTTCGGCGGCAATTCCAACTGGCGCGGCCCGGTCTGGATGCCGGTGAATGTGCTCATCCTCCGCGCCCTGCTGAATTTCCATCTCTACTACGGCGGCGATTTCAAAATCGAATGCCCCACGGGTTCCGGCAACATGATGAACCTGTTCGAGGTCGCCAAGGAAATCGCGGACCGGCTTGGCCGGATCTTTTTGCGCGATGAACAAGGACGACGCCCCGTCTATGGCGGCACGGAGAAATTTCAAAACGATCCGCACTGGCGCGATTACATCTTGTTCTACGAATACTTCCACGGCGACAATGGCGCCGGTCTCGGGGCCAGCCACCAGACCGGCTGGACCGGACTCGTGGCCAAGACGATGCAACTCTTCGGCCTGCTGGATGCCGAAAGCGCCTTGAAGGGAGGCAAGCAGTCCGCCTTCAAACAGGAGCGAACATGAGACTCACTCAGCCGCTGCTTGTCGCCATCGTGAGGGTTGATTCAGAACTTGAGCCCCCGCACATGGAGTTGAACGGTGACCTTGCTCTGGTTGCGTATGACTTCGAGGTTCATCCGGTCGTTTTTGATACCGCCAACCACGCGTTTCAGATCGGCGATCGATGAGATCGGTTGATCATTCAACTTGCGGATCAAGTCTCCTTCTTGCAGGCCCTTTGCACCAGCCAATGGTGAGTTGGGTTGGAGCTTGTCGATGCCCACGCCACCGCTGTCGAAGGCGACTCCGAATGCCGACAAGGCCTCGCCTTTAGGCTCGCTGAGTGTGGCTCCGAGCCAGGTGACGGCGGTGGATGGGGCGGCGTTTGGCGCGGCGGGCGTCAGGTCCGTTTGAATGTTGACGGCGGGGATTTCCGGGGTTTTGGCGATGGCCTTGAGCGATGGTTTTTGCACGCCAAAGCGGTTCATCGGGAAATTCTTGAATCCGATTACCTTGGCGAGGGCCTCGTTGCGGACGGTGAAGTCGCCATGGGCGGCGTCGGCGAATTGCGGATCACCAACCACCGATTTGGCGTCGCATCCATTGGCGGCGAATTTCACGCGGTCCTTGTGACCTGTGGCGAAGAGGTTGAAATCGATGGTTTTGCCCCATTTCTCGCCTTGGTTCATGATGGCCGGTTTGTAGCCGCCCATGACGATGTTGTGCGCGAAGATGTCACCGCTTTCGGGATACCAGACATGCGGGTGCAGCGAACCGTTGACGATGATGTTGTTGGTGGCGATCCGCTTGTAGCCTTCGCGGAGTTTGAGACCACCGTGCAGCATCAGGTTGTTATGGATTTCGTAGTTGCTGGAGCCGTCATCAAGGTCGATGTCCCAACCGTGGTCGCAGCGCCAGCGGCTGTTGCGGATGATGTTGGTTTCCATCGCGTCGAGAAACGGCAGGCCGGGATTGGCGGCGACGGCGTCAACGACTTGCTTCACGCCGTTGCGCGGCTGCCAGAAACGGTCGCGTCCCCATGAGTTGAAGGATCCGTGATCGCCGGTTTCCTGCACGGTGTTGAAGACATCGCAACCCTCGATGATGTGCCCGCCCCAGCAACCGTCGCCGATGTTGATGCCCGCGCGGGAGGTGTCATAAATGGAACAATCGCGCACGGTGATCCGGCGGGACATCGAGATCTGGATGCCCGCGCCCTGTTTTTCGACCATGCCGATTTCGTGGAGCAGCGAATCTTCGACCACACAGTCCATCGGATAATTTTCTGTTTGCGGCCCCGGCGTGGGGTCGATGGCGGCGAGATCGTGTTTGGCGCCGTATTGGAACACGGGATTGCGCACCGCCGCCGGGTCGCCGACGAAGGCGACCGCGCTGGCCCCCGCGCCGAAAACATGAAGTCCGGCGATGTGCAGGCGGCGGTTGTAGCGGTTGACGAAGACGGCATTGGCGCCGGGTTGGTCGATGAAGCAGTTCAGAAACCGGCAATCCTCGGTGCCTTCTAACAAAATCGCGCCACTGCGGTGGATCGTCCAGTCGGAGCGGAGCAGCGGCTCCTTGTTTTCCATGAAGGTGCGCGCGGTGTGGCGGAGGACGAAGCCGTCAAAAGCGACGAAACGGAGCGGCTGCGTCTGGTTGGCACGGACTTGGATCAGGGTGGCCAGTCTCACCCCCTCGACGGTCGCCTTTGACAGATCCAACCCCGCCGGAGGTTGAAAATAGAGAGTGTTGGTCTTGCGGTCGTGAAACCATTCGCCCGGCGTGTCGAGTTCCTCGAAAATGTTTTCCACCATGCGCGCATTCTTGTGCATGCCTGAAGGACGGTTGTTTTGCCAGCCACCCTCATAGGCCACCTCGTTCTTCTCGTTCTTGCCGGTGATCCGGTAGTGATAGCCGCCCCATGAGGCAGCATGCATGGCATGGATGAATCCGCCGGTGGGATCAGCCCATTTGGCGGCGCGTTCCGGAGAGAACGCATCGGCCGCCGATCCACGATAGGGCACGGCGGTCTCGGTGGGGTCGTAGTTCGGGTAGCGGGCCATGTGCTGGCGGCCGCCATCGACGAAGAGCTGGTCGAGTTCCAGTCCGGCCGGAGTGCTTGCCTTGAAGATGCCATCCTTGTGGGGCGACCATTGGAGCTTGAGCGGAATGCCACCGCTGAGCACCGCCTTGCCTTCGTGCAGCGCCTTGTAAACGACCGGCGCTGTGCTGCTGCCGGAGTCCTGGCCTGTCAGTTCGAGCGCGCGGTCGAGGTAATAGACTCCGTCTGCGCAGACAATGGTGACCGGCACCTTGCCGGCCTGTTTCCGCGCCAGGTTTCTGGCGGCTTCGAGCGTTTTAACGGGTTGCTGGACAGTCCCGGGCCGGGAATCATCGCCGTTAGGGGCAACGTGAAGCTCGATTCCCGCAGCCAGTGGAATGCGTGCCATGAGGAGGAATGCGGCACAGGCCAAGGCAATGCCTGGGAACGTTGAGAGGCGTTTCATGTGCGGAAAATAAACCTCTTCCAGAGGAAGCTCTCAAGCGATTACCGCCACAATCCCATTGCCAGCCGAAAACCAGATAAATGGCATGATCCGGAAATTACTCGCAAACAAGTTCAGTTCCAAGGGCATGACTTATGGCAAGCGCGGCGCGGACCTGACCAACGCCTACATGGTGATCTATCAGGAACCGGGAATGACCGCCGACTACCGGGATTATTTCGGCGATGGCCGCGATGCCGGCGGGATCGCCGCCATCGCCGGCCGCTGAGACAGCGTTTTTTTTGATCGGCTTCCGACCGTTCCGGCATTACCGACTCGCCGTGCCCATCATCCTCGCGATCGAATCCTCCTGCGACGAAACCGCCGTGGCGATCGTGCGCGGCGATGCCGGACAAGCGGCGGTGGTGCTGGCGTCGGAGATTTCCTCGCAGATCGAACTCCATCGCGAACACGGCGGAGTGGTTCCAGAGCTTGCTTCCCGAAACCATTCCCTGCGTCTGCGCGGTCTGGTCGAAAAGGCATTGGCCGATGCCGCTGTGACGATGGCGGAAATCGATGCCTTCGCCGCCACCACCGGGCCGGGCCTTGCCTCGTCGCTATTGATCGGCAGCACGGCGGCCAAGGGCATGGCTTGCGCGCTCGACCGGCCGTTTCTCGGCATCAACCATCTCGAAGGCCATCTGCTTTCACCATTCCTGCACCAGACATCGGTGCCGCCGCACGTGGCCCTGATCGTTTCCGGCGGACACACGCTCTTGCTCGATGTCGAAGGCGCCGGTCGTTACCGCAAACTCGGCGGCACCCGGGATGACGCGGCGGGCGAGGCTTTCGACAAGGTCGGGAAAATGCTCGGTCTCCCCTACCCTGGCGGACCGGAAATCGAAAAAGCCGCTGTCGGCGGCAACCCGGCGGCTTATGATTTCCCGCGTTCGATGCTGCACGATCCGCATCTCGATTTTTCATTCTCCGGATTGAAAACCGCCGTGCTTTACACGCTCCAGAAAGAACCGGAAATCCGCAGCCTCGCCGATCTATCCGCTTCATTCCAACAGGCGGTGATCGAAATCCTCATCGGCAAGACATTGCGCGCCGCGCGTCTCACAAAACGCAACAAGGTCACTCTCTCCGGCGGCGTCAGCCTGAACCGCGCCTTGCGCGGAGCGATGCAACAGGCATGCGAGGAACATGGCATCGAACTGGTGGCGGCCCCGGCGGATTTCTGCACCGACAATGCGGCGATGATCGCTTTCGCCGCGTTGGTGCGACACCTCGCCGGTGAGAGATCCTCGCTCGGCGAGGACATCCATCCGAATTTGCCGCTGGTCTGTTCCCGTGCTTGATTGTCCCGTGTGAGGACATCGGAATGAAACTCGGAATCATGCGATTGCGGTGGATTTCTCTGGCGGGAGCCGCGGCGTTTTGCAGCTGCGCGTCCACCCGGCCATCGGAACAAATCACGCTCAAGCCCGGCACTTCATGGAAGGAGGTTGCCGGAGTCGGCGGCACACCCACCGTGCACTTTTCCTATCTGACGGCCGGCCGCAAATTCGATCTGGCCACATTTCCACAATCGCCCAATCCCGTGCTCTTTGAGAACGTCCGACTGTTCGCCGTGCTGCCGCCCGAGACGATGCGGGATTACGACATCCGGATCGCGGAGCATCTGAAAACCGTGGAACTGCCTTTTGAACACGGCGTCGGCGACTTGCACTCGTGGCTTCTCTCCAGGCGATCCGCTCCCTCCAAGCCCGCGGAAAAATCGTCCGGCACTATGGAGCATGTGGCGGAAGCCGCCAGTGGTGCGATTCTCATTCCATTCCTGGTGTCCGCCGGTGTCTGCGGCGCGGCGGAACATGCCATGACTGGAAAAGACCGGGCTGCGGCGGCGGATGTCAACGAAGCCTTGCTGGCGTCAGGACCATCCTACGGCTCATTTCTTCGCAAGTTCCGCCGCCATGACTTCCACACGGGCAAGGGAACCTATCAGATCCGCGAATACCTTGCCACCGATGGCTCCTTCTTTACCGGCGGAGACTTCTTCTACGATATTGGTTTCAGAAATGGCAAACCCCTCTGGGTGACCTATCGCAACGACGCCGTCAGGTTTCATGCCGTCCGCTATTGGGAAAATCATCGTTGATTTGACGCTGGCGCGATTGGCGGACAAGCGTTAGAAATCCGGCGAATGATCCATCATACGCTGGTTTTCGATTTCGACGGCACCATCGCCGACACACTCGGTGAAACACGTCTCATCTTCAACCAGATCGCGCCTGACTATGGAATCCGCCAGGTGGAGGAACACGAACTCGACCACTTGCGCCATCTGACTCTCAAGCAACTGCTCACCCACCTCCAGATACCGAAACGCCGCGTTCCCGCGCTCATCTCCCGCGGCACGGGCATGATGCGCGGCAACATCACTCGCCTGCAAATGATCGACGGCATGGCCGAGGTCATCATCGAACTCCGCCGTCATGTACGCTGTTTTGGAATCCTCACCTCCAACGCCACGGCCAACGTCGATTTGTTTCTGCGCACCCACGGACTCCGCGAGAATTTCGACTTCATCTCCTCCACCTCCAAACTCACCGGCAAGGCCAAGCACCTCAGGGCCATCAGGAAAACCTTCTCCCTGCGCCACGAGGAAATGCTTTACATCGGCGACGAGTTGCGCGACGTCAAAGCCTCGCAAAAAGCCGGAATCCCGATTGCCGCCGTCACCTGGGGCTTCAACTCGCGCGAGTCGCTTGCCGCCGAAAAACCGGACTATCTCTTCGATCGACCCGCGGATTTCCTCCGCCTGCTCGGCCCGCCGTGATTGACAGCCGCCGGTCCGTCCGGCCAACCTCCGTCCATGTCGGACGAGCACCAGCCCATGCATGGAAACGAGGCGCAGACCCCGTTGCCCAAAACGAGCCTGCCGCCCGCGGTCATGCTGGCATTGGTCATCATCGCCCTGCTCATCGCGCTCATCATCATCGGTCTGCGCCGCGGCGGTTCCGGCGCGGGTTCCTCGGAGATGGCCGAGTTGCAAGCCGAGGCCAGCGCCATGCGCACCCAGCTCAACCGCGAACGCGTCTCGATGGGCCTGCGCCCTCTGGAAGGAAACACCGAGTCGATGGATGACATCGCCGAACGTTTGAAAGCCGACGCCAACGCCATGGTAGCGCTCGCCGCCAGCCTGCAAAAAATGATTGCCGAGAAGGACACCGAGATCACCGCCAAAAACGCCGAACTCATCCGCTCCGAACAACTCCGCCAGACACTCGCCGCCGAGAGCGCCCGCCTCCAGGGCGAGCTCCGCAGCGCGCTCGTCGCCGGTTCCGAGACCGATCTGCTGCGCCGCGAAATGACCGCCATGAAAGCCCAGCGCGACGCGCTCGCCTCCGAGCTTGCCACCGTGCGCGAGGAACTCGCCGGCAAAAGCGGCGGTGTTTCCTCCGAAGAATACGCCGACCTCAAACGCCGCCTCGAGGAAACCGAACGCGCCAAATCATTCTTCGAGGCGCGCGTCACCGAACTCGAAAGCGAACTCTCGAAGGCCAAACTCTTCGCAAGCTCGGAAAACGAACTCCTGCCCGCCGCCGTCGAACTCTTCCGCAGCCTGCGCAAGCTCGAAGGCAAACCCGACGCCGAGATTGCCACCGCCTACTCCAGCCTCGGCGCGAGCCTCGGCGCCAACGTGCTCCACACCCTCAACTTCGCCACCGGCTCCAGCGAGTTGACCGAACCCGACAAACAGACCATCCAATCACTCGTCGAACAAATTCCCGACGGCGACCTCCTGCTGGCCATCGGCTATGCCTCGAGAACCGGCAATGTGGACAGCAACCGCACGCTCTCGTCCGACCGCGCCACCGCCGCCGCCGAACACTTCTCCGGCATCAAACGCCCCGGCCAACTCGTGCAGGCCGTCTATCTCGGCCAGACCGACCGCTTCAGCAGCCGCATCCCGGAACGCAACCAGATCGTCGAAATCTGGCGCATCAGGAAGAAGTGAGAGCGGTTCCCGGAACCACGAGTCTGTGACTCGCATGACAACGCATGGCGAAAGAGATGGATTCCGGACCTTCGCTTTCGCTTTCCATCGGCAGACGGGTTTGAAACCCTCGGTGCCGGGGCGCTCACGCGGGATCGACGTCGGCTTCGGGGGCCTTGGGAAGCTTGTCCACTTCCTCCAGAAGGTTGACGATGTCCACGCCGCGGACGGCGGAGGCGTCGTGACGGAAGTGAAGAACCGGCGTGGACTTGAGCACCACTCGCTTCATGATCTTGCTTTGAATGGAGCCGTGTTCGCGGTTGAGCTTGTCGATCACCGGAGAAGCATCGCCGCCAAGCACGCTGGTCCATACTTTGGCTTCCTTGAGATCCTGGGTGGTCTCCACTTCACTCACGGTGACCAGTTTGCCATGCCATTCGTAATCCTTCTGGATGACCGTGCCGATTTCGCGGCGGAGCAGTTCGTTGACTCGATCGGTGCGGCGGGACATTGCGGAAGAAGTGAAAGTGATAAGTGATCGGTGAGCAGTGGATGAAAATGCCTGAGATCCTTCTGATCACCGCTCACTGATCACGCGGCACTTGTTAAAGCGTCTGCGGAACTTTTTCGAGTTTGTAGCACTCGATGATGTCGCCTTCCTGGTATTCGTTGAACTCGCCGAGGCGGATGCCGCACTCGAAGTTCTGGCGGACCTCCTCGACCTCATCCTGGAAGCGGCGCAGGGTGGACATGCGGCCGTCGAAGACCGGCACGCCGCCGCGGATGACGCGGGCGTGGGCCTTGCGGTGGATGCGGCCGTCGGTGACGAAGGAGCCGGCGGCGCGGCCGCGGGAGAGTTTGAAGACCTGCCTGACCTCGGCATGTCCGATGACGCTCTCGCGGGTGAGGGGTTCGAGCAGGCCGAGCATGGCCTCGCGCACCTGGTCGATGAGTTCGTAAACCACCGAGTAGAGTTTGATTTCCACATCGGCGGCCTTGGCGGATTTGACGGCCTTGGCCTCAACCTTGACGTTGAAGCCGAGGATGATCGCGTCGGTGGAGGCTGCATAAGCGACGTCCGACTCGGTGATGGGTCCGGCCGCGGCGGTGATGAACGAGCACTCGACTTTTTCGGATTCGATGGCGAGCACGGCTTTCCTGATGGCCTCGACGGAGCCTTGCACGTCGCACTTGAGGATGAGCTTGAGCTGGTTCTTGCCGCCGCCGTCGCGGACCATCGAGTAGAGGTCCTCAAGGCGGTTGCGGTGCTGGGGTTTGAGGCGTTCGAGGCGCAGCGCTTCCTGGCGCTCGGCGGCGAGGGTCTTGGCCTCGCGCTCGGTTTTCATCTCGGTGAGATGATCTCCGACGTTCGGAAGCTCCTCGAAACCGATGACCTCCACCGGCATGCCGGGGTGGGCGGATTTCACCGCTTGGCCGCGGTCGTTGATGAGCGAGCGCACCTTGCCGGCATAGGGGCCGCAGATGAAGGGCATGCCGGTCTTGAGCGTGCCGGATTCCACGATCACGGTGGCGGTGGTGCCGCGGCCGGGAACGACGCGCGCCTCGATGACGGCCGCGCGGGTGGTGGCCTTGGGGTTGGCCTTGAGTTCGAGCACCTCGGCCTGCAGCGCGATAAGCTCTAACAATTCCTCCATGCCCTGGCCGTTGAGTGCTGAAACCGCGGCGAATTCAGTATCGCCTCCGAAGTCGGTGGTTTGCAGTCCCTGTTCGGCGAGCTGGGTTTTCACGCGGTCCACATTGGCGGAGGGCAGATCGCACTTGTTGATGGCGACGATGATGGTTTTCTCGGCCTTCTTCGCGTGGTTGATGGCTTCGAGCGTCTGCGGCATGATGCCGTCGTTGGCGGCCACCACGATGATGACGATGTCAGTAATGTCCGCGCCGCGGGCGCGCATGTCGGAGAAGATCGCGTGGCCCGGCGTGTCGAGGAAGGTGATCTCCTGATCGTTGTGGATGACCTGATAGGCGCCGATGTGCTGGGTGATGCCACCCGCTTCGCCGGCGACGACCTTGGACTTGCGGAAGTAGTCGAGGATGGAGGTTTTGCCGTGGTCCACATGGCCCATGATGGTGACGATGGGCGGGCGGGTCTTGAGCTGGTCCTCGGGTTCCTCGGCGGGGATTTCCGGCTCCTTGATGACTTCCTCGACTTTGTGGAAACCTTTTTCCTTGTCGCGTTTCTCACGCTCGAAGGTGAAGCCGTGTATCTCGCAGATCTTCGCGGCGATGTCCGGCTCAAGCGGTTGGTTGGGCGCGGGAAAAACGCCGATCTTGATGAGATCGGCGGTGATGTTGAAGGGTTTGAGTCCGAGACGCGCCGCCAGTTCGGGAATCAGGATGGGCGGCTTGATGACGATGAGCTTGGGATCGGAGGAGGATTCGTCATCGGACATTTCGGCGGGGGCCAGCAGCGCGGCGGGAACCGGTGCGGCGGGAGCGGAAGCCTTGAGCATCGCGGGGTCTTCCTTCTCCAGCAGTTTGGAAATGCTGCCGAGCACGGCTTTGGGAGGCGTGCCTGTCTTGCGGACTTTGGGTTTCTTTTCCTCCGAGAAAAGATCGAGCGCCTCGCTCTTGGCTTTCTCCAGCTTGCTTGGAGCGGGAGGCGCGACTTCGGCTTCCTTGCGCTGGCGCTCACGGCGTGAAGGTTTCTTCGACGTGTCGAGCAGGTCGAGAACCTTGTCTTTTTCGGGTGAGCTGTCGCTGTTTTTTGGCATTCGGCGGTGTATGGGAAACGGTGTGGGGGGAAATGAGATGTTATATATCAGTTACCGGCAGCGGCTCCGCTGACGATGGCTTGGGCGCGGGCGAGGATGGGAGCCGCTTCCTCGACGGATATTTCGAGAGCTTCGGCGATGTCTTCTTCCGACATTCCGACGATGTATTCCGGCGCGATGCCGCCGGCGAGCGTGAGTTTGCCGGCAAGTTCGTCGGAGATGCCGAGTTGTTCGCCGAGCGTGTGGGCGGCACCGCCGATCTTTTCCTTGAACTGCTCTTCCTTGGACTCGTCGCGGCGGACCTGGACATCCCAGCCCATCAGACGGGAGGAGAGGCGCGCGTTCTGGCCCTTGCGGCCGATGGCCTTGCTGAGATCCGCCTCATCAACGGTGACATGGACGACCTTGTTGGGTTCATCGACGGTGATCGAGCGCAGTTCGGCGGGCTTGAGCGCCTCACGGACGAATTCCTTCGGGTCCTCGCTCCAGCGAATGATGTCCACCTTCTCGTTGTTGAGTTCGCGGACGATGTTTTTGACGCGCGCGCCGCGCATGCCGACGCAGGCGCCGACCGGATCGACTTTGGCATCGCTGCTCCAGACGGCGACCTTGGTGCGGAAGCCGGCCTCGCGGGCGATGCCGCGGATTTCCACGGTGCGGTCGGATATTTCATTCACCTCGGCCTCGAACAAGCGGCGGACGAAGTTCGGATGACTGCGGGAAAGGATGATCTCCGGGCCGCGGCCTTCGTTTTCCACGGCGAGCACGTAGCAGCGGATGCGGTCGCCGATGTTGTAGTCCTCTCCCTGCACGCGCTCCTTGTTGGGCATGACGCCCTCGAACTTGCCGAGGTCGATCATCACGTCGTTGCGCTCGAAGCGGCGGACGGTGCCGGACACCACGTCGCCGGCGCGGTCCTTGAACTCCTCATAAATCATTTCCTTCTCCGCCTGGCGCAGGCGCTGCATCATCGTTTGCTTGGCGGTCTGCACGGCGATGCGGCCGAAATCCTTGGGCGTGACGTTGAATTCCTGGATGTCGCCGGGTTGCGCGGCGGGATTCTTCTTAAGCGCGGTGGAAAGCGGCACCTGGTTGAATTTGTCGCGGTAGTCCTCGTCGGCAACGACTGTCAGCGAGGCGAAGATCCGGGTTTCCCCCTTGCGGGTGTTCACATCGGCGCGCAGTGTCTCGATGGCGTCGGCCCCCGGGACCATCTTGCGGTAGGCGGAAATAAACGCGAACTCAAGGGCGGCAACGACCTTGTCGCGGTCGATGCCTTTTTCCTTCTCATAATACTCGATGAGGGCGACGATATCGTTGGTCATGGCGGGCTGTGTCTGCGGACGCCGCTTCTGAGGTCCGGAGACGCAAAAGAGTGGGTGCGAGACCCACTCCTTTCTTTCGTCAGAAGCCGTGCGACGCGGCTTTTAGAAGTGGGGGAATGGCCATGCAAGCCCAAACTCGGCTTAAAACCGGCACCTCGCGTGCTTGACCGCAGCGACATGACCGCCTACATCATCGCGCTCCCGCCATCATACTCGCGGGCGGGTTCGTCCCGCCGAACCGGGTCATGACATGATGACTTTTCCCGTCAAAATCCTGCTGCCGCTGCTGCCATGTCTGCTGCCATGTCTGCTGCCATGGATGGTCGTGGCTTGCGCGCCCGCCGGTCCTCCGCGCTCCACCCAGACGCGGCAGGTGCTGCACCGCTGGTATGACGACGGCGGGCCGGGCAAGGTGGCCATCCGCATCAGCCTGCCGGACCAGATCGCGGAGTTCGAGCGCGGCGGCCGGCCGATCGGCTGGTGTTACGTGGCGACCGGCCGCGAGGGGTATGGCACGAAGGCCGGCCCATACCGCATCACGGAAAAGATCGTGGACAAGTATTCCAACCGCTATGGCTGGATCGAAGACGAGTTTGGAAACGTGGTGGAACCCGATGCAAAACACACCGACAAGGTGCCGGAGGGCATGATCTATGTGCCCGCGCCGATGCCCTACTGGATGCGGCTCACCTCTTACGGCATCGGCATGCATGGCGGCTATATTCCGGAGCCCGGGAAACCGGCTTCGCACGGTTGCATCCGCCTGCCCAAGGAATTTGTGCCGCTGCTTTTCGACTCCGTGGAAGTCGGGACGCCAGTGACCATCACCGGGGAACCCAGCACACAGGGGCCTCGCGCAATGGCCATGCCGGTGACTGGCCAAAGCCAGCCGACCGGCAATCCGATCTACGTTCCTTGAAACTTCAGCCGCAGGGCGAAAGATCTCTTAAAGCTCGGGCCGCGTCTGGGCGGGAACGTAAAGTTCGGAGCCTTTTGCCAACACGGTGGCGGCGGTCAAATCCAGCCCGTTGAGCTCATTGAGGCGTTGGATCTCCGTGCCATGCTGGGTGGCGAACTCACCGAAAGTCAGTTCGTTTTCCACCATCACGGTGCGGATTTTGCCCTCGGGTTCCGCGGAAACGGTCTGCTCGGCGGGCGGCTGCGCGGTAGTGGGATTCGGGGTGGCGGCCGCTGTTTCATTGTTCGGCTTCTCCGCAGGCGCGGATGGCGGCGGAGTGGTGCTGGCTACGGCAGCGGGTTCGGCTGCTCCAGCCAAACGGATCTTCTGTCCGACCTTGAGAGTCTTGGGATTAATGCCGGGATTGGCGGCCATCAAGGAGTCCACCGGGATCTTGTATTTGCGGGAGACGGCACTCAGGGTCTCGCCGGATTGAATGGTGTGGCTTTTGTCCGATGGCACCGCAACAGGCGCAACTTCAGCAGTCGTGCCTTCTTTGGCGGGAAGTTTCAACGCCTGACCCGGACGGATGACCGAACTGAGCTTCAGGTCGTTGGCTTTCGCCAGTTCCTGAGCCGAACAGCCGTGACGGCGCGCGATCTTGGCAAGACTGTCGCCGGGTTTGACTGTGTAGCTGGCGGCCTGCCCCATTGCGTCGGAGCTTACTAGCAGAGCGCCAATCCAGAGCAGATGCCTGAGTGTGGTTTTCATACGGCGGCCAAGTTTCCAAATGCCCGGGCTGACCGCAAGGATAAATTAAGAAATCTTAATTATCCGGCTCAGGCGCGGCCCAGGTAGGAGTTGTCCTCGGTTTTGACGTTGATGCGCTCGCCGACATTGATGAACAGCGGCACCTGCACGACCAGGCCGGTCTGCATGGTGGCGGGCTTGTAAACATTATTGGCGGAGTCGCCTTTCACGCCTTCCGAGGATTCGGTGACGGTCATGGTCATGGTCAGCGGGAGTTCGACCGAGACCACCACGCCATCGGCGATGAGCAGGGTGTAGAGCTGGCCCTCGATGAGGTAGTCTTTGACGTTTTCGATGAGGTCCTCGTAAACGACGGCGTCCTCGTAGGTGTTGGGATCGAGGAAATGGTAGCCGCTGCTGTCCTTGTAGGAATATTCGTGGGGATTGCGCTCCAGCACCACGCCTTCCAGCGAGTCGTTGGAAGTCATGCGGAGGTTGAAAACCTTCTTCGTCGCCACGCTGCGGATCGACATCTGGACATACGAGGCCATGCGCGGCGGGGTCTTGAGTTCCGTCTCGGTGACGAGGCAGACTTCGTTGTTGTGGCGGACGGCGTGTCCTTTGCGGAGATTGATAACGGGTGTGCTGGCCATGGTTTCGTGGGGCGCGGGGATAGGCGGCGAGCCGCGGCGACGCAAGCGCGGAATTGCAAGTGAGCGACCGAGGAAACGTCTTGATTCATTAAGTTTCCCAAATAATCTCCCGACGCGAAACGGTTCATGTCGAGACGAGGCAGCAAGCAGGCCACCAAACGGGCGGCGGGCAGGCGAAAAGGGGAAAAAACCTCTTTTGGCGAGGTTCTGAGCCGGGCGAACCGAAGGGCGCACGAGCAGGCCAACCGCCGCAGCGGCAAACGCGAGCTAAGATCCGTGCGGGCGGCGATCGCCGCAACACCGGCGGGAGGCGAAGACGTGCAAGCCGTCGATTGGGTCCGCCGCCTGACGCGCTGGCTGCTTGCGATCGTGCTGTTGCCTCTGTGCTGGGTGACGACGTGGACCTTTCTCTCGCGCTTCTCGCAAGCCACCGTCGAGAAGGGATTCTGGCAGACGCCGGAGTTCTGGTATTTCGCGTTGGGAGTCATGTCGATGGCGGGCTGGTTCTGGTCCGGTTTGTTCAAATCGTTTTTCCTCTATCTTTATGTCTTCGGCCACGAGCTGACACACGCGGTCTTCGTGGTGCTCTTCCGCGGAAGGGTGACCGACTTCCACGTCAGCACGGAAGGCGGCTACATCACCACTAACAAGACCAACCTGATCATCGCGCTCTCGCCTTACTTCGTGCCCTTCTGGTCGGCTATCGCCGCGCTGGCCTATGCCATCCTGCGGCTCTCGGCGGATTTGAAACCCGGCTGGGACCAGGCGTTTTACGCGGTGATGGGTGTGACCTGGACCTTTCACATGGTCTGGACGCTGTGGATGATCCCGCGCGATCAACCGGACCTCAAGGACAACGGAACCTTCCTCTCGCTGGTGGTGATCTATCTCGCGAACTTGATGGTGCTCGTGCTTCTCTTCTGCCTCGCCGCCGAATCGCCGCTGCGCGATGTGCGTGACTTCGCCATGGAGTGGCTGCGCCATGCCGCAACCGCCGGTGATGTGACCTGGCGGTGGGTGCAGGGGATGATGGAACGTGGCGCTGGCGTCACGCCCGCCGCCATTCTCTGACGAGTTCAATCAGTCAGCTTGAAGCTTTACCCATAACCGCAGCGCGGTCATCGATTCGACTTTTTTGACCACGGATTACAGAGATTACTCAGATATTTTTGACTCCGCCATTGATGTTTTTCGTGGATGACTTGATATCCATAAACTTTTCAAAATCTGTGCTCTCTGTGTAATCTGTGGTTCCTTTCGCCGCTTCGGAAAAGCATGCACAAAACCATCACAGGATGCCTGAAGGCCATAACCAAACTCTTCCTGCATTTCTCATTCAGAGAGCCGCCGTGACAGCCTGGCCGCGCTGAAGAAAGCGGTGTTGGAGCAAGAGGCCGGAGTTGAGGAGAGAGGGCTGGTGCTTTTGACCATCGTCAGGATGAGGGGAATCATTTATCGGGAAGGCGAGAGTGTTGATGTAAAAGCGGCTGAAAATGGCGCCAGCGCCGCACAGGAATATGTGGATGCCAAACGGGATTTCGAAACGGACCAGGCTTTGTTGCAGGAAATGAAACTCAAACTGACGGGAGAAACGATGAAGGCGCAACAAAACGGGAAGTAAATCCATCAAGCGGGCTGGGCGACATCGCGGATGAAGGTTTGCCGGGGCTTGTTCGGAATTTCCGGTTGGCATTTCCGCAGGGACTGAATCAAATGACCGGCATGGCACGAGTGTTGTTGGTGGAAGATGAACCCGCGATCGCAGACACGTTGATCTATGCGCTGGAGACGGAGTGTTTTGATGTCACCCACACTCTCACCGGCAGCGATGCTCTCGCCGCCGCGGCGCGCGAGCCGTTTGATTTCGCGATCCTCGAC
>Ga0315904_10002514_pt1 | contig 28314 bp, 17 predicted proteins | sample LakEriMetagenome_6_FD_203529 | JGI IMG/M metagenome (GOLD analysis project Ga0315904, IMG submission 203529) | Freshwater fungal communities from buoy surface, Lake Erie, Ohio, United States - Buoy 12 MA120 | ecosystem: Environmental > Aquatic > Freshwater > Lake | place: USA: Lake Erie, Ohio...
GCGTGCGCAACCCGGGTCTGGTTGACGACCCGCCGGACTCCCGGCAGGTCGGCCACCAGCTCCTGGGCGCACTGCTTCTCAAAATAGTTGGCCACCTCGCCACGCAGAATCAGGGTGTCCAACTGCAAATCGCACTGCAGGCTCCGCAATGCGGGGTAGGCACTGCTGGCCAACCGCGCCTGCACCGCGGCCAGCCATGGCTCCGCGGTACCATTTTCGGCCCGACGCATCGTGATCATGGGATCCTCACTGATAGCCTGTTGTTTCGAACGACCTCATCTGGGGGCTGGCCGACGCCAACCCACAGTTTTCCCGCACCACGACATTCCAGTCTTCCGACAGAATCACGACTCCGCCTCCGGAATCCCGGCAGGCTGTCATCAAACGGCTTGCGGCCATCACGACCGGGTTCGGCTGGAAAATCCGCTGTTCATCTCAGTCGCATTTTGCCGCGGGGATTCTCCAACGTCGTCGGGAGAAAACGGAATTCAGCCTCCGGAGTCAACCTCTCGCCCTTCGATCAACCGGTGATGACTGATCCAGACAGATTGTCACATCCGGAATACAGCCGGCCATCGTGACCTCAACCCAACCGTCACTGGCGACCTCGACGGTGGACCCCGATTGCAACGGAGACAGCCTGTCGGACTTCGGCCGCGGGGGGCAGAATCTGGTCATGGCCGAAGGGGCATGCATTCACAAACCGCCAACAGAAGCACACCGTTCGTTGGCCTTCCTGCGGATGATCCCCCGGGTCAAAGCCGGCGAGGCCGCCGATGCTCCCCGACCAACGGCCGTCTCAAAACGAAACACTTTTCCCGCACCCGGTCTAGACAGAGGAGCCTCACGTATCCCTGCCATCCGCCACGCATGATCATATGCACCCATGCCCAAAACGATGCGGGCGGACCCTCAGTCGGAGCCTGTCCCTTGACCGATCCGGGAAACACCCGGGATGATCCCGCCTGAACAACTGCGCTGCTCCCCTCTGGCCCAATCGATGAACACCACGTTCTGGGACGCCTTTCAGCAATTGACGCTGACCGGGCAAATTTTGTTCTTCACTGCCCTCGGCATCGCTTTTGCCTTTGAATTTATCAATGGCTTCCACGATACCGCCAATGCGGTGACGACGGTCATCTACACCAAGACTCTGCGTCCTACCCCGGCGGTGTTGTTTTCGGGCTTGATGAATTTCCTGGGGGTGCTGCTGGGGGGCACCGCGGTCGCCTTCAGCATTGTGAATCTGCTGCCGGTCGACCTGCTGATTGAGGGAAGCTCCACCCGTGCGATTGTGATGGTGCTGTCGCTGTTGCTGGCGGGGGTCATCTGGAACCTCGGGACCTGGTGGGTTGGGCTCCCCGTTTCCAGTTCCCATACGTTGATCGGTTCGATTCTGGGGGTCGGCGTCGCCAACAGCCTGTTGACGCGCGGTGATCTCACTGGCGTGAATTGGAACAAGGCCATGGATGTGGGCTTGGCCTTGCTGGTTTCCCCCCTGGTGGGCTTCATGGCCGCAGCCTTGCTGTTGCAGATCATGAAACTGGTCTTCCGGAATCCCAATCTTTACCACCCCCCCGGCGAAGGCGATAACCCCCCCTACTGGATTCGGGGAGTTCTTCTGGCCACCTGCGGCGGCGTCAGTTTTGCCCATGGGTCCAATGATGGACAAAAGGGGATGGGGCTGGTGTTGCTGACCCTCATCGGCTTCCTGCCCGCCTATTACTCGCTCGATCTCCGACACCCGGAACTGGCCCGGGACCTGGTCGCTTCGGCTGAGAATATCGACACGCGGCTGGCCAAAGCCGAACTGCAGACCCCGGAAGTCCACGAACAGCTCCACCAGATTCAAAGTCTGTTGGCGGGCCGACACGATTTGTCGGAGGTCCCGTCAGACCATCGGTGGCAGGTACGGCAGTCAATCTTCCGGTTCCGGACCTCGCTCGCCGCGGCCCGGATCCCCAGCGATCTGATGTCTGAGCTGAAGCCCGACATGCGGGTCATCCAGCATTCGATTGAGTATGTGCCCCTGTGGGTGGTGGTGGGCACGGCGTTTGCGCTGGGGATCGGAACCACCATCGGCTACAAGCGGATCGTCGTCACGATTGCCGAGAAAATCGGGAAGACGCACCTGACCTACGCTCAGGGAGCGGCTGCCGAGACGGTGGCCGCGATCACGATTTTCGTGGCTGACAAATTCCACCTTCCCGTCAGCACCACGCATGTGCTGTCGTCTGGAGTGGCCGGCACGATGTGGTCGAACAACTCGGGCGTGCAACCGCAAACGGTGCGCAAAATTCTGCTGGCCTGGGCCTTTACCCTCCCCTGCGCGATGACCATCGCCGCGACGCTGTTCTTCTCGTTCGGCTGGATGCTGGGGGACGGAACGACGCACCTGCAGCCGGTCGCCCAGGTCACCGAAGCCGCGCCTCAGTCCCCGGTCGTGACTCATTCGGCGGACTGAGGAACGGAAATCTGCCCTTGGGAATCCGGATCCCAGGGGACGTTGGACGCGACCGCTCGCTCACCGCTATTCAGCCTCCCGTTGCTGCTGGAAAGCGGACCGAGCCCACGAGTTTGTAGTTTGATCAAACTGCTGGGGCGGCCCCCGGCCCGGCCCCGCCGGGCAGACAGGGATGCACAATTCTGCGCCGCTCAGTCCAGAAACGCGACCTGGCTCATCGCCTGCGATTCGTTCTCGGTATTCATCCAGACGCGATGCCAGCCGTCGAGCCGAATCGTCGCATGGTCGGAGTGCCGAACCCGGCCGCGCACAAACACGCTTGCGTCCCGCCGTCGAACCTGCCACGCCAGACTGGCCTGGTCTGGCTCAATGGAAATCAACTTCCGGTATTTGTCTTCGGTCAATCCCTGCGGGAACTGCCGGCAGACATAGACGGTCTCCCCCCCCGCCCGGACCAGATTCTCGCACAGGTGCGGCTTGCCACGTCCCCGACTGATGGGTTCGTCATGCAACACCAGCAACCTTGGGAAGACCAGCCCGGGAGCTGGAACAAAAAACCACTCTCCCTGCCGGACAAATGCCTCTGTCCGTCGCCGCCGTCGGTCTTGTGTCCGAACCTGATGCCGGACCAGTTCCGAGGTGACCCCCGCAGGCCGCAGTGCCTCGAAAGCCGACTTCACGGTGGAGACGGCCCGGTTCTCGGGAACCGCCGCGACAAACCAGTGACGTTCGTCATGGCCGCACAGGAACTTGTGCTTTCCAGCCTCGTCGCGAGACATCAGCAACAGATGACGCCAGTCGGGTTCGATGTTGAGAACCAGCAACTCGGGAGGTGTTTCGCGCGGAACCACCGACAGGTCGAAAAACTCCCCTTCACGGTCGGAGCCGATATTGATCGACAGCGGCACAGTCTGTGAACGGGCACGCGTCTCGCGCAACTTGATTCGGGCTCCGATGCGTTCGAAATGCCGTTCGAGAGAATCCACATTCATGATCAGAGTTCCACGCGGAGAAATCACCTTTTTCACTTGAGGAGAACGCTCCTTCCGGGCAACCACGAATGAGCCGTGTGCGGTGCCATGCCGTACCGACATCGTGTCCCTCAAGCCCCAGCCCAGACAGGTACGACGGTCATTCTTCCGGTCCGACTGTCGTGAGGATGAGACACACCTCCGGCGGATTGGTTCGGGACAAATTGGATTGTCGTCAATGACAAGTCGAATCGGGCTATCCCACCCGCTGGCTGGCGAAGTCTCGCAGAAGACGGGCGGGAATGGGAAACTCGGTCCGCCAGACAATCGAGATCGGCCGACTCCCTTCGTGGGACGAATACTCGCACGGCCCCAGAAATGCATAGGGGGCGGTCTCTCCAGTCGGCAGTTTTCGGCACTCCCGTACGAACAGGAGCGGAGTGTAGCCCTGCTCACGATGCTCGATGTACCGACGGCCTGTCATCGAATCGACGGACGTCGTGCTCTGGCTCTGCCAATGAAACAATCGCTCATTCAAGGCATAGTCGGCATACATCGTCGTGGGGGAATACTCGGCTTCGGTTTTGCGCAGGGTGACAAACAACACATCCAGACGACGTTCTTTCAGATGCAGCACCCCTTCGTTCACCAGCCGACGGCGACTCTCTCCGATGGGCCAGACCCCCAGCGCCACCAGAATTTCATTACGGCTGTAGTGGACGTGCACGGCCAGAGGTCCCCACCCGGTGCGACCGATGGCAGGAGAGATTGCCTGGGACTGCCGGCGACATCGCTGCAACACCTCGCGCAAGTCGTCTATCGCCCCTGGGTTGTTCCGTAAGCGGTGCCAGGCCTCGTTCAGCCGCATTGCCAGCCCCTTCTCTCCCCACAACCCCACCTGCAACATCGCCAGTCTGGTCTCGTCGAGACTGCCCGTGACTGCTGCCCCGGAGCACAACAGCCCGTCTGGCGATGACAAAAACTCCAGCCAGGCATCCAACTGGTGACTGTCATCCTGAAGGGCGATGCGGCGGATTCCCCGGGCGAGTTCGTCTTCATCCGGCACCACCGGTTCCGGCCGACATCCCGCCTCATACAGCAGTCGCGACCAGAGCCCCCTTTTCAAGAGCTCATCGAGTTCCAGTCGGCAGTAGGAAAGTGCCTCATCCAAAGTCGGTCCTCGTCCTTGCTGAACCCGGAATTGTCGCAACTGCTGGACGATTTGCTGCCGTGTCTGCCTGAGGCTTCCCCGCACATTTTCGAGAACCCGCTGCTGGGCGACCCGTTCGAGCTGGATCAGGCAACCCAGAGGGACATGTGGAAACCCCTGTTCAATTTCTGTCTCCAGCGAGGCAATGGCATGTGTTCCGAGTGCCCGAAACCGGTCAGCGAACCGGAATTCCCGCCGCTGCTGGCCGATGAAATCAATGATCGTCAGTTGCTCTTTGCCCGGATGCCGCCGGAGTCCGCGCCCAATCTGCTGCAGGAAGACAGTCAGGCTTTCGGTGGGCCGCAGCAGCAAGACAGTGTCGATTTCGGGAATGTCGACCCCTTCTGACAGCAGGTCGACGGTGAACAGCACATTGACTTCGCGATCGACCAGTTGCCGTCGGGAGGTGCGACGCAATTCATCATCGCTGCCGCCGGTGACCGACAGGGCAGGAATTCCGCGTTCAGTGAACAATCGGGTCATGAACTCGGCGTGCGCGACACTCACACAGAACCCAACCGCTCGCATCTCACGCACGGATCGCACGATCTCATGCAGCTTGTCGAGCACCTGCAGTCCCCGCAGGTCATTTCCGGTGTAGACTTGATCGAGATCCTCAATCCGGTAGCCCCCGCGTTCCCAGTGCAGTCCGCTCAGGTCGACCGAATCCGACACACCGAAGTACTGAAAGGGGCAGAGTAACTGGCGGTTGATGGCATCAGGCAATCGGATCTCAGCCGAGAATCGCCCCCCGAAGAACTGTGTGACATCCAGACCGTCCGTCCGCTCGGGAGTGGCTGTCAGTCCCAGCATGACCCGCGGCTGGTGATGCTCCAGTAGGCGCCGGTAACTGGCCGCCGCCGCGTGGTGAAATTCATCCACCACGACATACTGCCAATGGTCGGCCGGCTCACGCCACAGCTCCCGGCTGACATAGCTTTGGATCGAGCAGAAGAGATGCTCGGTCTGCCCGGGGCGATGCGGGCCGACCAGCAGGTCGCCAAAGTTCTGATCCCGCAGTACGGCCCGAAATCCCTGCAGCGCCTGCTCGAGGATTTCCTGGCGATGGGCGACAAACAGCAGTGTGGGTTTGGGACCTGGTCGTGTCTCGGCCCATTGGCGGTAGTCGAATGCAGCCACCATCGTCTTGCCCGTCCCTGTCGCGGCTACAACGAGGTGCCGGTGGCGGCCCTGGAGTTCTCTTTCACCGCGCAACTGGTCGAGGATTTCCTGCTGAAAAGGAAAGGGCCGAAGATCAAACCAGGCGGGGGGACGATCGGCCGCTGGCAACCGTTCCGTCCGGATGGCCGAGACCAGCCGGGGAACCGTTTCACGATCGACAGGTTCAAAATCGGCATCCAGCCAGTAGGAATCGAACGTGGAGGTCAACTTCTGCCACAGGTGAGGCAATTCGTACTGGCTGATCTTGGTGGTCCACTCCAACCCTTCCGAGAGCGCCGCCCGCGAGAGATTGGCCGAGCCGACATACGCCGAACCAAATCCGGAGTGTCGATGCACCAGATACGCCTTGGCGTGCAACCGGGTCTGGCGGGTGTCATAACTGACGCGCACCTCGGTCTTGGGCAATTCGAGCAGGGCCTCGACCGCATCAGGATCGGTATTGCCCATGTAGCTGGTGGTGATGATCCGCAAAGCGACTTTTCCCGCAGGAGTCCGTTCACACAGACGACGGAGTTCCGGGAGCAGAATCCTGACTCCGCCCCAGCGAATGAACGAACACAGAATGTCGACCCGATCCGCAGTCGCCAGTTCTTTCGCCAATTGCAGGCCCAGCGCTGGATCAAGCCGGGTCCCCGTCAGCAGGGCACTCCGCGACAGGGGTGTATCCGGGCGAGACCCTTCTGGCACCTCCGTGCCTTCGGCACTCCGCACCTGCAGCAGCCACTCCCACGGACGAACCAACTGCAGATCGGGGTGCTCGTCGGTCGGCAGCTCATCCCGCAACAGGCTCTCCATGCGCTCCAGCAGTCGCTGCTGCCATTCGAGCCGCTTGGCTCCCGAGTGTCTTGCCAGTGCCCGCACCAACAACCGTTCGAGCGATTGCGCCAGCGCGGTGTGAGCTTCGGCGGGATCGAGGGGCCTGGTCTCTCCCCGGTTGGCCAGTGCTTGTCGCTGCCGGTGATTCAGCAGGAGTTCATAAATCCCCGGCGGCAGTGGGACCGGGTCAAATTCGGAATCTCGCATGGAACGTCGCGACCGCCGGGGAGAGAGTGGAGGGACTCGCTTTGTCCTGTCAGCCTCCCTGCCGTTGCCAGGTTAACTCCCGGTCATCCGGGCGCCAATTCCCGAACTGATCACCCGAGACCCGATGGTCGATCCAGCAACAATCCACCGCTCAACCGCTCCGCACAACAAGGTCCCAATCTACACCGACCGCTTGCAGGCAGGATGACTGTTGATATGGAACCATCCACCCCACTCCATCTCTCCCACACATCCATACTACACTTGCCAACTCACATCCCCGCCTCCATAACGACCACCCACATGCCCCTCCCCACCCTCGTCGGTCTTGGCGAAATCCTCTGGGATCTGTTTCCCGATGGCCCCCGGTTTGGCGGGGCTCCGGCCAACTTCGCCTGCACCGCAGCCGAATTGGGGGCACGGGTCGCGACGGTCGAGATGGTGAGTGCCGTGGGGACCGACCCGTTGGGAGACCAGGCCCTCGCCGCCCTGCGGCAGCACGGCGTCCAGGTGAGCGCGGTGCCCCAACTCGATTTTCCCACCGGAACAGTTCTCGTCGAACTCGATCCGCGGGGGCAGGCGACTTACTCCTTCGCGTCGAACACCGCCTGGGACAACCTGGCCTGGACACCGACGCTCGCCGAACTCGCCAGTCGGACCAGCCTCGTCTGCTTCGGCACACTCGGGCAGCGGGCAGCCCCTTCACTGGCCACAATTCGACGGTTCGTCGAAGCCACCCCGGCTACGGCGTCGCGGTTGCTCGACATCAACCTGCGGCCCCCCCACTGGAACGCGGCCGTCGTCCACGAATCCCTGCCGTTGGCCAATGTGGTCAAGCTGAATGATCAGGAACTGGCCGAACTCTCCCCCCTGCTCGATCTGACCGGTCCCGAGCCGCTGCGGCTGGAACAACTGCTGCGGCGGTACGACCTGCGCCTGGTCGCCCTCACCCGCGGCGAGCGCGGTTCGGTCCTCTTGAGTGCCACGGGGGAGCGGAGTGAGTTGCCAGGGGAACCAGTGACGGTGGCCGACACGGTGGGGGCCGGGGACGCATTTTCGGCGGCTCTGGCCCTCGGACTGGTGCTGGGCCACCCCCTGGCGGACATTCATCGCCGGGCCTCGTGCGTTGCGGCCTATGTCTGCACCCAGAGCGGTGCGACCCCGGGAATTCCCACGGAACTGCGACTGTGACGGCTACGGTGTCGGCCCGGCGGCAACCGCTGTGAGTCGTGCCTGGCTGCAGGCTGCCTCAGTCCAGACGGCTACCCAGAGCTCTTGGGATAATTCCGGAAAAAGCCCCCAGAGGCCCGACTGCTTCAAGACAACGGGTGGCATGCGATAGACTGCGGAAGCCGCCAGACTGCGATTTCGCGGTCGTGCGGCGGTCTGACGCCCGCCGATCCCTCCCCATCTCAATTCGGTTGTTCCCCACATGAGTCGACCCCTGCGCAGCGGCGGTGGCTGGAAAGCGATCGCCTACACCCTTCGCGTGGCCAATCGCGTCGGCTGGACCAAACTCTGGAGTGCCCTCCGGTCGCGGAACACCTGCAAGACCTGTGCGCTCGGCATGGGGGGGCAATTGGGAGGGATGGTCAACGAGGGGGGACACTTCCCCGAGGTCTGCAAAAAGTCGTTCCAGGCGATGGCCTCCGACATGCAGCGCGGCATCAAGCCCGAATTCTTCGCCCGGTACGGCTTCCCGGAATTGCGGGCCCTCACCCCCCGGCAACTCGAAACCAGCGGCCGGCTCGTCTTCCCGATTTATGCCGGCCCGAAAGACACCCACTACACCCCCATCACCTGGGACCAGGCGCTCGATCTGCTGGTCGACCGGCTCAAAAACGCCGGCCCCACCCGCAGCTTCTTTTATGCCAGCGGCCGCAGTTCGATGGAGGCGGGGTTTTTGCTGCAGCTGTTCGCCCGTGTCTTCGGCACGAACTATGTCAACAACTGTTCGTTCTACTGTCACCAGGCCAGTGGGGTCGGGCTGACTTCGGCCATTGGCACCGGCACCGGTACTGTGCAGCTCAGTGACCTGGAGGAGTGCGATCTCTACATCCTGATCGGTGCCAACCCGGCTTCCAACCACCCCCGGCTGATGCGCAGCCTGATGGACCTGCGTCGGCGCGGGGGAGAGGTGATTGTCGTCAACCCGGCCCGCGAGCTGGGGCTGGTCAACTTCCGCGTCCCCAGCGATTGGAGGAGCCTGCTGTTTGGGTCGGAAATCGCCAGTCTTTACCTGCAGCCGCACATTGGGGGGGACATCGCCCTGCTGACCGGCGTTGCCAAAGACCTGCTGGGCCGCGGAGCGATCGACCGGCCGTTCATCGATCAGGCGACCGAAGACTTTCAACAGTTCGTGGCCCGGGTCGAGGCCGCCTCGTGGGACGAGATCGTCGGGCAATCGGGGGTTTCATTCCCCGAGATCAAGCAGTTCGCCGACCGTTACCTCGCGGCGAAAAACGTGATCTTCGGCTGGACGATGGGCATCACGCACCATCTGCATGGCACCGACAACGTGCGGATGATTGCCAACCTCGCCTTGCTGCGTGGGATGGTGGGACGGGCGGGAGCCGGGCTGATGCCCATCCGTGGCCACAGCAATGTCCAGGGGATGGGCTCGGTCGGGGTGACCCCGGTGCTCAAGCAGGCGATCCTGCAGCGGTTCGAGCAGAAGCTGGGCATCCCGGTGCCGCGTTCTCCCGGGCTCGACACAATGGCTTGCATGGATGCCGCCGACCGGGGCGAGATGGATACCGCCCTCTGTCTGGGGGGGAATCTCTATGGGAGTAATCCCGATGCGGTGATGGCCGAGCGGGCCCTGGGACAGCTGGGACTCGTGGCCTATCTGACCACAACGCTCAACACCGGACATGCCTGGGGCCGGGGGCGGGAAACGCTTGTGCTGCCCGTCCTGCCGCGGGACGAGGAACCGCAGCCGACCACGCAGGAGTCGATGTTCAGTTTCGTGCGGCTTTCGGATGGGGGGCCCGCGCGGTATCCCGGTCCGCGCAGCGAGGTGTCGATTCTGGCCGAACTGGGCCGGCGGGTACTTCCCCCACACAGCGCGCTCGACTGGGAGCGGTTGCAGAGCCACGAGGCGATTCGCCAACTGATCTCGGCGACCATTCCCGGCCTCGAATCGATTGGCCAGATCGGGAGGACAAAAGAAGAGTTTTCCATCCCTGGACGGTACCTCGATCAGCCCCGGTTTCCCACCCCCAGCGGCAAGGCACGATTCCAGGCGGTCTCCCTCCCGCGGCCCGAACCCCTGGGGCCCCGTCAGTTGCGGATGATGACGATCCGGTCGGAAGGGCAATTCAACACCGTGGTCTACGACGACGACGATCTGTACCGGGGCCAGGAGCGGCGGGATGTGATCCTGATGCATCCCAGTGAGATCACCCGGCTGGGGCTGGTTCCCGATCAACCAGTGCGAGTCCGCAGTGCGGTGGGAGAAATGCGTTACCAACGAGTCCGTCCGTTCGATGTCCGCCCGGGGAATGCCATGATGTACTGCCCGGAATCGAACGGATTGATTCCCCGGGCGGTCGATCCCGAGTCGAAGACCCCGGCATTCAAACACATCGTCGTCGAAATCGACCCGGAATGATCCGGGGATCTCCTGACGATGCGGGACGGTCTCCGCCCCCGGCCTGACCCCCTCCGAAAAATCCCGGATACAGAAAATCGCGAAGGGCTGCCCTTTCTGAAATACGCTTTTTTCTGCGTCGCGCGACATTTCAAACCTCGGGAGTGGACATTCCGCGGACTCACTATGTCCAGAAAAAATGCTTGACATTTCACTCACCCCGGAATACATATGGCATCATCGGTTGAGGCCAAGGTTTCCAGTCGATCCGGAAAGTTCATCCCGGCTGGTCTGGCTCTCGCCCATCGATCGGCAGTTTTGGTTTGTGACTGGTGTTTTCCGGCAAAGTCTCTCTGCGCACCATCTCCCGGAGATCCTGCGACGAGACCGATTTCAGCGAAGGAGCGCGTGATGTTGGTTCTGTCCCGCAAGTTGAATGAAGAATTGGTCATCGATGGCAACATTCGCATCCGCGTGGTGCATGTCGGGGAAGGGAAGGTGCGGATTGGCATCGATGCACCCGCCGCCGTCGGCATTCGGCGGGGCGAACTGGCGGATCGCGCGGCGGCTCCGCTGGAATCGGCGGCCGTTGTGGCCGGGAGCCGACACCAGGGAGACCGAACGACATCGCAGCCCACCCGGCCGAACGGAATGTTTCCGGTGGTTGCGACCCGCGAAGCCGGTCCCTTTGTCTTGCCGCTGCTGGATTTGAACCGGCTCTCGGGCCGGCGTGTTCCCCGCTGATCGTCTCTGATTGGTAGTGTTCGCCTCGTTTGTCCGGCGAACGTTGGTCCCGGTTTGTGACTCCGCCTGGATCCCCTGCGAGCCTCCATGATTTCACTCCATCACGTGCTGTTGGCCACCGATTTCAGCGATGGCTCGCGGGCCGCCCAGGCCTACGCCTGCGAACTCGTCGAGCAGTTTGGGGGAGAGTTGCACGTGCTGCATGTGCTCCCCGATCCGATCCTGATGATGCCCGAGCCGGGAACTCCCGCTTCCTTGCCGCAGAACTACTTGCTGGACCTGAAGGAGGGGGCCGAGAAAGCGCTCGATCACCTCATTCCCGCCGACTGGCAGGCTCGTCACAAGGTTCGCCGGGCGACACGTCTGGGGAATCCCGCCGCCGAGATCATCCGGTATGCCAGCGAGCACCAGATCGACCTGATCGTGGTGGGAACCCACGGGCGGGGTGCCGTGGCCCACCTGCTGCTGGGAAGCGTAGCCGAGCGGGTGGTCCGCCAGGCCCAGTGCCCGGTGCTGACCATCCGCTCGCCCCATGAGAGGGATCTGAGGGAGTTGAGAGTTCTCCTGTGCTGAGCGGCTGAACGGGCCCCTGAGGTCTGGTAGACTACGGAGACTGTGATTTCCCAACGCTCGGTTGTCGGGACTCACCCCCTCCCCGCAAGACCTCCCTCCGCGACGCCATGCCACGCCCGCTCTTGCTGTGGTTGCTGCTGCTGCCGGGCCTGTTTCTTGTGCCGGCCCCTCCCAGCCGGGCGGAAACGCCAGACGAGTTCTTCCGCGACCGGGTCGAACCGGTGCTGCGCGACCACTGCTTCGCCTGCCATTCCCACGCCAGTGGCAAGATGAAGGGGGGGCTGACCCTGGATTGGCGGAGTGGATGGGAGTCTGGAGGCAGCCGGGGGCCGGCGCTGGTGCCGGGTGATCCCGATCAGAGCCTGTTGATCCGGGCCATTCGGCGCGGCGAGGCGGGACTCCGCATGCCTCCCGATGATCCGCTCGATGCGGAAGAGACGGCGATTCTGGTCCGCTGGGTCCGCGAAGGGGCCTTCGATTCACGCACTTCTCCCCCGGCAGAAAACTCCACGATCTCCACAGACTGGTGGTCGCTGCGTCCGCTGATCCCTCCCACGGTTCCCCGCACTCCAGGCGGGGCCAATCCAGTTGATGCGTTTCTGATTGACCGTCTGCAAACTGCCGGCCTGACCGGGTCTCCGCCCGCCGATCGCCGGACACTCATTCGCCGGCTGAGTCTCGACCTCCACGGACTCCCTCCGACTTTCGACGAGGTTGCGGAGTTCGTTTCCGATGAGCGTCCCGATGCCTACGAGCGACTGGTCGAGCGGCTGCTCGCCTCGCCCCGATACGGCCAGCGCTGGGCGCGGCACTGGTTCGACACGATCCACTTTGCCGACAGCCACGGGTTTGAACACGATGTCTTCCGGCCGCATGCGTGGCGGTTTCGCGACTATGCGATCCAACGGCTCAATGGCGACGTCCCCTGGCACACCTTCATCCGCGAGCAGTTGGCAGCGGATGTGTTGTACCCCCACGCCCAACATGAATGGGCCGCCTTGGGCTTCCTGGGAGCGGGAACTTACGACCACAGTGCGGCGGCCACCGCTCCCATGTCGTTCGAACACCTCGATCGCGATGATCTGGTGAACCAGGTGGCAGCGTCGTTCGTCAGCAGCACAGCCCAGTGTGCCCGGTGCCACGACCACAAATTCGACCCCATTCCCCAGGCCGACTATTACGCCCTGCAGGCGGTCTTCGCCGGGATTGGCAAGGGAAACATCCCCTTCGAGGCTGATCCGCAAGTCGCCGCCCGGCGACGGACGTGGGAACAGTGGAAGCAGGCGGCGAATCCTCCCCAGCCCGATCGGCTGCAGTCGGAGGAAGCCTCGCGGATGGTCGCGGATTGGGAGTCGGGGCTCCCCTCTCTGCCGCAGTGGACACCTCTGCTCCCGGAAGTCTTTCTGTCGGCAGGAGGAGCCCAACTGCAGAAACTCCCCGATGGCAGCGTCCTCTCGGGAGGAACGGCTCCCGAGAAAGAAACGCTGACGATCATCTCCTCGACCCCTCTGGCGAAGATCACAGCGCTGCGTCTCGACGTGCTCACCGACGATTCGCTTCCCCAGCGGGGTCCGGGACGGGCGTTGAATGGCAATCTCCATCTGACCGAGTTTCAGGTCCAGATTTTCCGGGCGGGCGAATCCGAGCCGCGACGGCTCGCCATCGCCCGGGCCGTGGCCGACTTCGACCAGGCGGGCTGGACCATTCAGCACGCCCTCGACGGCAACCCCGCCACCGGCTGGGGGGTGAATCCCCAGGAGGGGCAGAATCACTCGGCTCTCTTCGAACTGGTCGAGCCCTGTATGCTGTCTCCTCAGGATCGCCTGGTGATTTCGCTGCACCAAGACCATGGACGACAGCATGTGATTGGCCGGCTGTCGCTGGCGGTCACCGACGGCCCAGCGGGTGACGCGGTTGTCATCCCGACTTCGATCGCAGCGATTCTGGCGGTTCCCACCACCTCCCGCACTCCGGAACAGACGCTGGCATTGGCCGCGTGGGTCATCCAGCGGAAGGCGGATGACGAACTGCGGCGGCTGCCACCGCCCCAGCAACTCTACGCCGCCGCCCCCGTGGCGCAGAACGAGCGGGGAACGATTACCATCGCCACTCCCCGCGAAATCCGTATTCTCAAGCGGGGCAATCTCGAGCAGCCGGGAGAGGTGGTTGGGCCCGGATCCCTGTCGGCCGTCACGGCGCTGCCCGCCCGGTTCTCCCTGGAGACACACCCGTCGGAAGCCGACCGGCGAGCGGCTCTTGCCGAGTGGATCGTTCATCCCAACAATCCTCTCACCTGGCGCAGCATCGCCAACCGGGTCTGGCAGTATCACTTTGGAATTGGGCTGTGCGACACCCCCAGCGACTTCGGCCGGATGGGGGGCCAACCCAGCCATCCCGAATTGCTCGACTGGCTGGCATGTGAAGTACGCGATGGGGGAGGATCCCTCAAGCACCTGCACCGGTTGATCTGCCTGAGTGATGCCTATCGCCAGGTGTCGGTCTCGCGGTCCGACCTGACCGCAGCCGACCCCGACAATCGCCTGCTGGCCCGCATGTCGTCGCAGCGGCTCGATGCCGACGCCTACCGCGATGCTGTCTTGCAGGCCAGCGGCCGCCTGAACAACCTGCAGGAAGGTCCGGCCGTCGCTCATTTCTCCAGCCGTCCCGGGGCTCAACTGACCCCCTACCTCGACTACAGCGACTTCGACTGGAACGGCCCGCAGGCCACCCGCCGCAGCATCTACCGCGTGGTCTGGCGTGGCATTCCCGATCCCGTCTTCGACGCGCTGGATTTTCCCGATCTGGGGCTGTTGGCTCCCACCCGAGGCTTCTCGGCTTCTCCCCTGCAGGCGCTCACGCTGCTGAATAACCGGTTCGTGCTGCACCATGCCGCGCATCTGGCGAAGCGGGTTCAGGCTGAGGCCAGCGATCTGCCGGCGCAGATTGCCGCCGCGGTCCGTCACACCTGGCAGCGTGAGGCCACTGCCGAAGAACTGGCCCAATTCCAGCCTCTTGCTGACGCTCACGGGCTCGACGCCGTTTGTCGACTGCTCTTGGCCAGCAACGAATTTCTCTTCGTGGATTAGCGAGATGCCACACGCAGGCGGCACACGGCGCGACTGGCTGCATCAGGCGGGGGGAGGGTTCGGGGCCCTGGCTCTCAATGCCTGGCTGCAGCACGAGGCGTTCGCTCAATCAAATCGGCCCGGGTTGAACGGCGGGATGCATCACCCGGCGAAGGTCAAACGGGTCATCCAGTTATTTATGAATGGGGGCGCGAGCCCCATGGATCTCTTCGACTACAAGCCCGAGTTGATCCGCCTGCACGGCCAGATGCTGGGCCCCAAGGAAAAGCCCGAGGGCTTTACCGCCCCCGCCGGGGCCGTCATGAAGAGTCCCTTCGAGTTCCAGCAGCATGGTGAGACCGGACGCTGGGTCAGTTCGCTGTTCCCCCACCAGGCACAGGTGGTGGATGAACTGGCCTTCCTGATGGCGATGGCCAGCAAGACCAACGTGCATGGTCCGGCCAGCTACATGCAGAACACCGGGTTCATCCTGCCGGGATTTCCCTGCCTGGGGGCCTGGATCTCGTACGCCCTGGGGTCAATCGCCGACAATCTGCCGACGTTTGTCGTGCTTCCCGACCCTCGGGGCCTGCCCTACAACCAGAAGGGGAATTTCAGTGCGGGATTCCTTCCCGCCCGGCATCAGGGAACCGTGGTTGACGCGGCCCGACAGCCCCCCATTCCCGATCTGTTCGCCGATCCCCAGGCGTTCCCATTCGCTACGGGGGAGGCCGACCGGGCCACGGTCGAACTGCTGCAGACCATCAACCGGCAACACGCGAAGCAACGTCCTGACGACACCCGACTCGAAGCCCGGATTGCTGCTGGTGAGCTGGCGGCCCGCATGCAGTTGAGCGCGCCCGAGGCGTTCGACCTGACCCGCGAAACGCAGGAGACCCAGGCCGCCTATGGTCTCGATCAGCCTGACACCGCCGACTACGGACGCCGCTGCCTGCTGGCGCGTCGGCTGATCGAACGCGGAACCCGGTTTGTTCAGGTCTGGAGCGGTCCGCAGGGGGCGGCCAACAACTGGGACAACCACGGCAGCATTCCCCGCGAACTTCCCCCCATCGCCAAGAGTGTCGACCAGCCCATTGCCGCACTGGTGCGCGATCTGAAGGCCCGGGGTCTCTTCAGCGACACCCTGCTGATCTGGACCACCGAGTTCGGCCGGACCCCGTTCGCCCAGGGAGGCGATGGCCGGGATCACAATCGCGGCACGTTCGTCACCTGGCTCGCCGGGGCGGGAATCCAGGCGGGGGCCACCCACGGGAAGAGCGACGACCTCGGCTACGAGACAGCCGAGGGGAAAACAATGTGCTACGACCTGCACGCCACCATTCTGCATCTGTTGGGAATCGACCACGAGAAACTGACGTTCCGCAACGCAGGAATCGACCGCCGGCTGACCGACGTGCATGGACACGTGATTGAGGAAATCCTGACCTGATTGTTCGGCTGGGTGGGCACGACGCAGGCCCTCTCCCGATTCCGGTCCAACCGGACGACTGCGAGACACGGCGCGATCGCCGACCATTCCTCAGCGAGCCGGCTGGCTTTGGCCCAGCCGCTGTCGTGCACGCGCAGTGGTGCCACCAGTCTCGGCTGGTCCACCTCAGGCAAGAATCGCGTCGATGACCCGGCCGTGAACGTCAGTCAGACGATAATCGCGCCCCGCGTGCCGGAATGTCAGCCGCTCGTGGTCCAGACCCAACAGGTGCAGAATGGTCGCGTGGAAGTCGGGCATGGTCACCTTGTTCTCGGCCACGTAGTACCCGAAGTCGTCAGTCTGCCCGTAGGCCATTCCCCCCTTCACTCCCCCACCCGCCAGCCAAATGCTGAAGGCATGCGGATGATGGTCGCGGCCGTCGTTCCCCTGGGCGGCTGGCGTCCGGCCAAACTCGGTCGCGAAGACCACCAACGTGCTCTCGAGCAACCCCCGCGACTTCAGATCGGCCAAAAGTGCGGCCACCGGGCGGTCGACCTTGGCCGCGTTGGACGTGTGGTTGTTCCGCAAATCGCCGTGGGCGTCCCAGTAGTTGCGCGGATAGCTGTAGTTGACCTGCACGAACCGCACCCCCGCCTCGACACACCGGCGGGCCAACAGGCACTGGCGGGCGAACTCATCGGTGGGCTCGGTCCCCACTCCGTACTGGGACTGCGTCGCGGCCGTTTCGCGCTCCAGATCGAACACCACGGGGGCCTCGGACTGCATGCGATACGCCATCTCGAACGCCGCGATGCGGGCGTCGAGCCGTGGGTCGCCCCCCACCTCGGCGGCATGCCGACGATTGCGGCGGGCCAGCAGATCGAGTTGCAGCCGTTGCCGCTGCGGAAGATCCGCCGGAACCAGCCCCGAGAGCCGGGCGTCTTTGAAATTCGTGCTGCCATCTCCAATCCGGGTCCCCTGGAAACTCGCGGGCAGAAACGCCGAGCCATAGTTCTGCGTCCCTCCGTGATAGAGAGACGGGCTGAGGCTCAGAAACCCGGGCAGACTCTGGTTCTCGGTCCCCAGGCCGTAGAGGGTCCAGGCCCCCAGGCAGGGCCGGGCGAACACTCCGCTTCCCGTGTTGATGTTCAGCAAGGCCGGTCCATGCGAGACCTGGTCGCCGCCGTTCATCGAACGGATCACACACAGGTCATCAGCCATCGCACCAATCTGGGGGAACAGTTCGCTCACCTCGAGCCCACTCTGGCCATGCTTCCGGAACTTCCAGGGAGAGGCCAGCAGGTTTCCCGTGGGGGCGAACTCGAACTTCGGCTTCGCGATCGGCAGGGGCTGACCATTCATCTCGGTCAGCTTTGGTTTGGGATCGAACGAATCAACGTGCGAGATCCCTCCATGCATGAACAGAAAAATCACCTGTCGGGCGGTGGCGGGAAAGTGCCCTCCCCGTGTCGCCAGGGGTTCGGCGGCGGCCCCCGGCGTCTCTGTGGCCAGCAACCCCTGCAGAGCCAACTGTCCAAACCCCAGGGCCGACGCCGCCAGCCACTCACGGCGAGCCAGCGTGACGGGCCGCCGCTTGAACGAATCGGAGTGAAGCGCGTCTGTCATGAACTCATTCCACATAGAGAAATTCGTTGCAGCACAGCAGCGTCTGGCAGTAGCTTTGCCAGGCGGCGAGGCGACGGGCCGTGGGCTCGGCCGCTGGGTCGGCCGAGACATTCTGGGCCGCCGCCAGAAATTCGCGGGCTTCCGACAGTTCCGCTGGGAGAGCCGGGCGGCCCAAGACCCGTCGATGGGCCTCATGAATCCGCCCGTCTTCGTCGGCCCCAACACCTTCCGCCGGTCTGAGGGCGAGTAGTTGCTGGGCCATGGCCAGAGCCGAATCGCGGACCAGCGGATTATTCATCAAGAACAGGGACTGCGGCGCGACGGTGGTCTCGTTGCGCACCGCGGTCACTCCGTTGGGATCGGCCGCGTCGAACAGGGCCAGCACATCGGGCAGCATGTTGCGCACGACTGGCAGGTAGATCGTCCGCTTCAGAAAGGTGGTGTAGAAGGGATCGTCGGCCCCCACGCGATTGGGACGGATCTTCGCTCCAATCCCCTCCGCCTTTTCAATCAGGTATTCGCCGCTCTCGTTGGTCCCCGCCCGGGAGTCGAGCCGGGCAGTGACGGCCAGCAGCGAATCGCGCAGTTCCTCGACCGACATCCGCCTCCGCCGGTGCCCCGCGAACCACTTCCCTTCGGGATCTCCCTGGGGGATGTTGCTCTCAGAGACCGTCTGCTGCTGGTAAGCCGCCGAGTGCACGATCAGCCGGTGCATCTGTTTGATGCTCCAACCCTCCGCAACAAACCGCGCCGCCAGCCAGTCGAGCAGTTCGGGATGCGAGGGGCGCGCTCCCCGCGTGCCGAAGTTGTCGCTGGTGGAGACAATCCCCCGATCGAAATGATGCTGCCAGATGCGGTTGACCATCACCCGCGGCGTCAGAGGGTTGGCGGGATGGGCGATCCAGCGGGCCAGCTCCAACCGCCCACTCGAGACCTGTTGCGGATCGATCCCCGCCGACGAGTCCGTTTCCGGAAGCGAAACGACCTGCAGGGCCCCCCGGCGGACCACTGGGCCCAGGGTGAAGCGGTTTCCTCGCAGATGCACTCGCAGGTTCTTCGGAACCGAGTCGCGCGGAGCCATTACCGTCACCGCCGGCTCCCCTTCCGCCTGCGGCACATCAAACTCCCACCACATCGTGGCGTTCCGGTTTTCGTCCATGAACGGTTCGGTACTGCGAAAGACCCCCGCCAGAGCGTAGTAATCGCTTGTCCGGATGGCATCGAATTTGTGGTCATGGCAGCGGGCACAGGCCACAGTCAGTCCCAGCATCGCTCGCCCCGTCACATCGATCTGGTCATCGACGATGTCGAGCCGCGATTGCTCTTTGTCGGTCTCCGCCAAGGCCTTCGGTCCCACCATCAGGTAGCCAGTGGCAATGATTCGTCGCGTTCTCTCCGCGGGTGTCTCGGCTCCCGGCAGCAAATCTCCCGCCAGTTGCTCAATGAGAAACTGGTCGTAAGGGAGATCGGCATTGAAGGAATCGATTACGTAGTTGCGGTACCTCCAGGCGTAACGCATCACGGCGTTCGCATCATTGGCCGTCGACTCGGCGTACCGCACCAGGTCAAGCCAGTGGCGGGCCCATCGCTCGCCATATTGGGGCGATTGCAACAGCCGCTCGACCACCCGCTCGTAGGCCTGGAGCGACGTATCCGACAGAAAGGCCTCCGTTTCGGCGGGCGTGGGTGGCAGACCGATCAGATCGAGAGTGACCCGCCGCAGCAGGGTTCGCCGGTCGGCGGGGGGGAGCGGACGCAGTCCGCGGTCTTCCAGCAACCGCAAGACAAACCGGTCGACTGGTGTCTGTACCCAGGCCGCATCCCGCACCGTGGGTGGCTCCATCGCCCGCACAGGCTGATAGGCCCAAAACTGGCGTTCGTCGTTCGTGAATTCGGCCCGCTCTGCGAGGTCGACCACCCCTTCCCACAGAAAACCGTACTTCTCTGCCAGATGACGTTCGAGTCCCTGCCTGTGGATTTCCGAGAGAGCCGTGTTGTAGATCAGCACCTCTCCCAAGTCGCCCTGAATGGGTCCACAAAAACCCAGGGCCTTTCCGAGAAACACCCCCACATCACTGCGATGTTTCAGATCGAGAATCTCATCCCGCCCATCGAGCCCACCGGCCGAATTCACCAAAGGCTGGCCATTCACAAACACCCGGGTGGTCTGCCGTGTGGGCCCCGGGCGTTTCACGATCGTCAGCACCAGGCTCTTTCCATATAGCGGAGCGAACGACCCACGCCCGGGAAAGACGTCGTGGCCAAACCCACCCGCGAAATCGAGCGAGTGGTCCTGCGTACGGTCGATCTCAATCAGAGCGGCCAGGGGACGTCCCGGATCGCTCCCATGCGCCGGATCCCCCACACACAAGACACAGTCATGGCTGGAACCGGCTTCATGCCGTTGCAGGCTCATCACCAACACCAGCGTCAGGGCAGCATCTCCAATGACGGGAATCGGGTTTCCGGGGGACGAGGCCAGCCCCGTGGTGGTCTCGAACCGGACAGCCGGCCGACCCATCAGTGTGCTTTGCGGAATGAACTTCCCCGGGCCTCCCACCCCGCCCGGGCGAATCCCCTTCGTCACTGAGAGATCGCGGCCGTTGGGGGATTGGTCGGGCCACACCGAGACCGCTTCTCCATCGGCCAGTGCCAGACTGTCGGCCCGCAGCCACAACTGCAAACCCTCAGCCAATTCCGCGGCGTCGGGAGTCAATGCCGGTTTTCGAGGGGCGGGGCCCACTTCGGGAACTTCGCCCGCAGGCTCGGAACGGCCCGTTTTGGGCCAGGGAGCCCCCGCAGCAATCCACTCGCGCAGGGCCTCAATCTCGGCTGCTTTCAAGCGGCCGTTGGGAGGCATCTTCAGTCCCCCCGTCTGTTCAACCGCCTGCAGCAACAGGCTCCCTCCTGGCTGACCAGCGACCAAAGCCGGCCCGGTCTCGCCCCCCTTCACAATCCGCTCGCGGCTGTCGAGCCGCAACCCCCCCCGGGCCTTTTCGCCGGAATGGCATTTGTGGCAGCGTTCAACCAACACAGGCCGCACACGGCGTTCGAAAAACGCCTCATCGATCTCGGCTGCCTGGATGGCCCCGATGACACCGCACGCCAGCCAGACCGCAACGGCCCCGCCCAGCGCCAGCACTCTCCCGCGACATGATCGCCGCTGCCAGATCCGCACCCGAGTTCTCCCCCAAGTCGCCATGTAGACCACACACAACCCCTGCCCCGAACGCATCAACCGCGCCCTATGCAAACGTGATCGTATGTCGGGCGGAATGGAAGGGTCAAGCTGTTCGCAACCGATCCCAGTTCGTCCGGACGGTTCCCTTCCGTGGGGCCAGCAATTCCCCCAACGCACCCCATTCGCGCAGCGTGCCACGTCGTCACTGGTACCATCACCCGGTGAGATGGATCGGAAACCAGAGGAGTTCACTCAACCGGTTTGGCGACAGGTCGGTCTGGCGGGTACCATGGAAATCCTGTCTGTTTCGACTTTTCATCCCCCAACCCGCCCGGACTGGAGCCCCTATGCTGCCCCCTGCTCGTGAAATTGGACGACGGAGTTTCCTGCGCACTGCCTCTCGGGCATCGGCTGCCGGTTTGTGGCTTGGTTTCTGGCACACTCCAGGAGCCTTTGCCGAGGAATTGACCCGCACTCCCCGGCAGACCGAAGGTCCCTTCTATCCCGATCATCTGCCACTCGACACCGACAATGACCTGATCGTGATCAACAACAGCATCACTCCCGGTGTTGGTCAAATCACCCACCTGACGGGCCGGGTTCTCGACGCGAAGGGGAGCCCCGTGAGGAATGCACTGGTCGAGATCTGGCAGTGTGATAGCCAGGGGGCCTACCTGCACACGAAATCCGGAAATGCGGAGAAGCGCGACGGCCACTTCCAGGGTTTCGGAAGGTTCCTCGCCAGCCGGCAGGGAGAGTACTACTTCCGCACGATCAAGCCTGTCCCCTACCCCGGCCGGACGCCCCATATCCACTTCGCGGTAAAGGTCCCTGGCCAGGAGAAATTCACCACCCAGTGCTACATCGACGGCCACCCAGCCAATGAGAAGGATGGTGTTCTGCAGGGGGTGAAAGATCAGGCCGGTCGCGCGGCGCTCATGGCCCGCTTCGAGCCGATTCCAGAGTCGAAGACCGGAGAACTGGCGGCCCGTTTCGACATTGTGCTGGGGATCACCCCCCAGGGTTAGTCTCGGTAGCAGTCACCCGACCGGCATGTTGGCTGGTCGGACGGAACGCTGCCGTGCGACTTGGTGTTGCCCCTGTTTTTTCCCTCCGATCCGACTGGTCCTCGCGATGAAGCGTCTTGTGCTGGCATTTTGCACCTGGCTGCTGATAGATCACTGCGGCGCTGCCCAAGCAGAAGATCACGCCACGCAGATCCTGCTGGCAACGGTCAAGCTGCAGCATTCCCAATCGGCCGGTACGGGCTTTCTGATCGTTCCCAAAACAGGCATTGACCCAGCTCGTGGAGAATGCCTGTTGGTGACAGCAGCCCACGTCTTCGAGCCCTGTCCTGATGACGCAGTGACCGTGGCGCTGCGGGTCCCGAAGCCGGATGGCACCTACCAGCGGCGTGATGTTTCGGTTCCGATCCGGCGGGACAATCGCGAGAAGAAGCCAATGTGGGTGCGACACCCAGCATTCGATGTGGCGGTCCTGAAACTCAGCCTGCCTCAGGGAGTCGAAGCCACCCCCTTGCCGGTCGAGGTTCTTGCCGAGGGACCGGAACTGAGACAGCGTCGTGTGCGGATTGGGGCCCGCCTGCTGGTTTTTGGCTATCCGGCGCGGGTCGAGGGAAATGCCGCGGGGTTTCCCCTGGCCCGTCACGCTTCGCTGGCGACCTATCCCGTCATGCCGCCGACGGCGTATCCGATCCTCACCCTCGACATGTCAGCCCATGGAGGAGACAGCGGAGGACCGGTGATGCTTGAGACGATCGATTCCCGCAACGAAGACGCCGGCTTGCCGGTGATCCTCGCGATGGTCGTGGGGAAGATGCAGCAGGATGAAAAAGTCGTCGGACTGTACGAAGAGCGGATCCTTCACCATCCCCTGGACCTTGCGATTGCCGTGCAGTCGCAGTTCGTGCGCGAGACGGTGAGCCTCTGGGAACAGGCTGTCGTCAAACCCGAGCGGAAGTAAGCCCCACTGCCCCTGGGAAGCCGCTTGGCTTCCACGAGGTTCAGCGCGCCAGAGGTCCGAGGCTGCGCTCGAAATCCAGTCGGGCTCCGGCCAGCGCCATGCCCAACAGCATCGACACTGCGCAAAGCCCCAGAATAATCCGCCAGACAAGGGGTAAGCTCCGAACCCGGGGGATCTCCACGACCCATCCAGCCAAAGGGGCCAGCCCCACCAGCAGAGCACGGGTTCCTGTCAGCTTCCCAAAAGCACAGCCGACAAACAGCACGCCATACAGGGCGCTGATCGCCGCTGAGACAATCGCCCGCTGTCCTTTTGACTGCGTGTCTGCCGGCAGAGGACGGATTCCTGGCCATGGCCAAATCGCAGCCAGACATCCCACGAGGCTGCCCGTCAACGGAAACGCGACAGCCCCCCCCTTGATATAGCCCGCCAGCAAAACGCACAGGCCGGCGGAGAGGACAGCCCCCAACAGCCCCAGCGGGGCCAGCGTTGCCGCGCCGCGCAACGAAAACCGCAACAGGCTCCAGTCTGTCACGACCAGACAGACACCACTCATCAGCAACAGCAGACTCGGTCGCGGAGGGAATGTGCCGGCGACCCACCAGTCAAGGTGCACCGACTTCCACAACAAAATCACGGGAATCGTCAGACAGAACAATCCCCGCAACACGGGGTCAAACCAAGTCGACAGCGATCCCCCCCGTCCGTCCGAGGGACCAGTGCCCGTCCGATCGGATGACCGGTACCGCAAGATCAGGTCGATCACCAGGGTCAGGGGGAGCACAACGGCCAGCAGCCGATCCAAACCCGTCGCGGGGGGCCAGGGAAGGGAATAACCCATGCGGTACCAACCAGCCGCCAACCCAGCCAAGGCCCCCAGCCACACCGCACATTGTCCTGTCGATGTCTCCGCAGCGGGACCTGGACGCAGCACCGCCAGAGCCCGCGTTACCAGCAGGCTCAAGACGGCAGCCACCACCAGGCCCTGAACAAACAGCCGCGGATCGGGCATGAGGGATCAGTTACGCACCCCTTCACAGTCAATCAGGATGATCGCTTCATCGCCGATCAACCCAATCTGTGACTTGTCGAAGTTGAAATCGCTGCGCTTCAGCTTCACTTCGGTCGCGAAGGCCACGATCTTCTTCTTGTTGAACTCAATTTCCTTCCCCCCTTGCAGCATCAAAGTCACCTTTTTGGTGACCCCATGCATGGTGAAGTCACCCGTCACTTCGAAGCCGTCCTTCACCGGTTTGGTGCTGGTGCTCTTGAATTCGATGAAGGGAAACTGCTTGGTGTCGAAATAATCAGGCTGGCGGAGATGCTCGTCGCGGGCCTTGTTTCCCGTGTCGACACTGTCGGCATGCACCTTCAATTCAAACTTAGATTTCGCGGGATCGGCCCGGTCGATGGTGAATTTCCCCTCGACCTGATTGAACCTCCCATGGATCCAGCTGATATCCAGGTGACGGGCCTTGAACGACACCGAAGAATGCACGCCATCGTAGGCATATTCATCGGCGGCGTGGGCGGTCGGGAGGCCGCAGCAAACCAGCAACGCGGCGCACAAAGCAAAGGCGAACGAACGCATCAGGGGTTCCTCGACAGGTGAAAGAACGGGGCAAGATCCCGGACAAACGGGGCTTGAGACGCGATCGTAGGCAGCCCCCTGCCTCCCGGTAAAGCGTTGGCATCCCCCAGCCCACCGGCAGGTCGCCTGCGTCGCCACGCTGTCCGGCGGTGGTTGGAACGTCGCCATCCGCAAGATCCTCCCTCCCAATTCTCTTTGGTGTTCCGCACGGGGATGGCACCCGCCCGCGAGATTGTTAAGATTCGATGAAGCGTAACTGGTGAGGGGTAAAGTCTGGCGCAGATCCGCCAGGAAAACGGTGTCCGGGAATTGGTGTACCGCCGTGGTTGCCGAGCGCGGATTCCGGCCAGTTCGACGACCCGGAGTGTCCCTCCTGCAATCTCTCGAGATCCGCCGATGATCGCGTTGCCTCAGACAAGGCTCGTTGGCCAGTCCTGCCGGATCCCCCCGCTCAGCATTCCGATGCGCAATGACCGATCTTTGTCGTTCTTGAGACACAGCCCGTCTCCCAACGCGCTGCTCCCGCTGTGGCTCGTGGCGCTGTCGTGGTTCCCGCACGCGCTCTCCGCGCAGGATACCGCTGCGAACCCATCCGGCGAAGAACTGTTTCGCCCTGGAAGGCTCGTCCAACTGCACCTGACGCTTTCGGAGGAACAATTTGCGGCGATGAAACCCGCCAACCGGGGACGGTTCGGCGGGTTTGGTTTCGCAGGACGGGGCGAGGCGGACCAGTCCCCCAGTCCTGAAGTGCCTCTGGCCACGCCGCGCGATGCTCACCGCAACACATTCGGCGTCGAGTTCCCCTGGTCCGAGGGGAAGCTCGAAGTCGATGAAGAGAAATTCAGGAAGATCGGCGTCCGCTGGAAGGGAAATTACACCTACATGGTGGCGGGCCAGGGATTGAAGCGTCCGCTCAAGATTGACATCAACCGCCACCAGGAAAAACAGCGGCTCGATGGCCTGACAATGCTCAACCTGCATACCAATGCCACCGATCCCACCCGGACCCGCGAAGCGTTCGCCTTTGGCGTCTTCCGCGACGCCGGGGTCCCAGCTCCCCGCACCGTATTCGCGGAGCTGCGTTGGACTGTCCCGGGGCAATACGACCGGGAACTCGCCGGCCTGTACACCCTCACCGAGCAGGTCAACGCCCGGTTTCTCAAACGTCACTTCGGTGATGGCTCTGGCCTGCTGTTGAAGCCCGAAAACCTGCAGGGGGGGCCGTCGTACTTCGGCGACACCTGGTCCGACTATGCCGCTTTGTATCACCCGCAGAACGAGGGAACCGCTGATGAAAAACTGCGGCTCATGGAATTCTGCTGGCTGGTCTCGGTGGGGACCGATGAAGAATTCGCCGAAGAGATTGGCGGCTTTCTCGACGTGGAAGCCTTTCTGAAATTCATCGCCCTGAATGCCCTGCTGTCGAATATGGACAGTTACCTGGGGTTTGGGCACAACTACTACCTGTACCTCGTTCCCGGCAAGAACCACTTCGTCTTCATCCCCTGGGATCTGGATCTCTCCCTCGCCACCTGGCCTGCCGTGGGGACCCCCGAGCAACTGGTCGACCTCAGCCTGCAGCACCCCCACGCCGGCGACAACCGCCTGATCGACCGGCTGCTGGCGATTCCCCACAACAAAGATCGCTACCTGGCCCTGATCCGCGAACAACTGACCGGAGTGTTTACCCGAGAGAAGCTGGAAACACGCCTGGCAGAGATTGAGAAACAAATCGCCGAGCCGCTGGCGCGAGAACAAGCAGCAGTCGCCAAACGCCCTGTTCCCCCGCCCGGGGAAGGAGGAGGGGGCGGAGCCGGAGGAGGATTTGGGGGCCGCGGAGGATTTGGACGGGGCGGCGGACAATATGGCCAGTCCCTGCCGCCGCGGCTGTTTGTAGAACGCCGCCTCGAATCGATCGAGGCTCAACTCGCCGGCCAACGCGAAGGCTTCCAGCCCCGCCCCTTCGGGATGGGCTTCGGCCGGCCCCGAGGACAGGGTGGGCAACCGGGTCCCGGCGGACCAGCGGGGCAACGAAGTCCCAACTGATTCATCCCAGACGGCCAACCAGCCGCTCGGCACCATCCCGTCGCAGGATCAGCCGCCAACCCCCACCGGGCCCGGGTCACGCCACGATCTCGTGGACCACGTTCCCTTTCACATCGGTCAGCCGCATGTCGCGCCCCGCGTGGCGATACGTCAGTTTCTCATGGTCGAGCCCCAGCAGGTGCAGAATGGTCGCATGCCAATCGTGAATGTGCACCTTGCCTTCGACTGATTCCATGCCATAGTCGTCGGTCCGGCCATAGACCAATCCCGGCTTCACTCCGCCTCCCGCCATCCAGAGGGTGAACCCCTTGTTGTTGTGATCGCGGCCGTCTCCCTGCGCCGCGGGACTGCGTCCAAATTCGCCCCCCCAGATCACCAGGGTCTCCTCCAGCAATCCACGTGCCGCCAGATCGGTCAGCAATCCCGCGATCGGCTGATCCACAGCGCGGCAACTGTTCGTCAGCGACTCCTGCAGGTTGCGGTGATGATCCCACCCGCCACTGGTTACCTCGACAAACCTGACTCCCGCTTCCACCAGCCGGCGGGCCAGCAGACATTGCCGGCCAAACGCCGCGGGGCCTCCTCCCCCTGGCTGAAACGGTCCCGCGTTGCGGCCCCCTCCCCCGGTCTCAGTGATGCCATACAGTGCCTGGGTCGCCGCCGATTCTTCCGACAGATCCAGCACGGGAGGCAATTCCCCCTGCATGCGGTAGGCCAATTCATAGGCCGAGATCAGCCCGTCCACTGAAGAGTCTCCCCCCAGTTGCGATGCGGTGGAGCGATTCAACTGCTGGATATAGTCCAACTGCAGGCGCTGACTCTCCCGATCGCGCCGTGCATTCTTCAGATTGCTGATCTGAGCTCCGGCCGCGGGATTGCGGGCCCCCATCCGCGTCCCCTGGTAAACCGCAGGCAGGAATGACGCCGCGTAGTTGGCCGCGCCGCCATTGGTCTGCGGCGGATTGATCGTCACAAAGCCGGGCAAATTGCCATTCTCGGTTCCCAGCCCATACAGCACCCAGGCCCCCAGGCTGGGCCGGGGAAACTGAAACAACCCGCAGTGCATTTGCAGAAAGGCCTGGGCGTGGTTGGGCAGATCGGTGTGCACGCCGTTGAGCACGCAAAGCCGGTCGGCATGCCGGGCCACGTTCGAAAACAGCTCGCTCACCCAGAGACCGGACTGACCATGCTGGGAGAAGCTGAAGGGAGAGCCCAACAGCCGTCCGCGAGCCCGGGGAGCGGGCTTACCAGCATCGGCCGTCAATCGAGGTTTGTGATCGAACGTGTCGACATGGCTCGGCCCCCCTTCCATGCACAGGAAGATCACCCGCCGAGCTCGCGGAGCGAAATGCGTCGTCCGCGGAGCCAGCCGGGACGCGGCGGACGATGGCCCGGTGGAATTCGCCAGCGCCGCCTGTTCGTGCGACAGGGCGGCCCACGCCAAGGCTCCAAATCCCGAAATGGTCGATTGCAGCAGTTCTCTTCGTGACAGCATGGCAGGAATCCAGACAGGGCTTGGACGGCAGCTTACAGTCGGTACAGGAACTCAGCACTCGCCAACAGCGCCTGGCACAGGGCACTCCAGTCTTCGCGGTCATCCGAGCGGGCCGCCGCCCCGTTCGTCTCGCGTTGGC
>Ga0315904_10002517_pt1 | contig 28274 bp, 17 predicted proteins | sample LakEriMetagenome_6_FD_203529 | JGI IMG/M metagenome (GOLD analysis project Ga0315904, IMG submission 203529) | Freshwater fungal communities from buoy surface, Lake Erie, Ohio, United States - Buoy 12 MA120 | ecosystem: Environmental > Aquatic > Freshwater > Lake | place: USA: Lake Erie, Ohio...
AATTCAAGGCGATCGGCCACGAAATCGAGCGCTATACCGCCGAAGTCGGCCGACTCGAGGACGACGAACTCGCGCTCATGGAAAAAGGCGAATCCCTCAAGGCAGCCCATGCCGCCGCGGTGGCCGGACTCAAGGCAACGGAATCCCTCGTGGCGGATGAACTGGGACGCATCGGAGAACGGAGGAATAACCTCAACGGGCAGGCCGCGGAATTCGAAACGGTGCGGGCGGCTCAGGCCGCGAAGCTTCCCGAGGAACTGCTGGAACGCTACGACCGGATTTTTCAGCACCGTGGCGATGCCGCCGTGGTGCCGCTCGAGCATGGCGTCTGCGGGGGCTGTCACATGAAGGTGACGGCTTCCTGCGTGGCCACTGCCAAAACGAGGCGGGTTCTCACAACCTGCCCGAACTGCGCGCGTTTCGTCTACCTCGGCGACTGAAGAAACTGGTCAATGCAGGCCCAGGACGGCCAATTGCCATGGCAGAAGGAGTTCCGGGGCACGCTCTTCATTGTCGGCAATGGCTTCGAGCACGGCCCGCGATCCCAGCAGGGCAGGATCGAGATCAAGCTCGGCACCCTTGCGGTCGCGCAGTTCCTTGAGCGCATCAAAGCGCTTTTCGGCTTCCGGATTCCGTTCGTGGCGGCGGCGCGCCGGACGCTTCGGCCAGTCTGCTTCCGGAACCTCGCGGGCTTCCTTGAGGGCGCGGTAGAAACGGCGGTGGAAGGGCGGGGGATAGCGGTCGGGCAGGCGGACTTCCGCTCCTTCCTGGAGGGCTTCCGCAAAATTCAGCAGGTCCTGATTCCCGATTACCTTGAAGGTCGGGCGGTCGAGCCGTTCCGCCTCGCTGTCGCGCCAGCGCCAGAGGGCACGCAGGAAATTGAGTCCGGCCGGACGCAGCTTGCCGCTTCCCGTAAGGCGCCAGAGTTCGTCCGGGTCGGGCGGCGGTCGGCGCAGGACGGAAAGCCGCGCATCTTCGCAGGACTGGCGGAACCATTCCTCGCGGCCGAGTTCACGCAGCTTCGCAAGGAACTTGTCCGCGAGCGGAATGATGAAATGCACGTCGTTGAGGGCGTACTCGATCATCCGGTCCGTGAGCGGACGGCGGCCCCAGTCGGCCCGCTGCGACTGCTTGGAGAGAGCGACTCCGAAATTCGATTCGACGAGGTGAGCGAGTCCGAACTGGCGTTCGCCGCAGAGCCGGGCGGCGACCTGGGTATCGAACATGCGGACGGGAATGTGACCGTACGTCCGCCGCATGAGGGACATGTCGAGGTCGGCACCGTGCAGCCAGATTTCCGAGGAATCGAGGTAGCTCAGAAGTGGACTGAGATCGGCGATGCCAAGGGGATCGATGAGCACCTTGCGGTCGCCCACGCCCATCTGGATGAGGCACAGTTTCTCCCGGTAGGAATGGAGGGAGTCCGCTTCGGTATCGATGGCCACGCGGACCCCGTCGCCATTCGGGATGGCGTTGAGGAAGCTGTGCAGGGCTTCGGGCGTACAGATGAAGTGATCGGAGGCAGCGGAATCAGGCACTGATGAACTCAGGGAAAAGGTGAATGGGGAATCGGTTACTGCCGCAGTCCGGTGAGGAGCAGTTCGGCATTGGTGGCGGTGGCCTTGATGCTGCGGATGAGCGTTTCAAGGGCCTCGCCGGCCGGCATCTGCGCCATCTGGCGCCGGATCGCACTGATGCGGCGGAATTCGTCCGGGTGGTAGAGCAGATCATCCTTCCGGGTGCCGGATTTCTGCACGTGAATGGCCGGGTAGATCCGCCGTTCCACGAGTTCGCGGTCGAGTTGAATCTCAAGGTTCCCCGTGCCTTTGAATTCTTCGAAGATGACTTCGTCCATGCGGCTGTCCGTCTCGATGAGGGCGGTCGCAAGGATCGTGAGGCTGCCGCCTTCCTCGACCTTGCGGGCCGATCCGAAGAACTTGCGGACCTTCTGGAGCGCATTGTGGTCGACGCCGCCGGAACCCGAGGGCCCCTTGCCTCCCTGCGTGGAATTGTAGCCACGGGCGAGACGGGTCAGGCTATCGAGCAGAATGACGACGTCGCGGCCCTTTTCGACCAGCCGTTTGCCGCGCTCGAGGACGAGTTCGGATACCTGGATGTGCCGGGAAGCCGCTTCATCGAAAGTCGAGCTGAAGACCTGGCAGTCGACCGTTTCGCGGAAATCGGTCACTTCCTCCGGCCGTTCGTTGATGAGGAGGACGATGAGTTCGATTTCCGGATGGTTGCGGCGGATCGATGCAGCGATTTCCTTGAGGAGGACGGTTTTGCCGCCGCGTGGCGGGGCGCAGATGAGGCCGCGCTGACCCTTTCCGAGAGGGGACACGATATCCACGACGCGTGGACCCACCGAGCGGGTCGAAGGATTCTCGAGAATGATGCGTTCCGATGGAAAGAGAGCCGTCAGCTTGTCGAAGTGCAGAGGCGGCTGCCAATCGGCCGCCGGGACGCCTTCAATGGCGACAATCTGGTCACTGCAGAGGCACTTCTCGCGGGGGTCGCGCGGGGCACGGGCCGTCACCGTGATCTCGAGACCCGGACGCAGGTTGAAGCGCCGGACCACGGGGATGGCAATGAAGACATCGTCCTGGAAAGGAGCGAAATTGAAGAGGGGATCGCGGATGAGACCGAATCCGTCGCGGGTGATGTCGAGGATACCGGTGGCATTGATGACAGACCCCTTGCGGCTGTAATGGCAGAGGATCTCGAAAACCAGCTGGTGGCGGGAACGGACCCCGCCGATGCGCAGTCCGAGTTTCGTGCCGAGATCGTACAGTTCCTTGACTGGCATGCGGAGGAACTCATTGAGGGATACCGTCTCCGGAATGGGAGGGGACTGATCCTCGGCCTGTGCGCTCCGGGATGGCCCGGGCGCGCTGTCCTCGGGCTGTGCTGGCAGTTCGGTCACTGCCGAAGGGTTTTCTTCAACCATACGATAAAGAGTTGGGTTTGGCGGATAAGGGCATCGGGCACGCCGCCATTCCAGATGACCACGTTGGCGCGTCTGACTTTCTCCGCAATGGGAAGCTGAGCGGAAAGCATGCGGTCGGCTTCGTCCGGCAGCAGGGAATTCCTGGCGATAAGGCGGTTCTTCTGGGTCTGGGGACCACAGGCGACGACAAGTTCAAGGTCACGGGGAAGGGGGAAATTCGATTCGTAGAGCAGTGGGACATCCATGAGAAACCACGGAGCGCCCGAAGACCGGGCCGATTCGAGCGAGGCAGAGCACGCCGCACGAACCATGGGGTGAAGGACCGACTCAAGGTCCTTTCTGGCCTCAGGGTTCCGGAAAACAAGATCCCGCAGCCGCGGCTTCAGGAGATGGCCGGATTGATCCAGTAGGTCTCCTCCCAAGGTCTCGTCGATCCTAGCCGCCACGTCGATGCTTGTCAAGAAGCCTGCGACCGCGGCGTCGCTATCGAAGAAGGCAGTTGCCGGTTCAAGTTGGAGAAACTGCCTGGCGAAGGTGGATTTGCCGGTCGCAATGCCGCCGGTGAGAGCAATCACTTTCATATCTGCAGGGAGCGGAAGAAATAACCGGAAAACGGGATTCGGGGAAGGGGAATCCCGGCAAGAAAAAAGGGGCGGAGTTGCCTCCGCCCCTTTTCAAGGGAATGCCGATCGGATCGGGAATTACTTCTGGATGATCGGGAGGAGATCCGTCGACGGCCCGGGCGGGATGTCGGATGGGATCACTTCCGGATCAGGTTCCGTCGAACCATGGAGATCCTGACCGGACGGGTCGATGAGACGGCCTGTCACGTAGATCATGAGGTTCTTCTTGTAGTGTTCCTCGGCCTTGGTCTTGAACAGGCGACCGATGAGCGGGATGCTCGAGAAGATGGGCACCTTGTCCTCGACCGACTGAACGTCTTCGCGCATGAGTCCACCGATCCCGACCGTTTGGCGGTCCCAGATGAGGACCTGCGTCGACAGTTTCCGGGTGGCGAAAACCGGCTGGAGAATCTTGTTCTCGGTGAGCACCACCGGTTCCGATTGACCGAGGGCATTGATGCCGGTGGTCTGAATCGGGCTACCGTAGTTGATGAAACCTTCGAACTCGATGATTTCCGGCGCGAGCTGGAGGTCGATGGTGTAGCCGTCGTCGCCGACGGTGGCCTCGACTTCCATGGTGACCCCGGTGTTGCGGAACTGGAAGCTGTTCGGGTTGGCTGGAGTGACCGGGAAGGAGCCGCCTTGCTGAGCGCCGCCTCCGAGTCCGCCGCCACCGCCGATGCCGATACCGCCACCGAAGTTCTGCGGGATCTGGGGAGGGTCATACTCCGTGGGGTACGGGAACTCTCGGATGATCTCGATCTTCGAGCGTTGTCCGCCGCGGACGATGACGCTCGGAGCCGTCATGAGGTCGACACCCTTCTTTTGAGAGAGGGCGCGCATGACCATCTGGAACTGCGGGTCGGTGAAGACACCGGCGAGCGCGAAGGTGGCAGGGGAGACCGACCCGGCTGCCGTGGCCGAACCTCCGCCGAGGAGAGCGTCGATGGCTCCGCGGGAGATGGCGTCCGATCCGAAGCGCAGACCGCGGGTGAGCGGGTTGCTTCCGACGGCTGAACCACCACCGGGATTCACGAAGCTGTAGTCACCGGAGTCGAGCGGGCTGGCATTGCCGCTGGTGCCGCCGCCTGCGAAGACGCCGTCGCCGCCGACATTGAAGGCACCGACGAGCCAGTCGAAGCCGAGTTCATCCGTATTCCGCTGGCTGACTTCCACGAACTTGGTCGTGATGAAGACCTGCTTCACAGAACCCGAGACCACCATGCCATCGACGAGGGTTTCGACGAGGTCGAGTTGCTCGAAGGTATTGCGGACAATGAGGCGCCCCGTGGAAGGGTCAAAGGAAGCCATGGTTCCCTCGGGGAACTGGACACCGAGAGAAGAAAGAACTTCCTTGGCGTTCGGCTTGCCCTTAAGCTTGGGACCGGAATCGGCTTCAGCACCACCGCCGGCAAACGGATCGGCAGGACCAGCGGCATCCGCTTCACCACCGCCACCTGCGCCGCGGCTCAGGAAGTCCGGGGGAGCGCGGAACGTGCGGGTCGTCATGCTGCCGCCCGTACCTTCGGCGGCCGGCACGATCACGACGGCATTCGGCTGAATGTCGTAGCGCATGTTGGCGACTTCGGAGATGCTCTTGATGGCATCGAGGAGCTTGACGCTGCGCAGTTCGAGGGTCACCGGCTTGGCACCCGTGGTGCTCTTCACAATGAAGTCGACGCCGCGCTGATTCGGGTCGGCACTGGTGGTGTCCGACTCGATGCTCTTGCGCTTCAGGTAGCTGATGACTTCGTCGATGGCCGCTTCGTTGAACTGAATGCGGTCGATCGTGATGTTATTGAGCTTGAACGTGATGGGGGCGGAATTGGCGTCATCGATGACATCGCCCTGCACCTTGGGAATGTTGGCTCCGCCGGGGACCGGAGTCACCCACATGGCGTCGACCTCGTTGAGCATCTTGATGCGTGTGTGGTCGCGGGCCGAGCGGTAGTAATTCGATTTCTCGCGTTCCGTGCGCTCGAGCTGGCGACGGGCCGCCGTATTGTACGGGTCGATCGCGAGGACGCGGTTAAACTGGTCTTCGGCCTGCTTGTACTGGCCGAGTTCGTAATATCCGAGGCCCATGCGGAGGAGGCGGCGCACTTCTTCCGTGTTCTGGTAGTGCTTCTCGCTCATCGCCTGATTGAAGATGTCCGGATCGTCGAGATCCTTCATCAGCTTCTTGGCTTCTGCATTGTTCGGGTCGACGTTTTCGGCGAGGACTTCGTTGAGGAGACCCTTTGCTTTTTCGACGCCACCGCGGTGACCGAGGTCACGGGCGTGGTTCACGGCAGCGCGGGAGAACTTGGCGATGACGCGGTTGCGGTCGACGGCATTCACGGAGCCGAGCGGAATCAACTGGAGGGCCGTGCGGTACTTGCCGACCGCACCCTCGTAATCCTGGTCGAGCATCATCTGATCGCCCTCGGCTTCCGCGGAGAGCGCCTCAGCGACCCGCTGCTGGCGTTTGATGATTTCCAACTCAACGATGGACGAACCGCCGTAACTGCCTCCCGTGCCGGCAACGGAGACCGATGGGCACGCGGTGGCGCAGGCTAGTCCGGCAATCATTGCCTGACGATGCAGATTCAGCACTGGCTTTCTCATGAGTTCAAACAGGTTATCAGGGTTGGGGAGTAAAATTCAATGAAAACTTCGGTTTATTGGGGATTTCCGGGGATATTTATGGCAGACGAGGAGGCGTGAAGGGAATCATTTAAGTTCAAGAGAAAATTGGGTTTTTTCGGTTTTTCCTGGTTCCATGTATTCGAGGTCGACTTGCTGGTCGGTGACCTTGAGGATGGTGTATTTGGCGTCCGGCACGGAGGGGAAAGAGATTTCGGCGCCTTCGCCACCTTCGGCGACTTCGTCCTTGCCGAGGGTGTTGGTGATTCTGGCGCGGAGGGTAGGCAGTTCGAGGACCTTACCGAGAACGATTTCGAGGGGTTTAGCCTTCGGGTTCTTGATGTCGGTGAGGATGACGACCGGTTTGATGTCGGTGATGCCGCCGTCCTTGACTTCGCGTTTTTCGACCTTGGAGATCTGGTAGACAGCCTCGCCACCCTTTTCGATGGCGAAGTTATCGCCGACCTTGGTGAAGGCGGTGAACTTCTTGGCGGCGGGAGCCGTGCGCTGGATCTGGAGGTCGGAGTCGCTGATGTACGAGACGAACTTCAGGCTGAGTTCATCCTTGAGGATTTCCTTGAAGACGAGTTTGGTGTGGGCGGCCGGGAGGCTGCGGGCGTCTTTGGGATTGCTTTTGCCGACGAATTCCTCGGCATTACTGAATCCATCGCCGTCGGTGTCGATTTCCGCGATATCCTGACGGGTGATGTCGAGGCCGTAGCGGTAGAGCCACTCATTATCAATGGGAGGGCGGACCTGTTTGGCGTCGGTGGCGAGGATGGGGATGACGTTTCCGTCGACGGTCTTGAGAACCGGAGCGGACACGAAGAGGCTGATGGGTTTTCCTTTGACCACCGGCGGCTTGAACTCGGCTGTTTCCGCGAGGCGGGCGAGGGCTGCATCGACACGGGTGGACGAGGTATCTTCGCCGAAATTGGCGCTCTGGCGGACTTCGTCTTCGGCCGGGAACTGCTGGGCGAAGCCGAGGACTTTGGAGATGAGGAGTCCCCCGGTGAGTACCGCGAGGGCACCGAAGAGACCGAGGAGAAGGCGGTCGTATTTAGCTTTGAGCCATTCCATGGGAATCGTGCGTGAAGAGATCGGTTACTTGGCAGGAGTTGCCGCAGGGGTGGCCTCGGCGGATGGGTCGAGGAAGCGGATCAGGTCGACGTCGAGATAGAGGGTCACTGATTCGTTTCCGAGGATGTATTTGGCGTCCCGTTTGACGGTGGTCTTCGTTTCCGGGTCTTCTTTTTCCTCCATGATGACCGTGACGGCTTTGTCCGGGCCGTCCTTCATGGCGTTTTCGACCCTGAGGGTGCGGATGGTGAAGAAATGGACACCGGCTTCACCGGGTTTCACGTTGGCGAGGGTTGAGAGGAACTGGGTGATGGCGATGTTCGATCCCGTCACGGTCAACTGCATGGGCTGGCGCTCGAGAACTTTGGATTCCTCGACGGCGGGGCCGGCAGGCGCTTTGGTGGCGGCAGCGCGGGACGCGGGAGTTCCGGGGGCTGGCTTGGCGGCTGGTTTTGGCTGGACACCCGGCTTGCCGGGGGCTGCTGCAGGGGCCGTGTCGGCCTTGGCGGATTCGACTTCGAGCGGGATGCGCTTGAATGATTCGAGGGAGGTGACCCCCGAAGCCATGGCCGTGTTCAGCAGATAGGTTACGGCGTCGAGCTGGGCGGCCAGTTTCGGAGCGGCTTCGGTGGAGGCGAAGGAATCGCTGTACTTGTCGAAGCCGATGTCGAATTTTTCGCCGAGGGTGACTTTGCGTTCCTTGGCTGCTTCGGTGATGGCGGCGGTGGCGGCGACCAATTTCTTCTGGAAGCTTTCGCCGGTTTCCGCGGCATTGATGGGGGACTGGTAGGACGAGACTCCATCGACGAGGGTTTTCACCTTGGCGGCGAGGGCGTCGACCAGTTGCTTTTTCTTCGACTCGTTCTGTTCATTGGGGAAGATTGATCCCCGCTGCATGGATTCCAGGGTGGCGCGTTTGGCTTCGTAGCTTGCCTTGGCTTCCGTGGCGGCCGAGCTGGCGGACCATGCGAGGTAGCCGAGGCCGAGAGTACCGATTCCCAGCGCGGCGAAATATCCGGGCAGGAATGAATTGAGTTTTCCTTTGCTCATGATGGTCGGGATCCGTGGGACGGTTTACTTCTTGGTGGAGGGGACGATCTGCACCTTGCGTTTGAGGGGCAGTTTCATGTGGAAGGCGTAGCCATCCTTGGCGTCCAGAGCACCGACCTCGTGCTTCACGTAGTCCTGAAGGAACGAGGTTTCGTCCTTGGCATTGAATTCAAAGTATTTGGCCATGGGGCTGGCGGGGTCCTGAGTGCCATCTTCCTTGTAGCCCGCGACTTCCTTGATGAATTTGAGGGCGAGTTCGCCGGCATTTTCGCCACTGCGGCTGACGCCGATGAGGTGGAGGGCATCGACTGGCTTGCGCTCGTCCTTGATGGCTCCCGGGGCCGACGTGGTGCGACCGAGGTCGAACGGGTTGCCGGGGTCGTCGCCTTCGCTGAGCTGGGGGAGCATTTCCTTCCCGTCGGCGTCGAGCGGGCTGAGCTGGACGATCCACATCTGGTCGTCCTTGACCAGATTGTTGAGGTCGTTGAGCATGGAGACCCAGTACTTCTGGTCGACGATGGTGTCGGCGATGTAGTCCACGCGAGCCTTTTCGGTGGCTTCGCGGGCGGTGGCCGCCTTGATGCCCTTGTCGAAGCGGTCGAGATCGGAGATCTTCGATTCCAGTTCGCCCTGCTTGCGCTGGAAGCTTCCGGTCGCGGAACTGTTGTAGGCCCAGGTGCCGATAAGGGTCGAGAAGAGGGCGGCGGCGGCTCCGTAGAGGTACGGCTTGCGGGAACCCACGTCGCGCGAAGCCTGCACGGCTCTGGGCGAGAGGTCGAGTTCCATGGGGCAGGCCATCTCGCGGAGGGCGAGACCAACGAGTTCGCCGAGCGTGTGGGCCTCCGCGGAGACCTGTTCGACGTCCACTTTCGGTCCGACGCTGACGTTGCGCAGGGCATTGAAGTAATGGACGGGGATGCGGAGCTTTTCCTCGAAGACTTCCTTCACGAAGGGCAGGGAAGCCGCGGCTCCGGCGAGGTAGACCTCGGTGGGAGCGGCACCGCCCTGCTGCTGGCGGTAGGCATTGGTGCGGCGGGCAATTTCCCCGTGGATCCGGGCAAGGGCATTGCGGATGACCTTGGACATCGCGTCGATTTCCGGGTCTTCGTGGTCGGCGTAATTGCCGCCGAGATTGACGAAGCCTTCCGAGACCTTGCGGGTTTCGGCGGTTTCGAAGTCCATGGACATTTCCTTGGCGATGCTCTGGGTGACGGAGGCACCGCCGGTCTGGAAGGAGGAAATGTAGGCCCGGGATCCTTCGATGAAGATCAGGTTGGTTGTGCGGGCTCCGAGGTCGACAAGGAGAACGCATTCCGTGACGTCCGGGTAGTTGTAGCGGAACGCGTTGTAGAGGGCGACGGGGGCGGCGTCGACGATGGCCGTCTTGAGACCGCCGCCTTCGACGGTTCCGTTCAGGTCGTTGAGGTGTTCCGAGCGGACCGCGACGATACCGACTTCGAGTTCACCGCCGCTCTTTCCCATCAGCTGGTAATCCCAGACAGTTTCCGAGAGCGGGAAGGGGACCGCCTGCTGGGCTTCGAAGCCGACGATTTTGTCGACCTGGTCCTCGCCGAGCGGGGGAAGTTTGACGAATTTGGCGATGAGGAACTGGCCGGGGACGGCATAGTTCACTGGCTGATGGGATGCCTTGAGGGCACCGGAGAGTGCGCGGACCGCATCCGTCAGGGCGGGGCGGCGCGTACCGTCAGCAGTTGGATCACCGGCCATTTCCGAGAAGGCATACTCCTTCAGCAGCAGGGCACCTTTGGAACCGAGACCGAAGCGCGCCATGCCGACGCGCTGCGATCCCAGATTAAGAGTCAGAACAGATTTTTTTTCCGCCATCGTGGGTTGTGTTTAGAGCGGCGATTGAGATTTCCGTCAAATAGAAAAGCGATTCGTTCCTGAAGAATCAGCGGGGCTTGACTTCCAGGTGGAAGTCACCCCAGAGGGGAGCGAAGGGAGTTTCCGGTTTGCTGAGCAGGGCGGCCTCCTGCGGGGGGAGGGAGGGGTTGGTCCACCATTCCTTGTTGGCCTCGCTGGTTTTGCGTCCGACGAGGTTGCCATCGATGTAGACCTGAACGCCCCATGCCTTGACCATGGTGGGGTTGGCCGGGCCGGAGGCAGTGGAGTCGGTGACCTTCTGGAGCTGGGGAGGAGAGATGTAGGCGACCGAGTGGATCTTTTCCTTGATGGGGACGTTGGTGTGGATGATCTTGGCGGTCAGGACGCGGCTTTTTTCCTTGGTGGCACCGGCGAGGTAGGCGAAGTATTCGAAGGTGACTTCGTCGTAGGCCTTGCGGGTTTTGTCCTTTTCGGTCTTCGAGAGTTCGGCGGTCGCTTCGACTTCGATTTCGATCCAGTCCTTGGGGGTCCAGCGTTTATCCTTGACGTTGATGGCCTGGATCTGCGGGGTTTTCTGGATGTTGATGTCGACCTTGGCGATATCGACGAGTTTTTCCTTGGCGGCGGCTGCGGCGGGGGCTGGGGCAGCGCCGGCGGCACCCGCTCCTTCCTGAGCGGAGGCTAGGACAGGGGTGGCGGCGAGGGCGAGGATGGCAGGGATGAAGGAGGAGCGCTTCATGGTGGGAAAGGTTTGTTTGATGGTGCGGGAGCGTGGTGCGGGAGCGTATGAGTTCAGCTGGCAGGAATTGGGGGGGCGACGGCTGGGGTTCGTGCGTGAGCGTAATGGAATTAATCGAAAGGACGGCGGAAATTGGGAGAATATCGGGGACGGCGTCAAGGATTTCCCTGCGGAACACCAGGGGAAAATACGATGGCCTCTCCGGAATCGGAATTTCGTTTGAAGCGTAGTGTGCGGCGCAGGTGACGGCAACTCTAAAACCGATTTTTTTCCGCAGAAAAAATCCTTGCGGCGACGCTTGGAGGGATTGGCGTCCTGAGACGCGTAGTGAAGAGGGACTGGCGGGGTGGCGGGGCGGCATGAGGATCGCTGCATGAAGCTGATTTCCCTGCTGACGCTGCTGGTGGTGATGACAGTACGGGGGGCGGATCGGCCCCATGTGCTCTGGATTACGAGCGAGGACAATGGTCCGCAGCTGGGATGCTATGGGGACCGTGACGCGGACACGCCGAATCTGGACCGGCTGGCGTCGCGCGGGGTGCGGTTCCGGCGGGTGTGGTCGGTGGCACCGGTGTGTGCGCCGGCGCGCACGGCCTTGATTTCCGGGGTGTATCCTCAATCCAGCGGGGGGCTGCACATGCGGAGTCAGGTACCGGTTCCGGATGTCTGGAGGTTCTATCCTCAGTTTCTGCGGGAGGCTGGAGTGTATTGCACGAACAATGCGAAGGAGGATTACAACGTGGAGGTCCGCGGAAACGTATGGGATGAGTCGTCGAAGCGGGCGCACTGGCGGAACCGCGGGGCTGGGCAGGCATTCTTTGCGGTCTTCAATATAGAGCTGACGCATGAGAGTCAGGTGCGGAAGCGGCCTCACCGGGTGGTGCACGATCCTGCGGCGGTGCGTTTGCCTTCGTACTGGCCGGATCTTCCCGAGGTGCGGCAGGACTGGGCGCAGTATCATGACCGGATGACCGCGATGGATGGGCGGGTGGGGGAATTGCTTCGTGAGGTGGAGGAAGCCGGATTGGCGGGGGAGACGATTGTGATTTACTGCGGGGATCACGGGCCTGGGCTGCCGCGGTGCAAGCGGACGCCGATGGATTCGGGGCTGCGGGTGCCGCTGCTGATGCACTTTCCGGAGAAGTGGCGGCATTTGGCTCCGGCGGGGTATGCGGAGGGAGGAGAATTGACGCAACTGGTGGATTTCACGGATTTTGCGCCCACCTTTCTGAGTCTTTATGGTCTGGAGATTCCCGGCTGGATGCAGGGCCGGGCCTTTGCGGGGCAGCGCCGGGCCGAGCCGCGGCGTTATGTGTTCGGGATGAGGGATCGGATGGATGAGCGGTACGATCCGGTGAGGTCGGTGAGCGATGGCCGCTGGGTCTATGTACGCAATTTCTTCACGCATCGGCCGGCTGGTCAGCGGGTTGCGTATCAGTTCGAGACGCCCATGACGCGGGCGTGGCACCGGCTGGCGGGGGAAATGCCCTTGCCTGAGGCGCAGGCTGCGTTCTGGAAACCGCATCCGGCCGAGGAACTCTATGATCTGGAGAACGATCCCGATGAAGTGAAGAATCTCGCGGGCGATCCTGGCAGCGGGGAGGTTCTGGCGCGGATGAGGTCGGCGCTCCGGGAGCAGGAGGAACTGGTGGGTGACGTCTCCCTGCTTCCCGAGGCCGAGATGCTGCGGCTGAGTGCGGGGGGATCGCCGTATGCCATGGCACGCGCGGGCGGCAGTTTCCGCTTTGCAGAGGTGGTGCGGTCCGCCTTCGAGGCGAGCCGACCCGGCATTTCCGCCGAAGAGATCGGGACGCTGCTGCGTCACTCCGAGGCCGGGGTGCGCTGGTGGGGGGCGATGGGCTGCCGGATGAGGGCGGATCTTGCGGAGCACGAGCGGGGTCGGCTCGGGGAGATGCTGGCTGAGGAAAATCCGAGTGTCCGGGTGGCGGCGGCCGAGGCCCTGCGGGGCACGGATGCGGCCGTGGCGGTTCTGCTGAAATCGGCCGATCTGCTGCAGTCTGATTACTACGATGCCCTGCGGGCGCTTAATTCGCTGGAGGATCTGGGGGAAGAGCGGGTGGGGCAGCTCCGGGGTGAGTTGATGAAGCTGCCGGTGAGGTCGGGCCGACCCCTTCCGCGGGGGGGCGATTACATGGAGCGGATGCTGAAGCATCTCGGGGTGCGTCCATGAGGGTTGGCGGGCTTGAGGCAAAACGCCACTTGCGGCGAGGGGAAACGGTGGTACTTCCGTATCCTTCCGGTTGATTCCGCGGCTTGCTGGCCGGTAATCGTTTCCGTCTGATTTTTCTATCCTCATTTCCATCCGTCACGATGGCCTCGCCGAAGATTGTGTCCTTTCCGTCAGGGTTGCCGGGAGCGCAGCCCGGGGCGGGCCGGGTTGCCAACCGACAAGACTTTACTGCCATGAAGACCGACCTCATTGAAAAAGCCGCGCGCATCATTCCGAATCCTCCTGTGCTTGTGAATCTGGTATCGCGCCGCGTCCGGCAGTTGAATCAGGGCCGGGCACCGCTCATCAATCCTGCGGCCTATGGAATGCGGCTGGGCCAAGGCGACATTGCCCTGCTGGAAATCATTGAAGGAAAGATTTCCGCGGAATTTGCCGACGCGCCTGTGGAGCCATCCTGAGTGGTCGGGTGCGGAGCTGACGGGTGGTTTGCCGGACGGTTCCGGCGGGCGAGTCAGCAGAATCGAGAAAATCCATGGCTGCCGCGAGCGGGGACATTGCCGTCAACCGGAAGGCGCTGCACGAGTACCACATCCTTGAGAAGCTCGAGGCCGGCGTGGAACTCAAGGGCACCGAGGTGAAGTCGGTCCGGGAAGGACGCATCAATCTGCGGGATGCCTTTGCGCGGGTGGACGGGGGGCAGTGTCTGCTGTATGGCTGTGACATTCAGCCGTATGAAAAGGCGAGCTGGGAGCAGCATGATCCGCGGCGGGTGCGCCGCCTGCTGCTGCACCGCAAGGAGATCATGCGGCTTTATGGCATCTGCCAGGTGAAGGGTCATGCCCTTGTGGCGCTGCGGGCGTACTGGAAGGGACCGCGGGTGAAGATCGAGCTGGCGGTGGCGCGCGGCAAGGATGCGGGGGACAAGCGGGAAGCGCTCAAGGGGAAGGAAGCGAAGCGGGAGATGGAGCGTGAGGCGGCGCGGTTCAACCGGCGGAAGTGAGGGGGGTGGGGGGAGCAAATTGGGGTTTGAAATCGTGGGCGGGAGCGGCCAGGGGGAAGGATGGTGGTATCCCGGAGAGAAATGATTGCGTCCCTGCTGGCGGTGGTGCCCTCGGTTCTGCTGCCGGTCCCGGGACGGGCGCGGGAACCGCTCACTGCAGCGGAGGGCGAACGGCTGGGGAAGCTGATTCCGCGTACATATGCCAAGCTGCAGCGCCGGGAGCCGCTCTATGTGGCGGTTTTCGGGGACGACGTGAGTACCTTTCATCAACCGTCGCCGGTGGAGGGTTCCTACGATGCGGCCCTTGCATGGCATGGTCGGTTTCTCGACCGGCTGGGCGGGGATTTCCATTATCATGGCGGGGTGACGGATCTGGATCCGGTGTCGGCCGTGAAGCGGGCGGATGCCGACATTGTGCGGCAGTGGCAGGAATACCGGGCCCTTGTGGTGGCCCGGGAGAAGTCGGGCAAAGGCCCTGAGCCGGCGCTGCCCGGGGCGATTGGGGCGCAGAAGGAGGCCCCGCAGGCGGTGTTTTCGGTCAACGATCTGCTGCGGCGGGGATTGCCGCCCTCGCGCCGGCCTGTCAGTGCGTCGGCGATTTTCGTGCGCAATTATTCACGGGACGGGGCGGTGGCGGTGCAGGCGATGGAGCCCCTCACGAGCGAGGTTTTTCTGAGTGAGGCTGGCGCGGAGACGGATCTGGTGCTGCTGAGTTGTGGTGGGCGGGATGCGCTCGCTGGTGCTTCGCTGGCATCGTTCCGGGAGGCGATGGAACGGGCCGTGGCGTATTGCCGGGAGAAGGGGGCGGATGTGGTGCTGGCGGCGGTGCCGCCGTCCCTCGAGGGTGGTGATCCGAGGGTGACCCTGGGGCGGGCGCGGCCCTATGCGGCGGTGCTGCGGGAGATTGCCGAAACGGCGGGCGTTTTCTTTGCTGATCTGGGCAATGCGCTGGTGCGGAGGCCGTCCGATCTGATCAATCTGAATGCGCGCGATGCCTTTGCGGCGGCCCTTGACGTACTGCGGCCGCATTTCGACCACCCGGGGATCGAGCCTGCCGGCGTGTCATGGCATCCGAATGGCGCGGCGCACCGGCGGATGGGGGATACGGTGGCTGACTGGCTGGTGCGGGGGGAACCCGTTCCGCAGCTGGAGGTTTCGGCGTTTCTGGACCGTGCGGCGGGTCCGGTGGGCGAGGCGGTGCTGACGCTGCGGTTGTTCAATGCGGGCAAGGTTCCGGTCTCGGCGGTGGTCAGTCCCCTTGTGATGACCGGGTATCGTGTGAAGGAAGGGGCTGCCGATGCGGCGGTGGTGGTGGGACCGGGAAAGGCGAAGCGGCTGGCGGTGCCTGTGGTGGGGGGGGATGGCGGGCAGCCGCCGGGGGACGAGTCCCGTGTGCGGGGTTCCGTGCTGCTGAGCGACGATGGGTTTCTGCAGTTTGCGGATTTTGCGGCTCCGGTGCAGCCTGTTTCGGTGCTGTGGCCCGAGGAGCGCGAGGATGGGGTAGAAGGGGATTGTCTGGTCAAGGCGCAGGTGGTCAATACGGGGACGGTGACCATTGACGCGGTGGCGAAGGTTTTCTGGCGGGGGCAGGAAACGGTGGTGGCGGTGAAGGCCGAGCCTGGGGCGACGGTGCCGCTGCCGCTGCGTCTGGCTCTTCCGGATCCGGGTGAATCCTTCCGTTTCCGTGAGAATGTCAGGGTTGAGATCCCGGTGGGGGACCGCCTGCTGGGCTGGGTGCGGACCATTGAAGGCGTCCGTCATGCCGGGCTCAACCAGCGGTTGCCGCTCGCTCCGCTGGGACCGGAATCGGCGAAAGCCGCGGGCGAGGGAGCCACCGGGTTCGGGTCGGTCTCCGTGCAGGCCGATCTCGAAGGCATTTATTTCATCGTGGAAGTGCCGCCGGAGATTGTGTCCGACGAGGTCGAGGGCAAGCCATGGGGGGCGCTGGAAATTCAGATCGATGGGCGGGGCGAGGTGGCCAACGGAACCTTTGGCTGCATCGGGAAGATTGCCATGGACATTCCCCGGGCGGACGGGCCTGTGAAGGTGAAGTCGGTTCCGCCCGCCGTTTTCGGGGAAGGGTATGCGTATCAGTACCATCCGGACAGCTTCCGGGCGAAGGCCGAGACGAGGCCAGATGGAGCCCGGCGGATCGAATTCACCATGAAGCGGGGGAATCTGGTGCATCATGAATGGTCGCTCGACGGTGCCGGGCAGAGTGATTTCGGGATCAATGTGCGCCTGTTTCTCTGCGATGTACGCGGGGGCGGACCGTCCGTGCTGCGGGCGGGCGTGCTCGCGGAGAGCGGGTTTCCTGTTTATGATGGGCGGGGTCTGACCCTTTTCGAACTGCGGGCGAACCCGGCGAAGCGGTGGTCGGTCCGCATCTTCTGATGGCCCGGGCACGCTCATGAGGGCTATTGTTTCCATCGCTGAGCAGGGCCTGCGGCTCCTCGACCGCCAGGGCAGGATGGTGGCGTGGTATCCGGTCTCGACTTCGTTCCGCGGGCCTGGTTTCGAGCCGGGGAGCAACTGTACGCCGACCGGGCGGTTCCGGGTCTGGCGGAAGATCGGGCATGGCGTGCCCGCGGGAACGGTTTTCCGGAGCCGGAAGGTAGTGGGGCGGTGGCGGGGCGAGGCTGTGGAAGACGATATGATTCTTTCGCGGATTCTGTGGCTGGACGGTGCGGAGGCGGCGAATGCCAACACGAAGGAACGGTACATCTACATTCATGGCACGAATCAGGAAGAAAGGATCGGGACCCCGGCGAGCCATGGCTGCGTGCGCATGACCAATGCTGACGTGATTGATCTCTTCCGGCGACTCCGGGTGGGGTCGGAGGTCGTTATTGATGCGGATGCCCGGGGCATGAAGCTGCCGGAATTACCGAATCTCCTGTGATCCAGCTGCGCAGCATATCCCGGCATTATGAGTCCGAAGGCCGGCCGGTGGCTGCCCTCGATGCGGTGAGTGTGGACATCGGCGACGGCACCTTCACGGCGGTGACGGGACCGAGCGGCTGCGGAAAGAGCACTCTGCTGCACTTGCTGGCGGCGCTTGACCGACCCGATGCCGGGGAAATTGAAGTGGCGGGCGTGCGTCTTGATCTGGCCGGCGAAGCCGAACGGACGAGATACCGCCGGGAGACCGTCGGCATCGTTTTCCAGTTCTTCCATCTGCTTCCCGGCATGACCCTTGAGGAAAATGTCAGTCTGCCCCTCCTGCTGGCGGGGCGCGGAGCCGCCGAAGCCCGTACCCGGGCCCGTGAACTGCTGGCATTGGCCGGACTCGACGGGAAAACGGGGCGGCTGCCGCACGAAGTGAGCGGGGGTGAGATGCAGCGGACGGCGGTGGCGCGCGCCCTCGTGCATCGCCCGCGGCTGCTGCTGGCCGATGAACCGACCGGAAATCTCGACTCAGCCGGGGCCGCCAGGGTCATGGATCTTCTGCACCGGATTCACGCGGATGGTCATGCCACCATTGTCATGGTGACACACAGCGAAACGATTGCCGCGTCGCTGCCTGCAAGGCTGCGGATGGCAGACGGGCGCATCGTCGGCTGAATTGCCCGAGAAATCCATGGGCTGGACCCGGGATTCCGGTGCCGCCGCCCGGCCATCGGCTGAGGCAATCGGCACGCTGCGGCGCTTCCCCGATTGACGGCAGGGCGGGGCGGCGTTTACGGCCCTTCCACTCATCAATTCCCATCAATATCACATGATCAAGATCGGCATCAACGGTTTCGGGCGGATTGGACGCCTCGTGTTTCGCGCCATTTGCGACCAGGGTCTCCTTGGCAAGCAGATTCAGGTAGTTGCGGTGAACGACCTCGTTCCCGCGGACAATCTCGCCTACCTTGTGAAGTACGACTCCGTGCAGGGTCGGGCCAAGGAAGAAGTCTATTCGAAGAAGAGCAGCCCGGACGTGGCCGAGGACGATATTCTGGTCGTGGATGGTCAGGAAATCCGCTGTCTCGCAGTCAAGGAAGGTCCGACCGCTCTTCCGTGGAAGGAACTGGGCGTCGACATCGTCATTGAATCAACCGGTCTCTTCACCGAGGCCGACAAGGCCCGTGGACACCTCACGGCAGGGGCCCGCAAGGTCATCATCTCAGCTCCCGGCAAGAATGAGGACATCACTGTGGTCATGGGGGTCAATCATGAGAAGTACGACCCGGCGTCGCACCACATCATTTCAAACGCTTCCTGCACGACGAACTGCCTTGCTCCGGTGGTCCACGTCCTTCTCAAGGAAGGTTTCGGCATCGAGGAAGGACTGATGACCACGGTCCACAGCTACACGGCGACGCAGAAGACGGTGGATGGTCCCTCGAAAAAGGACTGGAAGGGCGGACGTTCCGCTGCCATCAACATCATTCCGAGCGGCACCGGTGCAGCCAAGGCCGTGGGCCTCGCCATTCCCGAAGTGAAGGGCAAACTGACGGGCATGGCCTTCCGGGTGCCGACCCCGACGGTCTCTGTGGTCGACCTCACCGTGAAGACCACGAAGGAGACGAGCTACGCGGAAATCAGCGCCGCCATGAAGAAGGCCAGCGAGACCTATCTCAAAGGCATTCTGGCTTGGACTTCCGACGAAGTGGTCAGCACCGACTTCATTCATGATCAGCACAGCTCGATCTTCGATGCTGGCAGCGGCATTGAACTGAACAGCCGTTTCTTCAAACTGGTGAGCTGGTACGACAACGAGTGGGGCTACTCGAACCGGGTGGTGGATCTCGTGAAGTACATTGCATCCAAGGGGCTCTGACTCTGCGGGTTGTTCATTCTGAACTCATGAAGAGGGTGCCGGAAAGGCACCCTCTTCTTTTTGGACGGGGTACGAAAAAAAATGATTTTTCTGTGCCGCAAATGAGTGAAATGGTGTATTGTCCGGCATGATCTTACCATCTGCTTTCGCGAAAATGCTTGATGAGTTCATGGATGCGTCCGGACTCAATGGAAACGCACTGGCCGAGGCCATCGGTGTCAAGCCCACCAGTATTTCCGGTTGGCGTCACGGTCGGGATTTCCCTGATGGCGACAGCATGCGGCGGATCATCGAAACGCTGCGCGGCCGGATTTCGGATGATGACGCCCGGATTCTCCTGCGGGCGTGGATGGAACTGCGCCTTGGGGATGTTGCCAAGCTGTCGTGGGAAGATGGGCAGCCTTCCAAGGGGAAGGGAACCGATGGCCGTGCCGCGCTTGACCAGATGCTCTGGCGCTGGACTCACGCTGAGCGCGAGGACATTCACCGCCTGCTGCAGCAGGCCGAACTGAAAGGGGTGGTGCGCGAGGCACTGGTGGCCCTTGCCCGCTGCATCTAGGGTTCCGCGCGGGAGTTCCGGCAGGAGTTCCCGGGGACCTGACCGGGAAAGGGCTGCTGGTTGGGGTTTCCTCAGGCTCTCCCGGGGAGACAGCGCCTACGTTCTTCACGGGGTTGCTTTCCCCGGACGGCGCTTGTGAAATTTTTCACAAATACCCTTGCCCGTGTCCGGCGCGGAGGCATCATTTCCCGCCCGACTTCCGAACAGAAAACCGCCTGAAAAATCCCGTGAGCACTGCTTCGAACTCATCCGCTTCTGCCGCTCCGCCCGTGGACATGGTCAACGTGCAGGTGAATGGAAAATGGATGCAGTTTCCCAAGGGTCTGCGGATGATCGAGGCCCTGCGGAGGGCATCGGTGGAGGTGCCGCACTATTGTTATCATCCGAAGCTGAGCAGTCCGGGGAACTGCCGGATGTGTCTGGTGGAGATGGGGATGCCGGTGCGACCGGCTCCTGGACAGACGGAGGTGGAGAAGGATGAGCATGGCTTTGCGAAGATTCAGTGGAGCCCGCGGGCGGTGATTGCCTGCGCGAACACGGTTTCCGAGGGGATCGGGATCCGCACGGAAGGAAAGCTCGTCGAGGAATGCCGCCGCGGGGTGATGGAGTTCCTGCTGATCAATCACCCGCTGGATTGCCCGATCTGCGATCAGGCCGGCGAGTGCCGCCTGCAGGAATTCAGCGTCGAGCATGGCCGGGGCGAAAGCCGTTTTGTCGAGGAAAAGGTCAAGAAGCCGAAGAACGTAAGCATTGGCCCGCGCATCATGCTGGACGACGAGCGCTGCATCATGTGCAGCCGCTGCATCCGTTTCACGGCGGAGATTGCGGACGAACCCGTCCTCGGATTCACGGAACGCGGCAGCTACACGGTGCTGACCACCCATCCGGGGAAGGAACTGGGCCACAACTACAGCCTCAACACGGTGGACATCTGTCCGGTGGGCGCGCTCACAAGCAAGGATTTCCGCTTCGCCATGCGAGTGTGGTTCCTCAAGGAAACCGAAAGCATCTGCACCGGATGCGCGCGCGGATGCAATACGGTCATTGGTTCCCGCAATGATGTCGTGCACCGTCAGACGCCCCGGCAGAATGACGAGGTGAACTCCACATGGATGTGCGACGAGGGACGGCTTGATTTTCATTGGGTGAACAGCGAACGCCGCATGACCGAGCCGACCGTCCGCGAGAACGGACGTCACCGCACCGCGGGATGGCAGGAAGCAATTCAGACGGCCGCAGCGGAACTGCGCCGGGCCGAACCCGGACAGATCGCCCTCGTGGCGAGCGGCCGCATGACGAACGAGGAACTGTATCTGGCCCGTCGGCTGGCTTCCGTCCTCGGAATCCTGCCAGCCCACATTGACATTGTCCCGCGGTCCGGTCCTGCGGATCAGTACCTCGTCGCCGCAGACCGCAATCCGAACACGAACGGTGCTTCCCTCGTCCTCACCCCGACCCCGGGAGCCCAGCTCTCTGGAATCCGCGAGGGTGTTGCCTCCGGCCGCATCACGACCGTGATTTCCCTGCGCGAGAATCTCCTCGCCGGTGCAGCCTTCCCAGCCGACGATCTCGGCAAGGCAAGGTTTGTTCTCCAGACCCATGTCATGCTCAATGCGGGCGCGGAATCGGCTCACGTGGCTCTTCCCGTGGCGGCTTACGCCGAAAAACGCGGAACCATGGTCAATGCGGGCGGACGCCTCCAGCGGCTCAATGCAGCGGTCGCTTCCCCCGGCATGGCCCGGGATGACTGGGAGGTCCTGCGCGACCTCATCCTCGCCATTTCCGGCCAGAACGGAATGTATTCGGTCGAAGACGTCTTCCGGGCCATGGCTGCGGATGTGCCGCAATTCAGCGGTCTTACCCTGAATTCGATTGGGTCTCAGGGTGTTGCCGTCCTCGAGACCGGAGCCACGGTTCCCCTCCTCGAACGCGAGAAGGAACGCCGCGCCCGCGGCATCATCGTAGGCTGATCGACGAAACCTTTGGCGGCGTCGGTTTCCGGAGAAAACTCCCCGGAGCGCTACCGCGCCGCCCCTGCCGATTCCGTCGCCCTGAGAGAACTGGTCGCTACGGTGCTAACAAATGTGAATTACTGGCATTTCCCGAATTTCCATAGGGCCAGCATGATTTTTCGGTCATGCGTAGCGAAAAACTTTTGACGCCGGGCGTCCGGGTCGGTTAGTTGTCATTTTGTCGGAAAACACGTGGTCTCATTCTGCGGAGACCCTGCCGCTTGCCCGACTTTCTCCTGACCTCCCTTTGCCCATCGAATTTTTCCCGAGAACACTATGAAACGTGCTGCCCTGAAACGCTGGATTCCGTTCCGTCTTGCTGCCCTTGTGGCTCCTCTGATCGCTGCCTGGCCTCAGATGGCGCGCAGTGCGGACATCTGGTGGGACAACGTGGGAGGAACGGCGAATGACTGGGGTGGGCTGGCCAACTGGTCGTCCGTGGTGGGAGGGGGCACGAATCCGACGGCCATTCCCGGGGCGGCGGACATTGCGATTTTCAACGCGACTTCTCTGACGACGGCGCAGACTGTGAACGTCAATGCGGATCGCACTCTGCTCGGACTGAGCTCGACTTCCGGTGCCGCGGTGACACTCCAGGCGGGCGGGACGAACCGCCTGCTGACACTTGGAGCGTCTGGAATCGTGAAGTCGGGTGCGGGAGCCATGACGATCGGGTCGGCGACGGCGAACCAGAATGTGAACGTGCGTCTCGCGGCCGATCAGACGTGGGCCAATAACAACAACACGGGCATTCTCAACATCATCAACGGGGTGCAGCCGAGCACAGCGGCTAACCGCAAGCTCACGCTGGGTGGCTCGAGCACCGCCGCCAATGTCGTCACGGGGATCATCGCCAATAATGGAGCGGGTGTCCTCAGCATCGACAAAGCCGGAGCAGGGCGCTGGACTCTGGCCGGGGCCAACACCTTCACGGGTGCCGTCAACATTCTGGCGGGAACCATGGTTGCTCAGAACAACGCTGCCTTCGGAACTACGGCGGCTGGGACTACGGTGGCATCGGGTGCCGCTCTTGAACTCGGTGGAAGTGTCGCGGCGAATGGTCTCAATCTCGGCGGTGAAGTCATTACGGTGAGCGGCACGGGTGTGGGCGGCACGGGAGCGCTGCTGAACACGAGTGCCAACGATCAGCAGAATGCGGTGCAGCAGGTGGTGCTGGCCGGCGATGCCAGCTTCGGTGGCAGTCGACGCTGGGACATCCGCAGCGGTACGGCGCTCGGTGCCAGCCTCAACGGCAGTGGCTTCAGCGTCACGAAGGTGGGCACCAACTACCTGCCTCTCGTCAACGTCAATGTCGCCAACGTCAATCAGTTCCGTGTGCAGAGCGGAACCATGGCTGCGGAAGTCTCCACGCTGATCAATTCGTCTAATGTCACGGGCGGCGTGCTCGTGCAGCCAGTCGCCTCAGGAACCGCTGCCTGGAATCACTGGGGCAGCAACCTGAGCCACTCGGCTGATTACCGTCTCGACTCGACGGCAGCGGGATCGACCGCCCGGCTTGAAGTTCAGAATGGAGTCACCACCTTCACCGGAACGCTCACTGCGACTGGCAATGGCAACGTGATCGATGTCGACGGTGGCTGGCGCGGCATCATCAATGGCGTGCTCGCTGGCGATGGGGCCATCTCGAAGAACGATAACGGGGCCCTGCTCATCAATGGCAACGCGAACACGCATTCCGGAGCCTTCACGATTTCCGCCGGTTCGCTGGGCGGTGTGGGAACGCTTTCCTCTTCGACGGTAAACTGGAACAATGGTGCGAACATCAGCCCGGGGGACCTGACCCTTTCGGCAGGGACCCTGACGCTGTCCGGAAATGTCATTTCCTCCGGGACGAACTCCGCAGTATTCAATGTGGGTACCGCTTCCGACCGACTCGTGACCGGAGCGCTCACGCAGAATGGAACGACGGCGGTGACGGTTGCTGCCGGGGCGGGGTTCGCCGCCGGCACGTATCCGCTCATCTCCTACGGCAGCCTCAGCGGCAGCACTGGCGCTGCCGGGTTCACGATCGGGCATCACTTGAATGGTTCCCTGCAAAATAACGCCGCAGCCGGTACCATTGACCTCGTGGTCAAGGGAACCGAGCAGATGATCTGGACGGGTGCCAGCAATGGCATTCTCGTGGCAGGTTCGCTCACGAATCCAGTGCTTCCCAACTTCTCGTGGCTGGGTTCCGGTGCGGAATTCGTCAATGGAGACAGCATTGTCTTCAATGATTCTGCGGTGGGGCCGACCAGCATTGTCCTTCCATCTTCCCTCACGCCGGGATCAATCACTTTCGACAATTCGGCGAAGAACTACACGATTGACGGCCCTGCCAGTTTTACAGGGACGGCTGGGTTGGTGAAGTCGGGTTCCGGTACGCTCACGTTCCTTGCGAACCAAAGCATCACGGGTCCCATTTCGGTTGAAGGAGGAACCCTGCAACTCGGGAGCGATAGCCGGTCAGCCACGTTTCCGGGAGCCTCTGGCGTGCTGCCGACGATTAATCTGGCATCAGGAACCACCCTCGGGCTCTCCGCCGGGGGCACCGCTGAAGTCGGTCTCAGCAGCAATATCAGCGGCAGCGGACGGATCGTCCTCAATTCAACGCAGAACGATACGCTGCACAATTTCACGGCAGACCGTGGCAACATGGCGCTGCGCGGCGACAACAGTGGCTTCACGGGCGATATCATCATCACGGATGGCAACCGCCTGCGGGCGAATTCGACGAATGCCCTCGGGAATGCGGCATCGATCACCATCGAAAATGGCGGCGCTCTGTTGGCTGACCCTTCTGCGGGTGGCATGGTCTATTCCGGCCCGGTTTCGGTGGGCGGACGCGGCTGGCAGGAAACGGGAGGTCAACTGGGCGCTCTCCGTCTGAACTTCAATACTACCCTGAGCGGTCCGGTGACCCTGACTTCCGATACGCGCATCAGTGCGGCGGTGGGCACCACGGCGAACACGAACGAGGGTACGATTTCCGGCGTGATTTCCGGTCCGCATGCTCTTGAAGTAGGACTTCGCCAGATTGCCGCAAGTGCCAGCGGGACCATCACGCTGAGCAACCCGGCGAATACCTACACGGGCGACACCTCGATCACCCGGGCGACCGTCAATGCGGCCACCATTGCCGACGCCGGGCAGGACAGCAGCCTCGGCAAGGGATCGACCATCAATCTCGAAGTGGGAACCCTCCTCGTGACGGGTGCAGGTCCCATGAACACGAACCGGACGATCACAGTGAACCAGGGAGGTCAGGGTGGCGGCATCATCGGCACCAGCGATCCGTCAGCCACGCTCACGATCACGGGCAAGATTGTGAACGGGAACGCCAACTTCCCAGTTTCCAGCCTCGACTTCATCAACGGCAGCCCCACGGCCCTCGGAACGGGCGGCACAGTCGTTCTGAATACCGCGGATCCCATCGTGGCCTCCAGCACCACGGTGCACCGCCAGAATCTGACCCTGGCCGGGAACACAAGTTTCACGGTGGGTTATCCAGTCCAGGGCTCGACCTCGGCACCCTTCGGTTACCCTGGCGGTTTCAACCTTGGCAACAGCACGAGCGCCACGAATGCGGGCCCGGTGACCCTCACGGTGCAGGACAATGCCGTCCTCACGACCTACGGGAACTTCGATGCGGGCAACCAGAATCCGGGCTTCGTTCCCGGTGGTACGGGCGTTACCATCCTGCAGACCGGCGGGACCATCAATGCTCTCCGCGGCGGTGGATCGTACTCCGCGGGTTCGGGTGATTCGGCGAACCGCGCCATGCGCATCGGTCACTGGACGAATGGTGATACCACCTATGCGCTCTCGGGAGGAACTCTCAATGTTCCCAATGGCTATGTGGCGCTGGGCTGGGATGGAAATGGCACGATCAATCAGAGTGGCAGTTCCGTGGCCAATGTCAGGGGCCTGCGGATCGGCAACAACGCAACCTCCGTGGGCAAATACACACTCGCCGGCGGGACACTCAATGTCGGCGACCTTGGTATTCTGAAGAACGGGGCCGCGACCACTCATGAATTCAACATGGACGGCGGCACCCTGAAGGCGTCGGCTGATTTCGCGATCAACAGCGGTCTTCCCATCTACGCCCGGGCCGGCGGTGCCATCATTGATACCAATGGATTCACGATCAACTCGGCCTCTGCGATCCTCGACGGCGGCGGTGGACTCGTGAAAAATGGCGCTGGACTGCTCGAACTTCCGGCCGGCAACACCCACACCGGAGCGACTGTGGTGAATGCTGGTTCACTCGGTGGTTCCGCGGCCACCTTCACGGCATCCAATGTAACGGTCAATTCGGGAGCCAGCGTGTCCGGTTCCGCTTCCTTCCTCGCCGCCAATGGGATCGCTCTGACGGTGAATGCCCGCGGGGCCATCAGTCCTGGGTCATCCTCGGGAGCGGGAATCGGTACGATCACCGCAACGACACTCAGGCTCGCAGCGGGCTCTCAGCTGAATCTGACTCCGGGGGCTGCCGGGGCGGGTGATATCATATCGGTGACTGCAGAGGGTGGTCTGGTGACACCTTCCGTGAATCCTTCCGTGGGTAAAGCATCGCTCAATGTTCTTCCCGTGGGCGTGCTTGAGGCGGGAACGTACGATCTGGTGCTCTATAACACAGCCATCGGCGGAGGCGGATTTGCCGGCATCAATGCCAATCTTCCGCACCTGATTGACGGAGTGGTCTTTGATAATGGTGCTGGACGCATTCAACTGACCCACTCAGGCCAGGAGACGATGACGTGGACGGGAGCATCCGGTGGTTCGTGGGACACATCTTCCACCAATTTCTCGGGCACGGTGACAGGTCCAGACAGCTTCCTTCAGGGAGATGTTGTCGTTTTCGACAGCACCAAGTCGCCTGTGGAGACCGCGGTGACAGTTGCTGGTTCCGGGGTCACGCCGGCATCGGTGAGCATCAATGACACGGCGGGATCGTTCACCTTCTCCGGTGGCTCCATCAACGGCGGTGGTGGCATCACCAAGACGGGTGCTGGCAAGACCGTAATGGCCACGGATAACACGAATACGGGGACCACGACCATTTCCGCGGGCACGCTCCAGATTGGCAATGGCGGCACGAAGGGGAATCTCGGCAGCGGATCGGTCGTGAACGATGGAACCCTCGCGGTCAATAAGTCTTCCCAGACAGTGCTCACGGGAGCAATTTCCGGAACCGGGGTACTGCGCAACGATGGGACGGGCCGCACGATCCTTCCTCGCGACAACAGCTATGCGGGTGGTACGGTCATCAGCAAGGGAACCATGGAAGGCCGGACGGCGGCTGCCTTCGGAACCGGGAGCATCACGCTCGGTGATGCCTCCACCGGGGCCAGTGACGTCGCACTGCTCTTCAATCCGTTCAATAACGACGCGGCCATCACCGTGGCGAATCCGATTGTGGTGGCTGCCGGTGGCACTGGCCGGGTCACGATTGGATCGGGCGAGAATTCCAACGTGGGAGCGGGTCTGATCTTTTCGGCGGCGAGCACCTTGACGCTGAACCGCGATGTGACCCTGACTGGTGACCTTGACCGGACGACGTGGGAAGGGGTCATCAGCGGGACGGTCGACACGATCAATATCGCGCCCAGTCCTGCGCTGGATGCCACTCTGCGGCCGGGTCGGGTGAGTTGGAGCGGAGCGAATACCTTCACTCCGGCGACGGCCCCATTCACGACGATCAATGTGCTCGACCGGGCGATCTTCCAGTTGGGGCAGGCAACGACTAGCGCCGCCATCGACCAGGTGCCGGATACCGCTGCGGTGGTGGTGGCGGCTGGTGGCACGCTGCAGTTCGGGATTGCCAATGACAGTGAAACAATCGGCGATCTGTCGGGAGCGGGTACGGTTCGCAACATCACCAACACGGCGCTCAATCTGACGTTCGGAACTTCGCGGGACACGGAGTTTTCCGGGGTTCTCAACGGAGGCAATGCCCTTTCCTTCATCAAGCAGGGGAGCGGGACATTCACGATGAGCGGCAACCTCGATAATTCCTCGGGCAACGTCACGGTGAACGCTGGCACCGTTCTGCTGGCCAAGAACAGCACTCCGTTTGTGCATGCGCTCGGGGCCGCTTCGACCGTGAATGCAGGCGGCACGCTGAAGCTGGGTGGAACTTGGACTTACACGCGCCCGGAGAGCGATGGCCGTGCCGGGGTCAATTCTGCTCCGTCCAATGCCCCGGCGAACTATGTGGACCAGGTGTACAACGGGTCCGGGCTGACGATCAACGCAGGTGGTGTCCTTGATATGAACGGGCGTTCGGAAGCCGTCAACACGCTGGCCGGAGCGGGTACCGTGACGAACAGCGGCGGGGTTCCGTCCATGCTGTATATCGGTGCGAACAACGGTGACAGCACCTTTACGGGTCTCCTTGAAGACGGGACTGGTGGCCTTGGCGTCGTCAAGATGGGTACCGGGGTGATGACTCTTTCGGGTGCGAGCACCTACAGCGGGGTCACGGAGATCCGGAGCGACAACGTAACCATCACGGACCTGCAGGCCCTCGGATCAGCTGTCGGTGGCACGATCATCGGAGCCAACCGCGACAATTCCGGTGCCACCGATATTCCGTCGCTCACGATCAATGTGACCACCGCCAGTACGCTGGAGGCTCCGAATATTCTCGCCGAACCGCTCACGCTGCGCTCGGAGACGGCTGGGGACCAGCGTTCCCAGGTTGTCAACTCGGCCCAGACCACACGGCTGACGGGTCCGATCGTGCTGGAAGGCGATGGCATCAGCCAGTTTGTCGCCAGCCAGGCAGCGGGAAGTCAGTTCCAGATCAATGGCGGTATCACCGGTACCT
>Ga0315904_10002518_pt1 | contig 28266 bp, 20 predicted proteins | sample LakEriMetagenome_6_FD_203529 | JGI IMG/M metagenome (GOLD analysis project Ga0315904, IMG submission 203529) | Freshwater fungal communities from buoy surface, Lake Erie, Ohio, United States - Buoy 12 MA120 | ecosystem: Environmental > Aquatic > Freshwater > Lake | place: USA: Lake Erie, Ohio...
AAGCACCAGCGCTTCTAGCTATAATTCCACCTTGACCAGGTTGTAATTCGATGTTGTGAACAACAGTACCTAGCGGCATGTTTTTCAAGGGTAATGCATTTCCTACTTCAGGCGCTACCATATCACCACTAATTACTTTCATGCCTACCTCGATACCTTGAGGGGCTATGATATAGCGTTTTTCACCATCCACATAATTAAGCAATGCGATAAATGAAGTACGGTTTGGATCGTATTCGATAGACTTTACGTTTGCAGGAATATCTTTCTTGTTACGCTTGAAATCGATTTTACGATACATTTTCTTGTGCCCACCACCAATGTAACGCATTGAGCGGCGACCTTGTGCATTACGACCACCTGTACGTTTAATAGGTTCTAACAAACTTTTTTCAGGTTCGTTGGTTGTAATTTCTGCATACGCATTACCGATTCTCCATCGGGTACCTGCAGTGACTGGTTTATATTTTCTTAATGCCATTTTTCTTTATAAATTAAAATGCGTATAAATCAATTGTTTCACCTTCTGCAACTGTGACAGTTGCCTTTTTATAGCCAGATTTACGACCAGTTAGAACACCTGCTTTTGTCATACGCGAACGACTTTTTGCAGGCACTACTAATGTGTTCACGTCCTCAACACGCACGTTGTAAAATTCTTCAACAGCTTTTTTAATTTCAAGCTTGTTGGCACGCTTATCAACGATGAAAGTAAAACGATTAAATTTTTCGGTTTGCTTGTTTACTTTCTCAGTAACGATGGGTTGCTTTAATATTTCTGACGGTTTCATTTTATTGTTGTTATTCTTTTATGGAGTGATTAAGCTAGTGCTTCATCAGTTTCGTTAAAGCCTTTTACTACGCTTTCACTAATTAATAATTTGCTTGCATTGACAACGTCGTAAGTGTTGGCATTGTCGAACACATTGGTTTTGATACGTTGAATATTACGTGTACTCAAGAAAGTATTATCGTTATATTCAGGTAATAAGTACAATGTTTTTGTTCCAGCTAATTTCAAATTTTGAAGGATAGTATTGAATTCACTTGTTTTTGGCGTATCCAAATTAATATCTTCAACCACCACGATACTATTACTTTGTGCTTTATGCGATAGTGCTGAATAGAAAGCTAAGTTTTTCACTTGCTTATTCAACTTGAAGGTATAGCTGTGAGGTTTAGGTCCAAAAATAGTACCACCGCCTTTATACAAAGGGTTACGGATATTACCCTTACGAGCACCACCAGTTCCTTTTTGTTTGTGTAGTTTACGAGAAGCACCTTGCACTTCAGCACGAGTTTTTACTTTGTGAGTACCTTGATGTTTAGCAGCTAAATACTGCTTAACAGCTAAATAAATCAGATGGTTATTTGGTTCAACACCAAAAAACTCAGTCGGTAATTCAACTTTACGACCTGTGGCTTCGCCTTTTATATTTATTACGTCTACTTGCATGTTACTTTTGAATTAAAACGATTGAACCATTATGTCCCGGAACTGAACCAGCAATAAGGATGTAGTTCTTTTCAGGAAATATTTTTAAAACTTTGAGTGCTTTAACCTTAACGCGATCGCCACCCATTTGGCCCGCCATGCGCATTCCTTTGAAAACACGTGAAGGATAAGATGAACCACCTATAGAACCTGGTGCACGAGAACGATCATGTTGACCATGAGATGCTTCGCCCACACCAGAAAAACCATGACGACGAACTACACCTTGAAATCCTTTACCTTTAGTGGTACCAATAACACTTACTGATTCTCCTTCTGCAAATATTTCACATGTGATAGTTTCGCCAACTGCCTTTTGAAGTTCGCAATTGCGCATTTCTTTTACGATTGATTTTACAGATGTGTTTGCTTTGGCAAAATGAGAAATCATAGCCTTATTGCTATTTTTTTCTTTTTTCTCACCATAAGCAATTTGCAAAGCATCATACCCATCACTTTCAACTGTTTTAACTTGCGTAACTACACAAGGTCCAGCTTCAATGATAGTACAAGCGGTTTGCTTACCGTTAGGCTCGAAAATGCTGGTCATACCAACCTTTTTTCCTATTATTCCTTTCATTCTGTTTATCTTTTTTATCAGCGCTCCGCAATGCACGGAGATGACGATTATCTAACTTGTTATGTTCAGTTTCCCAATAAAATTAAGCTTTGATTTCAACTTCAACACCTGAAGGTAAATCTAGCTTAGATAAGGCATCTACTGTTTTGGAAGAAGATGTATAAATGTCTAACAAACGCTTGTGAGTGCACAATTGGAATTGCTCACGCGCCTTTTTGTTTACGAATGGCGAACGCAAAACTGTAAAAATCTTTTTATCAGTTGGCAAAGGCATCGGACCTGTTACGACAGCCCCGGTACTTCTAACGGTTTTTGCTATTTTCTCAGCAGATTTATCAACCAAGTTATGGTCAAAAGATTTTAGTTTAATTCTTATTCGTTGCGACATAAAGTTTAACCCGTATCTATTTTTGGGATTGCAAAAGTAGAGTATTTATTCTAAGTAGCAAATTTATTTATAAGAAAATTGTAAAAAAATAGTCATTAATTTAATAAAATACTTTTTCTTCTGAATAATTTTGATTTTCGACAATACTCGCTTCCTTGATTTAAGCTCGTTCTTCAATTTCAGACTTTATTCTCTCGACTAAATCCGAAATTGAAAATACACCCTGGTCTCCTTTACCTTGAATACGCAAAGCGGCAGAATTGGCTAGCATTTCTTTCTCCCCAATCACAAACATATAGGGAATATGAGCGACTTCAGTATCACGAATTTTCTTCCCAATTTTTTCACTCCTATCATCAATTTCCACGCGAATACCCTTTTTGCGTAGTTGTTTTTGTACTTCCAAACAATAATCCATGAACTTATCGCTAATCGGTAAAATCTTCACTTGTAATGGCGATAACCATAATGGGAATTTACCTGCATAATGCTCAATTAAAAAACCAATAAAGCGTTCGTGTGTACCTAGTGGTGCACGATGAATAATTAAAGGCACTTCAGGTTTATTTTCAGCACTATTATAACTTAATTTGAATCTACGACCTTGTGCAAAATCCACTTGATTGGTTGCTAATGTAAACTCCCTTCCAATCGCACTCCATATTTGTACATCAATTTTTGGACCATAGAAAGCACCTTCACCTTTAACTTCTACGAAAGGAACCTTATTAGCGATTAGCACTTCACGTACGAGTTGCTCAGTCTCTAGCCACAGTTCAGGTTCATTAATATATTTCTCTCCCAACTTTGCTGGGTCATGTAAGGATAATCGCATCACGTATTTATCAATTCCAAATATTTTGAAATACTTCAAATACATATCATTCACCGCTTTGAATTCTTGTGCGAATTGCTCTTTGCTGCAATAAATATGAGCATCATTCATATGTAAACATCGTACTCGCATCAAACCAAATAACTCACCACTTTGCTCATATCGATAGCAGGTGCCATATTCAGCCAAGCGCAATGGCAGCTCTTTATAACTACGTGGTTCGGCATCAAATATTTTATGATGATGCGGGCAATTCATTGCTTTTAGATAATATTTTGTACCATCCATTTCCATGGGTGGGTACATACTTTCGGCATAATAGGGTAAATGACCGCTCGTTAAATATAAATTTTCTTTGGCAATATGCGGTGTTACTACTCGCTTATAACCTGCTTCTTCTTCTGTTTCTTTGGCTAATTTTTCAAGCTCTTCAATGATGATAGTTCCGTTCGGCATCCACAATGGCAAACCTTGACCTACATCATCATCGAAGCAAAAGATACCCATATCCTTTCCAATTTTACGATGATCTCGACGCTTGGCTTCTTCTAACATTTCGATATGCGCTTCTAGCATTTTCTTATCTGGAAATGTGACACCATAAATGCGGGTAAGCTGCTTATTTTTTTCATCACCCTTCCAATACGCACCTGCTATATTGGTAACTTTTATGGCCTTAATGTATCCGGTACTGGGTATGTGTGGACCACGACATAAATCAGTAAATGCGCCTTGTTTGTAAAACGTGATGTTGCCATCTTCTAAATTTTGTAACAAGTCAAGCTTGTACTCATCATTCTTGTCAGAGAAATAACTCACCGCATCTTTCTTCGATATTTCTTCACGCTTAAAAGGATTATTTTGTTTTGCCAACTCGTTCATCTTAGCTTCCAATCTATCTATATCTTCTTCTGAAATCGAATTTGAACCTAAATCCATATCGTAATAAAAACCATTATCGAGTGCTGGTCCAACCCAAAACTTAACATTTGGAAACATATTTTCAATTGCTTCAGCCATCAAGTGCGCAGAACTGTGCCAAAAGGTATTTTTTCCGCTTGCGTCATCAAAAGTTAGTAATTTAAAAGTGCAGTCAGAAACTAAAGGACGAGCTAAATCCCATACCTCATTATTAATTTCAGCCGCTAACACTTTACGCGCCAAACCTTCACTTATTGATTTTGCAATGTCTAACGAGGAAGTTCCTTGGGCAACTTCTTTTATTTGTCCGTCTGGTAATGTAACCTTTATCATAGGGTGCGAATGTAATATTTTTTTGTTTTTGAAAAATTGTATTTCGTTTAGAAACAAAAAAAACTGCCTCTTAAGAGACAGTTTTTTATTTATTAAATTATATAACTATCTCTGATAGGAGTATTCTACTTGTCCACCCGTGGTGGTTTCAACTAATGTCAAATGAGTTTGATCAAATAAAGTAATGTCTCTTGTCCAATTAGAACCATTTGAAGCATTGAACTCTAAACGTGTAAAATTATTAGCAAAATTCCAAGCCCCTTCTAACTTAAATCGTGGGTCGCTTGCATTGCATTTGGTATTGTAATCGTCTAGGCGAAAAACTCCTGTTTCAGTAAAAATGAGTCTATCATCTTTTAAACATGGTAAATAATTTGCGAAAGAATCTACCCAATTCCCAGCTCCTATTTTCACACGATAGTTTGTAAGTTTCCAAACAGAATCCGATAATTTAATAGCTTCAGCAGTAGGATTCTTAGGTGGAGTGTAAGAATATTCAATTTGTTGTGTGCCATTCACTTCTAGTAAAACCAAATTATCTTTTGTAAGTGTTGTAATCTTACGCGAAACAAAACTACCATCAGTAAATTGCATGCTAATTTCCGTTTCATCAGGAGAAGTAGTCCATAACCCTTCTTTTTTCAATACAGGATCTGAAGCATTGCATTTGTAGTTATAATCATTAATTCTTACAATTCCTTCAGGAAAAAAGTCTAAGCGATCGTCTTTTAAACAAAGTGGAAAATTGAAATAGCTATTAACCCAGGCATTGTTTCCGTCTTTTATTTTATAACCAGTCAAAGTCCATGTTGAATCACATAAAATAGGGGTATTTTTAGATGTTGGTCCAAGTACACGTTTTGAAGTTGATTTTTGACATGCTTCAAAAGAAATTACAACACATAATAAAGTGATAAGGTTAATAATCTTCATGGTAGTATTTTTATTTATGTCGCAAATCTAACTAAAAAATTTAATCCTTGCTAAAAATTAATATTTTGAAATTTTAATTTAACAACAAGATTATATTTAAAGTGAATGATATATCAAGTTTAGTTCAGATTTAGAAATATTTACAAACTAAAATAAATTCAAAATAATTCACGAATTTGAACTAAGCAAGCGACATCAATAAATGAAAAAATTTATGTTCAACACCAAGAGTAAAAATCAGAAGCAGAGAAATTCTACGCTATCATTTCACAGACCTTGCTCACCATATTTTTCGAACCAATATAAATGGGTACTCGCTGGTGCAAGGTAGTTGGTTCGACTTCTAAAATTGGTTGCGTGCCAGTTGAGCCCAATCCCCCTGCCTTTTCAATAATATAGCTCATAGGATTACATTCATATAATAAACGCAATTTGCCACTTGTATTTTTGTTATCCGCTGGATACATGAACAAGCCACCTTTGATTAAAGTACGGTGTAAATCTGCAACCATACTGCCTATATAACGATGAGAGTATGGCCTAAGGGTGGCAGTATCCTCTTCCATACAAAAATTCAAATATGACTTGAGTTTATCATTCAACTTCAAGGTATTGCCTTGATTAATTGAATAAATTGTACCGACTTCTTTACACTTCATATCTCGATGCGACAAACAGAACTCCCCAATACTAGGCTCCAATGTAAAGCCATTGACACCCAAACCTGTTGCATAAACCAGCATGGTGCTCGAACCATAAATCACATAACCAGCCGCTTTCATTTTCTTTCCAGGTTGTAAAAAATCTTCTTTTGTGCATGGTTTGCCAATTTCGCTTACACGTTTGTAGATGCAGAAAATTGTCCCTATTGAAGCGTTTACATCAATATTTGAAGATCCATCTAAAGGATCAAACATAACAACGTATTTGGAATTTGCGGAATGTTCATCATTAAAAACAATAATGTCATCGTTCTCTTCAGAAGCTACACCGGCGCAATCTTGGCTATTACGTAGCACATTGATTAAAATATCATTCGCTAAAATATCTAATTTCATTTGACTTTCACCTTGCACATTGATTGCGCCATGTTCGCCCAATACATCCACTAAGCCTGCTTTATTTACTTGCTTATTGATAAATTTACATGCAAGGCTAATATCGCGTAATAGAATTGATAGTTCACCAGTCGCTCTTTCAAATTGACGAGTCTGCAATACTGTAAACTCATCGAGGGTCATTAAATGTCTGTTTGGATTCATGATTTTTATTATTTAATATTTTATGCTTTTGTATATTTTATAAGATGTCATTTAGCTATAATCAAAATTCGAGGTTAGGGCTTTCGAAATTTAGGGATTTCAGATTGGTAATTAGTGCATTCTATCGCCTCTTAAGGGTAAATTAGGTAAAATTTGTTTTTCGATTTGCAACCATTCTCTCCAACGTTCCATCACTTTTTCTTCTGGCAAATATTCTTTAGCCAAATCTAAAAACAATCTGTAATGGCCCGCCTCAGAAATCATAAATTTACGATAGAAGTCTCGCATGTAATCATCCTCCAAATCTTCACTTAACAATCTAAACCTTTCGCAACTTCTTGCTTCGATTAACGCGAACGATAAAAGTCGATCTAACAACCTATCTTCAGGTCTCCCACCCTTTTTTACATGCTCAAGCAAAGCATTTACATAATCATCTCTACGTTGCACGCCTAATTGTAATTTACGCTTTTTAAGTTCAGAAAGTACCATTCGGAAATGGCCCCACTCTTCTGTTACAATTGGAGATAATTCATCTACCAACCTAGTTAATTCAGGGTATTTTTGAATGAGGCTTATACAATTACTTGCTGCTTTTTGTTCGCAATAGGCATGATCTGTCAGAATATCTTCCAATGAAATTTCAGTAAGATTAACCCATCGTGGGTCGGTGGGTAGTTTGAGTCCCAAAATTGTATTTTCCGATGTGCTCATTAATTTTTATATAGAATTATGCAATTTTACCAATTTCTATTCAATTTCGACCAAATACCTTTTCTAGATTACCAAACGCTCAAAGCTTGTAGATTTTCAACGAAAAATAGATAATTTGCAAGGGAATCTAATTTTAGAATGCTTCGACAAATTTTTCTGATGCTTTTTCTTGTTTTTACAAGTGCATTGCCACTAGAAGCAAAATTTAATCCTGACAAGCTATATCTAACTAATTTATTTCTTAAACAAGGTTTATCACAATGTGTTGTAACCGACATCGTTATCGATCACAAAGGCTTTGTATGGGCTTCTACATTTGATGGATTAAATAGATTTGATGGCTCAAATTTTAAAGTTTTTCGAAATAACCCAGATGATGTTTTATCCATTCAATCCTCCAAAATAAATAGAATTTTCGCGGACGACCATTTTCATATATTTCTTCAAACAAATATTGGATTCTCGATTTTTGACACAAGAGCTTGTGCTACAACACAGCAAGATTTTGTTAAAAAAAATCACCCACTTTGGGTTGCTAAAAGTGATATAACTGATTGTATTTGGTTGATAAATGATAAAAATGAATTGCTATTAGTAGATGTAAAAACATTTACCGTCAAGCAAAAGTTCATCAATAAATTACCTACAAAATCTCGCATACATGATATTATTCAGGTAGACAATAAAGTATTTCTCATTTATGAGAATGGTGAGTTCTGTTGTTTAGACATCATATTGAATCGTTTTACACAGCTAGAAATACCTACTAAAACGGGTTTAATTACGGCCGCCAATACTGACAAGCACCGAAATATTATACTTTCTGGAAATGATTGCGGCTTGATTCAGTTTGATACAAAAACGTTTCAATTCACGCCACTTGTTTTTCAATCCACTGCCTTAAAAATCATCGGAATTAATAAAATTTTGTTTAACCATGAAACAAATTGTTTATTACTTTCATCCTATGGTCAAGGGTTGTTCATATATGACTATGATACTGAGAAATTATCACAACTTAAAAAGAATGAGCCTCCGTTGAGCATTTCAGCTAATTATCCGATCTCAATGGCCTGCAATAAAGAAGGCATTATACTTCTTGGGTATGATGGAATGGGTATCGATTTAATTAACCCGAATGTAAAGAAATTCGTCACCTTAACAAAGGAAGATATCAATGACCATGAAACGCTCAAGTTCGTTAGAAAAATTGTAGAAGGTGATGATGGAAATGTTTTTATTGGAACCTCAGGTAGCGGTTTGGTTCGTTACAATCAAATCACAAAAAAAATGGAATTTTTCCATATGAAAAACAAACTCACAAAAGGCGAAAACTTTGTGATTGAAATGTGCCGACTTGGGAACCAACTTTGGTTAGGATATAATGGTGGAGGGATAGAAGTATTAGACATCCATAGTATGAAATCAATACACAACATTTATGTAGGAGATGGCAAGCAAGAAATTTCGAATGGGATTATTTGGTCGATGATGCCTGACCAGAACTATATGTGGGTTGGGACACGCGAAAATGGGTTAAACAAGATAGACAAAAACACATTTGAGGTTCAACAATTTGATGGAGCTCAATTCCCGATTGTTAGCTTTAATGGAATACGTTGTTTACAAAAGTTAGGAAGCCATCAAATAATGGTTGGAACTGAAAAAGGATTGTACATTTTTAGTGAAGATAAAAAAACACTTGATTTAGTTTTTCCAAATACTTTAGATGTGAGTCATGCTTCATTAGCGGGTATCAAATCGATTCATTTTGACAAATTCAAAAGAACTTGGTTAGGCACAGATGGAGGTGGGATTGTTGTACTTGATAGAAACTTTCAAATACTCAAAAAATTAAATACCAACAACCTACTCAAAAATAATGTTGTGTATGGGATACTTTCAGAAAATGATTCTACCTTTTGGATTAGCACAAACTGGGGACTTTCCAGAATAAGTTGGAACAAAAATTCATTTCAAAAAAATGGTATTTTTCATGTAGAAAATTTCGATGAATCAAATGGTTTGCAATCAAATGAATTTAATACAGGTGCTTATACACGATTTGAAGATGGAAGTTTAGTATTTGGAGGTTTAAATGGTCTTAATATTTTCCAGGGGAAAGATATCCAATCGAATACCACCTTTCCAGAAGTTTATATCAACGAATTTAGAGTTTATCAAAAAGATTTTAACGACAGAGACGATATTTCATTCACTAGGAATATAGCTTTGAAACATAATGAAAACTCAATTTCAATTTCATTCAACGCCTTACATTTTACCAAACCTGATCATTTAAAATATCAATATCGGTTACTCGGGAACGATGAGAAGTGGGTAAACTCAGGCACAAGAAACTACATATCTTATACAAATTTAAAATCTGGCAGTTACGAATTTCAAGTACGTGCATCCAACAATGATGGTATTTGGAATCCAAACTACACAAGTTTGAAGATTGAAATTGCCACTCCATTTTATAGCACTTGGTGGTTTATCTTGCTTTGCCTAAGCACTCTAAGCTACTTAGTTTATGCAATCTATAAATATCGAATTGATCAAATCAAAGAAAAAGAAATTTTACGAATTCAATATAATAAAGAACTCGCTGAAGTAGAAATGAAAGCTTTGCGTGCGCAAATAAATCCGCATTTTATTTTCAATTCTTTAAACTCGATTAACAATTACATTTTAAAAAATGATACCAAAATGGCATCTCGATATTTGGTTAAATTTTCTCAGTTGATTCGGAGTATTTTGAATAATTCTTCTAATCCGTATATCACTTTACAGGAAGAACTGCAAACGATAGAACTATACATGCTCATTGAAGGCATGCGGTTCAATAATCAATTCAGTTACGTAATTGAAACAGAATCTGAGTTGAATACAGGCAGTATTTTAATTCCATCATTGCTCTTGCAGCCTTATGTTGAAAATGCGATTTGGCATGGTCTGTTGCATAAAGATGGCGAAAAATTAATCAAAATAAGCATCTCCGAGTTTAACACTGAAGTTGTAAAAATAATTATTGAAGATAATGGTGTAGGTCGACGAAAATCTGAGGAGATAGAGCAAAAACCGAAACACAGAAAATCTTTTGGCATGCAATTGGGCGAAAGTAGATTGCGTTTAATGAACCAAGAACATGAAGCCCATGCGATTGTAAATGTAATCGATTTAGTAGATGACAAACAATCAGGACTAGGCACTAAAATTGAAATACACATTCCTATTAAGAAAATAACAACCCCAAATATTCACCTAAATTAAAAAATTAAATTATGTACAAAACGATAATTGTTGATGACGAATTAAACTGCGTTGAGGTATTGGAAATATTGATCAAACAAAACTTCAGCGACTTAGATGTGGTAGCCACGTTTACGTCCTCTAAAAAAGCATTAGAATATTTACAAACTAATCAAATAGATCTTTTATTTTTAGACATACAAATGCCATTTCTAACAGGTATTGATTTACTTCATAAATTAGATAATTATAATTTTCAAGTCGTCTTTACTACAGCCTACGACCAATACGCAATTAGTGCTATCAAACTCTCGGCACTTGATTATTTACTAAAGCCGATTGATGAAGAGTTGCTTACGAATGCCATCAATAAATTTAGAAGAATCAAAGGAGAATCTAATATTCAAAATCAGTTAAATACCTTGTTGCAACATTATAATTTACCAACTAACGCACCGAGCAACACGGGGATCAATAACCACAAAATTGTCGTTTCGCTGCAAGATAAAATTCTCTTTTACGACCCTCAAGAAATCTTGTATTGTCAAAGTCATGATAATTATACCACAATCTATTTGAAAAATGGAGAAAAAGTACTCGCATCGAAAACGATACGACACTTTGAAGACCTGCTTACACCACAAGGTTTCATTCGACCTCATCAATCGTATATTATCAACTCGAATTACATCGAACAATATAATAAAAAAGACGGAGGCTTCCTAATTATGACAGACGGTTATTCAATCCCAGTGAGCAGACATCGTAAAGAAGAAATATTGCAAATGTTTAAGGGTGAATGATGAAGTTTAAAATCCAAAATTTGAAGTTCGAATTTTAGAATTTACAAAATGAAACTTAAAATTCTAAATCATCAACTCTAAAACGCTAACTTCCTGACATCTGCTTCGCAAGGAGAGTTCAGGAGAGAAAAGCAATCTACTTCAAATACAAATCAAAGTAATCAGTAATATTCTGCATCAAATGCACACGGTCTTTTCCCCGCACATTATGTGGATGACCAGGATAAACAAAATAATCGAGTTGAACGCCTTCATCAACACATTTCTTTACAAACTTCATGCTGTGTTGCCAAAGCACTACATCATCATCAGCACCATGTATCATGAAAAGCTTGCCTTCTAGATTTTTTGTTTTATCCAAAAGCAGGTTTTCTGCATAACCCGTCGGATTTTGCTCAGGAGTATCCATGTATCTTTCACCATACATAATTTCATACATACTCCAATCTAAAACAGGCCCTCCTGCTACTCCACATCTAAATACATCAGGTTTTCTTAACATAAATGAAGTAGTCATAAAACCACCATAGCTCCAACCATGTACACCCATTCGATTTGCATCTACATAGGATAAAGATTTTAAATATTCTACACCCTTCATTTGGTCTTGCATCTCAAGTGTACCTAAATTACGATGTATGGCACTTTCAAAATCGAAACCTCGATTTGCACTACCCCTGCCGTCCATCACAAAAACAATGTAACCATGTTGAGTTAAATAATCATACCAAAGATTATTACTATACGGATAGGTATCCTTGTTGAGTTGCACATGAGGCCCATTATATAAATACACAATAACTGGGTACTTTTTCGATGCATCAAAATCATGAGGTTTCATGATCTTACCATACAAGGCAATATCATTATCAGTTTTTAGAACTACGTCTTCTATACTTGCCAAATTATAATCGTTGAGTGTTGGCTTAGCAGACAATAAATTTTTAGAACTTCCTTTGGACAAATCGATTAAATTAATTTCACGAGGTAAGTTTTTTGCAGTGCAATTATCTAGCAAATACTTTCCTGAATGACTTAAGGCGGCGGTATGTGTACCTAGTATATTACTCACTAATTTACGCTTACCCGTTTTCATGTTGACGGCGTAAACATTCTTTTGCATGGGAGATGACTCTGAGGAAGTGTAAATTATTTCATTGGTAGATGTATTAAATCCAAGCACTTCATTTACTAACCAATTACCTTTTGTAATTTGCTTTACCAATTTACCATCTGTTTTGTAATGATACAAATGCATAAAGCCATCACGTTGACTCCACCAAATAAACTCATTTGGGTTATTATTGAAAAAGTATAGTTCATGTTGCGGCTCGACATACTTATCATTTTTCTCTTCAAATAAAGTTTGAATCAATTTACCAGTTACAACATCATATTTATTTAATTTCAGATGATTCTGATCGCGATTTAAAAGCGAAACATATATATACTTTTCATCCGGACTCCAAGTCACAGTGGTGAGATACTGATCTTGCGGCTGGCCCGTTTCTAAATACACTATATTGTTTTTGCTATTCTGATAAACACCCAAGGTAACATGATGCGATTTTCGACCCGCAAATGGATACTTAATTGTTTTGTGAGTCGCGGGTGTTTCAGCCCAATTCACAATGGGATAATCTTCAACCATTGTTTGGTCCATTCTGTAAAATGCAATATAATTTGAATTTGGAGACCAAAAAGTACCCTTACTAATGCCAAACTCATCACGATGCACTGATTTTGAATACACGATATTTTCGCTGCCATCATTTGTCACATCTTGTGTACTATTCTTAGTTTGTAAACATAAGTTATGATTTTTCAGGTAAGATATAGATTGGAAGTTTGGAGAATAATGAATTTCATCTGCCTCACTTTTCAATTCAATCTTTGAAGTAGAAAGAAAAGTTTTGCCTTCTTTTTTTATAATATTATAATCCGATTTTAGCTGATATAGAAAGCTATTTTCATCTACCCATTCCATGGCAGGTAAGGCAGTAAGCTTGGTACTTCCAATGCTATTGTATTGCTCAAGCGTAATAAAAGTATCTAGCTTGCCTGTTGGGGCATGAGTTCGAACTATGCATTTGTTTGCCTCGTTTGTAAAAGCATACGCATAATAATCCGATTTTCCCATCCACTGTAATTGCTTCAGATTTTGAACCGCAAAAGTTGAACTCATACCCAAAACGGCTTCCTTCATCGTGAAGTTTTTCTGTTGGGCGAAGGCAGAAGTTCCAATAAGTAAAAGGAAAAATATTTTTCGTGTCATAGTAATCTGTAATAATTTAATTTTCATATTGCATAAGTTGTTCAAATAACTTTTCATAATCTGGTTGTAATTGCTCTATTTTAAATTTCACCGAGTTATAATTATTCTCAGTTTGTTGAAACAAGGTTGGATTCGAATAGGTATCAGGGCTTCCCAATAAACTTTCCAATCTTGTTTTTTCTAAATTCAACTTCCCCATTTCCTCTTCAAGTTTGGCAAACTGATTGCGCACCCGCTTTTCTTCTTTTTGTTGTTCTTTATTTTCAACCACAGGTTTGCTAGGTATTTTTTCAACGCTAACTTTTAGTTCAGGCACGACTTGTTTGGCTTGTACTTCTATTTTACCATCTTTGATATTTTGTGCACGACGTTTATTAAACTCTTCCCATTCCAAATAGGTACCTTCAAATTCTTTTATCTTCCCATCTTCAATTTCCCAAATTTTATTTGCCACATTTTGTATAAAATAACGATCATGAGATACCACCACATAAGTGCCTTCATATTCATTTAATGCTTTTATAAGCATATTTACCGAAGTAATATCTAAGTGATTGGTAGGCTCATCGAGCAATAAATAATTGGCTTTACTAATAATAGTTTTAGCAAGTGCTACCCTCGCCTTTTCACCACCCGAAAGAATTCGAATTTTTTTAAATACATCATCACCCTTAAATAAAAAACAACCCATTAGCTCACGCAATTCTTGTTCTGTCTTTCCGCTTCCACAATGTTTAAGCTCGTCTAATATTTCATCATTTACGCGCAAAGCTTCCATTTGATGCTGCGCATAAAACGAAATATCAATATTATGTCCAGGAATCACTTCTCCGGCATGTTTTTCATTGCCATCTATTAATCTCAATAAAGTTGATTTACCTTTTCCGTTAGCACCAATTACTGCTATTTTGTCACCTCGGTTAATTTCGATATCTGCATTCTTTAAAATATGAATATCACCATAGCTTTTAGAAACGTTCTTGAATGTAGTCATAATTCTACCCGGTGTAATACCTGCAATAAATCGAAAATTTATTTTGGCTGACTCGCTCACAGGTGCTTCTACACGTTCCAATCGATCCAGTTTTTTTACAATACTTTGTGCTTGCTTTGCTTTGGATGCCTTGGCTTTAAAGCGTTCTATAAACCGTTCTTGCTGCGCAATAAAATCTTTTTGATTCTCATACTCACGCTGTTGGAACTCGCTTCTTATTTCCTTTTCACTTTCAAAATAAGTATAATTACCTGTGTAATGATTTAAGGTTTGCTGCGAAATTTCAACAATTTTTGTGACCATTCGATCTAAAAAATATCTATCGTGCGATACAATTATAACTGTGCCAGGATAACTCGATAAATATCTCTCAATCCATTCAATAGAAGGCAAATCCAAATGGTTGGTAGGCTCATCTAGCAGCAGAATATCTGGATTCTGTAATATCATTTTAGCGAGTATTACACGCATTCGCCAACCTCCTGAAAATTCAGTAAAGCCGCGTGTTAAATCTGCCGTTTTAAATCCTAAACCTTCCAATACCTCAGACGCTTTATATTCCATTTCATACCCACCCGCAATTTCAAAATCGCTATACAAATCTGCTAATTTGTGTAAGCTTTTTTCATCTTCGTGCTGTTCCAATTTTATTTCTAATGCCTTAATCTCCCTTTCAATTTCAAGAGCTCGCGTGTAAGCACCTTTCGCTACTTGCAAAATACTTTCATCTGTTTCGAGGCTTTGCAAATCTTGATGAAAATAACCAATTGAAAGTGTTTTACTTCGATTGACTTGACCCTCCGAAACAGAATACTCTCCAATTAATATTTTGAGTAAAGTTGATTTACCTGTCCCATTCGGACCAATCAAACCAATACGTTCGTTAGGATAAATATGCCATGAAGCTTCTTCGAGAATTTTTCTGGCGCCAAATTCAAATGTGATATTGTTGAGTGATAGTAACATGCAATGATTTAAAGCATGCAAAAATGAATGTTTTAGTCGTCATTATCTATACTTTTTTAAAAAAATTATTATGATCGAATTTATATAACTTTGATAAGGAGTCCAACGTCTTCATTTTGAGATACCTTTCTCCTCAATCATTCTTGTAGATATCAACCAATACTTTTTCATTTCTATCTACTTATTTGAATGGTTTTCTATTTCTTTCTCAGCCTAGTTTTCGATGATCTGTAAAAAATCCTTCATCTAATCCAACAAAAATATCTAACCGTTTTTTTCATACTTATCAACCTCATCCTTTTTCCGCTTCTTTTTCCTATACAGCTTTGCCTCTTTTTCTCTTTATTTGGATTCTTTCTTTTTCTCTTTTTTTATCTTCTTATAATCCTTCTTTGGCTGCGGAGGTTAAGCCAATACAATTTGTGCTAAAAAATCGAAAAAAGTGGTAGGAGTAATTTTTGGGGCATTATGCGAACTTGTGCACTAATTATATATATTTAAATACGAAAAGCTGAGTCGTTCAATCCAAATTGTGTTGTTGAAAATGAAAACTGTAAAATAGATTCCCCGTTTACCTTTTCTAGATACTCTCATGTTGCTTTAAAAGAACATATTTGTAATCCAAAAGGTAAGTCCAGCAATAATTGCACTTACTGGAATGGTTAATATCCACGCCCATAACAAATTAATGGTTACTCCCCAACGTACCGCGCTCAAACGTTTGGTAGCACCTACACCAATAATAGCACCCGTTATAGTATGGGTAGTTGAAACTGGAATACCCATTTGTTCCGTTAAGAATAATGTAGTTGCGCCAGCTGTCTCAGCACAAACGCCTTCCAATGGAGTCACCTTTGTAATTTTGGTTCCCATAGTTTTTACAATTTTCCAACCACCACTCAAAGTACCCAAACCTATAGCAGCATAACAAGCAATTGGAATCCAGTTCGCACTCATAGCTGCATTGATGTCATAATATTCTCCGTTCGCAACCATAGCTGCCGCAATAATTCCCATTACTTTTTGTGCGTCATTACCACCATGTCCAATACTAAAACCTGCACTACTTAATAATTGCAATCTCTTAAACACGGTCGCTGTTCTACCAGCACTAGGCTCTTTTATTTTCTCACTCCAAATAAATGAAAGAATAAATATAAACAAACCGCCAATCATAAATAAACGAAGCGTCATGTTGTCACTTTTCTTGATATCATTTGCTAAATCTCTTTCTGTATTTATATCAAGCTTCATTCCTTTCTCGTAATCCTTTGATTTTAAACCAGCAAGTGTTAAACGAAAATCAAAAATACTATCAGGGTTCGCAATATTTGCTTTCGAAATCATTATAGCAACCATTGAATCAAAGCCAAGTTCATGATACTTTTTAGCAATTGGTTTTAAGCTATCAACCTTGCCTTTCGCATCCTCATAAGCTTCTTTCTTAGTTTCATTTTTCTGCGATAACACCTTTAATTGATCAGTTTTGAAATAAGCATTAAGTTTATCTACTATTCTACTTGTCTCGGTCGTTTTAATATCAACATTCGCCATAATTTGGCTAGCGACCCATTTACCGCCTTTACTCTCGTACTCATGATAATAAGGTTGAGAACTCGCTAATGCTTTTTCAGCTTTCTCAACTTTAGTTTGTGCTTCTTCTATCTTCTTTTGTATTTCAGCTTTCTTCTCAGGGTTTGTTTCTTTTACTAATTTCATCGTTTCGTCAGAAACAATTTTTGAGTTTTTGTCAATTCTGTAAAACTTACTAAGATTTTCTTTTATTTTCCCCTCTTGGAATTTCACAAATGCAAACCATAGGACAACACCCGTCAAAGCGAGAATACCGCACTTTATCCATGTGTTCCGATTAACCATTACTAAGGTAAAAAACATGGACATTACCATCCCAATTAAAGGCGCTAACAAAATAAATGAGACCGTTTTTAACACTTTACCACTATCAATAATTTGTCCAATATGAAGTGATGAATCTTTAAGCCAAGCTGCAGTAAGAGCTGCACCAGCAAAGCCTCCAATTAAGGTATGAGATGAAGAAGATGGAATGCCATACCACCAAGTCAATAAGTTCCAAAAAATAGCAGCAATTAATCCAGAAAAAATAACAGGTAAAGTGATGTATTCCTTGAAAACTGTCTTACCAATTGTATTGGCGACCGCGTGATCTTTAAATACGAAGTAAGCAACTACATTAAAAAAAGCTGCCCACAATACTGCTTGAAAAGGAGTTAATACTTTCGTACTGACAACTGTAGCTATTGAATTTGCTGCATCATGAAAACCATTGATGTAGTCGAATACAAGTGCTAGGATAATGATTACAATTACAAATGTCATTTATTTAATTTGAAAATTTGAAAATTTGAAAATTCGATGATTTGATGAGACAATTTTATTTAAAATAACATTGGTTATTTAGCAAATAATCGAAGGGGTTTGTTATCAAATCAATTATGCATATTTAACAATAATACTTTCAATTACATTGGCTGCATCCTCGCATTTATCAGTTGCTGTTTCCATTACTTGATATATTTCGCGCTTCTTAATTACCTCCTTAGCATCTGGCTCGGTAGCAAATAATCTTTCAATACTCATATCATAAATATCATCTGCCTGATTTTCGATGCTGTTTACTTTTACAATTGCATTGGTTATAATGGTAACATTTTTCATGTTACGCAATTCCTTCACTGCAACATGCAACGATTGTACACTTAACTTAATACATTCAGCTAATTTTTGAATGCCTTGCTCTTGTGGATTTACATTGTAAAAGTTAATCTTCTTGGCAGTGGCATAAATATAATCTGCAATATCGTCTAAGGCTGTTGCCAGATAATGAATATCTTCTCTATCGAAAGGAGTAATGAAGTTTTTACCTAATTCCGTAAATATTTGATGCGTAGAATTATCGTTATCATGTTCTAATGCTTCCAACTGTCCAATAAGTATTGCACGTTTTTCAAAATCCGGCTCATGGACTAATTCAATTAATTTTTTTGCCATTGTGTCAACACAATCGGAAACAGTTTCAAATAAACTAAAGAAAACGCGGTCTTTAGGCTGAAAAATTTTAAGGATGTTATTTAAACTCATGATTCAAAATCTCTTAGTAATATAAATAATTGTGCAAATATGTCATCAATAAGCCAACATTAAAATAAAGTATAGATTGGTAATAATTTGGTAACATTAGCATCATCTTAAAGACACAATAAAATAATAATCATAACAATTTAGTAATGCCAAAAATGGATTTTATTCTTCAAAATACTATTCTATTTGCATCATAAATTAATATTTTAATAACTATATGATAACTTTAAGGAAACATTACATTCTTATTATTTTAATTTTTGGACTTACGACAAAATCATATGCTCAGGATAATGATAAGCCAGTTGAAATAAAAAAAACAAATTGGTATGAATCAATCAACCTTCGGGGATACATGCAAGTAAGGTATAATCGCTTATTAGAAACTAATGCCCAATTAAAATGTGAACAATGTGATAGATCTTGGGGTGAAAATGGAGGTTTTTTTATTCGCCGTATGCGACTGATATTCTTCGGGCAAATTCATAAAAACGTATATTTCTATGTTCAACCTGATTTGGCAAGTAATGTTAGTTCGTCTAGCTTACATTGGGCACAGATCCGTGACGCATACGTGGATGTTGGTTTTGATAAGAAAAATGAATTTAGAGTAAGAATTGGCCAAAGTAAAATACCATATGGTTTTGAAAATATGCAATCTAGTCAAAACAGATTAGCATTAGATCGGAATGATGCACTAAATAGTGCTGTTTCAAACGAGCGAGACTTAGGTGTTTTCTTTTATTATGCTCCTAGAAAAGTTCGTGACATCTTCGCGATGTTAGTGAGAGATGGATTAAAGGGAAGTGGCGACTACGGTGTTTTTGCCTTTGGTGCGTATAATGGACAAACCGCGAACAGACCCGAATTGAATAATCGGCCGCATATTGTTAGTCGCCTTACCTATCCCTTCGAAATACATGGACAAATAATTGAGCCATCAATTCAAGCCTACAAGGGTAAAGTAATATTATCCGAACTATCTACTGGCGTTAAAAAATTGAAAGACTTAACATACGATGATGAAAGAATTGCAGGTTCATTTGTTCTTTACCCAAGACCATTTGGGATAACTGCTGAATACACAGTAGGAAGAGGGCCTCAATTCAATAAATTAAGTGATTCAATCGAAAATAAAAGGCTGAATGGCGGTTATGTTCTATTGAATTATAAAACAAATTATAAGAACCATGTCATTATCCCTTTCACTCGCTATCAGACTTACAGGGGTGGAAAAAAACATGAAAAAGATTCTAGAAGCTATGAAGTGAATGAATTAGAATTAGGTGTTGAATGGCAACCTAATAAAAACTTTGAATTAGTGACTATGTACACCATTTCGAAAAGAAGATTTGAAGATTTTAGTTTACAAGAAAATTTACAACGTGGAAATTTATTGAGATTACAAGCACAGTTGAATTTTTAGTTATACCGATGTGATTTATGTCACAGACCAAATCATCGAGTGGTTAATACCGATGGTTATTTTTGTTAAGAACAATTTGAGGTACGAAAAATTGGACTGTTATAAAATTCCAATCGGTATTAGTTTCTGCAAGAAAACACAAAACCCTTTTGCACTCTATTTTTCGGTTAAAATTCTCTTTGAATAATTTGGATTTAAAGAAAAATAACCCTTTTAGGTTTTCACTCTTGAATAATACTTTACAAAAAAAGCCGACACTGTGTGTCGGCTAAATCGCTTTTTATAAAACGATTGAAAATGAATAAACTCTTTACTTATTAATGACAATCTTTTCAATCGATGATTTTATACCGCTTGTAATATGCAATAAATAAATGCCATTTGTTAATCTTGAAACTTCTATCATTGATTGGTTGTTTGAAATTTTTCTAACAGATGCAGTTACTAATCTTCCATCTAATGTGTATAAACTTGCGCTTAAATCTTGTAAGTTTTCATTTGATGCGATATAAATTTCATTCTGAGCAGGATTTGGATAAACTGATACAGATAACTTATTCGCTAACAAATCATTTACGCTTAATGGATTATAGCCTTCTGTATAAGCCATAGTATCTGGTTGAAAATTGGTCCAGCCTAGTGTCCAATCATCTGTTCCAAAAGCACCACGATAATTTACAGTTGTAAATCCAGTAGCTAATTTAGCATCTGTAAATGAGGCGCCACTTAACATAGGAGAAGCTGCTGCAGGTCTGAAATCTGGTGCATTATAATTAAATGGACTTGTGAGTTGAACATCACTTGTATTTGCTAAAATTGAATTTGCATTAGACATTGTATTGAACCAAGGTGTTATATTCCATACTGCGCCACTTGTTGAATCTAATTGTTTTGTACAACCGGCTAGTACTGTATTCTTAATAACTAAATTGCCATTATCAGCTGCATCATGGCAACTGTCACCATCTATTTTTAAACCATTGGGCCAACCCATTACTATAGAATTGAATAAAGACATACGGGAATTTTTACGAATGTGTGCTCCATTTCTAAAATTTACATCGGCAACCGTATTCGCATTAAATTTAGGCCCAACTAAAGTCATGTTAGAAAAAACACATGATGTATAAGGATTATTTCCAGAACTAGCACCATCATTATCACTTTCAAATGCATTAGCACCCGAAACCCCATCAGCAACTGCTGTATCTCGGAAAGAAACACCAAACTGTATTTTTCCACTGTAACCAAAATCAGTATCAAAGTCGTCATCATTACCTCTAAAAGCAACTAAATGACTTGCGTTAACAGTACCTCCAAAAAATTCGAACGCATCATCTAATCCATAACTACATTGTACATATGAAATTTTTGTACCGCTACCCACTCCACCCAATGTAAGACTATTCAATTCATTATTAGTTGCAAAAGCAAATCCTGCATACTCAATACGCACATACTTCAATTCACCACTATTATCCAAATCATTCAAACCTCCGTACTGTCCATCAGCGATTGTTCCATCAGGATTCGCCAAATTTCCACCTTCAAATGTACCAATACCACCATTCATATTAGCCTTTGCATTTCCAGCAATCGCCACACCAGCCCAATCACCTCTGTCTCTATCAGCTGGTGCCGCACTAGAGGTAAATACTATTGGTTGATTGGGAGTACCAACTGCTTTAATTTGAGCCCCACGTGTTATAATAAGAGCTGAACCTGGTGTTGCTTTATCACCTTTGATAATAGTACCGGGTGCTATATTCAATACACCGCCCGCTTTTACATATACTTTACCTTTTAATAAATAAATTGTGTCTTTCACCCAATTGATAGTGCCTGTTAAATTGCCACTTATATCCTTGACAGGAGCTTGTGCGAAAGTTGCTGTTCCAATGCATGTTAGCATTAATGCGGTAAAAATTTTCTTCATGTTTTTATTATATTTTCAGCAAACTTATTACCTTACTGTTACCAAATCATTATGAGAAGATTATGGCATCGTTACCAATTAAAAAAACTAATAGACATATATTAATAAATTATAAACCCTAGTAAAATAATCTACTAGGGTCGATATAATAAAAATGAAAAATCTTGAATTACTTAATTTGATAACTTAATGATAAACCGAAATTTGTACCAACTCTATTTCGAATTACAGTAAAATCTTCCGAGGTGAATCGTGCCTCATCACTTACTATTTTATAACTTTCATCTACATTATAATAATAGACGTAAGGATTTGCAAAAATATCGGATATAGTAAATTTTACTTCTAGCTTGTTCTTATAGAATTTATGGCTAATACTAAAATCTAAAATATTACGAGGTGCTTCATACATATCTGGAATTTCACCATTGCCAACAATAAATAGTCGTTGCCCAATTCGGTTAAAAATTAAATTGGCTTGGGTATTATATTGTTTATCTTGCCATGACAAACCTGTATTGATGATATAAGGAGATTGACCTTGCATAGGGCGTTTGTAAGCTAGCATATCACCACTCGCTGTTTGTGTTTCAATTCTCACTTCAGATTTTATGTAGGCAAAATTTCCGAAAAGACTCAACTGTTTAAAAATACAGCTCTTAGAATGTGATAAAAAATCAAGTCCTTTTCGAAATTCTAATTCCAGTCCAAAACTGCTCGCATCGGCTGCATTGGTATAATTAAATAATTTTTGAGTGGTTAAAAAACCATAAGGAATAGTTGACTCAATTGCATTTTTAAACTTTTTTATAAAAACAGAGGTCGTAATCATTTCGCCTTTTCCTAAATAATATTCATATCTAAAATCGTAATTCTGTATTATGGTTTGCTCTAAATCTGGATTTCCAGTTGTGTTCGCAAGCAAATTAAAATCGTAGAAAGTTGCTGGTGAAAGTTCTCTAAATTCAGGTCTTGAAAGAGTTTTGGAAGCACACATACGCAAATTTGTTTTGGCATCTAAAGCGTATGTCAAATTAAGAGATGGTAACCAATCAATATTTGACTTATTAATTTTTTTATCGCCACGAGCACTAATACCTGTGATTAACTCTTGTTGAAAGTTTTCTAATCTTACTCCATAAACCAATCTAATTTTTTTCAAAAGTAAATTATCGTTCATAAGGTAATAAGCCTTCAAATTTGAGCTGGCTTCATAATTATCGGTTGGCAAGGTGGCATCGCTGATAATAAATCCTGTTGGTTTAATATTAGCCTCATCAAATATTTGATCTTCTGGCAAACTCAATAACGAATTATCAAAAGTGCTTGATTTTGCTTTTACATAACCAAGTACTCGAGCATCATAGCTTCTGCTTTTAGTTTGTAAATAGGTTCCTACTTTTATTAATTGCGATTGACCTTTTATTTTGTAAGGCAAGCTCAAATCAAAATGTCCATTATAAATTACTTCACTCGTATTTGCAAAGAATCTTCCCATTAAATTAGGGTTTGCTATAGTTGTGATATTCGATCTAAACAGACTATCTTGTTGAATATAATTTTTGGTATAATTCGTTCTTCTCAAATCTGGTATTTGTCGTTCAATCTGTTGACGAGCCAAGCCCCAGTTTAATCTAATATTTCGCTTTGTAAACACGTGATCTCCACTAAGCTGATTTGATAAAAGTTGATTGTTTGCAAACCATAAGGCTGAACCTCTAATAAACTGTTCATTGTCTATAAAATCACCACTTCTCACAATCGTATTATCATCGGCATTGAGGGTAAATGAATTTTTAAAATTGAGCTTATGTTTGTCTTTAATTTTTAAACCGAAATTAAGCAAACTTCCGATCAACAAACTTTCTCTATAAGAAGTGTCAATAAATTTGTAAGCATCCAAAGAACCATTTAATTCATTTCTGTCAATAAAATACGTACGATTGTTTCTACTGTAGGTCACAGCTGAACTCACGCCAAAAACATAATCTTTCTTTAGATTCTTTACATAAGCACCTGATATGGCTAGCGATTGAAATGGCAACATAGTCGACATCTCAGATGTACCCCAAGTATTTCTAAACTTTTTAGTTTGATCTACTTTTTGTGCAGTAGTTAGCTTGTCGTAATCACTTCTTGTCGGAAAATCGGCAGGCAAGACGCGCATTGTTTTATCATAACCTAACCAATCAGTTTTGCTTGCACGACCGGTTCTATAAGGCCGGAAAGTGCTTTGATTATTCATCCCCGTTCCAATTTGAATGTTTAAAAAACTTTCAGTCTGTATTCCTTTCGTTGTTAAATCAATCAAACCACCAGAAAACTCAGCAGGTCTATCGGGTGTCGCGGCTTTTACAATCACCATATTTTCAACCAAAGTTGAAGGAAAAATATCGAATGAAAAGGCCTTTCTGTCAGACTCAGAACTTGGCAATATATCACCATTGAGCATAGCCATATTGTACCTATCCGCTAAACCACGTATGACCGGAAATTTATTCTCGACAATTGTGACACCACTTACACGCTTAAGTATTTCTGCTGTGTTTCTATCGGCTGTTTTTTTAATGGTTTCGCCCGAAATACCATCTGAAATAGTTGATAAATTTTTCTGTTGAATTAATAAAGCAGAAACACTTTCACGTTTTACTGTTTTTGTTACTTTTACTTCCTTTAAACTCTTACTTGCTTTGATAAGTGTAATGTTAATAAATTCAGATTTACCTTGTTTAACTTCTATATCATTGATCAATTTAGCTTCATAACCGACATAAGTAATTTTTATAATATACTTACCATCAGCGATTCCACGTAAACTAAATTTACCATCTAAATCGGTTTTACCTCCTTTGGAATGTCCCTCAAGACTTACTGTAGCGCCTAAAACGGTCTCGCCTTTTTCGTCAAGAACCTTGCCAGCAATGAGTCCACTTTGGGCATGAACGAGCATTGAAGTCAATAAAAAAGTCAGAATTAAAATACATTTGTTCATTTGCGCATTGTAAAGAAACAAAACTAGAGTTGCTATGTTACCATAACATGAATTCTATGTTACGCTAATGTTTCTTAATTATTACCAAATTGATTCTAAGTACAATATTGATAGTGAATAGTAGACTAAAGAATCTTGATGATTATCGGTAAGGACAACCGTTTTCATTTACATTATTAAAGCAGCTTAACGTATAATCATTGATTAAAGCAAGAAAACGTATTTTCGCAATAGAAAATGCAAGATTACAAAATCACTTCTAACAACTATCGAAACTTTACTTTGTCGATCGATGACAAACAAATTGGCTCTTTGACATACCCCTCATGGTATTCCTTTAAAGCAGAAATAATATTAGATGAAGCATCAAGCTTTTCGCTTCAACCCAAAGGATTTTGGGACTCTACTATTGAGTTAAAAAATCAAGAAGATGTTCTGCTTAGTTTTAGCTTGGGATGGCAAGGAATCGTTTTTCATGTAAAAAATAATAACATTGACGAAAGTTTTTTATTAAAGCGCCAAGGCATCTTAGATAGAAAATACGTTTTGCTTGATTCGAATGAGCAAGAAATATTAGGTGTAAACCCAGATTTTAATTGGAGCAAAATGAAACTTGATTATACAATTGAAACCACAGACGAATTTGAAAAACGAAGTATGAAAGAAGCGTTTATCCTTTCTATCATACATAGCATCAACTATCAAATGACAATGTTTGCAGCAGGTGCTTAATTTTAGATTTAACCCAGATTCGTTGTTTTTATCAAAAAGAACGAATTTGGGTTTAAGTAAATAAAAATTAATGTTTAGGATAAAAAAAATCCCAGCAGTTTGCTAGGATTTTTCATGTTTAATATTTTAGAAATTCGATTAAGCTTGCTCTTCTTTACCGTTATTCAAATCATCTTGTGCGGTTGGCTCTGTAGTAGCCGATTCGCTTTCTGCTGAAGGTGTTGCTTCAACCACTAGAGGTTCTTCAATCACTGGAGATTCTGCAACCACTGGAGATTCTGCAGCTATTGGAGATTCTGCAACTACTTCACTTTCATTAGTTGATTCTTCAATGGTTTCAGATGTTACATCTGCAACAGGGGTATCCGCTTTTGGTGCAGTATCAGATTTCTTTGAACGGCTACGACGTGTTTTCTTCTTATCATCAGCACCTGCAGTTTTCAAATTGTAAATCTCATTAAAATCAACTAATTCAATCATTGCCATATCAGCAGCATCACCTAAACGACGATCCATTTTGATAATGCGACAATAACCGCCTGGTCGATCTGCAATCTTTGCGCTAATTGTGCCAAATAATTCTTTGATTGAATCATTGTCTTGCAAATAACTGAATACAACACGACGTTGGTGCATAGTATCCACTTTTGATTTAGTTAAAATGGGTTCAACATGTACACGTAATGCCTTGGCTTTAGCCAAAGTTGTTACAATACGTTTGTGTTGAATCAATTGTATAGATAAGTTACGTAGCAACGCTTTTCTGTGTGGCGTGGTACGTCCTAAATGATTATTTTTTACACCGTGTCTCATACTATATTTTTATTTTTACCTATATTTTATAGGTCGTCTAAATTAATTTTTGATAAATCCATTCCAAATCCTAAACCTCTATCGATTAATACTTGTTCAATTTCCGATAGGGATTTTTGACCGAAGTTTCTAAACTTCATCAATTCATCTTGTTCGTATTGTACTAACTCACTTAAGCTATTGATTTTAGCAGCTTTCAAGCAATTGAATGCACGTACTGATAAATCTAAGTCTTCTAAAGGAGTTTTTAAAATTTGACGTAATTTCAATGTTTGCTCATCCACTACATCATGTTTTTCAGATACACCTGAATCGAAAGTAATATTCTCATCTGTAATCAACATTAAGTGCTGAATCATGATGCGAGACGCTTGTTTTACGGCATCTTCAGGATGAATGGTACCATCTGTGCTAACCTCTAGAATTAATTTTTCGAAGTCAGTACGTTGTTCAACACGTGTATTTTCAATGGTGTATTTTACATTCTTAATAGGTGTAAAAATACTATCAGTCGCTATCCAACCCATAGCTAATTCGCGCGACTTATTATCATCTGCAGGAATATAACCACGTCCTTTTATAATACTTAATTCAATTTTGAAATTGGTAGTTGGGTTCATATTACAAATCACTAAGTCAGGATTTGTGATTTCGAAGTTGTTAGTCACTTCGCCAATCATTCCTGCGGTAAATTGCTCTTTACCCTTGATGATAATTTCTAATTTCTCACTAGAAACTTCTGTTTCAATTTTTCGTTTAAAGCGAACTTGCTTTAAATTCAAAATAATCTCAGTAATATCTTCAGTAACACCTTTGATAGTTGAAAATTCGTGATCCACACCTTCAACACGAATGCCACAAATAGCATAACCTTCTAGCGAACTTAATAAAACACGACGTAATGAGTTACCTACTGTAACGCCAAAACCAGGTTCCAAGGGACGGAACTCGAATAAACCTTCGAATTCAGTTGCTTTTTGAAGAACAATTTTATCGGGTTTTTGAAAATTTAATATTGCCATTTTATAATTTTAATTATTGAATTAAGAATTGATTGAATTATCAATAAGATTATTTGGAGTACAACTCAACTATTAATTGCTCTTTGATATTTTCCGGAACATTCTCACGTTCAGCGTTCATAATATACGTACCCTTTTTATCTTTATCGTTCCACTCTAACCAATTAATTTTAGGATTTTTACCACGAACACGGGCTGCCAATGAAGCATTCGCCATACTCTTTTCCTTAATACCAATTACATCACCTGGTTTTAATGAGGCAGAAGGGATATTACAAACATGTCCGTTAACTGTGATATGCTTGTGTGTCACTAATTGACGTGCTGCTAAACGAGTTTCTGCAATACCTAAACGATATACAGTATTGTCTAATCTTGCTTCTAAAAGCATGATTAAGTTTTCACCCGTTACACCTTTTAAGCGTACCGCTTCATGAAATGTTTTACGAAATTGACGCTCGAGTACGCCAT
>Ga0315904_10002521_pt1 | contig 28211 bp, 21 predicted proteins | sample LakEriMetagenome_6_FD_203529 | JGI IMG/M metagenome (GOLD analysis project Ga0315904, IMG submission 203529) | Freshwater fungal communities from buoy surface, Lake Erie, Ohio, United States - Buoy 12 MA120 | ecosystem: Environmental > Aquatic > Freshwater > Lake | place: USA: Lake Erie, Ohio...
GTTGGTAATAATTCAACTAATTCATTATCTGCACCAAATTTTAATAATTCACGGCATATCATATATCCTGCATAAAAAGTATAACCACGATTTTCACCTTTCATTTTATTCAATAATATAAAATTTATTATCATATATAGCATTATTGATTGTAGATTTGCTATATAAAATTTATCAATTTTATGTGCAGCTAACCATTGATTATAATTATCAAGTATCTCCCATTCATTTTCCAAAATAATTTTTCTTGGTATTTTGTCTAAATATCTTTCATAAAAACGAGTTTCTTTTATTTTATATTTTTTACAAATTTTATTATATAAATCTTTAATATCATTACTATATATAGAAACTCCATGTGAGTCTATTGGAATTGTATAAATTATACCAGTTTTTGATATTTCACAATTACCAGTTTTCCAAGTAGTTAAAAATCCATATTTTGAAGCCCATTTAACCCAATATTGTATTGCTAAAAATCCACTTATACATTGATCTTCTATAATTTCTAATGGTAAAACTTTTTCATTATCAAGTTGTATAATTGGTATTTCTTTTTCTTCCCATTTAAGTGGATATTTTTCCCAAAGCATATCATAACGTTTCATATCTTTAAAACCGCGATTTAATATAACAGGTCTATCCATATCAATATTTTCCCAACAATTTGCTAATGATCTATGTTGATCTATATATTGGTAATATGGATGAACAAATTCAAATCCATGATAATTTAATCTTGGTATTTCTTTAAATATTTTTTCAGGAACATATGTACTATCTGCTACTGATGTTGATAAAATTCTTACACGCATTGTAGTTGGATGTTGTGCATTTATAATAGATAAATCTTTTATTCCCGCATTCTTAAGTAATTGTCCTATATTATATGCATCAATCCAATGATGTGGGGTTATAAAATCATAATCAGGTATTTCATCATTACTATATAATTGCGAACCCTTTAATCTTAATGCAAAATCTATGGCCATTCCACCAACTATAATAAGTTTTTCACGAATAATATATTCCTTTACAATATCAAGTGCTTTTAATAATACTTCTCCATTTTCATCATATTTAATTAATATATTTTTATAATACATGTCATCAATTTCTAATTTATTAGAATTTTCATTTATTTGTTTTTTTTCATTTTCATTTTCATTTATTTGTTTTTTTCCACCTAAAATAATATTATCAAAATAATAAATACTTTTACAACAATTCATTAAGTATATATATAAATATTTTAATAAAAAAATAATTTCAATCAATTTTAAATTCAATTATATTATTATTTTGTAATAATATTTTTATATAAATTTTATATTGATTTTCTTTAATTTGTTTAATAATTTCAGTAAATGTACCATTAGCATCTTTATTTTGAAATGATATTTTTATATCATCATTATAATAATAACCATTTAATCCATTTTCTTTTGAAAATTTAAAATTAAATGTAGAAGTTTGTAAAATTTTTTGAATAGGTAATGTTTTCCAAATATCTAATAATATTGATCTAAATTTTATTTTTTCAGTTATAACAATATTTTTATCATTAGAAACAATACAATCTAAAATGGTAGAACCAGTTAATGATATAAATTGAAGTTCTTTTTCTGTAATATATTTTATTTTTTTTGTTAAAATTAAATCATTATCAATAAATTCCCATATATAATCTTTAATATTTTCAATTCTTAAATATTCAGACATTTTATAATATATTTGATTTTTATTTTCAATTTTTAAATTATTTATATATTAATATTATTAATACAGTTTGATATAAAAAAGATGCTCTTCGATTTATTACTTCATTTTTAAATAAACTTAAAATAAATTATAAAGAGTTATCAAATGATGAAATTGAAAAATTAATTATTTAATATTATTTTTTTTATATCAAACTGTATTAATAATATTAATATATAAATAATTTAAAAATTGAAAATAAATATGTCAAATAAGATACAGAATAATTCAAAATTAATAATGATGGATAATAATATTTCAGATTCAGAAAGAAAAAAAAGAGAAGAACAAATTATTGAAAATAATAAAACATCTACAAATAGAGAAGATTTAAAAGAAAAAATTCACGATATACATAATTATCTTAGAAATAATGGTGCTGGATATGGTATGAATGCATTAAAAATATTTAATATATTTTATGGTTTGAAAAAAATAGAAGATAATAATTTATTTGAAAAACTAAATTTACCAGAAGAATGTAGATTTTCATATTTATTAAATTTAGTTAATTCAAATGAATATTCTAATGAAAAACTAGTAGAAATTATAGATGAAAAAATATTAAATGATATTTCTAAAAATGAAAAAATATACTTTTTATTTTATGAAATACGAGGAGGTATTAATGGTAATGTTTTTAAATATTTAATTAATAGAATTAATGATATTACAATTATTGAAAAAACATGTAATGTATTATTATCTGGTAAAATATATGAATATTTTATAGGTAGAGATGAAAGTGCTATCAGTGAATTAGGTGCATATTTTACAAATCGATATATTGTTGATTATATATTAAATAAATTAAAACCAAAAATTAATCTAGATGGAAATATTCCAACAATGATTGATATGTTTGGTGGATCAGGTGGATTTACTACTGGATATATAGATTATTTTAATAAAAATAATAGAAATATTAATTGGAATAATAATATTAATAATATTTATCATTTTGATATGAATGAAGATGTAATTAAATCTGCTGGATTAGAATTCTTTTGTTTAACTGGAGAATTTCCCAATATGGATAATAATTTAAAATATAAAAATTCATTTACAGATGAATTTAATAATAAAAAATTTCAATATATTTTAACAAATCCACCTTATGGTGGTGATAAAATATGTAAAACAGAGAGATCTAAAAAACGAGATAAGATTAAAGAATATATTAAAACTTTATTAAAAGAAGAAAAAGATTCTACTGTTATTGAAAAAAGAAATAACCAACTTAATAAAATTAAAGAAGAAGAAAAATTAGAAAAAAAAGAATTAAATAAAACCAAAGTTTCATTAGAATATTGTAGTAATAGAATTAATATATTTGCAAAAAATAATAATTTAAAAGGAAATGACAAAGAAAGTTGCTCATTAATATTAATAATGGATATGTTAGATGAAGGTGGAACTGCTATTGGTGTTTTGAAAGAAGGTGTATTCTTTAATAAAACATATAAAGATTTAAGAAAATGCCTAATTGAAAAATTTAATGTCAGAGAAGTAATCAGTATTCCTCAAGATCAATTTGAAAATACTTCAACTAAAACATCAATCATAATATTTGATAATATTCAAGAAAAAACATCTAAAGTTAAATTTTCTGAATTAATTATTGAAAAATATATTAATGATAATTTTATAGAAATCAATGATGAAATTTATATTTATGAAAATAAAGACGATATTAAAGAAGTTACGGACAAAATAATTTCAATAGCAAAAAAAGAAGAAATTTTAGCAAATAAAATTATTTCATTAAATGGTAAAGATTATAGTAATAATAATATTATATGTAATGATGAATATGAATTAGTAAAATTAGGTAATATTTGTAAATTTCAACCAAAGAGTAAACGTAATGCATCATTTGGTAAAGCATTAGGTAAATATAATTTTTATACATCAAGTGAAAAAATTCAGAAATGTGATATTGCTGATTATAATGAAGAATGTCTAATTATAGGTAATGGTGGTATTGCTAATATTAAAATAGATAATAAATTTAGTTGTTCAGATCATAATTATGTCATAAAAACAAAATATAATTATTATATTTACTATTTATTATTAGGAAAAATAGAATTATTATCTAATGGGTTTACTGGGTCAACTTTAAAAAATTTATCTAAAGATTATTTAATAAATATAAAAATCCCAATCCCAAAAAATAAACAATTTATTCAAGAGTTAGAACCAATATTTCAACAAATAGAAAATTTACAAAATGATGTTAAAAATGCTGATTTAAAATATAAAAAATATATAAATGAATTAAGTCAAGAAGCTATCATTAAATTTTAATATATTTTCTTCTTTTTAGTTTTTTTAATTCATTATTAATTGTTGTGAAATTATTATAAAAAATTCCAGGTTCTTTGGGTAATTTATCAGAATATATAATATATATTTTTTCATAGTCATATACGCTACAAACATTATTTTTTTTACAAAATTCAACCCATTCTTCTTTTGTCTGAATATATTTATCTGTATTAATATTTAAATAATGGTACCATCCTTGCCAGATACCTTTATTTTTAAAATAATTTTCAGCATTTAATATTAAACCAGGATTATTAATTTCTTTTTCATATTTATTACTATTTATAATTTTATTATAATCAGAAACTGATTTAAAATTATATTTTAAATTAATTTTACGATAATATTCATATTCTTCGGTTTCTTTTTTATCTTCAAAATCTAAAATTTTACTACTTTTTAATTTAAAATTAATTTTTTCTAATTCATCTCTATTTTCAATATATGGAGCTATAATATTGTTATTATTAATAGTTTCAATATTATTTTTCTTAACATTATCTATTGTTAATAAAGTTATTTTTTGTTTAATTATATTATCTATATTTCTCATTTCTGAAATAATTTTACAGATATTATTAAAAGTATTTGTATTTTTTTCTTCATATGATAATATTATTGTAGCCTTTTTATTTGGATTATTTTTATCTAGTCTATTAGGTCTCAATAAATATTGGACAATTCTAATTTCACTATCCATATTTTTAGTAACACAAACACCATTTAATTTTGGTAAATCAAAACCCTCACCAAATAAATAAATACAACAAATAATACCATATTTTTTATTACTAAATTCTATAATTTCATTATTTATATTTTTACAGTTTTTGCTATTTAATGATTTATAATATATTTCATTTTTATCTATTTGCAAAATATTTAAGTTTAAAATTGATTCTATATATTTATTTGCTAGATTTGCTTCATCAATATTATTAGTATATAACAATAAATGACTTAAATTATTTATATTTTCAGATAGAGATTTTAAACATATCCAGCAAGATATAAATAAATCATTATCTTTAAGTTCTTCACTAACTTGTTTACAAATATATTTTATTTCATATTCTGTATTTTTTATTATTAATATATCATAATCAGTTATTTTCTTATTTTCAATTGCCCAATTAACTGTTTTTGTATCAATATATTCTCCAAATATAGTTGGATCATTCATTGTATAAAATAGTCTATTATTTTTATTATCTATTATTTTTTCAGTTGCCGTCATAAATAATGTTTTATTTGATTGAATTTTATGAAAAGCTCTATAACCTTTATATTTTTCAATACCTACTAGATGATGTGCCTCATCACCTATTTTAAAATCAAATATAATATCTTCTAATATTAAATGATAGCATGATGTATATGTTGTAATTATAAATTTTGTATTATTATTTTGATTAATGAAATTTAATAAAACCTCTCTTTTATTAAGAGTTTTATTATTAATATTAGGATTATTTCCACCTACTTTAAATATATTTTCTTTTTGTGAAAATATTTTTAATATTTCTTTAATCATTTGTTTTTGTAAGTGTTTTGATGGAACACCTATAACAATTGATTTAAAATTTAATTCCTTAATAATAAATATACTTAATAGTGCTTTACCTAATCCACATGCCCATATTAATTTTCCAATATTATTTTTTTGATAAAAATATTCAATTGAATTTAATATTTTTTGCTGATGATCATTAGGTTTTAATTCTTCATTAAATTGTTCTTCTTTATTTTCATTATTTGATTCTGAATCTGATTCCTCCGATTCATTATCAATTTCTATATTATTTTCAATAATGTACTTTTCAATATTATCATTATTAATTTTATATTCATTATCAATCTTTTCTCTTATTTTTCTTTTTAATTCAGAAATTTCTTCATCATTTAAGATTCTATAATTAATCTTATATTTTTCTAATATTGGTTCAATTTCATTAATAATATATTTATCATAAAATTCTATTCCACCATTTTGATAAAAATGATATTTTCTCAAATGATATTTTAAAAGTTTATCTATTTTATGTAATTCATTTAAGGAAACTTCAATTACCTGAATAATATCACCAGATATAGGTTCACCTGTTAAATAATTACTATTTCTATCTATAATAGAATCAGTAATACCTAATTTATAAATATTATATTTATTATACCATTCAGTATCTCTTAAATATATATAACCCTTAATCATTCTATTAATAATATATTAATAATTAAAATTCAATTTTATATAGTAAAAATGCCCTTAATTATTAATAATTTTAGTGGAAATGATTTAGAATATATGATTAATAATGATATATATCAAAATGCACTTTATTTATATTATGATAGTATTGAAGAATTATGTGCATATAATTCTGGTAAATTTTCTTCTTTAATACGTCAATATAATCGGTTTAATCCAAAAAATAAATATCCAAAATCTGCTGGTATTCCTATTGCAAATCGTAAAAAAGGTGGTTTTCAAAAATTAACAAAACAAATTTCTGCATATATAGATTTAGCATTTAATGATATTCAAGAATTAATTGATATATATCAATATGATAATATAATTATTTCAATTAGAGATGGTAAACCATATAATCAACTTTATTGTATAGCTGATGATGTATCAGATTATATACTTAAAAAAGTTAATTCATTAAAATTGAATTAAATATATATGTAATTAATTAATAATGGTAGAACGCTGGAATAAAATTATTACTAAAAAAATTAATAAAATTAAAAATGATACAAATTTTAAAATTATACCAATTGATAAAAATGATAATTCTAAATATTTAGTAATGTTTAAATTATTAGGGGGACATTATAAAGATCAGACTCATATATTAACTTTGGATTTAAAATGTGATAAACCAGATGAAACACCAGATTCTTGGTTTCCAGCTCGTGCACCAAAAACATATTTTCTAACAAAAATATTTCATACAAATGTATCACCAAATACTGGTTGGATTTGTTTAGATATTTTGAATGATAAATGGAGTCCTATGAATAATATTGATACATTAATTCAATCTATTATATTATTATTAGATGATCCAGCACCTACTGGTAATCATTTAAATAAAGAAGCAGCACAATTACAACAAGGATGTCAAGCCTTTTTTAATGAAAAAATTAAAAAATTAAAAAAATTACATGGTCAAGAATATGATGATATCTATAATGAATGTTTTGAACCATTTGATAAATTATGTAAATATAAATATGAAGATGAAGAAAATATAGAAATACTTAAAAAATTTATTCCATTATTTGAATAAATATTATTTTTTAAATAAATATTATACTAATTCATAAACAATATAATAAATATAGAAAATATGATAAACTTAATTATTATAATTATAATACTAATATGGATTTGGTATTTTAATTTTAATCATCCAAAATGTAAAAAAATAAAATATGAAGATATTGAACCATATTGTAAAACAGGTGATTTAATTTTATTTCATGGATTAGATAATTATAATTCTGTATTTATTGGTAGTTATTATACACATATTGGTATTATATATAGAGAAAATCAATATACATGTCCTTATATATTTGAGGCATGGAATCCAGTATATGAAAATTTATATCCAAATGATATTGCTCATGGAATGGCATTTGTAGATTTAGAAAATAGAATAAATAGTTATCGTGGATATATTTTTTATAAACCTTTAGAAAAACCAATTGATCCATATATTAATGAAGGATTTTATAATTTTATATATTGGGCTATGTATAATATGAAATATAATCCAAATGTATTTTCAAATGCATTTAAAAAATTAGTATTTAATGATGATTTACGGATAGGAACTAATTGTGGAGAAATTGTATATATAAGTTTAATTAAATTAGGATTATTAAAACCAGAACGGTTTTATGAAAATCGTAAATATCATTTAAAATGGTTGTGTAATTTAATTAATACTGATATAAATAATAAATATTTACCAATATCATATATATGGCAGAATTATTTTAAAATTGTAGATAATTAATTATAAAAAAATATTGATATTTAAAATTATTTTATATTAACTGGTGAATATGCATACATAATTAGAATAATATGTTGTTTAGTAGGTAATCCTTTATATTTACCTTCTGTATAAAATAAAGGTGTTTTGGTGGCTTTCATTTGTCCTAATCTTGATTTAATAAATGTATTACGAAAAGAATAATAATCTTGACCATTTGGTTTATTTTTTTTTACTGGCATATATTGTAGTTTATGTGGATATTTAACTTGTTTATATATTTTACAAAAACCTTCATCTGTTTTTGTGCTTGGTTTTATACCACGTGCTACTTCTGATATACCATATTCAGCTGCTAATTTTTCATATTTTTTAACTACTTCAACAGATAAAAATTTATAATTGGGTTCTTTTTGTTTTTGTTTCTGATATGTATCTAACCAATTTTTAAAAATAATCATTGCTTCTTTCATATCTTCAGTTTGATGAGGATGATATTTAGCACGGTTATACATTGTATTAATAACATCATATTGATATTTTAAACTTCTTTTTTCAATTAATTTAATTGTTTTTTTAGCAGTTGCTTTATTTTTAAAACCAGTTCCTTTTAATGATAATTCAGGATGTTCATCTAAATATAATGATTTATTCATATTATATTTAAAAAAAAATAAAATATTATTTAAGTAAAATTTGATATGTTATAGTTATCATTAGTTATACTTATAAATTGTTTTATTTCATTATATATTTCACTATTATCTAAATTTTTCATTGTTTCATTTATATTTAATATAGTATTATGTAATCGTTCAGTTATTTTATCTAATTTAGATAGTTTATTATTATAATCATATTTATATTATTAATATAAAAATAAAAATTGAATTTTATATAAAGTATTATCTATATAGAAGTAAGATGTCAGATAGTATTAAAAATATGTATACTGAAGAGAAAAGTGTATTATCAAGTGATACTGATTATATGAATTTACATTTACTATTGAATAATATTAATGAATTGCGTCAAGATATTAATAAAATGAATGAACAACTTAATAAAAAATTTGATCATTTATTATCATATCAAACAAAACCATCTAATACTAAACCAAAAAAAAGTAAAAAAAATAATAATATAGTTATGACATATTTTACAACGGAATATGTAAATAATCCTGATAAATTTAATAATATTTTAGATACAAATATTGTAAATGAATTAATGTCTGAATATGAGAATTTATTTAAAGATCTTGATGAAGATGAAATGAAAATGAAACAAGCGGAATGTATTTGGAGTAATTTAATTATTAATAATAAAGAGATTGTTGATATGATTGAACAAATGTATAATGAAAATGAAAATGATAATGATGATAATGTATCTGAAGCATCTGTTAAAAAAGCAGTAGCAAAAAAAACAGTTAAAAAGGCAACTACAACTCGTAAAACTAAAAAGGCAGAAAATTCTGATACAGAAGTAGTTGAAGTTAAAAAAACAACTAAAAGAGCAAGTAATGTTAAAAAAACATCTAAAGAGTAAAAATTATAAATATATTATTTTTTTTATGTTATCTTTTGTTAATACCTTTGAATATATATGTAATAATTAATATAGAGTTTTTTATTATTAACAATGTCTTTTTTATTTCCTCGTAATATTTTGGGTTTTACAACAATGGAGGATTTATTATTAAATTCACTACAAATCCAAACACAGGCAGTAGGTGGGTTTTCAATTTATATTTCAGATCCAAATAATCCAATATTTACAGTTGATGGAACTACAGGAACTATTACAACAAGGGGGACTTTAAATGTTTTAGGAACTGCATCATTTCAAACAATTACAATTACAGATACTACAGAAAGTTTATTTTCTATGGCTTCTGAAAATCAGTTTGATAATATTGATATAGGTTTTTTTGGACAATATAATAAAGGAACTGGTGAATTATTTGGATCAGTTTATAGAAATGCATCTGATCCAGCAAGAAGATGGTTTTTTGTAAATGATTTTAAATGCACACCACCTATTTCAACAATTCCAGGAATTACAACTGCAAATTTTGCAGGTGTTGTAGCAAATTTATTTAATACAAATGATGGTAATCCTTCATTAGTTTCTTATGGTTTTTATTCTGATATTGATACTGGAATGTATTTATATTCTAATAATAATTTAGGATTTTCTGCAGGTGGTATTAATATATTAAGATTAACTAATACAGGAACGGATTTAGAAGCTAAATTTAATAATTCAGTTAAATTATATTATACATTTTTAGGAACATTAAATGATATAAATTCATCTCTTATTGGAGTAACTACAGGTAGTTTAACATTACAAGCAAGTAATTTATCAGATAAATGGAATAGATATATTTCTACTAATCCAATATCAGGATATGCTGGTAGTATATTTTCATTTGGTTTAAATAGTCATTATTTTATGACTAATAAAAATGGTTCTTTAACTATTTCTAATTCTACTCAAAATTTAGGTTCAATTACAGATCCACCAGATTATCGTGATTCATCAATTTATGATATTCTTAATATTAATTCAACAAGAATATTATCTAATATACCAGTTATATCTTCAAGTTTTAGATATAATATAGGAAATAATTATGATGCTATAATAAATTTATCAAGTGATACAAACAGTCATTATATTACAGTATATAATAATTCACCTACTATTACTTTACCAAATGGTTCATCTGAAACAGGTAGAGAATTTGTATTTATATGGAGAGGAATTCCAGGAGTATTAACTATACAAACAACAGGAGGAAGCACAATAGGAAATAATGCTTCACCTTTTACATATAACGCAACTACATATACTATATTTAAATTAGTTTATGATTACTTTTCTAATGATTGGTTATTTATGTAAATGATTTATTTCTTCTATAAAATGAAATTTCTAATAATATAGTATTATGTCTTGGTTTCAAAAAATCACAAATACAGGATTTACTATTTTAATTATAATCATAATTATTTATTATATTTATGAACTTTTTACTGATTCAAAACCTAAAACAGAATTAGATAATTATGAGGCATTTGGTAAAGAATTACAGGCAGATATGGATAAATATGGTATTAATAATAAAGATCAAGAGCGTATTGAAAAAATAGTAGAGAGTATAGTAGAAAAAAAGAAAAAAGAAAAAAATATTAAAAATATTGTAGGTGCTTGTAAAAATGGTTTAATTCGTGGTTGTATTGTAGGATTTTTAAGTGGAGGTATTCCTGGTGCAATTAGTTCAGGTACAACTTATGGTATTATCAATGGTTTTATGCATGGAGTTGTTGAATAAATATTATGAACAATATATTCTTGGATTATATGAATGTTTTAACATTAATTTTTTATATGCTTGAAATTCATTTATATAAGTTCCCATAAATGTTTTAGGTAAATCATTCCAATCTATTTTAATATTTTCTATATTATTTAAAAGAATATTAGTTAAAAATGAAAATGTTTCATAATTAATAGACTTCATATGAAATGCTGCTAATATATTCCAAATTCCAATATAATAAAATCTAATTTCTACCCAAGGATGAACTATTTTTAATTTATCAAAAGTAGTATATGGAACTAATTCATATGATAAATTATTATAAATATCTAAAAATGGTTTTTCTTTATTAATAAATTCATTAGGATTAGTAATAGAAATAAAAAATGTATATTTAGTAATTCTATTATCTTTTGCTATAAATATATTTTTTTTCTTAAATGTTATATTAAAATCATTATATTTTGAAATATAATTAGTAAATCTATCAAAATCAGTTTTAATTGTATTTTTACTCATAATACAAATACTATCATATTTAGTTGGTTTATGAATTAAAATATAATCAGAAAATTCTTCTAAAAATTTAAGTGTTAAATCTTTAATTGATGTTAAAATGGATTCTTTATTATCACCACCTTTAAATGATGTAATTGATTTTTTTAAATTTTTATCAGTTAATATTTTAATATTTTTAGATTTATTAATTAGTTCTTCCCATTCTTCTGCATATTCTGGATTATATATTTTTTTATATAAATCAATTAATTCTAAAATAAGTGGTAATATTAATAAATTATCAACTTTTATTGGAGTTAAATAATCAATTAAAGATATATTTTTATATTGATTTATATAAGAAATTCTTATATAATTTTTAGTAATATAATCAATTGAATAATGTTTTTCAGAAACTTCAACTCGTAATACAAAGTTTCTACCAAATTTTTTACATAATTCTTTAAATAATTTAAGAGATATTTCTTCTGGATTTAGAACATATATTTGTAATGGTTTATTATATAAAATAGTATTTTCAATTAACATTTCTAAACTACTTATTAAACATTCATTTTTTTTAATGAAATTAATAATAAAATCATAAAATGGTTTATATTTTTTATATTCATTATTAATTACATTATTAGTTGCTTCAACTAATTTATTTTTCCAATCACTTGATAATAATTTATCATAAATCATACTTATTATATTTTAAACTAAATATAATTTAAGGACCTAATATATAATTTACATATTTATTTAATCCACCTGTAGTATTTTTTTCTTTTTCTGGAATATAATCATAATAAAAGAATGTAAATGGATGAGATATAGAAAACCCACCACCTTGCATAGTATTTGATATTATATAATTTGAAGCTGGTTTATAAGATAACTGTTTAATATCACGAATATTACTATTAGTAATATTTGTTTTTATGATTTTTAATAACTCTTTATTATATAAATAAATATTATTATAATTTATCATTTCTTGTTTATCTGTTTCATTAGATTTAAATATATTTTTAAATTTTTCTAATAATGGTTTTTTATCATATATATTAGGTAATGTATCTATTACATTATAATTTATACTATTAGCACAAAATTCTCCAACTATAAAAACATTAAAATTAATATTTAATGATTTTAAGTCTTCAGATTTAGCAAGAAAATCTTGTAGGATATATAGAAATTGTATATCTTTATCATTAGATTCTTTTAAATCAACAATTAAAAGGACTATCCATTTTTTAGTAGCATTATCATATAAGTATATCCAAGGAGAGGTTACATTTTTCTTATTTTTTTTAAAATAATTAATATCTGAATTACAAAAAGAAATATTTTCTACTAAATAATTTAAACTAGATCTAATATTTTCAACTAATGGATTAGATAAATTAAACCATTTAGGCATATCATATAGTAAATCATTATCTAAATCATCATGTTTATTATTTGAACAAAATAAACTGGTTTGTTTCCATATATTTGTATTTAAACTTTCTTTTATAAATTTTGCATATGGATTATGATTAAATGTACCTAATTTATTTAACATATTTATTTCATTATATGATGTATCATAATTATTTAAAAATGATGTATTTATATAATTAAATCTATTACCATTATTACTATTAGAAAGTAATAGAAAATGTTTTTTAGATTCAGAATAGTCATATAATTTATAATTCATATTTTTATATATCTTAGCTCTATTAAATGACAATGTTTTTATTAATAGTGTTTTCATATCAAAATTTAAATTTTGTATACATAAAATTAAATTAGAATAATTTTTCAATATAGATAATATTTTATCTACTTCAGAATTAATATTTGAATTATCTGAAATTCTATAACTAATTATAGTTATAAAGTCGTCCATTAAAATTATATATAAAAAAAAATATATTTATTTTTTTTTTTATTTTATTCTGTTAAAGTAGTAGTGGTTGTTGTTGTTTGTTTTCTTAATGATTGTTTAACTCGTTTAGTATGGTCATATACTTGACATTCATATTGAGTTCCTGTCCATCTAATATGAATCTTATTACGAACACGAAAATGATTAGTAATTGTCTTATAATCAGTCCATAATACGAGAAAACGAAGTTTTGAATCATTTAAATGTTGATAATATCCAGTAGGGTCTCTATGAAAATGTAGACATTCTTGAATTCTTTGTAATTTTTCTTCTTCAGTTTGTGGCATTGAATCATTTAATAAATTCTGTAATTCAGTGACTACATTTTCCATATAATCAGCATCATTATTAAATGTAGATACTCTAATCGGTCTTAATAGTAAATTAATTTTTTTATAATTTTCAGAAAGTCTTTGTGGAAAGACACGAGAAAATTGTGGTGTGGAAGTTTCTTGTGAAGTTGATTGATCCGTCATATCCCCCTATATAATTATAAAAGTTATACCTTAATGGAACAAACTAAAATTGAATTTAATAAAAACCATATAAAAATGACTGGTTATATTTATATTAGACGACATGAATCATATGAATTTTATAATGCCTGTAAATTAGGTCAAACGGATAATATACCCGAACGCAATTCTACATTTATTACAGGTGAAATAAAACGAGGGTATTTTGAATATGTATTTGAGATTTTTAATAATGATGTTGAATATATTGAAAAAAGATTACAAGAAAATTTTTATGAATTCCATATTCAATATGAGGGGGGGGGTAAGGAATTTTTTAAAAAAGATATAATAGTGCTTATAGAACCTTTTCTAAAGAAAAATGGAATTGAATATAAAAAATTAACAAAAGAAGAAATTAATAATTTAGTAAGATGTAAAAGAATAGATAATAATAAATATAAATGGAATATAAGAAATTATCAACTTACTATAATAAATAATAGTAAAACAGAATTATTATTGCATAATAAATTATTTATTGAATTACCAACGGGAGGAGGTAAAAGTTATATAGTATATAATTTATTTGAATATTTAAAAAGCGAATTTATTATTATTATTTCACCAAGACAAATAGTAAATTTTCAAAATATTTCTAAAAAATATTTACAAATATTAACCGATGCATATGATATATTTAATTTTTCTACTGATACTAATTTTGATGATTATTTAAAATTACCAAATAAAAAAATTATAATTGGTTGCACACAATCAAGTAAAAAAATTTATGAAAAAATATTATCAAATTCTATATCCAATATAACAATTTGGTTTGACGAAGCCCATTGGGCAATTGAAAATTGGGCATATGAATATAAAAATAGATCTGATTATGAATTTTGGTTATTAAATAATACAAATATAAAATATCGTATATTTACATCGGCTTCACCGAATAAAGATAAAATTTTACAAAATGAAAATATATTTGGTAAATTATGTTCAGATATAAAAGTAAGAGAATTAATAGATTCAAAATGGTTATCAAATATTAAACCATATGTATATAGTGAAAATAAAGAAAATATTAATAATGTAAGATATTTAATTGATGATTTTATTGAAAGAAATAGAAAATTTGGATTTAGTTTTCATAATAACCAAAATAGTGCATTTGAATTATTCAAAAATCATTATACGTATTATAAAAACAATAAAACGCATATAAAACCATTTTTATTAATTAGCGAGTATAAGACTAATTTAGAAATTAATCTAGATTATAATTATAAAAGTATAAAAATATTTGAATCTACTCAATACAGTATTGGATATGTTGTAGCTCAATATAGTATGGGATATGATTTTAATAAAATAGATTTTATCTATTTTAGTGAACCTAAATACTCTATTAAAGACATTAAACAATGTATAGGTAGAGGAATTAGATCAGATGGACTTGGTCTTTATGGATCCAATAAAGAAAAAATATTAATTGTTTCTTTACCTATATACATTGATGAAAATGGTGAAACTAAATATGAAACAATATTAGAAGTATTAACATATTTATTATATGATATTGAAATTTCTATTGAAGACATAGATTATAAAGATAGAACTAAAAAAAATACAATTAAAAAAATAAATTGTGGATCAGATAATTATAATGGTATTAATGTATTAAAGTCTAAAATACTAGATTTAATAAAACAAAAAAATGAAAAAATGTCATTTGGAACAACATACCAAATGGCAAAAAAAATAATTGCGGATAATAATATAAAAAGTAAAAAAGAATATTATAAATTATGTGAGAGAGACAATAGATTATCCAAAGAACCAAAAGTACGATATAAAGAACAATTTACTAATTGGATAAATTATTTAAGTATAGAACGAATATTTTATGATTTAGAAACATGTAAAGATAAAGTAATAGAGTATTTATCATTACATCCTGAAATCAAAAATAATTATTTAAATTTATCAATTATTTGTATTGAACTATGTAAATTAGATGAATTATTTCCACCATATGATTTATGGGTGGATTATTATAATATAAAAGATTTAAGTGAAATCATTAAAAAACCACTAAATAAAGATCTAGTTAAATTTTAAATATTTTTTTATATAAAAATTGATTCAGATATTGATTTATAATTATATATATAATGAATAGTCAAATACAAGAATTACACAGTTTATTTAAAACTTGTTTAGATATATTACGTAATGATGCCGAACATTTAATTGGTGACGAATCATTAAATGAATTATCTTATTTCTTAATACTTAAACAAGCAGAAAAACATATAGAAAATAAAACTATTGATATTTATAATTTAGAATATTATAAAGAAGGTATTAACGATTATGGAGATAAAAAATTTTTAGAATATTTAGAATATATTAAATTTAGTAAATTTGTTGAATATGTAAAAATTCCAGAAAAAGAAGATAATATTAAAAATATATTTGATAAATTTTTATGGAAGGAAGTTTTATCTAAACATCCTAAATTTAATAAGGTTTTTGAAGATGGTAAAAGATCATTTATTAAAGAATCAATTACTATTAAAAAAATTATTATAGTATTAAGTTCTATTGATTTTAATAATTATGATTATGATATATTAGGTGAAGCATATGAAAGTATATTTGTTGATGCTGTATTTGGTGCTGGTGGAAATAAAAAAAGTGAATTAGGACAATTTTTCACACCTTCAAAAGTAAAAAAATTGTTGGTAAATTTAGTTAATCCAAAATTAAAAGATAATGGTGAAATTGAAAGTGTTTTAGATCCTGCGGCAGGAACTGGTGGTATATTAAATACTATTATTAAACATTTTAAACAATTTGAAAAGTCAAAACAAATAACAAGTGAAAAATTAAGAAATCAATTAATTAAAAATATTTATGGTATTGAAATAAAAGGAAAAATTTATAATTTATGTTTATCAAATATGTTAATCAATACTGGTGAAATATTACCAAATGTTAAATGTGCTGATAGTATTAGAACATTTCATAATATAAAAGTGGATAATATTGTAGCAAATCCACCTTTTTCAGTAACCATAAATTATGATGAATTATTAACATCACTTGGGGGGGTAGAAACATTATATGATTACATACCTATAAAAACAGGTGGTAAAAATTCAGAGATTCTATTCTTACAGATGATGATATATTGTTTAAATATAAATGGAAAATGTGCTACTGTAATGTTAGATGGACAAAAGATGTATGGTTCATCATCTGGTTATAATAAAGTAAGAGAATATTTAATGAAAAGTTGTGATTTACAAGAAGTTATATTATGTCCATCTGGAACATTTACATCTACGGCATCAAAGACATGTATATTATTCTTTACTAAAAAGAAAGAAAGAAAAGATGTGGTTAATATAATAGGAACAAAAAGAACTTTAGAATTTTGTAAATCTCATTCAACTAAAAGTGTTAAGTTTTATGAATTTAATCCAGATACAGAGATTAAATATTTTATTAAAGAAGTTGATATAATTGAAATTTCTAAAAATAATTATTCATTAAATTATAATGAATATGATATTGAAGAAGAAGAAAATAAAAATAAAGATGGATTAATATACAAAGAATTAAGTGAAGTATGTAACATAATTAAAGGTGAAAAAAAAAGAAGTAAGAATGGAAAAGATAATGGGTTATATCCATTATATTATTGTTCTATCTTAGGAAATTTATATTTAGATACATTTGATTACACTGGAGAAGGTATTATTATTAATAAAACAAATGGGTCTGGGAAAGCAATGGTATATTATGGAAGTAATAAATATAATGTTGGCGAATCAACTATACATTTTAAATCAAAAATTAATGAATTAAAAACAAAATATATATATTATTATTTATTTCATAATATAGAATTATTACAAAAATACTATAAAGGTGCTAATCAAAAATCAATAGTTGAAAAAGATTTATTTAAAATAAAAATACCAATACCATCAATTGAAAAACAAAATAAAATAGTTGAATTCTTAAACAATATTTATAATAAAGTTAATATATTAGATACTTTAAAATATTACTCACATATAAATATTTTCAATTTACTTTTAAATCAAGAATTTCAAATATATAATAGTTTGATAATTGCACAATTATTTAATATAAAAATAAATAATATTAATGAAATTCAAGATATAAATGAAGATTTAAACAATTTATATAAAATTAAAGAAAATATATTAATAAAATTAAATAGTAAATATATTATATAAAGCATTTTATTAAATATATATTTTTTTTAAGATGTATTTAATCACATATTACTAATATAGAGTATGATTGAAAATCATTATTTAGTTGATATTAGTAATAATATTCCTTTAATTTCTATATTTAATAAATTTATCAAATTACATCCAGAATTTTATCAACAAAATATCAATCATAAAATTATTATTACTGAAAATGAAGATGTATGTATAATTTATAAAGAACCACTTGAATTTACTGATACTATTCATAAAGTTTCTGGGCAAATAATTACAGATTATGAAATTATAACTTTACCAAATTCAACAAAAAAAGAAAACTATATATTTAATATTTGGATTAATAAAACTAATTCAGATAATTATTCTCTTTATCATATATTAATTCAAGATTATATTAATCAACAGGCAAGACATGGTGATCGTGTCCAACTTAATTATTATAAAATTTTAAATGAACAATTAATTACACATACCTTTTATGATTCTCCTGTGTCTGAATGGATAAATGATGTAGAAATACTTAAAAATGAATTCTTTTCACCACATAAAAAATATTTATTTGATGTAATGACACAAAAAAATCGTAATGGAAATTGGTCTAATTTAATTTTATATGGTGAACCAGGAACTGGAAAAAGTAGTTTTGTATTTCGTTTAGCAACTCAATTAAAAATGTCAATTATTAGTGTTGATTTATCTATGTATATTGATCGGAAAAGAGATTTATATAGTATTTTTCATGGAAATGAATTTTATTTACCTTATGGAAAAGGACAAAAATTATCAGTTAGTCAAAATTGTATTATTATTTTAGAAGAATTTGATTCGGCCATTGAAAAAATATATCAATTAGAAAATATATTTAGATTTAAAAATGATACAATTCATAATTATGTTAATAATAAAACAAATGAAATTAGTCAGCAAGTTCAAAATAAATTAGATCAACCTGATATTCCTTTATCTAATCCATTTCAATATATTGTAGATAAACAAAATGCAGAAAAACCAAATGTTGATCCTTTAAAAATTACTAGTGAAATATTTGATATTATTAGAACTATTACAGAAGATAATAAATCTGATGTTCTTCGTCTTCGTGATTTATTAGAATTATTTCAAGGACCAATTCCTGTTCGTGATAGACTTATTGTTGCAACAACAAATAATTTTGAAGAAATTAAAGGAATTATTCCACCATTATTTAGACCAGGGCGTTTAACACCTATTAAATTTACATATTTAGATTGGTCATCTTTACAAGAATTATGTTTTTATTATTTTGGAGAAACTCTAAATGATGAACCATTTAAAATAAATATTCCAACAAGTCAAATTACTGAATTAGCAATTAAATATATTTCAATGTCTAGTTCATTAAATGATTTTCTTAAAGAATTAAAATCTTTAAATAAATTAAAATATGAAAATCAATCTAAATTAATTGATTTATCCAAAAAACAAAATGCTGGATTATCAAATGCTGGATTATCAAATGCTGGATTATCAAATACTGGATTATCAAATGCTGGATTATCAAATGCAGGATTACAAAATGCAGGATTACAAAATGCAGGATTATCAAATGCTGGATTATCAAATGCTGAATTATCAAATGTTGGATTATCAAATGCTGGATTACAAAATGCAGGATTATCAAATGCAGGATTATCAAATGCAGGATTATCAAATAATGAATATTCAATAGAACCATCATCATATAGATTAAATATGTATAATGATTGGATTGATAAAAAATTAGGAAATATTAATAATGAAGAAAACAATAATATTAAAGAAAAAAATAATAATGAAGAAAAAAGTAATGAGAATATAAATATTAATGAAGATAATCAAATTAGAACAATAACAATTGATAAAGTACTTGATAAAGATAGACAATTAATGAATAAATTACCAGGATATCATGCAGATGAACTTTTACGAGAATATCAACAACTTGCAATATTTACTCCACAACATGATGATGAATATTAATATTATATTGGATAAGGTGGTAATATTAATATTAAAGATAATAAATAAAATATATTTACGGAATAATAATAGCATATAAAAATTAAGATTATACAAATAATTAGAAATCCAGTTATTAATTTATTTTTTTTAATAAAAGTAATAATCATTTTATATTATTTGTTATAAAAAATAATCAGTTAATATAATTTTTAATACATATAGATAAATGACAAATACATATTTTTATAAACCTTTAATAATTAATAAATGGAATAGTACTTTTATTCCATCTATAGATTTACATAAAAATCTTTCTTTATTTAATCATAAATTTTCAGAATTTATTTATGATGAAAATAAAAAATTATGGTTTTTGAATGATAATAAAGAAATAATTAGAATATATAATGTAGATGAAGATGTTAAATTAGATGAAATTTATTATTATGGTAATACTTTTGATAAAGTATTATTATTATCATCTAATGGATTATATTCTACTGTATTAATTGATATAGAAAAATCAAATAACATAATAAATAAAATATATAAAGAATGGTTGGATCTTAATATTAATATTTTTGTAAAAGCATTAGAATTAGAAAATTGTAAAAAAAGAAAACGAGATTATTTAACTTTAAATGAATTATATAAGTATAAAATTAATTTAAATGAATGGATTTCTACAATACATATGAAAAATTTTATAATAGGAACGCCACTTAATGATATATTAATATTACATAATTTCAAATTATCTTATTATAAACCTGATATAGATAGTATTAAAGTAGAATTATTTAAAAAAAATATTAAATTTGAAGAGTCTATAATTAAAGAATTGAAAGAAATTATATTTAATATAGTAGATATTCCAAATCTTATTGAAATATGTTATCCAAATACAAAAGATATTTATAAATTTTCTAATTTCATGATAGTATTAAAACAAATAAAATCTGGAATTCCAATTATATATCATCCAGTTTTATATAATTGTATTGATAAAATATATGGTAATCCTGATTTTTTAATTAAAGGAAAATTTATAAATATATTATTTCAAACTGATATAATTGAATTTGATTATTATGATTATTATTTTGTAGTTGATATTAAACCATCTAAATATAAATTAAGTAAAATTAATATGGATGTTTTACATAATTCACGACTTATAGATTATTATAAATTAGAATTATTTACATATAATAAAATATTAGGACAAATTCAAGGATATACACCAAATATTGCATTTTTATTGCATAAATTTTCTGATAATAATGAACAATTAACACTTTTAAAAAATCCATTATGTTCATGGACATTAATAAATACAAATATAGAATATCAAAAATATTTAGATTCAATTGCATGGGTTAATTTTGTTCGTAAAGAAGGTAAAACTGTTAATTTAGAAAATCCAACAAGAGTTGAATTAATTCCAAATGTTAAAACATTATATGATAGTTATTCAATTAAACAAAAAAAAATAGAGATTATAGAAAAACAATTTCAAAATGGTATTAGTAATATTACAACATTATGGAATTGCACAGAAAGGCATCAGATTCAAGGATGGAATAATAATATTATTAATTGGTGTATAGATGATAGAGATATTCCTTCATTAATTGGTTTTAAACAAGATACTAAACAATATGAGATATTATCATTAATTATTAAAATGAATCAAGTTAATTCTAATTTAGATAATATTTATTTTGGAAAGAATATACCTAATATTTTTGATGAAAAATATTATATTTATGTTGATTTAGAATTTGTAATAGATACAAATATTGTTTATATGATAGGAGTTGGTTGGTATAATAATGGATATAAATATAAAACATATATAGCAAAAAATTTAACGGAAGAATCTGAATTAGATATATTAAATCAATTTTATAAAGAACATTTAGAAGAAAAAAAACCAAAAATAATAACTTGGGGACATATTGAAAGAGTTATATTAAGTAAAAAATTACCTAATACATATTTAAATAATTTAGATACCTACATAGATTTATGTGCAATATTTAAACAAACTCCTATTATAATTCGTGGTGCATTAAATTTTGGTCTTAAAAGTATTGCAAAAGCATTATATAATAATAATATAATTAATACATATTGGAGTAATTTTACATATAAACATATTAATGAAATGGATATGACACCAGATATATTAAATTATTTAGTAAATGAATATTATAATAAATTAATAATTACAGCAAATACAATTCAAGCAAATACAGATGCTATAGAACCAATTATTAACTATAATATGGTAGATACAAAAATATTATGGGAAATACATTTTTGGTTAAATGATTATTATAAGAAATACATTTTTGGTTAAATATTTAATATTAGAAATACATTTTTGGTTAAATGATTATTATAAGAAATACATTTTTGGTTAAATAATTATTATTAGAAATACATTTTTGGTTAAATATTTAATATTAGAAATACATTTTTGGTTAAATGATTATTATAAGAAATACATTTTTGGTTAAATATTTAATATTAGAAATACATTTTTGGTTAAATGATTATTATAAGAAATACATTTTTGGTTAAATATTTAATATTAGAAATACATTTTTGGTTAAATATTTAATATATCTTATAATTATATTAATATAAATTTAAATTTAATAATTTTTATTAAAGTTTAATTAACATATATATATACTGTATACCTCGTAAGGATAATCAAACTATTTTTTTGATGAACTCTAAATCTAATAGAAATGACAATATTGAAGAAGATCAAAATTTTGATGAAATGGAATCTGAACAAGAACAAGAAGAACAACAACAAGAAAATAAAAATGTAAATAAAAAAAGAAAATCTACAAAAAAATCTAAAAAACAAAAAGAAGAATCTGAAGATGAAGAAATGGAAGAAGTTCATCATTTATCTGCTGAAGACATTCGTCAATTATTAAATTTAAAAGATGAAGGTGATTTTGTTCAAACTCAACAAGAAATTGCAGAAGATTATAAAGCATATTTAAATAGTTTAGATTGGAAAACTGGACTTACTAAATTAGAAGTTAAAAAATATAAAAAAATGTGGAATGAAATATGTGATGCAATTGTTAATATACCATTAATTAGTGATGTATTACGCTTAAAAATAGGAATTAATGAAAAAGCAGATTTTATTCATAAATTAATAATTTTATATGGATTACCAATGGATAGTTTTGAATTTATACAAATGCGCAAATCATTATTATCATTATATCAAAAATATCAAGGAATGCATTTATCTCAACAACAAATTATTCAATTTAGTCAATTAGAAAAAAGAATGGCAGAAATTGCAGAATATCAATCTTCATTAAAATATTTAATATTAAGTTCAAATTTATCTGAAAAAAATAAATCATTTGTATTTAGTAGATATCAACAATTATTATCTGAGCCTGATAATGGTAAATTGAAAGTATGGATTAATACAGCATTATCTATACCAACTAATATTCATGAAAATTTAACAATTAAAAAATTAAATCCTCGTAATATAGATAAATATTTATGTAATATTATGAATGTTTTAAATGAAGAATTATATGGAATGAATAATATTAAGGAGCAATTATTATTTTTCATAAATAATAAATTAACTAAAAAAGATATGAGTGGTGCAGCTATTGCATTAGAAGGATTACCAGGAATAGGTAAAACTTGTATTATTAATGCATTATCCAAAGCATTAGATTTACCAATGACTTGTATTCAAATAGGGGGTGCAAAGGATAGTAGTTTTTTAACTGGTTTTAGTTATACATATGAGGGTGCACAACCTGGTGCTATTGTTCAAGCATTACAAGAATTAAAATGTTTAAATGGTATTATTTTTATAGATGAAATTGATAAAATACCACATACTGATAAAGGTAATGAAATATCAAAAGCACTTTTACATATTATTGATCCTTCTCAAAATTTTGCATTTCATGATAAATATTTATCTAATCAATTTGATATTGATTTATCTAAAATATGGTTTATTTATACATTAAATAATAGAAATGATATTGAAAGAACATTATGTGATAGAATTCCTATAATTAAAGTAAGTGGTTATACATTTCATGAAAAATGTGAAATTGCTTATAAATATTTAATTCCAAGAGCATTAAAAAATATGAATATATCATCTAATGAAATAGAATTTTCATTAGATTCTATTCGTTATTTAATTCATTTATTACAGGAACATAGATTAGAAATTACTGATTCTGATGGACGTTCTGGTGTGCGTCAATTACGTTATTTAATTGATCATATTGTTATGAAATTAAATTTATTACGTAATTTATGGGACCCTACTCAAAAATATTCACCAAAATTATCTTTATCTTTTCAAGTAAATAATTTTAAATTACCAATAGTAATTACTCCAGAAATTATTAATCAATTAGGTATTAGTGAAGCATATCAACCAGAAAATATGCGTCATTTAAGTATGTATAGTTAAACTTTTTACTATACTAAACTATTAATAATTGATTAATTATTTTTCTTTTTTTATTATATATGATTAATGGAACATAATAATAAAAAAATTAATCCATTTGTTTTATTTTTAATAAATATATCAAAAAAATATCATAATTATTCTGAAAATTTATATGATAAATATTTAGATGATAGTAAAAGTTGGAATTTTTATATGAATAAATTTCATAATAAACATAAATTATTAATTGAAAAAAAAATAAATACTTTACAAAATAAAAAAATATCAAATAATACTGATGATATATTTATTATTAAATTTTTAGATAAACAATTAAAAAAAGACTTAATAGATAATATTAATAAATTTAGTAATAAAATTTTAGTAGATTATCATCCAGGGTCTAATAATAAGGTAATTGATATAGTGCATCCGTCTTTATATCCTTATATTAAAAAAGAATTAAAAAAAAATAAAATAAAAGAAGATTTTTGGGGAAGAAAATATGAAGAATCTAAATTTCAATGGTTACCAAGTGAATTTAGAATAGATAATAATGGTAAATGTCATATAGAATCATATATAAATAATTTACCAATTAATGAAAAAACATTATATAAAAATTTAGAAGATATATTTGAATATGTATTACCTTATTTTGAAAAACTATGGAATAATATTAAAAAAAAGAATAATATAAGTTTTAAGAATAAAACTCTCCAAGTTATAACAAAAATTGTAAAAATTAATTTAGAAAATAAACAGGATTTAATTGGTGCATGGCATGTAGAAGGTATGTCTCATGAAAATATTATAGGAACTGCATCAATTACATTAGAACAAGATTCTAAATTTATATCAAATATTTATTTTAAAAGAACTTATAATATTGATGAAGAAATGCAAATGGTTGATTTAATACATGATCCATTTAATAAATTAAATGAATTATTAAATAATACATTTATTCCAATTGGCAAAATCCAAATTCAAGAATCAAATATAATTATATTTCCTAATTCACATATACATAAAATAGATATGAAAAATATGGATTCAAAAAAATCTTCCAGAATATTATTAGTTTTTTGGTTAATTAATCCAGATATTAAAATACAATCAACCAAAAATTTAAAACAACAAAGTTATAATATTACTTTAGCTAAAAAAAATAGATTAGAATTAATGAAAGAAAGAACTATTTATAAACAAACACTTAATCAACGTGATTTAAATTTATGTGAACATTAGAAGTTGAATACTCCAAAAATAGAAATATTATATAATAAAAAATGTCTCTACATCTTTACTATCAGATTATTCAATATTTAATGAAATTAATTTTTCAAATAAAGAAAAAAAATACAATACAATTATTGATAATAATACTAAAAAACTTATATTTGAATTAACTGAAATTACAAATAGAGTTAATAAATCAATTATTATATTCATTACAATAATTATTTTAAATAATTATTTTTTGGTAAAAAAATATATTTTATTATAATAGAATAATATTATATAGTAATATAAAAAATGTTAATAGATGAAAAAAAAGTAATTGATCTATTGAAAGAGTATAATATAAATGTAAAAGGTGTTTTACATATTGGTGCATATGAATATGAAGAATCAACTTTTTATCAAAATATTGGAATAAATAAAAATAATATAATTTGTATTGATAGTAATAATAATAAAGTTATAGAAGCTAAAGAAAAGGGTTTAAATAATATATATTATTCATTAATTACAGATAAAGATAATGATGAAATTGAATTTAATATTATTAATAATGGACAACCTTCAAATATTGATTCACAAACAGTATATATTCCATTAATTACTTTTATTAAAAAACAAATTCATAAAACAACTACAATTGATACATTTTATGAAAAAAATAAATTAGATATGAAAAATTATGATTTTTGGAATTTTGATATTCAAGGAACTGAATTAATGGCATTAAAAGGAGCAAAAAAAGCAATTAAATATGCAAAAGTATTATATTTAGAAGTTAATACTGAAGAAGTATATAAAGGATGTATAAAAGTTAATGAAATTGATAAATATGTAGAAAATTATGGTTTTAGAAGAATTTTTACAAAAATGACTAATGCTGGTTGGGGTGATGCATTATATTTAAGAATTAATAAAATGGTATTATATATTAAAAATCCAAATTGGCCACATAATAAGAATTTACAATCTATTAAACGTATGTGTAAAAGTCATTATATTGAATTAGAAATTTCTTTTGATTTAGAAAGAATAAAGAAAAATGATTATCAAATTTTATTATGTACAAATACTTATATTGATCCTAATATTATTCCAAAAAATATTAAAATTATATATGGTCCTCATCATTTTGTTTTTCCAGAAGGTGAGTTAGTAGGTAATTTAGATAATTCATTAGTAAAAAGATGTGTATATAATTGTCTTTCAGAATGGGTATATAATGTATTTTATGAAATGGTTCCTAGTTTAAAAACTCCATTATATTCATTTCCATTTAGTATAGAAATTAATAAATTTAAACCAAATAATTTACCAAAAGAATATGATTGTCTTGTTTATATAAAACAACGTTCTAATGATTTAGTTAATTTTACATTATCATTATTAAATGAAAAAAATATAAAATATCAATTAATTAAATATACTTTATATGATGAAAATGATTATATTTCATTACTTCAAAAATCTAAATTTATGTTAGTATTAGATAGACATGAATCACAAGGATTTGCATTAGAAGAAGCTATGTCTTGTAATATTCCATTATTAGTAATAGATGCAACAACTATGTATGATGAAATGCCTGATGGTGTAAAATCAACATATCAATATTTAAAACCAACAAAAAAATTATTATCTACATCTGTTCCATATTGGTCTGATCAATGTGGTATTAAAATTACAGAAAAAAATGATTTATCTGAAGCAATTGATAAAATGATGATTAATTATGAATCATATACTCCTCGCAATTATATTATTAATACATTATCTGATGAAATATGTATGAAAAGGATATTAGATTATTTTTATAACTGTGGGTGAATTAATTCTATATTTTTTTTTGATAATTCTGCTAATTTTTTCCAATTATTATATTTAGAATT
>Ga0315904_10002522_pt1 | contig 28203 bp, 36 predicted proteins | sample LakEriMetagenome_6_FD_203529 | JGI IMG/M metagenome (GOLD analysis project Ga0315904, IMG submission 203529) | Freshwater fungal communities from buoy surface, Lake Erie, Ohio, United States - Buoy 12 MA120 | ecosystem: Environmental > Aquatic > Freshwater > Lake | place: USA: Lake Erie, Ohio...
TGAATTATACCAGGCTCACCAATTTTTCTCAAGGTTCTCATTGTTCCTCTTCTGGGTATGTAAACGAACCATCAAGGTTATCAATCTTATCTGTAAAAACCTTACCATCAGAGGCACTGTTTAAATCCGCATAGAGGGTTTTTAAAGTTATTGAAGGGCTATCATCCACAAGTCTAGCCAAGCCAGCATACGCAGGTCTAACTTTACTAAGAGATTCTGTGTCTGCTTTACTGAGTTTGGTAATTGTTTTGTCCCAAATATCAGAATGGATAAAGGCTGTCTTTGTGTTCGGCGCATAAAATAGGAACTTAGTTACTCTAGCCTCTCTTGGTACACCTGATACCCAGTCCATGCACAGCATAGAAAGTTCTCGCATATCTGCAACCTCTGAGGTCACTTTCATTATAAACATAGGAACACCCTACCCTAAGAGTCTAAACCACTGGTATTGTAAGATAGCCCCACTGACTAACCATACCTTAAGGTCTAGTTCAATAAGGTCTATCCTTAATTCTTGGCTACTAGCGTAAAGCCTAAACCCGGTATCAGCGTCGGGGTTACTCTCGTCTAGCGTGTAGAGGAGTATAGCCGAGCCAACGTTCTGAATAATTATCCCATCGGCACCGGAAGGTCTGGTTAGCGTCTGAACAGAACCAGAAGTTGTGAGTTCTGAATGTGCGCCAATGGGATGAAGCCCATGTTGAAAATTACGTCTATTCATAGTAAGATGGAGAGGTGTTTATCCTCTCCGATAGGTTTACACTACGTTAATTTCTTGAACCCCTCGTAAACCGAACTCATGCACGACAATAGTGCTTGCTGCTGTGGCAAGAGTACCCGTGGTTACAACCAGTGTCTCACCCCCACTTACAGGGAGAAGCTCTGAGTGGAAAGCACCACCAGCAGCTAACGGGGGGAGAGGAACACCAACGGTATCAGTAGCTTGCAGTGCGACACTAGACCGAGTTATAGTTCCCGTAGTTGAGAACATGGATACTAGAACAAAGCAGGTCTTAGCATTAAGAGTTACAGTAAAGGTGTCTGTACTGGTAGCAGCAGTATTACCTGAATTAACGATAAACGGTACAGCGGTAAAATTACTAGAACCTAGCTGCCCAATTCTAGGTCTGTTGTTTTTTTGTCTGTTTTCGGAACCTAATAGGTTCAGTTTAGTGACTGTGATAGCAGCCATGGTTTAATTCCCTCCTTTAGCTTGAATTTCTGCTTTTAGTTTAGTGAACTCATCTGTTATGTAAGTCTTAAGTTCTGCCTCAAGATTAGCTAGTCGCTTACTAAGTTCAACTTCATTAACCCCTACTTCTACACGAACAGATGTATTAGAAGTAGGAGTGTTACTTCTGCTTCGTTGTCCTTCTCGTAACTGGAATGACTTTGGCATTCTTTTACTCCTACGTATCTACCCTACACAGCACCAGTCTCGTCAGTGTTTATGATGACTGCGTGGTCTGGACGGAACACTTTAACGTCGTAAATTTGGGTTAGTACAACGTGGTGTTCTTGGTAGTCAACAGACCACTCGTAGTCAACGGAAGGAGTTTTCTGGATAGCCATCTTACACCAGTCTTTGTGGGCTAAGATAGCTGTGTGATAGCCCGCTGTTAAAGCAGAAGCTGTAACGCTACTACCAGAACGTAACTCAGGGTTCTGCGTGGGGAAGTAGGGTGCAGTGGACATACCAGGGGTGGGAGAAGCTAAACCATTCTCACCGTTGGTGTAACCAGTTGTACTGTTTAAACCAATGTTTGTGGACATCTTCATAGAGATACCCAGAGGAGAGAGAGGTTGCCCACTCTCAATAGAACCACCTTTAGTGAAGTCTTTGTTGGATAACAGGGGGTCACTAATTAAGGAAGTCCACTGTAGGGGAGACATCAGCAGAACGAGTTCATTAGTATTGATGTTATTCTGTAAAAGAATTTCGTAAGCAGATAGAATGTCTGAGAACGATAGAGGAACAGAAGAAGTTACAACGTTAGAACCACTATTAAACCCATTGATGGTTGCCCGTTCAGCTAAGACAGCATTGTCTAAGTCACGAGCTAAAGCATAACCGGCTTCACGAGTGTATTCGGCACGGAGGTTAACGTTAGCTTGAATTTCTAAGAGTTTATCAATAGCGAACGCAACGTCTTTGTACCGTCGAACTACCATAGACCAACGTTTTTCAGAGAGTGCCTGGTAGGTGACGGGGTTTCCGGGGGTCTTACTCTCCACAGCTAACCGACTGATAAAGGGCATATAAATCGTGTCCCCTTTATTACCAGCAAAGTTTATCATACTAACTAACTCTTTAGCTGCAAAGTTAGCGTCTCGGTAACGGATAACGTCTGTTGACCATACCTCTGGGATAAACACACCAGAAGTAGCATTAGTGAAGGGTGCGCCTTGAGGGGCTGAACCATATAAACCCATAATTGTCTCCTAAGAATTATCTAATGTCATTAACAACTTGCCCACGACGGAAGGCTTCCTCTAGTTGAGGCTGAATGCGAATATACTCGGCTTCCGAGAGCTTGACTACTTCACTCATTCGGTACTTAGCTGTAGCCCCCGAACGTGGCTTAACAGACCCTTGACGGATGTACTGAGGGTTCTGACGAACAGAGGCAGACTGGTTAGTAGCCTTATCTTTTGTAAGTAGGGCATATATAAGTCTAGCTCCCTCAACGTTGTCAAGTGCCTTTTTCTGAGGTGCTGGTAGTTTTTCCCAGTAACCTTTAACCTCTTGAAGGGTGGTTTGGTAGTCGTCACCCCACTCCTGTTTTAGAATATTTGTCTGCTGCTCTACTACATACTGGGCTTTAAACTGTTGTAGTTCTTGGAGAAGCCCGTAAACGTCGTGTAACCCTACACCCAGAAGTTGTTTAACCTCCTTATCTACATAAAGGAGACGTTCTCTAAGCTTCTTCTCGTCTTCGGGTTCCTCTTCTTCCTCTTCTTTTTTTGGTTCCTGTGCTGCCTCTGGGGGTGTTTCTTCTGCTGCTGGCTGCTGTCCTACGCCGAGTAAGCCTGCCAAAGCATCCACATCTACACCTAGTTTAGAGGCTATAGAGGCTAGTTCTTCCGAGGACACAGAGGATGAAGCCTCAGCGTCTGCATTGTCCTGTAAAGTTTGGGGGTCATCTACACCCATAGTGTAGCTACCGTTTAAGTACCCGTAGTCCACAGGTGCGTCTGCTGTCTGTTGTTGTAGGGTGTTATCCACCACGGACTCATTTTGGTTTTGCATATGTCTGTTGTGCTTTTAACTGTAGAAATTTCTGTAGCTCTTCTGGGTTGCTGGCTATAGCTTGGGCTACACGCTGTCCGGGTTTGCCTCCTGTAATTAAACCTTTATCCATTAGCTCATTCACCTCTGGACTAGCACCCATAGCACCCGGAGACATTTGTGGGGGCATAGGGGGCATTTGTGGAGGAGCCGACACAGGGACATCAGTAGGGAGAGGAGGGGCAGCAGCAGCAGGGGTGGCAGGTGCGGCTAAGAACTTGTGCCAATTATCTCTCCGCATAAACTTAGAGGTTAGATGTTCCGCTACTGCGTCCCAATTAACTCTACTGGACAGTTGCTCATTTTGAGACATAACGGACACGAAGTCCACAGCATTCTTAACGTCGTACTCTTTATCGGCTACATGAGAAGAACCAAGAGGGCAGACAGTGTAGCTATCCGCTAGTTCCTCTTGTCCGACTAACCAGAAGTCATAAACTATACTGGCTTTTCTAGAAGGGACACGAACTACCTCTTCATTCTCTTGGAACTGTTGAAGATGAGCGTACATCTTATTTAAAAACTTGTAGAGGGCTGTACTCTCAATATGCCCGTGAATACGGTTAAGTCTATTACCGCCAGCACTACGTTGAGCTTTAACCTCCTCTGCTGTAACCCGTTCTCCGTCACGTCCAGAGTTCACGCCTAAGTAAGCACCTACTCCAGTAGTCTTTTCTATCCTCTCGTCTAGTATCTGTTCATCCCTTACCGAGATGTTATTGGTTCTCTCAATAGGAATAGGACGGATATTGTCGGGTGTTTCTACACGGATGAGCTTACCGGGTTCACTGTACAAGTTTTCAAAGTCTATAACCCCATCGTCAACGACAGCGTACATAGGGTTAACCGTTAACTCGTCACAGTCTAGTCTATGGTTCTGTACCTCAAACATTTGATGAAGTTGACCAATGACGGGTTGTAGTAAGGACACACCATAGGGTGAGCCTTGTGTATTAACATAGGTTCCGACTATAAAAGGTTTACCATCCCAGAATGGGTTAGTTTCTATATTTAGAAGCTTGGTTCCCATAATGGTACAAACTACGTCTAGGTACACAATGTCATCTAAGTAGATGTCTCCCCAGTATTCATATAGTTCTAATGACTGGTTAGCGTTGAAGGTAGTATCTGGAATTAGACCGACCATTTCATTAATGTCTTGTTTAAACACACGGGAGACTGAAAGGTCTGTACTTGTAGCTCCTTTAACGTCCTCAACGTCTATTAAGGGGTACACACCTTCTTCTACTAACCTAATTACTTCTGCTTTAGTCTTGGTTATTCTGCGGATACAGGCACAGTCAACAGTACCAGAAAACCCACTAGAAGGGTCTAGGTAGAAGTCATAAAGGTCAATAACCTCTAAGTCAATACCGTCATAAATTACCTTCTCAATGGGTACGGTAGTAAAGGACTCCCTACCATCAGGCTGTCTTACTTTTACCTTTCTAAAGGTAGGTTTTACATCATACCTATACGGGAGAGCCATGACGGAAGTCCCTACTACACAAAGCTGACGGACAAACACATCCCACCAGTCCTCGAAGTTAGCTTGGTTTAGCTTCTTCTGAATAAGCTTTTTAACCCGTTCAAGTCTCATCAACCAGTTGTCGTCTTCACCTCCGCCGCCACCTGCATTAGGCATTTGTGGGATAAGGTCAAACCAGTCTTGAGCAGGGAATGTAGCCTGTTGAATATAGGAGTTCACCGTCTCTACAAGGTCAAAACCCTTGCCTGTGTGTATTTGGTGTCTCCAGGAGCCTTCATCAACAGACTGCCCTAAGTCTAGAGCCTGTCTTCTTAACCAAGAAGCTGACTGAGGAGTAGAGAAGTAGTGCGCCCACTCTGCTGTCCAGAGAGTCTCTACCTCTTGTCGTCTAGAAGACCAGTCCTGTAAAGTCTCGGTAACGTACCTAACGATGCACTCTTTCCGCTTTTCAACAGAGGTATTGTCTGTCTCCTCTATAAACTGTACTAAAAGGTCGTCCTTAGTCTGCTTTATCATCTTAATCCTCCGAACATTTTATTAACTGGTCTAGGGGGTGTCTTGTTTTCTGCTGACTGTCGCTTCACAGGTTTTCCTATCTCCCGTATCATCTCAATAACGTCCAGGGGGTCATCCTTCACGGTGTCTGATGGGAACAGGTTAAACATATCTATAAGTTCCTTCTGGCAACCCGTGTAGGCTGGTAGGTAAAGCCCCTTATTAAATATTAGGGGTTGTAAGCCTGCCTCTATCCTTTCCTTTTTAGACTTGTCTCTAGGGGGGTTATACTCTTTTACCATTACCTGGTGTCCCACCCTAATAGAAGCCTGTTTAATATAGGTAGAGAGGGCAAACGAGAAGGCTACTGACTCAAGGTACACAGACCAGCATTCCCACCTTTGGGCTAACTCTATGACTTGCGCCGCCCACTGCTCAGGCGACCATCTACCGAACTTAAGGTCAAATATGAGTAGTCTAGTCCAGTCAGGTGTTTCAACGATACCTCCTATACCTATAGCTGTGTAGTCACTGTTTTTATTAGCTTTACCAGCAGGGTCAATTACAAGTCTTGGGAATATACGGTGAGCCTCGTCTGTGTCTCCGAATTTGTACAACCAGTAGTTAGTATTTTTCTCTTTAAGTAGAGAACCAGGTCTAATAAACTGTACGCTGTCCCAAGTTAGAGTAATGTCCTCAGTGACTAAGACTTTATTCAGGTACTGAGCGTACCAGTGCCTATTAGACATACTTTTACGTCTTTTATTGGCTACATCATCATTCCAACGCTCTCCCCAGAGGTATCCGTCTGTGTTATCCTCACCGTTTTTATAAATGTTCTTTTCGTAGTATAACCAGCAAGAGTCGCCGGTTTTAACGTCGTCTTCTATCTCCTGATACCAGTCCCATCGGAAATAACGAGTCCCGTTAACCCCGACTTCATCTCCTACACGACACAGAAACTGTATTCTATCTTGGTACTGTTTAGCTTTACTGAGGGGTTTTAGTCTTTCATATAGTTCCTGGTCAAAGAACTCTGGGTCAACTACAGAGAATAAGTCATTTTTCCAAGTGTCTATTTTCTCCTTTTTAGCTGTGGTGTCGTAGTTGGTAAAGTCTATCATGTCGTCAATGTGAATAACGTCATAGTGGAACCCAGTAGAGGCAGACCCTGCACAACCGACACCAATAGTGGGGTCTTTAGATATAATGTCCCTTAATACCTGTATTTGGTTCTGGTTCCAGATAATTTTCTTATCTATAGCCTCTGTATTGTACGTACTTTCATCTTCGTCTGCCACGAACAGGGCATTACGAGACTGTTGACGTGCTGTAACCCCAGAAGCCTTCTCCATTAAAGGGATAAGACGAACACCAGGGTAGTGAGGTCTGTTATTCCAAATATTCTCTTGGTTCCACGGGTCAACTAGGTACTGTTGCATCTCCCGCATGATAGCCTGTCCTAGTTCCTTCCTACCCGTGCCTATAAATATTCTAATGTTTGGGTTGACGTATATTAAATGTAGATACTTGAGGATGCTTAAGGTAGTTTTTAAATGACCACGAGGGAAGATGGTACAAACCTGTTTACCTTCCCATCGTAGTTCTGAGAGTTCTTTGTGGCACTCACCGAATGCTTTAGAGCCACCATGAAAATTAATTAGGTCAGCAAATTTCCAGAGGTCTGTAATGCTCCCAATTAACTCCTGTTTAGTCGGTACTCGTCTTTCTTTAGTGACTCTAGGCATGGTTTTGTGTTGTTTCTCTAGTTTATACTTCGGCTGTGGTTAGTGCGGCAGTAGAGATAGCCCCAGCCCCTCCAGAGCTTTCCATGTAGAAGGGGAGGTTGAAAAATTCAGCAAACACAATAACCCGTGTAGCCTGTTCGGAGTCAGAGTCACTGGCGACTAGCTCGACACACTGAACAGTGGTATTCGCAGTGGGGGTAACGGTGAAGTTACCAGAACCGGAGCCGATAGCAGCACCGGTGTACGTTGTGTTACCACCACTCGCACGGGTAATGGTTCCGGTTTCAGATTCACCAGCAACCAGAGTTCCACCGATATTATAGATAGCTGTCCATCGAACGACACAAGAAGAACCTTCTGGGACATAGATAGCCTGACTACCCTTCTCATCTTTCAGGTAGAAGTCAACGTTAGGGGAGTTATCCACGGTACCAGCAGCGTAGAACAGGCGGCTCCAGTTGGTTTTAGTTGAGAACAGGGTATGGTCTTGTGACTGGAATGAAGAAAATTGGTCTGCGGGGTATTGAATAGGCATGGTTTTATTTAGGGTTTTGTTGGTTGTTTGAACTACTCAACAGTCCGGCTAGTTGTGCTAGAAGGCTGTTTACCTGCGTATTAATATCAGCACCAGAAACAGACATTAAAGGGGCATTGGTTACATTAGAAGGTACAGCAGACTGAGGAGCAAACACAGAGGGAGGTACAGCAGCCTGCGGGGTATAAACAGAAGGAGGTGCAGGGGGAGTACCACCTGGGGGTCTAGTAGGGTAAGCTACTGGAGTAGTAGGAGTGTACTGGAAATTAGTAGGGGGAGCCTGAGTGGGCATAGGAGCCGCCGGCATAGTTGTACGAGTAGGGAGTTCCTGCTTCACCCCTTGTTCTGCTGTCTTAGCTGGCTGTTGCTGCTGCTCTTTTTTCCAAGCCTGCTCCTGCTTATACCACTCATCGTACTGGTTGTAGTTAGCAGGGGATAGGTAAAAGGCTTTTGACCCAGAGTCAGCTTTCCACTGTTTTGTGTCTATGTCAGAGGAGTCACCACCTTGACCGGTAGGTACTTCACTCCACATATTTTTATCCCGGTATTCGGAATACCTCTTATACTGTTCCTGAGCCACAGGGTTTAACCTATTAAAGGTTTCTATCCAATTTGATGTCATAGTTTACACCTAAGAAACAGAACCAAAGAAGCTACCACTACTCATACCCGAAGTATTATTAGACAGCATTCTCCTACTAGAAGTTAGACGCTTTCTCTGTTCTGCCAACCTCATGTCAAGGTTCCTTTGGTCTTGTTCAGCTTTTTGTCTAGCCCCTTCCTCTATGAAGAAGCTTTGTAGCATTGAAGCTGACGAGTCAAGTTCTGCCGCTCGTAGTTCCGCAGCTTGCTTTTCTCTAGCCGCCTGCTCATCAGCAAGGACTTGGTTTGTTATGGTGTTTGCATTCTGAAAGCTGGTATTAAGGCTGTTAACCGTGTTCCCCGCACTAGCTAAACTAGACGCAGCAGCATCATTTAGCGTAGTTAAGTACCCTTGTACTTCTGTGTTACTGTTGTTAATTGACTGCCCTAGAGTCCCTGACTGGGATGGGGGGGTAGTAAAGAGTGAAGTAGTAGAGGAAGTAGCTACAGGAGCAGCAGACGACGTGGAGGGGTAATAAATAGAGGGGGTTGTGGTTAGAGAAGTAGAATTAGTAGGGGTAGCGGCAGTGGGGAGGACAGTAGCAGCAGTGGGAGCAGTAGTAGTTGTAGGAGCAGCAACGGGAGCAGTAGTAGTAGCTGGTGTGGTTGTTGTTGTTTCTGTCGCCGCTCTAGCAGCTGCTGCCTCATTATTCACTGCGCTCTGTGCAGCTAGTGCAGCTTCTTCTTCTTGTCGTTTCTTTTCCTCTGTAGATGCCCACTTCTGATAAGCAGAACGCATCCACTGGTTTTCCCAACTAGCTTCTGTGTCTAATGTACCGTCTGGGTTAAGTGGGTTCGAGGAAAAGATACTCCAAGCACTACCCCCTTCAAGCTTTTTAAGTGTCTCTGGGTCATACCCAAGCATCTGTCTGTACAGGTTAGAACTCTTTGTACTCATAGTTACTCCTGCCCTCCAGTTAGGAATTTCTGTAGGATACTAAAGTTAGCGTCAACTGGGGCATTCACAGGTCTGAATAAGGCATCTAGGTTACCTAACGACGCAGTGTTCCGATTACGACGTTCCTCGTTAAGGGTATCTATAGAGTCGAAGAATGATGTAAGGACTTTGGTATTATCCTTAAGCTGGTCTAGTTGTAGCCCACCTATCTCTGTCTGTTTTTTACCGATGCCTAGTGTAGCCTCTAGACCCTGGTTAGAAAGCTGAGTCTGCATTTCGTACAGTTGGTCTTCAAAGGCATCTGCTGACTTTTGAACGTTAAGCTTCTTTTTCTCTACGACAGCTTGTGACTTACTGGTATCTACGCTTCTAGCTCCCATTATTACTCTCCTTAGTTGTAACTCGTTTTGCTTGTCTTGCCTTCTCTAAACCTTCTACTCGTTTCCGTTCTCTCTCGGCTTTCGTTCTGTGACTGAGTAGCTTCTGTTTAACTACAGGGACACGAGCCTTGTACTCAGTAATGTCTTCTACAGTTAGACCATAGAAGTCTAGTGTCTCACACACACCGTGTAGGGCTGTGTCTTTCAGTCTTTCTTTAGTTGGTGTTCTCATAGGGTACAAAAAAAAAATAGAGAGACAGTGGCTGGGTGTTCTCGTTACACCACTTGCTGCTGCTGCTCTCTACTTTCACACACAATACACACGACACACACGACCACACGGAGGTCACACTTTTATAGTTACACACGCCTTCTTCACACGCTCTAAAACACACAACTAGGGTAGTACAGCTAGTACCGGGTAAGCGGACTGTAGTATTGATAGACGAACACTAGACACAGCAAGGGTTTAGGTAAAAAGAAGACCACTAAGCCCTACCGTGCTTAGTGCCTAGCTCATCTGTTCCGGTCTTTTATACAGCAGAACAGCCTCAGCGAGCTTATCCTTATAGGTGAAGTCTAGACACTAGACACAGTAAGGGTTAGTTACATTTTTGTACGAATTGTCTTAGGCTGTTGGTGCGTGCGCGAGTTCCCCCCCTTTGTACTAGGTACGTACTGTAGTAATTAGTATCAAAGTAGTACATCGGAACGTTCTCTATTAAACACTAGGTAGTACGTTTATACCATAGTACATACTAGAGTACAGGTACACTATCTCTATAGAACACAGGCTAGTCAAGGTTTGTGCACCTATATTTAAACACAGGCACATAGTAGTACATCGGAACTATCTCTATAACACGGGGAAAGAGGTAGTAGGGTACAAGTGTTTCTTTTTATAGGTACGAGTATCTTTTTATAGGAGAGTACACAGTGAAAGTCTTGCATTGTCTTGCATTGTCTTGGTTTCTATTGCTTTGTACTACTCGTAACTATGTGAGTACACACAGACACAGATAGTCAAGACATAACTGATAAGTAAATATTATATAGTTCAGCTAAAGGTATAAGTGTTTCTATATACACACAGACACAAAAAAAGAGTATAGAGCTTCCCTTTCCGCACATTCTATACTCTGTACTATAATTCACGAGAGGGTTTTTATACCCTTGAGTGAATGTATTGTAGCTTTACATCACTCCGAATGCTTTGGAGGCATTCTCCGTTAGTGGTTCTTTGGTTGCGTCTCGAAGGTTTTAAGACCTTCTTCGTCGCTTTATTCTAAAGACTACTTACACATAAGAGACGAGGTGTCCGATGAAAAAAAGGTACGGTAAACCGAGTAAACCGTACAATATATCTGTACTAGACAACGAGAGAATAAGGGTTTCAGCCTATAAGTCTTAATATTCTCTTTATATTCTGTGTGTCTATCCAAAAGAAAAGGACACTTTATAGAGTGTCCTGTTAGTTCTAGTGTTCTACTTAGTGAGTGTCTGGTTTAGCAGAAAGGAAGCATTTAGGGTATGTGAACCACCAGTCATAATGTCCATCTTCCCATTGGCGGCAGTCTATATAACCTGCACCGAACATGGCGTTCAGCACATCGAGTAAGTTAACCAGTCCGTGTCCATAAGCAAAGTCAATTAAGTTACTGTAGGTTATTTGGCGTTCCATGTATCCTTTCCATAAGTCTATAAGTTGTTTTGCGTTCACTTTGTCTTGACTGTAGTATGTGTGTGTAGTGGTAGCGTTCATGGTGTAACCTCTGTCTTTTTCTGTGTACCTCTTTATTATACACTATTTTTTCTGGTGTTGTGTTAGTACATCAGAACTATGAGGACAGTTGCTCAAGTGGCACAGTAGTTCTAATGTACCCTCTTGACATTCCTCCTAAATATATGCTAGAATAGAAATATTCCTTGAAAGAGATGAGAGTGTATGTGATGCACTGGTACAGGGATTGGTACAATTTCCTCACCTTCATAGGCTTATCGTGTGGGGGTAAGTAAAGTAGTACATCAGAACTACGAGGACAGTTAGGAAAGTGTCACACTACCCTCCCACAAAAAGTGAATACTTGTTATAGTGAAAGAGTGAGGGAAAGGAAAAGGGAACAGAGGAAAAAGAAGTACAAATGAACCCTTGACAAAACCCAAAACATTGGTTAGACTGAAAGAGTAGAGAAAAGAGGTAAAGAAAGAGAAGACGAGTTAGGGAAAGCATTAGGTAAGCTTAAAATTAGAATTAACCTACATGACGAGAACCAAAACAAAACCTCTCTCAACTTCACCACCAACTACTCTCTCCTAGAGGAAAAGAAATGCCAAAAGTCAACCCTCAAAAAATAGTACAAACGAACGCTTGACAAAACAGAAAAAGTTAGTTAGACTGAAAGAGTAGAGAAAAGACAGAGACACACACAAAAGACAACTGAATAACAAGCGGAAAGACGCTCCTGTAGAATGAGACCTATAAACAGTAGGATGGTCATAAGAGAGATAAATGTCTCAGCAAGCCGCTATACTAGACAGCTACTGACCAGACTCTCAGGTTTACTTTTCTTTTGTGTGTGTCTCTGTCTTTTCTCTAGTGTGTTCTTAACAATTTTGCAACGGAACACAACTAAGGAAACACACACACACAAACCATAGAGGTTATTATGAACTACAGTCCACAAGACTTACTGAAAAAGGCTGAGAAGTACAGAAACGATGTCACGGATAGCAGGTACGCTCACAATTGTCCTAAGCGTACTGGTTGGTTAACTCCTATATCCCAAGAGTTTATAGATAGTGAACGTGGTACAGAAACCGATGTAATTGAGTACATCGAGAACTACCTAGATGAATCACTGGTGTTTGTTTGCTGTACTGAGTACGGATGGTATATACAAGAGATGGTGTGGTCTGAGGAATCAAGACCAAATAAACCCTGTTACTCACTAGACAACGAGGACTGGTATAAAGACGGTGAGCTTATGCTAGAAAATCCGTTCGACTACTTCAACTAGATTGTACGGGTAAGCTTAAGGGCTTACCTGATAGAGTCTAGGCTCTACTAAACAACACACACACACTGAGGTTACTATGTCTAACAATAAAAACACAGCCGAATACTGGAACGATGGAACTACCCTACCTACTGTTCAACAAATTAAAGACATGGGTGGTTATACTCACGGTATCAAACACACTAAAGGATACCTAGTAAGCTTACCTAATTACGAGTACAAAGTACCGGCTTCTGAGTGTACCGATAAGCATTGGGCTAAACACTTCATTAAAGTCCGTGCTGAGTTATCTGTAAAAACCAATAAATACTTAGGGGCATGGTTTAAATCAGAGGATGACACCTTCTACTTTGACCTTAGCCAATGGGTTGAGACAAAAGATGAGGCTTTGGCACTCGGAAAAGAGCACAACCAATTAGCTGTCTATGAACTAGAGACAGGTAACTGTATCCGGTTGTAAGTTGATGAATTGTATCAGTCAGCAAGCTTATCCTGTGCTGACTGAATAGAGTTTATCATACTAACTCTACAGAAACACACCTATTAGGGAGAGATACACACTATGTTAGAATACAACGGTCAGATAGAAGACAACAGACGTAACTTTGAGCGTATCCTCAAAGACTCTGTGGTCACTGGTAACAAACACCGGGCAGAAAAGTTAGCAACTTGGGCTTATCAGTTAATGTACCATAATGCCGAACGGGTAAACCGTCGTGAGATATCAGTCTATGATGGTTGGCTAAACCACAAAGCTTACTGTAACGAGTGTACTGGCTACGGTATTAAAAGAGGGGAAGCCTTTGAACGAGAAGAATACCTAGCCCTTCTCATCAAAGCTTAGACAGACAGACAACACCACAAACTTATCAACAATAGGAGACACACACACACTATGTTTACTTCAACTAACCTAAGACTTTGGTATCCCAGAACCAATACCCGTTACGATGAACAGACTCTAGCTTATCATGGTGTTACGTTCTACCACGTTGACGATGACCCTAATGCTTACAGACAGCATGATGCCACCATTGAATATAAAGATGGTGATGGTAGCTGGCAGGTCTATGGGGATAACACACCAACGAGAAGCTTAAAGTCTCTAGACGAGTGTCTGCACTATGTCTTAGGTGGAACTTTCAGTAGTCGGAAAGACCATTGGTCTATAGTAGGGTAATTAAATTGTACCTGCTTACTTATCGGGTAGGCAGGCTAGAGTTTAAAACAACTCTAACACACACACACACAACAAAGGTAAACACAATGCCTAATACTTATAGTGTTGAGTCTAAAATTAAGCTTAGTAACTTACCAGTAAGCTTAGGACGTTGGGTAGAGATGAATGATGACCTTAACCACACCACAATTATTAAGGATGGTTGGTGTTACACTCTGTCTCCCCTGTTCCATGAACAAGATGCTAACCGTACTATCTACAATGGTGGGGAAGTAATTACCTTAACGTCAAGTAAACAAGGAAACCAACTAGAACCTGTTACCCATACCAAACAGGCTGACTGGTGTCCTTCGTTCATTGAGTTCTAACATACAACAACCAACGGGGAGATATAATGACATGAAAATTATTCGTCAGTCTTGGGATAGTGCAGAGATAGGAACTGTTGTAGTCCTCAGTGACTCTTGGATAAAGCTTACCTATCTCGGAGACGTGTATATCTTAGCATCAAGCGTATCTTTGAGTGACTCTGAGGGTCGTACAAAGTTCCACCCTGATAACTGGAAGTACCACACAATAGGTCTCTGGTTAGTATCTGGTAAGGAGGTATAATGTCTTACAACAAAGAAGCTTATGAAGCTAGAAAGCTAAGTGACCCTGACTATCATCGTCGGCGTGTTTATAACTTGAGATACCCTGACGGTGACTTTGAAGCGTATAACTCAGCTTCTCACTGTGTAATTTGTGGTCGTCCGTTTGAACCTACAGGGAGACAACGTAAGGTTCAAGACCACTCACATAAGACTGGGAAAACACGAGGGGTTATTTGTCACAACTGTAACATGAGCCTAGCCTATGTAGATATGGTAGGTACAGCTACCTTAGTTAAATATTACGAGGAATATTCTTAGGAGGTGTTCCATGATGTACTACTTTAGAGACGAGTTTGGGTACAGACATTACAGTCGGTTCTACACTAACATAGTAAAGAAAGCCTTAGAGTTTAATGTCAATCCCCAAGACATTAAGTTTGCCGCTCATTGGGGTTATTGGCATTACTAAAGAGAGACTGTACCGGATAAGCTTAAAACTTATCCGAATAGAGTCTTTAATTTTTCTAGATGACTCTAGGTAGATAAACACAATGTTCTATGCTAAACTTCTCGATGGTTACTATTCAGGTAACCGAGTCGAGTACACTGGTATTTATGAAGCTAATGGTAGCTTCACAATATACGAGAACTCAACGGTTTTGTGTAACCTTGAGTCGTCGCACACCCTGGATGACCACTATACTCACCCTAGCGTAATGCCTTATTACAATTTGGCTAGTCAGCTAGTCACTGAGGGGGAAAAGTCTTAAGGTCTTTGCTACACTACGTGTCATTTTTCTACAGACAACCACAAAGAGGATACCATGACTACTCAATACACACGACTCCAAGCCAATGCTCTAACCCCGACCGTGGTTAACAAGCTTAAAGCTGTACTAAGCTTTGGTATCAGTGACAACTTACGGTTCCATAAACAGCTAAGTCTCGAACGGTTGTCTTACCTAGCATTAGGTGATGGACTACTAAACCAGTTTGAGATTAACCCCAAGAAAGCCTTGAACTTCTTACTAGACCCTCAGATTGGTGTTCTAGTTATTGGTAAAATCCTCACACCTATTGAGGTTGGTGTAGTCTATTCAGATGCTGACGTTGACTGCCAAGAGGACTTACCCGAAGTTACAGAGGATGAGACAGACAATGAGTTTATATTCACAGTGTCTGGTCGCCACCGTATTACTGGTCTTCTAACATGGGCATATGCAAACGGTATTGACCCCAAAGATGTAATGGTACCCGTCACTGTGTCCTATCATCTAACATGGGAAGATGCGGCATTGGCAGTGCTTGCCGCTAATGGTAGTCGCACCATGACCCCTACTGAGAAGCTTAACGTCACAAAACAGAGCCAGCAGATAGACACTCAGGACTTCAAATCGTTAGCTAATAGCGTTGACTCAACCAAACACGCTAAAGAAGCTTTCATCTTAACGGTAGCTAGTCCTTCGGTAGCTGAGAAGCTAGGCTTGCAACGTAACACTATAGCCAGCGTAGCCCGCTCATTCCTTAAACGCCTCTCTACTAAACATAAAGGGATGCTGTCTTGGTTCTCTGATGTAGATGTCTTAACTACAGTTGGAAAGCTGTTTGTTTCATCTCTTGCAGGTATCCTAAAAACGACTAGCCAATCTAACATAGCCCGTTATGCCACTTCTGTAGGTAAGGAAGTCTTTGAAAACATAGACGTAACAGACCTACTTAACTTAAGAGACAATGTAGGGTCTTTGAAACCTACCGTTACCGTTACAGTTGAACAACAAGACACACAACAACAAGACACAGAGGTACAGGAAAATGGACAACTACACCAGAATACGGAACAGACAAGCGAACCAACAACGGATGATGGAATTGGTGAACCCGACGAAGACTTATTCTAGCAAAGAGATTCAAGAGTTACTAAACCTACCTGAGTTGCCTTATCAAGATGGACTTACTCCAGAACAACGTAACATAATGGACTCTATAATGGATAGTGTCTTTGCAAAAATGGTTGAGGATGGGAGTATGAAGTCCTTACCACCTAAACGAGCAGGGGGTTCATCCCAACGGGTACACTCAGCACCTCTTAACCTCAAATACTTAGACCATCCTAACTACGGGTTGTAAACGAGACACACATGAAACTAGCTAAGGAACTAAGAAAAGAGTATGCCTTTAAGCTAGAGGATAGAAATAAGCTACTAGACAAACTACGGTCTGGTAGCTTTATGTCTAAGGACGAGAAGAATGCCGCTTGGGTATGCTTATCAGACTTAGCGTCCTGCCTAGCTAGAAGACATTACAAAAGGAAACAGTGGTGTCCTAAAGAAGCGTGGTACCTACCACCTAGTTCTTACGATGAACAGGACTACTATAAACACACTGAAAGAATGATGGTAGTCCTTGACTTTCTAAAGGGCTACCCTGATGATGAGATAAACCTAGTCATAGCAAGACTAAAGGCACGGGTAACTTGGGTAGAGTTAGTTCTAGAAGCTAAGACTCTAGGTATTAACTTAGAGTTAGGTGATGTGAAAAAGGCACACACTCAACCGGCTATCCGTGACATCGTTACAGCTTCAAGGATACACAAACAGATAGGTACAGACAAGACACTTAAGGAGGTAGTAGAACATTATGCCTACATTACTTACAAAGCTACTGGTAAATTTCCAACTTACCGACGTTTATCGTTATTTGTGTCGAGGTATCACCAATATCAGCAAAGCAAGTCAGTCACATCCGCTACGTTATCAACAGACTTGCCCGAAGGTTTCCTCGAAAACATTGAAGCAGATACTGGACAAACGTGGTCTTAGTGGAAGTCATGCAGACCTAACTGGTTTAGCCGTCACCCCTGTTACGGTTTACTTCTGTTACCCAGAAGACTGGAAGGGTTGGATAGCAGGACTTACAGCGTTCGTGTTAGGACGCTCAAATTCAATGGTAACTCATGTCTGCTTTAAAGTAGGTGAGACTTTACAGGTTGACTATAACTGTGGTGGAACCCAGATATACTTTGAGAAAGAGCCTCGAAGACCAGTGGCTCATGCTTTGGTCTGTGTCCTAAAAGACTACAGTGTTCTATCGAGAGTCAAAGCGTTCACAAAGAGTGAGGATAAGTTTCACTGGTCAAGTGTATTACCTAGCCTCTGGAACATTATAGCCTACACCCCAAGCTCACCTACTTGTTGTAGCTTTACTCTGTCATGTTTACTGGACTTAGACCTTCACTTTGACCCGGATAACCTCCGTTTGGTTCTAGCTAAACGGATGTAGTAATAATGAATGTCCTGTGTCGTTCTTAACAAGTTTGCAACGGGACATATCTTTTTTGAACGAGAGAACACAAACACACAGGTAAAAAGATGGTTGAGTACAACAAAGAAATAATAGGACATTTTCCATGCCCTAGTTGTGGTTCTAAGGATAATTTGGTAAAGTACCGTCTCACAGACTATGGTGTAACCAGTCACCATTGCTACACACCAAATTGTACCAATAGTCTAAGTGATGAAGCCGCTATACGGGGAATAGAACCTAAGCCAACGGTCTTTGAACCCCGTGAATTAGAGTGTAAAGCCTTAGCTAAAAGAAACCTGACTAAGACTGTCTGTAAAGAATACGGGGTGATGGTTGACGCTGAACACAGTGAGTATGTCTTCCCCTATTACAACGGGGAAGGACAACCCGTAGCTCGGAAGGTGCGTAATGCCCTTGAAAAGAAGTTCTACTGGGAAGGGGATAATAAGAGTGTTCAGTTTTTCGGGTTCAATACAGTCACAAGTAAGCGTACAAAGCTTGTGATAACTGAGGGCGAGTTTGACGCACTAGCGGCGAGACAAATGCTCGGTAGTGAGTACACGGTTGTCTCAGTTCCCAACGGGGCAGGTTCTGCAAAGGACTTCATTAAGAAGCACCTTAAGTTTGTTGAAACTTTCAAGTGTATTTATTTGTGTTTCGACAATGACTCGGCAGGTGAGACCGCTACCGATGCAGTCATGTCTATTATCAGGAAGGGTCAAGCTTATCGAGTACAGTTACAGTACAAGGACGCTAATGAGTACCTAACTCAGCACACTGATAACCTAGAAGCTTCAAGACTATTTAAGGCTGACTTTGAGAAGGCTAAACAGGCTGACTATGATGGAATTGTAAGTCAGGAACAAGTAACTAACTGGTTACTAGAGGAAATGTCAGGTAAGTCCAGTGTATATGAGGGCATTGGGCTTACTGGTATCCCAGACCTTGACAAATTATTCACCTTGAGAAAGAGTGAACTGACTACAGTGTTCGCTGACCCCTCAGTTGGTAAGTCATCGGCTGTCCGATGGATAGTTAAGAACCTTATCCAACAGAAGAAACAGGTACTTATACTGGCGTTAGAGGAAACACCAAGAGAATGGGTCACGAAGGTAGCAGGGATGCTTCTAGGTCGTCCTATTATAGGGTGTCTAGGTGAGAGTAAAGTGACTGATAGTCAGGCTAAAGACTTGGCAGAAAGGGTGTCTCAGTACGCACGGGTTAGTACCATAAACGGTGCAGTGTCTGTAGATGAGCTACGGACACTCATTGAATACTCAGTGAGGGCAGATGGAACAGAATTGGTCGTATTAGACAATATAACGGCGGCTTGCGCTGATGATGCACAGGTAGCTACAAGACTGTCTCAGACACTATCTACCATGCTACAACTCAGTAAAGAGTTTGGTCATCATTCATTGGTGGTGTCTCACACTAAGAGACGTGAGAGCAAAGACAGAAAACTAGCCCCTTCAATGTTCGACGGTTTTGGTTCTGGTAGTATTGAACGGTTCTCACACAATGTCATATCTTTAGCTAGAGACGTACAAAACGATGACCAGACAATAACTATCAGAATTGTGAAACAAAGGGCGACAGGTAAGCTAGGTGAATGTGAGTTAACTTACATACCTAAAACAGGTTGCTTTGTGACAACAACAACGACAGGAGATACAAACAATGACAGTACAAACAACGAGCAAATACGACTCGAAAGCAGAAGACAAGTTCCACACAAAGAACCCAATGTTAATTCGGTTGAAACAGCGTCAGAAGATATTCACTGTGACGTTGGTAAAAACGATGACCCCCGACTTTGTGATAACGGGCAAGGAACATCCGATATACATCGAGTACAAGGGGTATCCGAGACGGGAATGGGTAGAGAAGATGGGTCATTTAGACATTTCAGACAGACCACTTTTAAGGGTGTGTCTAGCTTCTCCAAAACATATTGTAAACCCTTTAACGGGGCTGACTATTGGGGAATGGTTGAGCAAACACGGTTATATTTGGATGACTGATGGGGATGATGTCCCTGACTGTTGGTTTAAAGTAGCCGATGGGGAACTACCACTCACTCACAAATGCAAAAAGTGTGATGGTGGTGTAGTATTAGGTTATCATGCAGGAGATAGTTAATGAACTACAAGTATGACGAGTGGATATACGGGCATAAGTCTAGACCCCGTTTCTGGAGAAGTGATTGGGTCTGGACTTACAAAAAACACACACAACCACAAAAATAGAAAGTAATGAATAAGTCCCTATGTGCATTCGACTGTGAGACAACTGACTTAACTGGTAACGTTCTCACGGTCGTTTCCTTTTTTCATGAAGACGGAACATCTGGTGTGTTCTTACCACCGGACTTCCTCGGTTTACAGGATAAGTTATCTAACTCTACTCCCATTTTCCACAATGCTTCTTTTGATGTTCCTGTCCTAAGAAAACACGGGTTTACGGTTAAACAGTACGAGGACACAATGATAATGTCCTATGTCTGGTTTCCGGCAGGGTCACATGACTTGAGAAGTTGGGGAGATAAAGTAGGCTTACCTAAAATGGACTGCCCTAACTTCGAGACAGCTACCATTGACGAGTTAGTTCCTTACTGTGTTCGTGACTCAGAAATATGTCTCAAGGTTTACCAACATCTCTTGGAAAAACTCAAAACAGACCAAAAGGCTTATGAATGCTACAGGCAGATAGACCTTCCTGCTGTAGAGGCTACCATAGCCCTAGAGACTAACGGGGTTCTAATAAACAAGGAGCAGTGGGAAAGCCAAAACAAAGACCTAGAGATACAGGCTCAACTATTACTAGAAAAAATTCTAGAGGTTTGCCCCGTAGCTCCTAAGACACCATCTAAAGTTAAGAATGAAAGAGACCCATCTATAGTCTGGGACGGTAAAAGCCAGCCTAAGCTAGACGAGTATTTGTTTCTAGGGAAAGAGGACGACCTGTACCTGTATAAAAAGTTTGTAGAGTTTAACCCTAACTCTAGTGACCAGATACATTGGGCGTTAAAGTTTCTCTATAACTGGACACCAAAAGAGTTTACTGAGACTGGGAAACCCATGACAACTGTAGAGGTACTGGACACACTGGACTGGGAGTTACCTAAACTACTGGTTGAGCATTCAGAGATAAACAAGCTAGTCACTACCTACGGGGAAAGCTTCCTTAAGCGGGTACAAGAGGATGGTCGAATACACGCCAACTTTAACCCAACAGTTACCTTAACTGGTCGTTATAGTTCAAGTTCACCTAACCTCCAGAATATACCTAAGTCAGGGGACACAGGTGACTTAATTCGGTCGTCTTTTGTAGCACCGGAAGGCTCTAGCTTAGTAGGTTGTGACTGCTCTAACTTCCAAATTCGCATCTTAGCACAATACTTAGATGCCTTATACGGGGACACAGAGGATGGTCATGCACTAGCTAATGACTTCAATTCTAATGATAGTGCCGACCCCCATCAAGTCACAGCCGACCTCTTAGGTGTGTCCAGAACGCAAGGTAAGACCCTCAATTTTTCGGTGATGTTCGGTTCCGGTGCTGAGAAAATGGGTAAAACGATGGGTTGTTCTAAAGATGAAGCTGAGGCACTACAGCAAAAAATGGTAAGCCTATTCCCATCTATAGGCAAACTAAAACAAGCTGTCTGGAAACAGGGTCTAGTAGTTCATGACCTCTATGGACGGCGTGGGGTGTATCCTGAGTTAGACTCAGGGGACAGAAAGACCTCCGCTCATGCTCAAAGACAGATGTTTAACTTCATTATTCAAGCTACAGAGGCGAGCATTATGAAGATGCTCATGGTACAGGGACTCATTCTATGTGAGTTTTATGGGGCTAAATACCCTAACCTACCTAAGCCTAAGCTTGTCCTAATGGTACACGACGAGGTTCTATTTGAGGTGTCTGACGAGTACGTTACAGACTTCTCTATTGACCTAAAGGAGTTATTCTCTCAGTCATTCCTACCTAATGTTAAGATGAAGGGTGACTGCAAAGTAGGCAAAAGTTGGAAAGATGCTCACTAAACAACAACAACAAACACAACAGTAGGAGAAAAATTATGAACGAGTCACTACAAGCCCTGTTAGCTTTATTTATGGTAGCCGTAATGTTCACCATATTCTTTACGTTGGTTTTCTCTATTATTCTGTAATGAAGGGTAAAAATTATGACTGGAAGCTTTAAACTGTCCGAACTAGAACAGTCGGACATACTGCGAATTGTTCTCTTTGGTCTGCACTTACAAGCAAGTGAGGCTGGCAATGGGGATGGGTTCTGTACCAGAACTGTCATACCTAAAGACATCTGGGACATCATGTTTGACGGTGAACTCCTGTTTAACGTAAACACGAACCCAGAGGGTGATGTAATTATCACCACTCAAACTAAACTAGAAGACGAGGACTACTAAATGACAATTGACTGGACTAATTGGGACTCTAAGGTTAGTGAATACTTCACAGTAGGGGAAGTTACTCAACGAGATGCGCGACGTATCCCTAAAACAGAAGCTGTGAAAGCTAATGTCGTAAAACTTGCTAAAGAGTTAGATAAAGTAAGAGAGGCGTGGGGTAAGCCTATCGGTGTTACCTCATGGTACAGACCTCCCGCCGTGAATAAAGCAGTCGGTGGGGTGAGTAACTCACAGCACCTAAACGGGTCGGCGGCTGACATCTACCCTATCGGAGGTGACATTCATGCCTTCCAGAAGTGGTTAGATACGTTCTGGGGAGACAAGGCATTAGGCTATGGGGCTAAAAGAGGCTTTGTTCACGTTGACCTGAGACGTGGTAAAATTCGTTGGAACTACTAAACAATAGAACACAAACACACGCACACAAAATGAACAACACAACTGAAACATCTGTACTAGGTCATGAGTTAGAGGTCAATGAGAACGGGGGTAAGTCCAGTAAGCTTAATGCGGACTGGACTCTACTTCCATCTGTCTATGACTTACGGGAAATTATTAAAGTCCTAACAGAAAATTGTGACGAGTACGGTGGTGACTACCCTCGTGACAACTGGAAAAAATTAGACTTAGAGAGTCATATTAACCACCTCGTTGACCATTCTATGATGGGTATGTACTTCGCTAAGTCCGACGCACACATTGCATATGAGGAACTAACCCATGCTGTATGCCGTGCTTTATTTTGCTTATACCAGTTAAGACGACAAGAGGGCTGTAACAAATGAAGAAGCTACTAGAGATTCAAAGACAGGTTAAGTCTGTTAAGAAGTCAGGCTACAATAGTTTTCAAAAGTACAACTATGTGCAACTTGAAGACATACTAAATGCACTAAGACCTTATCTAGAGGGTTGTGTTTTAACTCAGTCTATCAAGACAGGGGAAAGTAAAATAGTAGAGAGACAGGACGCTTATTATTCTGAGTGTGCCTGTGTTGTAGTTACTACACTTACCGATGCTGAGACTAAAGAGAGTGTGTCTGTTGAAAGTCTAGGCTATGCTCTTGATAAAAACTCAGACAAGGCGACGTATAAAGCACAAACAGGAGGTCGTAAGTATGGTCTGCTTATGATGTTCAGTCTGGACACGGGTGAAGCTGAACCAGAAGATGACGGTGTGAGTCATAAGTCCACTGCTACATCTAAACCAGTTGCTACTACACCAACCCAACAACAAACTAAAAAAGCTACACTGTTCTAAACAACGCACATTCCACAAAACACGAGGATAAAGATATGACTGCTCAACAGAAATTAGGTTATGTAAGTCTCTGGACAAAACAAGACTTAGACGATAGTTCTCCCGTTATAGCCACTGGTAAACTGAACCTTGTAGATAAGTCTGTTGAACCATTCAACCTTTCAATTTTCCGAGACAAGGAAACTGGTAAGTCAACTTTACGTCTCTCTCGTAAAGGAGAAGGTGGTAAATGGATTAACCACGGCTCTCTAGAAGTAGAACAGAAAGTAAAAGGAAACATGGTAGCTTACGCTAAAGGACGCTTTCACGGTGATAGTGTTGTAGTGTTCTTATTTGATAACTCTGAGAAACAACAGACAAACAGTAAAGCACCTGACTACACCGGTACGCTGTACCTTGACGAAAAACAAGAGTCACGAGTAGTGTCGCCGCTATTCTAACCAACCTTTCATGGGTACACAATAAGTGTACCCTTTACTACTACCATGTTTAACGTTTCATTCCCCCAGTTACTAAAAGAGTACGATAGTTACAAAGCTAGTACAAAGACTAAGTTAAGACTAGAGAAACAGTACGCTAAGGAAGCGGCTAAAGTGTTTGAGCAGTCCTTAGTTAGACAATATGTAGAGGACGACACCCATCAAACTGTCTGGAGACTATCTCAGGTAGGGCGACAGCCTGCACTAGAGATTCTAGCTCGGCACTTTGGAGTTATCCCTCTAGGTGGAAGTCAAACAGTAACCCCACAACAAAGATACTTGTTCCATGTAGGAGATACCTTTGAGGCATGGGTAGTGTTTACCCTTAAAAGGTTAGGGTACTCGATACTAGAGTCTCAGTCAACAGTTAACTACTGTGGAATAGGAGGGCATATTGACTTCCTATGTCAAGACCCCACTGATGGGGAGGTGTTTGTATTAGAGACTAAGACAGCCTGTTCATTTTACTTTGACCAGTGCGAGAAGCGTGGTACTAACGATGAGCGAGGTTACCTTACTCAGTTAGGTGCTTACGTTGAGTCTTTCAAAGAGAAGTATCCTGACATCCAAGGGTACTGGTTGATGACTCATAAAGACACACAACAATTCCACATTGAGAAAGCTGAGAAAGAGAAGTATGAGCCGAGACTAGAAAGACTCAGAAAAATAGTTTCTGCTTCTAGAACACTTACTTGCCTTGATGAAGCCTACACCCTATTCAGACCACACCCCCCATCAGTGGAAATTAAAAACAAACAGGTGGCTCGTTGGGAGGGAACAGGGAGACCTAAGTTATACGTCCCTGCTAGTATTAAGTTCCCAGATATTCATTACGTTTACTATGAAGGCAAGAACATCTACAACCAACCTAGAAAGTACGTCACAGACTACTACTACCCTGAACAGTACCAGTCACATAAACCTGACTTAGACAGTTCGGCATTAGCTAACATGGGTCATTGAAGAGGAGGGTGTATGTCAGTAGGAGATGTTTGTTTACTGTTAGCCTTGTTCATGGTTTTCCTAGTATTCACAGGAGTTTTAATTATGCTAGACGAGTTCAGAAACTTAGATGCTTACAAACGTAACCTTAAGCATTTGGTTAAAGAAACCACCCCGCTTGGTAATTCACAATATGAGGACAGCCTTAAAGCTGAGGCTACAGCACTACTGAGTAGTAATGCAAAACGGGTATCCAACGGTTTGGCTACTCATGCACAGGGTCTGAGAAACCATCGTAGTATCTGCATTGAGTATTTTACGTTCGGTGACTACAGGGAGCAGTTAATGAGTACCTTTGAGGCTCTCATTCAACAACACCACGAGGAGTAGTGTTAAACTATAAATAGAGCTTGGCTCAGGGGTAGTCGTATGACTGCCGCACTAAAACCACACCAAAACTGAGAGAGGGTGTGGTTTTATTGTTTTAAAGCGAATTATAACAGAGAGAGAGAGGGGGGAGATAGGCGTTGGATAGGTTCACACCCGTCCACGTCTGGTCTCCCCCCATTTTTTTGTGTCTATTACGGCTGGGCTAGGTTAAAAGAACACCTCCTACTCTTCTAGTCTATTGTCCACTTCATATCATTGTCACTGTAAACTTCACGCTGTATTCTTTTATACTCGTCGTCAGGTATATCGGGTAAGTCCTGAGTTCTAAGTCCTTGCTCCTTCAAGTACCGTAAACCCTTTCTAGTTGGGAAACCATTCACCTTCATCCAATTGTCAACCTTCTGAAACTCTACTCGTAAGGCTAAAGTGTAGTCTCTAAGAAGGTAGAACTGCGCCTCGTATCTAGCCTTATCCCGCTCTGTGGTAGCTTGTAGCATATTACGTCTCAGAGACTTCATTATATCCCTATTCTGGTATATAGTCCGTTTAATGTCATCTCTCGTACCACCCATGTTAAAGGCTACGTCTATGAAGTTCCCTTTTATACCAAAGAACTCAGTTAAGTCATTGGTGAACCGTACAGGTTGGTCTGTAGATGACTTCCTATTTCTCTCTACTCCCATGTAGCTAGGCGTTCCCTCTACAAACTCCTGTTTATAGGGGTCATAGTAGGCTTGTTGACCGAACACTCTAGCAGGGTTCCACTTATCTAGCCTATCCAGAGGGGGGAATATAGAAGCTAGTGCATACTTTGTCCAGATAGTAGTCTCAACACCTAGGAAGGTAGTTGCCTTACTTCCCCACTTGTCTATTTCATAACCTGTGTCAGGGTCAACACCTGTAGCTACTGCCTTCATTAGCTTCAACCATCCCCAACTCTCCTCGTCTAGAATTTGTTGAACTACATTGCTTCTCTTAGCGGCAGGGTTTTGTTCTAGTGGTGTTTGTTGTTGTTGCTGAATGCTCACACCCATTAGCTCACCCAACCTCTGTAAGTCGGACAATGCCCCCATCTGTTGCACGAGAGAAGCTGTGGGAAAGTAAAAGAATGTGTCCTTCTCAAGACCTGTACTCTCTTTGTCTAGCTTAAAGAACACAGGCTGTTGTCCCCAGATGTACTCAGGTACAGCCCCATTAGGGAAGTCTTCCTTCTGCATAGGGGCATTGAGTGCGGCGTATAACTGTAGGTAGTTCCCGAACCTGGTGGGGTTGTGTATTAGCTGACGAAACGTACCATTTATGTTTTTTACCCTGTAGTTAAAGAACGGTAAGACGTAACTAGCCGCATCACCTATAACCCCTAAGCTTGTTTCATCGTACCAGTAAAAGTACCTAGCCGAGTATTCTATAAACTCGTCCATAGAGTTTATGTTGAAGTTAGATAATGCCCCAGTGAGCATCATAGACTTGTCCTTAGAGAACACAGACTTAGCTAGGTTAAGCTTTGATAGGTTCTCGAACTGCACGTTCCCCCATCTAAACGGTGCGCCTATCCTACCATTAACCAGTTCATCTACATAGTCCATGCCTGTCTGGGATAGTCTATTTATTTTCTGGAACCATTCAGGGTACATATCCCACGTTTTCTTTAACTGTTTAGATGTCCGTATAAACTGTCTAACCATGTTATCGTTGGGTACATAAGCCTTACTAGAAGCTTCCGTTATAGCTTGAGTGTAGTCATTAATATACCCTACTTTAATTAGTTCTTTAAACAGACCCTTTTCTGTGAATGCCTCACCACCAATTTTATAGAGGGGCTTTGTGTCGTCTAGTACATCTATGAAGTGCTTACCTCCTACCGTTGCCCATGTCAGTCTTACTGTGTCCTCAACGTAGTGGAATATGTTTCCCCCAGCAGAGAATAGTTGGGTAGCATTGTTAATGTACTGTCTCCCTAAGAACTGAGAAGATGACAGCCACATGGTTGTATTAAACCGTTTCAGGAACTGTAACCCATGTCCTAAAACACCCAACAACTCTGGGGACTGGGATAACTTCATCTCAGCGGCGTACTGTTGAACTACTATTTTATGAACATAGGTGTCCTCTAAGGTATTGGTTAGAACGCTACCTACCCCGTCAAGGTGGTACCTAGTAACCATCTCAGGAGGGAATGCCTCTGATAGCCTAACAAAGTCCTGGTACTTACCGGGGTCTGCTCTGACTACAGAAGCTGGTATTCCCCAACCCCCATCTGTGGACGACTTAAGGAATGCCCATGTTACCTGAGCATCGGTAGCTAGAGTTTCTAACTGTTTCTTGTATAGGTTCATCCCTCTAGCGAAGTCGGTCTGCATTAAGTCATTAATAGACGAGTAGGGTAGCTTCATTCCAGATATGAGGTTCTTATAGAACTTATCTGTACTCAAAGGAAACTTAGATACTACCCCAGTCTGTACTAGGTGTTCTAACTGTGCATCAGTAAACACATTAACCACAGCTTCCTTCATAACAGAGTCACTGAATAAGTCGGACACCTCTTTTACCTTCTGTCCTGAAAGTTTAGTTAGTGCTTCATACACAGAACCTTCCTGATTTTTACCACGGTAGCCCGTTCTAAGCATCCAGTCTAAGACAACCTCATCCTCTACAACAAACTCGTAGGACTCCCGACTTTTCTCTAATGCCCTCTGAATGGGTATAGCGTCGTCACCTCCTAAGTTTACGCTAGTTAGTTTCTCGTCTTCCCAGTTCCATGTCATACGACGACGGAAGTCTTTTGAGAGTTGATAGGGAACATAACCTTTACCAGACGCTGATAAGTCGTCTATGTTTAACCCTAAGTCATTGGCTATAAGCAGGACTTCATGGTAAACCTTTGGAACCTCACTCACTATATCTACAAAGCTTTCTACATCCGCATCAGAAAAGCCTAATTCTTCTGATAGGTATTTATATAGTCTCTGTTGTTCTGACTTAAGGTAAATAAACCCGTTGGCAGTAACACTATCGTAGTCACTTATAAACGGTTGCCAGCCTATTTGTGCCGCCCATACTTTAGCTAGACCTAGTTCCCCATCAGTAAGTCCATACGTCTTCTTAAATGGTTTAACTAAGTTATCTA
>Ga0315904_10002527_pt1 | contig 28177 bp, 20 predicted proteins | sample LakEriMetagenome_6_FD_203529 | JGI IMG/M metagenome (GOLD analysis project Ga0315904, IMG submission 203529) | Freshwater fungal communities from buoy surface, Lake Erie, Ohio, United States - Buoy 12 MA120 | ecosystem: Environmental > Aquatic > Freshwater > Lake | place: USA: Lake Erie, Ohio...
GATGTACTCCAGGTCGCTGACCGGGGTCTCGGGATTGACCGGCACGGGACAATTGCCGCTGAACATCACCCCCAGAAGCGTCGCGACGAAATCAACCGTGCTTTGTGCCTTGACGACCACGTAGCCGCCATGACCCCATCGGGCCCGGATCGCCGTGGCGGCACGGGCCGACTGGCACGACAGTTGTTCGTAGCTGAGGGCACTGCTGCCATCCGAGATGGCGATCGCCGGTCCGGCCGACCAGGCGAGTTGTTCCACAAATGTCGTGGTCATGTCCGAACCGCACCTTGTTCCACGTCTGCAAGGAACCGCTCAAGGGCCGCGTCATCCAGTGGTTGACCATTGGTCCGCAGGCAGGCATCAGCCCCCATTGCCCGCCGCAACTGATCTCGCAAGGCGGGCTCCCGCAACACATTCCGGGCAACAGCCAGATCGCTCACCGAGAGTGCCGCCTCGACGATTGGGGCCACTCGCTGCCGCAACCCATCCACCGTCCCGCACCCCGATCTCAGGGCCAGCTCACCCAGCGCCGGGAGATTGGCATTGATCGCCAGCCCCGGTCGCAGACCCAGGGCATTCCCGAGAGCATGAGACACCCCCCAGTGGGCCAGGGAATGTGCGAACGCATGGATCACGCCGACCGAGCAGTGCGAAGCGGCCAACCCCGCGAAGTACGACGCCTCCAGCACCCGGTCGGGACAACGCACCCCCGCCGGTGTCGTCCATTGAGAAAGGATCCCGTAAAGCGCCGTGGCACCAAATTCCCGAGCCGGGTAGGCCGGAATCAGCGAACAATATCCTTCGATCGAGTGACTCAGGGCATCGCACAGCCAAAGCGACAATTGTCCCGGCGACACCCCCTCGAGATAACGGGCGTCGAGGACCACCCGGCGGGGAACAAACGCCGGTGAAACGACCGGCACCTTTGCCCCGGCCCGCACCATGACGGCCACACCCGCTGCTTCGGCCCCGGTCGCACAGGTTGTGGGGATGAGGGTCAATTCGGGAGGGGTGCCCGGTGTCACCTGCAGTCGTCCCCCGATTTCCTGCAATCGACCTGTCGCTTCGGCCCAACAGAGCCGGGCCCAGTCCAGCACCGATCCTCCCCCCACAGCCACCAGGGGACGACCCAGTCGCGGTCGCAACCATTCCGCCCCCGCCTGGACCATGTCCCAGTCGGGTTCACCCGCAGGTTTCGGCAACCACCGGTCCCCATGGGCCGGGCCTCCCGACTTGAAGTATCCCAACAGCCGTGAGGTGACTGCCGATTGCCCGCTGGTCAGGTAGACAAATTCCCCCTCCTGGGGATCGTCGGCCAACACGCGCGAACTGCCGGCCCCATAGACCACGTGCGCGGGTTGGGTCAGGCTGGGAAATCCGAACCGCAGTTTCGACATTCTGGAACTCGTGGAGGCCCCCCCGGCCTTGAAGGCGCACTGACAACGACCATGGGGATTGGTGCCTTGGCATTCCCACGATCGTCACTGACGCTGTCCCTTGTGCGGCCCGGATTGTACGGTGGCCGACAGATCTGTTTCCAGTACTTGACTCGCTTAAACAGCTCTCCCGCCGCAGGATTTGGGACACGCATAGCCATGCGGATTTTGCGGATTTTGCGGGCGATGAAGGGTCTCGGCACCTGAGCGGGTCAGGGGAGTGACCGCCAGACCGTCAGACGACCGGCAGTCATCGGATAGGGATTCGACGATCCCCTGCGGGAGCCGCCATCACTCACCTGGCCCTGCACAAATCCAGATTCCGGCGAGACTCTCGAAGTCGGGCTCGCAGCAATTGCTCAAGCGTTCACCGCACGACCACGACTGGGGTGAGATTCCCACCGCAAGACAGGCAACGAGTCAAGAAATTGGTTGAGTCGAGGGCTGGGCCTGGGTGACCGGTGCTGGCCGAGTGCGTGGAGGGCAACCGGTCTCGACTTGGTCTCGACTTGGTTTTGGTGGCCCACCATTTTGGTGGCTCAGCCGCTTGGCAACTTCCAATCAGAGAGAGCCACTCAGACACAGGCCGGTCTCTGTTCCCACCCAAGGCCTGAGCCTGGTTGCCAGGACATCGCGGTGGGCCCATGACGGGGCTGGATTTTGTCGATCCGCGTCCGTCGGTCTTCCCATGATCGTTCAAAGCCCCCGGCGAGGGTGTATTTCGGCGGTTGGTTGCTTGCGAAACCCCCAGTCATGTCTCATTATAGAGAATGGTGTTTCACTCACGATGCACCACAGTCTCGCTGTGCTCCTGTCTTTCGACTCCCGGGTGGGGATTTGCATCCCCGGCCCTCCCGAGTTCCTGTCGCGGTTCCCTGTCCAACCAATTGACCTGCTTCGCCGGTCACTGACTTCCCGAGTCTCGGGTCGTCGGGGCTGCCCTGTCGGCTGAGCGGGTGATCTGTTCCTCCTCCCCCTCTTTCTTCACGTCTCGTTTCGACCCATCTTCAGCCCCTCATCCGCCCCCTGCCAGGATTCCCCACGCATGTCGGGCATCGCTCGCCCTGTTCCGGTGTTGGGCCTCGTTGGAGGGGTCGGATCAGGCAAGAGTTTTGTGGCTGCCTCCCTGGCGGCCAGGCGGAAAGTTGCCGTGATTGCAGCGGATCCGATCGGCCATGAGGTTTTGAAACGCCCCGGGGTGAAGGCGCAGGTGCGCCAACACTTCGGCGATGGGGTATTCGCGCGGGATGGTGAAATCGACCGGCCTCGTCTCGGTGCGCTGGTCTTTGGCGACGATCCCGAAACCCAGTCCCGCCGGCAGCGCCTGGAAGCCATCACGCATCCCGAGATCACCCAGGAAGTCCGACGGCAGATTGACGAATACCAGTCCCGACCCGATCTGGAGGCGATCGTGATCGACGCAGCGCTGTTGCTGGAGGCGGGATGGGCTTCCATCTGCGACCACGTCGTTTTCGTCGAGAGCCGACTGACCGACCGACAGCAGCGGGTCTCCCGGAATCGGGGTTGGACAGAAGCCGAACTGGCCCGTCGCGAAGCGAGTCAATGGCCGCTGGAGCGAAAGCGGCACGCCTGCGATGCCGTCGTGCACAACACCGGGCCCGACCAGGCAGTGACGGAACTCGAACGGCTGCTCACTGACTTTCAGCGTGAGTCGGTCCGGGCGGCGACATCGGCCGGAGCCACTGCCGGTGAGCGCCATCCCCCGTCATCGAGCCCGGCGTTCCCGGGTGACATGCTCGCACCCGCCAACCGGCCGGGAGGGACCAAACACGATGCCACCTGACAGAACGGGCCCCCTGGGCAGGTCTCTGCGTCCGCGCACGACCCGGCCCGAGCAGGCCGACTTGCCGTCACACCAACCCACGACAGACACTTCACGGGCCGACCAGACGCACGGGGAAATCGTTCCTGGCGAACGGCTGGCCGATGATCCCTCCGGGCGATCGGGATTGCCGCGTGCCCCCCATGTTCCCCTCAACATGTCTTCTTCCATGATGACAGACGACGAACACGACGACGACGCCCTCGAGGCGGGGGGACCGGGTCCGCAGCGCCTCGAAGAGATGCGCCGGACCGAGACCCACATCGCCGAACTGCAGCGGATGACCATGCAGCAGTTGCTGGCCGCCGCCAGGAAGGAGGGGCTGGTCGACATCACCGGCCTCAAGCGCCAGGATCTGATCTTCCGGATCCTCAAGGAGCGGACGAAGCTCAACGGGCTGATGTTCGGCGAGGGGACGCTCGAGATCCTGCCGGACGGATTCGGCTTTCTGCGCAGCCCCGACTACCACTACCTCCCCTGCCCGGACGACATCTATGTCTCCCCCAGCCAGATCCGCCGGTTTGGCCTGAAGACAGGAACGACTGTCGCCGGCCAGATCCGCCCTCCCAAGGAGGCCGAGCGGTACTTCGCACTGCTGCGGGTCGAGGCGATCAACGGCCAGGATCCCAACCTGCTTCCGGAGAAAGTCCCGTTCGACGAGCTGACCCCGCTGCATCCGACCCGCCGGCTGCGCCTGGAGGCGGGTCCCGAACTCTTCTCCACCCGCGTGGTCGACATGATTGCCCCGATCGGGATGGGACAGCGCGGCCTGATTGTCTCCCCCCCGCGGGCGGGCAAGACCGTGCTGCTGCAGCAACTCGCCAAGGCGGTGCTGCGGAACCATCCCGACGCCTACGTCATCATGCTGCTGATCGATGAACGGCCGGAAGAAGTGACCGAGATGGAACGGCACGTGAAAGCCCACAACTGCGAGGTCATCAGCAGCACGTTCGATGAACCCTCGAGCCGGCACATCCAGGTCTCCGAGATGGTCATCGAGAAGGCGAAGCGGATGGTCGAATACGGCCACGATGTCGTCATCTTCCTCGATTCGATCACCCGTCTCGCCCGCGCCTGGAACACCGAGGTTCCCAACTCGGGGAAGATTCTCTCGGGGGGTGTCGATGCCAACGCCCTGCAGCACCCGAAGCGGTTCTTCGGGGCGGCCCGCAATGTGGAGGAGGGGGGCAGCCTCACCATCATCGCCACCGCTCTGGTCGATACGGGAAGCCGGATGGACGAGGTGATCTTCGAAGAGTTCAAGGGGACCGGCAATACCGAACTGCACCTCGACCGCCGGATGGTCGAAAAGCGGATCTGGCCCGCCATCGACGTCAACAAATCGGGTACCCGTCGGGAGGAGTTGCTGATGCCCGAGGAAGAACTGCGGCGGGTCTGGATCCTGCGGCGGGTCCTCAACGACATGACCCCCGTCGACGCCATGGAATTGATGACCACGCGCATGAAGCGCAGCAAGACCAATGCCGAGTTCCTGCAGAGCATGAACCTCAGCTAGCCGGCAGGCCCCGCTCCGGAAACTGGCCCACCGACAAAACTGTGACCTGAAGACCATCACGCATGAAGACATTTGAAGGACACCTGCTGACCGGTTCGGGCCGGTACGCGATCGTCGTCTCCCGATTCAACGACCTGGTCACCCGCCGGTTGCTGGACGGAGCACTCGATACGATCCGCCGCCACGGGGGGACCACTGACCAGGTCGATGTGGCCTGGGTTCCGGGGTCATTCGAGTTGCCGCTCGCGGCGGGCCGCCTGGCCCGATCGGGAAGATACGTGGCGGTCATCTGCCTGGGAGCGGTGATCCAGGGAGAGACCACCCACCACGAGTACATCAATCACCAGGTGGCTGCCGGCCTGCAACAGTTGGCCCTGGACACTGGAATCCCGGTGACATTTGGCGTGCTGACCTGCGGTTCGCTCGACCAGGCGCTCGAGCGGGCTGGCGGGAAGGCGGGAAACAAGGGTTGCGAGGCGACCCTGGCGGCCATCGAGATGGTCAGCCTGCTCCCCCAGCTGGGAAACTGAATTCGCCGGTGCCGCGGGGGGGACAACCCCACCCGCCAGACCCTGGCCACAAGGACACAACGGATGGCGACACGTCGCACGCGGGCACGCGAAACAGCCCTGCAGATGCTTTACCAGCACGACCTCAACCCGGGTCTTCCCGACGAGCTGGTTCGCGAACAGGTGCTCGAACGGCTGGAAGATGAAGAGCTTTCGCGCTTCGCCTGGAGCCTTTACCGGGGGGTTATCGACAACCGCGCGACTGTGGATGCCGCGATTGAAAAAGTCGCCGCCAACTGGTCCCTGCGGCGCATGGCACCGACCGACCGCAACGTCCTGCGGCTCGGGGCCTTCGAACTGCAGAAGACTGAGACCCCACCCCGGGTGATCATCGACGAAGCGATCGAAATGGCCCGCAAGTACGGCTCGGCCCAGTCCCCCCCGTTCGTCAACGGAATCCTCGATCGGCTGATCCCGCGTGGAGCGGCGGCCAAGCCCCCCGCCGTCCCCACCGGTGCCGACGACCCCGACGCCCCAGCCGATCCCCCGCCCGCCGACGTCAGCGACGAAGAGTTGTTTGGCGAAGTGAAGGGCTGACGCATGCCGCCACGCGATTGATCCCCCCACGGCTGGCAGGTGATTCCCCCTGCGTCAGGCCCCTTGCCCGGTCCCGAGGATCGCGGGCATAATCCCCACGCGTTCGCCTCCCGGTTTCTCCGGGTCCCTGGATCTCCCGCCATGGCTGACTTCAAGTACTGCCTCAATTCAAGCACGATTCGCCCTGTCCCGATCCTGAAGAAGATCGAGATCGCCCGCCGGGCGGGTTACAGTGCGATCGAACTGTGGCATGACGACATGGACGCCCACATCGCCCAGGGAGGCTCCCTGCGCGACATCCGCCTGGCGGTCGAAGACCAGGGACTGGTCGTTCCAACGACCATCTACCTCAAGGGCTGGTTCGAGACCACCGGGGCCGAACACACCCGCGAACTGGTCGAGGTGCAGCGCCGGCTGGAACAGGCGGCCGCCGTCGGGGCCATCCATGTCATCGCCGGCCCTCCCGCCGGCAAGGCCGATCATGACCTCGGAGCCCGCAATTACCGTGAACTGGTCGAACTCGGGCTGCGCTTCGGGGTCAAGCCGGCCATGGAGTTCCTGGGCTTCGTCGATGACATCAACACGATTGAAGACGCCCTGGAGGTGGTGACCAAGGCCGGACACCCGGCCGGAACCGTCGTGCTCGATCCGTTCCACATCTTCCGGGGTGGGGGCTCGCCCGAGTCGATCGCCAGGCTGACCGCTTCGCAGATCGCGATCTTTCACTTCAATGACGCCCCGGCGAAACCCCCGCGTGCCAGGCAGCACGATCCCGACCGGGTTTACCCCGGTGATGGGCATCTCGACCTCCGCCGGCAACTCGACCTGTTGCGGAAGATCGGCTACCGCCAGTGGCTGTCCCTCGAACTCTTCCGCGAAGACCTGTGGGCCGGTGACCCACTGGAAGTCGCCCGCGTCGGCCTCGAAAAAATGCGGCAGGTTGCCGAGGGAACCTGATCGGCCGGTCGGCCACGATCGCCGCTTCCCCCACATGGTTCGGTCGCCGGAATGCATCCGCACGACCCGTGCCACTGTGCATTTCGGTCGGGCCGAGAAGATCTCGCCGCTCAATCCGGCTTTCGGAAACCGGCAGGTGAAATCGACGTGGTGAAGTCGGATGACACCGGCTTCCTCCCTGTCTCCCTCGGGGTTCTTGGGGCAACCCGATTTGCCCCCATGGGATTGGCGGTCGTATACTGGTGGTTATGAACACCTCCACACGCACTCCGCCGTTTTACCTGGGTGTCGACGTTGGCGGCACCAACATCAAGGTGGGGGTGGTCGATGATGCCGGCCATCCCCTCAGCAAAACCAGCCTCCCCACCGAGCCCAAGCGCGGCCCCGAAGCGGGCCTGGAAACGATGGCCGCCGCTGGCCAGCAGGCGCTTGCACAGGCGGGGTTGTCGTGGGGGAATATTCGCGGCGTGGGGCTCGCCACACCGGGGACGATGGATATCCCTGCGGGACTGCTGCTCGAACCCCCCAACCTCGGCCCCCTCTGGTACAACTACCCGATCCGCGACCGTCTGGCCGAGCGACTCGGGATCCAGACTGTGCTCCAGAACGACGCCAACGCCGCCGCCTATGGAGAGTTCTGGGGAGGTCGGGCCCGGGAAGCCCGCAGCCTCGTCTTCTGGACCCTGGGGACCGGCATCGGGTGCGGCATTATCATCGAGGACATGATCCTCGAAGGGGCGCATTCCCATGGGGCCGAGTGCGGTCACATCATTGTCGAGATGAAGAACGGTCGACTCTGCGGCACCGGGCAATACGGCACGCTCGAAGCCTATGCCGGTGCCCGGGCACTCATCGCCCGGTGCGAAGAGGCCCTCGCGGCGGGACGTGGCTCCAGCATCGACGAAAGAATTCGGGCTGGCGCAGAGCTCACCCCCAAGCTGATCGCCGACTGTGCCGAGCAGGGAGACCCCCTCTGCGACGAACTCATCCTCCAGACGGCCCGTTACCTGGGGGTGGGTACCACCACGCTGATGCACACGATTGATCCCGAGATGGTACTGCTGGGAGGAGCCATGACCTTTGGTCGCGATGACCGCCCGCTTGGTCGGCGGTTCATCCAGGAACTGCGTGACGAGGTCAAGCGGCGGGCATTTCCCATCCCCGCTGCCCGAACAAAGATTGAGTATGCCAGCCTCGGGGGGGATGCCGGTTTCATTGGTGCCGCTGGTTGCGCCCGCCTGAAATTCGGCCGGTGATTGCCTCCCCGCGCGGTCCTTCTCCCCTCGTTGCCGTTACTGTCTGAGGGAGCCTACAGTGCGCGACCCTGACAGGTGCCGGATTTGGACTTTCTCTCGATTGGGCGGTGACGTGATGGTGTCGGCGGCACAGACTGACGGGTGGGGAGTCATGAGGGCAGACCGGAATCGCAGTTCGGTTTCTCGGCCGCCTGGCCGGCCACAACGGACCGCTCAGTCGACGAACCGGGTGCTCTGGAGTTGCCTGATCGGGATTCTGCTGTTGGCCGTTGGCAACGCCGAGACCCACGCCCAGGGAGAGCCTCCATCGCCAAAGGATTCGTCGAAAACTCGTCCGGCCCCCACCCCCAAGGGGAAGAAGAAACCAGGGCCGGACGATCTGCGTTCCGCAGGCAAAGCGATTGAGGGAATCTCGCGGTACACGTCCAAGCACTACGAACTCTACACCGATCTCTCTCGCGAAAAAGCCAAGGACCTGCTCGAACGCCTCGAAACGATGCTGGGGCACATCTCGAAGTACTGGGGACGGCCTGCGCAGGGCGTGATCGAGATGTACGTGGTCGAGGACCTGAAAAAATGGCCCCCCGGTGCGATCCAGGCCGAGGGGCTGGCGCACATCGAGGCGGGGGCCGGGGTGACCGTCGGCAAGACGATCTCTGACGGGACCAGCTTTCTGTCGAAGGCGGTGGTCTACGCGGTGGCCGACCAGGGGGTCCCCCAGCACGAGGCGGTGCATGCCTATTGCGTCCATGCCTTTGGCCGGACGGGCCCGGTCTGGTATGCCGAAGGAATGGCCGAGATGGGCAACTACTGGCGGGGCGAATCGCGGGCCGTCAACGCCAATCCGAATGTGATCGACTACCTGCGGAAAGCCCCCCGCGTGGATTTTGGCGAGATCGTCCATGCCGATCAGAAGACGGGCGACTCGTGGCAGAACTACGCCTGGCGGTGGGCGCTCTGTCACCTGCTGGCGAACAACCCCAATTATTCCCCCCGTTTTCGTCCCCTGGGGGTCGCCCTTCTGACCGGTCAGAAAACCAGCTTCGACGCGGTCTACGGTCCCATGCAGGATGAAGTCGTGTTTGAATACCGCCAGTTCCTCTCGCAGTTGGGGACAGGACTGAGGGTCGATCTGACGGCATGGGACTGGAAGGCGAAGTTCAAGGCCCTCACCGGCGGGACGAAGGTGAAGGCCCGAATCGAGGCCAATCGGGGCTGGCAGCCCTCGCGGGTGCTGGTGAATGCCGGGCAGGCCCTCTCCTGGGAGACCGAGGGAGACTGGCAACTGAGCGACACGGGAGACACGCTCACTGCTGACGGCGGCCCCGGCGGTCAGGGGGGACTGGAAGGGGTGCTGCTGTTCTACGATGGGGGTGAATACCGGCTGGGGGAACCATTCTTCCTCGGGGCCAAGGGGCGCTGGACCGCCCCGGCAACCGCCCGACTCTACCTGCGCTGTCGGGATGACTGGACCCGCCTGGCCGACCATTCCGGGGCCATCACCATCCGCCTGCAACTGGCGTCGGACTCGGCAGGCGAAGTCCCACCCCCTGCTCCCGGGGAAACGTCCAGTCCTCCTCCCCCCAAACCCGATCCGGGTGAGGAACCGGCGGATCCATCTTCCACCGAGCCGGCGTCGGATGCCCGGAACCCCGACAATCGCTAGGATTCAGCAGACAAACTTCTGAGGAGCAGGCACACGATGAGTGACGAAAATCGCAACGAGGGACCGGGCAAGGGCTACCACGAAGAGGTGCAGCATTCCCCCGCGACCGCGCGGATTCCCGAAAAGGTCAGTCCCGGGGTCTTCAGCACGGGGACGATCGTGATGCATGGTCCGCATGAATTCGTGATCGATTTCCTGCAGAGCCTCGCACATCCCCGGCGCGTCGCCGCCCGGGTCGTGCTGCCCCCCACGGTGATTCCTCCTTTCCTCGCCGCCCTCCAGGACAATTTCACCAAGTACACCCAGTTGTTTGGCCCCCTGCCGCGCATGCCCCAGCCGCGGACGGCAACCCCGCCCCGCGAAGGGGGAGAAGGGGGCGAGCCTGCTGGCGGTACCAAGCCCGCCGGGGCAGGCAACGAACCGACGCCGTTTCCCCTGAACCAGCCCGATCCCCCGGCTGCGAAGCCCGCCACGCCGGCTTCCCCCTCACCCATGCCAATCGCCGAGGTGTACGAGCATCTCAAGCTTCCCGATGAGATGCTCTCGGGAGTTTACGCCAACACCGTGGTGATCAGTCACACGGGGGCCGAGTTCTGTTTCGATTTCATCACCAGTTTCTTTCCCCGTTCCGCTGTGGCCGCCCGCATCTACATGGCCTGCCCGCACGTGGTGGAATTCAGTGAATCGCTGACCCGGTCGTGGGAACAGTTCCGCAGCCGTCAACGGTAATTCGATCCTTCGAACCCAGACACGTCCAACACGTTCGAGGGGGACGTGAAGCTCCGCTGGATTCTGCAGCCCTCCTCAACGCCAGGAATCTCCCTCTCGTGTTCGCACCCGCGCTGCTCACGCGTGATGAACCACTGACCTGGTCGCGTGGTCGGGGTACCGATGTCTGGGAGATGTTCCGGGGCTGCCTCGCCGGTGACCTGGCCCGGGTTCAGGCCCTGGCGGCCAAGGACGCTGGACTCGTCCGCTGTCACTACGAGTACCGCACGCCGTTGTACTTCGCGGTGCGTGAGAATCGTGCCGAGGTCGCTGCTTTTCTGCTCGACCATGGTGCCGACCCACTCGGTCTGGCGGTCAATGACACACTGCTGGAGATCTGCCAGGATCGGGGTTACCGCGACCTCGAGCGGTTGCTGCGCGAGCGCTACGTCCGTCTGCAGGGGGCCTCGGACGAGGGAGAACCGGTTGCCGCAGCCATCCGCGCGCACGACCAGGCGTCGGTGCTGCAACTGCTGGATGCGAATCCCGCCCTGCTGCACACGGGCGATGCCCGCTCGAACCAGCCGATTCACTGGGCCACCATGACCCGCCAGCCGGAGTTGGTCGATCAATTGCTCACCCGGGGGGCCAACCTGGAGGCCCGGCGGGCGGACGGGGCCCGGCCGATTCACCTCGTCAACGGCGATTACCACTTTCGCGGGCGGCGCGATGTCCCGGCCGACTGGCCGGTCTCGGCCAGCCAGATGCTCGACCACCTGCTCGCCCGGGGAGCCCACTGCGACCTGGGAGTCGCCTGCCACCGGGGGGATCTGCCCCGCGTGCGCGAAATCCTCGCGCGAGATCCCGGGGCGGCCAATCGTCTTCCCGATTACATCACGTATTACCTCGGCTCCGGGGCCCCGCTGCGGAATGCCGCCCAGCAGGGACACCTCGAGATTGTCCAACTACTGCTGGACCATGGTGCCGACCCCAACCTCCGCGAAGAAGAGATCGCCCCGCACGGACACGCGCTGTATGCCGCGGCTGCCAACGGTCACCATGACATCGCCCGACTGTTGCTGGAACAGGGAGCCTACCCGAATCCCGAGGTCGAGAGCTCGGCCGATGCCCTCACCATGGCCATCGATCGGGGCGACACCGGGATGGTCAACCTGCTCTGCCGGTATGGGGCCTCGCGACGGATGGCGATCCTGGGGCACTACGGCGACGTTCGGGTCGCCGCGGCTGTTCTGGCGGCCAACCCCGCACTCGCCCGCGACCCCGAGGCATTGGCGAGTGCTGCGGGGGAAGGACAACTTGACTTCGTCCGGTTGCTGTTGAAATACGAACCCGACCTTCCCCGGATGCTCACCTTTCCCCCCTGGTCGCCCGCGGGGAACTCGACCGAGATCAACGGCCTGATGTTCGAGCATGGTCTCGATCCCAATGCCGAAGACTGGCTGGGGATCACAGCTCTGCACCGGTTTGCCGGTGGGGGGCATCTCGACTGGGCCCGACAGTGGGTGGCACGGGGTGCCCGACTCGATCCGCGTGACGATGATCTCTGTTCGCGCCCCCTGGGATGGGCGGCCAAATTTGGCCGGACCGGGATGGTGGAATGGCTGCTGTCGGCCGGCTCACCCGCCCGTCACCCGGAAGATCCCCCGTGGGCGACCCCGCTCGCCTGGGCCGAACGCCGGGGACACCCAGAAATTGCCCGATTGCTGCGTGCCCATGGTGCGTGACCCGTGCTTGGCGGAGCGGGCGACCGGAGCCCGGTCTCACTGGCATAGTCGCGCTTTCCAGTCGAGCGCGGACTGGCACACGCCGGGACGACCATTCCGATCTCCCGCCGGTTGGAATTCCCTGGCAGTCGGCTGGACAATGGCCCACCAGGATGTCCCCAGGTCACTCACCAGGGAGATTTCCCCTGGATTATTCCTCGCACCACTTCGATTCTTTGCCCATCGGGGCGCCGTGCAAGCAATCGCGGCGTGTTCGTGGCAAAACTTCGCTCGCCGCACAAAGTACGATCTTGAATCGGCCCAAACTCGCATTTGAAGTTCAGCGTCGTCCGCCGTTTTTGCAGCGGATTGACATGACCAGATTTGGCCCCGGCGGGTGTCGACGAGGAACGTCCCACGACATCGACTCGGAGAGTCGATCGACAGTTGCGCCGTCAGAAGCCCGGATTGCCCCCTATCAGACCCGACGCGTGGAATCGGGCAACCGGTTTGTCGGCGGGGAGGTGGCGCGAAACAGGATGACCGGCGGTTCCCCTTCCAGCGAGAATTGCCGCGGGTGACGCTGGACCACACCCACCACAACATCGACCGAGTGCCCCAGTGATTTGGCGGCATCCTGCAGCCGCAGCACCTGCTGCTCCGACAGCAGCGAAGCCAGCAGTTCAATCAGGGTGGTGTCCATCGGAGCTTCGGGCGATGGCTCGGCAAACGTCAGCAACTCCTGGGCGAAAGCCCGAACCTCGGGCGTGATTTGCCGACGCAGCCAGGTGTCGAGTGCGTCGGCGGGGACCGGCTCTCCCTGCCAGGCGAGGTCTCCCGAGCGGGCATCGGAGAGCAGCGTGCGCAGCGTGTCGAGTTGGGCCAGCATCCCGGGTTCGACATGCAGCACGCTGGCCTGTTGCTGTTGCAATTGCTCCAGGTACTGGCGGGCCTTGTTGGCCGTCTTCGAGAGTGGCCGACGGGGATCACGGACCACCACCAGTCGCTGCAATTGCCGCCGCGACCACTGATCTTTGAGTCGGCGCAGCCGGGCGGCCAGGCTGTTCATGTGCCATTGCGTGCAGATGCTCAGCCCCAGGCGGCGCTCGGCCTGCTGAAAAATCAGCGGGATGTCGTCCAGCCCCTCGGCACTCACGGGCTCGGCCGCCAATCCCAGCAGGGTAAACAACGGCGGCAGAGCATGTCGCAGGATTGTCTCAGTCTGATCGGGATCGTTGGCCGCCACGCGGTCGGCCAACTGCCGGTTCCACCAGTCGTCAAGAAACGTGTCCAGGGGATGGACGGCGGCCCCCTCAGTCAGCACGTCGAAGCGGGCGGCACAGGCGGCGATCAGCCGGCGGGGGGTGTTTTCTCCCGAGGCAATGTCAAAGAGTGCGTCGAACTCAGCCGGTGTCAGGGGCCACTCGGGTGTGCGGTCCCCGGCGACGGGCGGGGACGACTCGTCACTGGCCTTGAGTCGTGCCGCAATCACGGCCCGCGCCTCGTCGGGACGGAGCAATTGCAGGGTGAAGGCTCCCAGTGAGGTCATGCGGTCGTAATCCGCCCCGCGGATCTGCGACGCCAACTCGGCCTGAAACGACGACTGCATGCACGAGACCACCAGGACATTTTCCGTACTGTCGTGGATCACGCTCACCAATTGCCCGAACGCATACAGCGCATCGGTCTCCCGGGGGTTGAGTTGCAGGGCCTCAACCTGGTCAAAGCACAAGACAACGGGAAGTCCCGGACCGGCGAGGCGACAGAGCATCTGCACGACTTGCCGGGCCTGATCTTCGCGCTCTTCGTCGGTTCCCTCGTCGCCCGAGAGATCCAGCCGCTGCAGCGCCGCCTCGGGGAGTGAATCTCCCCCCAGCCATGCCTTCAGGTCACGCTGGTGGCGCCGGAAAGCGATGTGTTCGAAGGCCACCGAGGTGTTGCGGTCGAGATCGAGTTCCGTACAGATCTCTTCAAGGATCTCACGCAGCCCCTCGGGATGCTCATCGAGCATGTACTCGTACCAGCGCTCGAGGTCCCCCTCGGCAGGACGTTTTGCCGCCAGCCTGTGAAACAGGATTCGCTCGAACTGAGAACGCTGCCCGGCGATGGGGCGAAACCAGTCGGACACCAACGTCCGCCGTACCGTTCTCCAGATCATCCGAGGGCTGGTCTGCAGCCGGACCCAGACAAACAGGTATTCCGGACGGCCGGTGGCGCTGGGGGCGCGCGGCGTGAGGTGATCGCGCAGCCGGGCCAGCAGGTGGGTCTTTCCCGCTCCGGCGGGACCATGAATCACGAGTCCCGCCGAACGGCCCGACTCCTGCACCCGGCGAATTCCCTGCAGGCACTGCTGGAAGAGGCGGTTGTTGATCGCGCTCACATCCCCGATGCAGGCTTCCCACGGGGTCGCCACGATGGTCTTGCGAAACGGATTCGCAGGGGGTACGGCGGAGGAGTGCTCAATCTCGGGCATTTCAGGTGTCTCCGCGTCGCAGGGCCAAGCCCACATAATATCGACCGGCCCCGTCGGTGATCAGCTCGGCCAGTCGCTCGGGGCTCAGGCTGCCTGGAAAATCATGCTGGTGCAACGAGAGGTGGCCCGCGCGGGCCAGGGCCAGGGACTGACGGTCAAATTCTTCCTTGCTCAGCCCGGCCCGCCGGCGCAGGTCGGCCGCGCCAATCAGCGTCCCCAGCTCGGCACCCGGGTCCATTTGCTTCATCAGCGTCACCAGGTCGATCAGCGTCGACGGAGTGGCGGCAGGTTCCGTTGCCGGTGGTGCGGGCACCGGAACTTCGCCCCCCACGATTCCGCTGCCGATCGTCCCTCGAATGCCCGAGACACTCGCTCCCCACACGATGCCCGCCTCGGCGGCCACCTGCACAAGGGCCCGCCGGAGCTCCTCTGGGGTGACGCCTGCCGATTGCAGAGTGGGGACCACCTTCACCAGTGCACTCCGGACCTCCCCCAGGAATTCCAGGGGGGCGATGGGTGAGGTCTTGAAGAGGGGTTGTCCCTTCTTGCCGACCGCCGGATGCAGAAAGACCCGCCGCTCCTGCTGCAATTGCCCGACTGCCTGTCGGACCAGTTCGGGATCACTTCCCTTCAGGCCCGTCACGATCTTCGCCAGCGGCTGCCCTCCCCTGGTGGTCAGCCACTGTAGGATCGCGGGACGAAGCAACTCTCCAACCGTCCGTGTCGAAAACCGGGGCTTCCCCTTGGCCGTCGTCGGAGGATGCAAATGCACCACCCCTTCCAGACGCAGCGTCTCGAGGACCGGTTGCAGGTCGGCTTCGCCGATCCGGGCTCCGACGGCCAGTTGTCTGGCAACGGTCGCCGCAGCGAGGGGCTCGTGGGCTGCTTCGAGCACCTGCCGCACAGGACCCTTCAACCACGCTGTCAGATCGCGGGTCCAGTAACGAGGCTTTCCCTTCGCCGTCGTGGGTGCAAACCGAAACACCTCGCCGGTCGTGACTCGCTCGACCAATACCACGTCAACCTGAGGAGCCTTCCATCGATGGGGGGGCGTCAGGCGCTTGATCAGTTCAGCCGTGGTCTGCGGACCCGGGGCGGAGGCCAGCAGGTTCAACAGCGCCTGGCATTCCTCGGGGCCGGGAGGGAGAGGTGGAGACTTGGCCATGCAGGAACCAGAGACGCCCACTGACCCGGGGAGTTGAAACGTCCCTGTTTCTGCCCCATCGACCAGTGACAGCGGAAATGAAAAACGGTCGAATCGCAGAGCGCCGGACCATCGAGACCCGCAGAACACTCTCCTGGCGAACATTCTCCGGGACAAATCCGGGCACGGGCCACCCCCTGGAGTCGTTTCGGTCCGGTTATGCGGGTGTCTTCACGTGCCGGAGGTGATTGGCCCAGGCCGGTGGGACGTTGATCAGCACCGAGTCGCGATGGAAGCGATGCTTGGCGCAGAGTTCTTCCATCAGTGCGTCCAGCTTGGTCAGCCGGTCGCGGCGGGCTCCGGTCGAGAGGTTTTTCTTGACCTTCCGCATGTAGATGTATTCGAAGTAGGTCAGCACCCCCTCGGGGGCCAACAGGTTGAACATCACCCCAAACATCTCACGGACCAGGTCGGCCGTGAAGTTGTTGATCGGCAATCCCGAGATGATGTAGTCGTAGGGGGCGTCGGCCTTGAAGTCCTGGATGGCCATGTGGTGCACGCCGACCCGGTCGGCCACCCGTACGAAGTCGGGCTCATGCTGCAACCGATGACGCAGCACATCCACGAACTTGTCGTTCAACTCGACCGTGTCGAGCCGATCTTCGGGCCGCAGCAATGTCACGATCCGCCGGGTGATCGACCCGGTGCCAGGTCCGACCTCGAGGATTCGCTTGGGCCCATTGTGACGTTCCATCGGGCGGGTCAGGGCCCGGGCGACAAACGAACTGCTGGGAGCGACCGCCCCTGTGGTGTGGAAGGTATCCCGCACCTGGCGGAAGAACTCGGTGTGTTCGGTGAGAAAACGTTTCATGCGGTTGTCTCCAGTTCGGCCAGTCGCTCTGCCGCCCCCCGGGTCATCTGCAGGACAATGTCGAGTCCCACCTCGCGGCTCCAGGCAGACAGAATTCGGGCAAACACCGGCCCGGGCTGACCCGTACCAATCGGCTTGCCGTTGATCCTCGTTACCGGCAGAATGCAGTACGGCGTGGAAGATGTAAAGGCCTCGTCGGCATTCACCACGTCGTAAGTCTGGAAATCGCGCTGTTCACACGGAATCTGCAGCCGGGCACACAGCTCCATCACCGCCAACTGACTGATCCCCTGCAGCGTGTTGTGGGGTGGAGGAGTGATCACGCGTCCCCCTGATGTCACGATAAAGAAGTTGGCCGTGCTGGTCTCGGTGATGTTGTCGTTCCGGTCGAGCAGCAGCGAGATGGCCTTCGGATCGACGAGCCGGGCCTGCTCGTCCGCCAGGTACCAGTGCATCCGGCTGCGGGCCTTGATCTTCGGATCGAGACACTCGGGGGGAATGTGACGGATGCTGGGGGTGACCACATGCTGGCCGCCAGCGTACTTTTCGGCCCACAGTTCGAACGGGAGTGGGAAGGTGTGAATGCACACCGTCGGCCGCCGGGCGGTGGCCTTCCCCTTCGCCCCGGAGTAGATCAGGGCGCTCCCCGCAGTCACAAACATGCTCACCCCGAGGTCGTGGTGGGGGGGGACGAGCGGGGCATTGGCCCGCACGAGGCTTTCGACCTGGTCCCAAAAGGCCTGGGGCGTCAGTTCCACCGCGAACCCGACATGCCGCAACGATCGGTACAACCGGTCGACATGGTCCCCCAGCCGATAGCAGGCGTGGCCAAAAGTACGGGCCATTTCGGTCACACTGGCCCCCATCACAATCCCCAGGTCGCTCAGGGGAAGCCGGGTCTGGGAGAAGGGTGCCAGGCAGCCATTCAGGTAGGCCAGCGGTTCCGCCATCTTGAATTGGGTTCGGGGAGAGATGAGAATGGGGACCGCTGTGAACCGTCGGCCTCTCACACCCTGATTCTACCGGTTTCTCCCGGGGTGTGCACACGCCGGCCCTCTGGAGGATATGGGATGCGCTCAACCCCTCCGCGCCTGTGCGCGCCGCTGTTCCTGGTTCTGCTGGCTGCCGGCACCTTTCTCGTCGGCGATTCCCCATGCCGGGCACAGGTTGCTGCCCCCACCGAGGAAACCGTCACGGCCGCCCGGGCCCGCGGGGTGAAGTACCTGAAGTCCCAACAGAAAAAGGATGGCAGCTGGGATTTTTCAGGGCATGACGTGGGGATCACCGCCCTCTGCACGATTGCCCTCATCGAAAACGGCGTCGAACCGACCGACCCCGTAGTCCAGAACGGCTACGAGTTCGTCAAGAAAAAGGCCAAGGAGCAAAAGAACACGTACGACCTGGCCCTCATCATCGTGATGCTGCAGCGGATGGGAGACCGCCGCGACCGCCCGTTGATCCGGACCATGGCCGCCCGCCTGATCGCCGGTCAACTCGACTCGGGAGGCTGGCACTACACCTGCCCGGGAGCCGAACTCGACGTCGAGAAGGTCATGAAAGATGCCGGCCCGAAACCCAAGGCGGGTTTTGGCGACAACAGCTGCACCCAGTTTGCCGTCCTCGGTCTGTGGGTCGCCTCGCGGACCGGCATCGACATCGAGAAAACTCTCAAGCGGGTGACGGATCGTTTCGAAAGCAATCAGACCGACGATGGCGGCTGGGCCTACGCCAAGGACCCCAAGCTCGAAAAACAGGTTTCCAGCCCCCCCATGACGGGTGCCGGTCTGTTTTGCCTCGCGGTCGCCCGAGCCTGGGAACTCAAGGAAGCGCAGAAAGACAGCAGCAAGAAAGAGGGAGATCGAGCCCGGAAGGACGAAACCGCCGCCAGCACCAATGGCTCGGGCCGCAAGACGCTGCTGGATGACGCCACCTTCGCCCGCGGCCTGAAACGGACCGGGGAATTTGCCGGCGGAATCGGCCCGGGAGCCGGTCGCTACTTCCTCTGGTCAGTGGAACGGGTCGGGGTGCTGCTGGGGCTCGACAAGATTGGCGATTCGAACTGGTTCCCGGTTGGTGCCAATGCCCTGTTGAAGGACCAGAAGGAGGACGGCAGCTGGCCGACCGCCTGGCCCGACACCGATGCCGATGGGCTCTCCGACACCTGTTTCGCCCTGCTTTTCCTCCGCCGGGCGAACCTGGGCAGCGACATTTCCCGACTGCTGGAAGAAGAACACGACGAGAAGTTTGAAATCCTCAACCGTCAGCCGGCGGCCCGGTTCCTCAAGCTCTCCGACGCGGTCGAAGCGTCCCAGCCGGGCGAGACAATCCGCATCAACGGCAACGGACCCTGGCGGCTGGGACACCTGGAGATTCCCCACGAACTGACCATCCTGGCCGGGCATGGATTTGTGCCGACGTTCAAGTTCGAGATCGCCCGGAACCGCAAGAGTGCACGCTACAACCCGGCCACAGATCCCGAGGGACGCGACATGGTGACCCTCAAGGGGGGCCGGTTGACTCTCGAAGGGTTGCGTCTCCAGATGGACGCCCCGAAGGATCCCCAGCTGGTCCCCTGGTCCATCATCACGGTCGCAGGGGGAGAACTGCGCTTGCTCAACTGTTCCCTGTCGGAGGCGGGCACCCTGGGAACTGCCATCGCCTGGCGAGCTCCCGGTCAACTGGTGATCCGCAACAGCCAGCTCATGGGGGGCAAGACCGCCGTCGACATCACAGGCTCGGGGGAACAGGAACTGGTCTTCGACAACTCGCTCGCCTTCAGTGAGACCGGCCTGACGGTGCAGGGATCGGAATCGGGTCAGAAGTTTGCCCTGCGAACCAGGCACTCGGTCTTCCAGGTGAAGGAAGTGCTGGCCTGCCCCGAATTCGTCGGGGAAGTCAGCGTCGACACCGCCACCACCGCCTACCGGGCCGACTGGCTCTCGCAGAACTTCCTGAAAACCGGAAAGGATCCGCGGGCCGGGCGGTCATGGCAGGGCTCGGTCAACCTCTACGACGTGAAGCAGTGGGTTGGACTGGCCGGTCAGCCCGCCACCATCAAAGACCCCAGGGACTGGATCAAGTACTGGAAGTCGGGAGAGACCGATGCGGTGAAGCGGACAGCCCCGTTCACCGGAACACGTCGGCTGGGGAGCTACTCGCACGAGGCCAATATCCAGGATTGGCAGCTGGAATTCCCCGCGACAGCCGAGGCGGCCCTCACCCGTAACCGAGTGGGGGTCATCAGTTATGTGGCTGGCCCCGGTCCCGGGTATGACCAGTACCGGGAGACCCTGGGCTACACCCTCTGGAAGGGGAACCGGCTGGAATTGAGCGCCCGGGGACCAGACCGCGAACTGTTTCAGGCGGGCACAGTCCCGACGGCCAACATCCGGTTGGCCGGGACCCGGTGATCCATGTCCCACAGCGTCCGTTCCGCAACCCGGTTCCGGGAAAGAATCGGAACCAAAAGCCAAATTCGGTGTGGACTCGTCCTCCGAGTTCTGCGAAAAATGAGGGATTGACTGAGAAGTTTTTCAGGGAGGTTCCCAGAGTGCAGATTCGAGTGAGCCCCGGCGATTGGATCGTCTACTGCAAGACCAAGTTCAGCCAGCACCCTGGCGAACGGGCCCGGAACGTTGAGCCCGCCACCAAGGGGGATGAATACTGCTACACGGTCGACAAGTACTGGGTGGTGGAATCGGTCAGCCCGACAGGACAGATTTGCCTGCGGACGCCCGGTGGCAAACAGCACATCGTTGCGGCTGATGATCCTCACCTTCGTCGCCCCTCTCTCTGGGAACGCATCTGGTATCGCAGCCGGTTCCTTTCGGCCCGGGAAAACGCAACCGCCCGCAATTCCGACTCCATGGCGGTCGCTGGTCACTGACCAGACAGGCGTGTGTTTCGTAATCCGCGCCGCGGCTGCCCTGCTCGTTTTGCCGTGTTTAATACAGGCCTCCCTGGGGGATCAGGTCCCCAGGTGACTGCACCGTCCCTTTTGCATCAGTGACCAGGAATCCCTCGCGAATAGGCTCACAAGGGGATCACCTCGGACCTTCTGAAAATCTGGTCCCCGCAGCGGGATGACGTTCGCCGGGGCCTCATCCCTGTCGCGTGTCGTCGAGGCGGCGCCAGAGTTTTTCCATCACATCGAGGTTGTCCCCGGGGGGGATCCGTTTGGCATATGCCACCTGTGTATAGAGTTGGCCAGCCCGGGTGACCTCAGCCTCGATGGCCGGGACCCGACCTGCCACCCGTGACGCAAACTCCAGCGGTGTCTGGCCGGAACTCACGGTCATTCCCTTGTCCCGCGCCCACGCTTCCAACGCCTGAAACGTGTAGTCGAGCAGTTGAGGCAGCTTCATCCGGCGGGCCGTTCCATCGGTGAAGGGATTCACAAAGTCGGCATACCGTCGTGGCCCGGGGGCTGCTTCCTCCACCTGCTGGTCCCCCCTCTCCCCGGGTGCTGCCCCGAACAGACCGAGAAACGCCCCCCAGAGTCGTGCAAGGAAGTCCGTCACGGCCTTGGCATTTCGGACCAGGAAATACATTCCGAGTAGCGCCAGCACCAGGTAGATGATCCACTTGAGTGGACCTCCCCACGAACTGAGCCATTGAGTCAGACTGGAGACAGCCGACGATAGAGCTCCGGGGGTCTGCGGAGTCGCTGCGGCGGGTGGTGGGGGAGAACTGGCCACCCCGGCCCCCTCCCGGGGTGGATTCGCCCCTCTGTCGGCATCGGATCGATCCTGGGAAGGCGGTGGCTGTTGTCGGGTGGTCGCCCCGCCTCGCGGATTTCCCTGCTGGCCCGGTGGTGGCGTGCGTGGCGGCATCCCCCGGCGATTCTCCTCGCGGGGTCCCGCTTGCCTGGCATCGGTTGTATTGGGTGGTCCCCGGTTCTCTTCGTCTGATCCTGGTGGCGGCTGACCCGAGTCCTCGGCCGACGCTGGGTCCTTCGAAGTTGGACGGGAAGGCTCTCCCGCCGAACTCCCTTTGTCTCCCGAATTCGATTCACCCGATGGGGGAGAACTTTGGGACGACTGGTTCCCCGCTGGATCCGTCGATGTCGATGACTCGCCCGCAGACTCCCCAGCCCCCTGGCCCTCGCCCCCAGGGGCCTCCCCGGAACGAGCGCCCGGTGCTTGTCCGCCGGCTTCACCCCCACCTTGGTCACCCCGCTGGTTCCCGGGCTCGTTCCCCGACTGATCCGGCGAGCCCGGCTTGTTCCGGGCACCACCAACGGGGTCTCCCTGCTGCGCCTGTGGGTCGGGTTGACGGTTGGGGTCGGGGCCGTTGACTGGCCGGATGGCACTCGCCCCGCCGGGCCCTGCGCCAGCATCCCCTCCCAGGATGGCAAACTGCGACGAATCGACCTGCTTGTCGAGCCGGTCGATCAGGTCGTTGAGCGTGTATTCACCACTGGGACGCGGGAACAGCGTCGCCCCGCCCAGGACCAGCCCAGCCATGAGCATCCCCAGGAACAGCCAGGCGCGGGTGACGGCTGTTGGCATCGTCACGCCACGTTGTCGCAGGTAGCGCCGGAGCCCCAGGAAACTGGTCGTCAACAGCAACCCCAGCCCCGAGGCGACATACAGCACCAGTAAACCGAACGCGAAGCTGCGCCGTTCTCCCTGGGAGGCGGGAATCAACAACTGACCGAGACCGAACAGGGGCAGGGCGGCCAGGGAGAAGTACACCACCCAGACCCCGGGTGCGTGCGGTCGCCCCCGCTGCTTCTGGCGCCGTTTCTCAGCCTGCTCGGCTCGTTCTGCCTTGCGCTCGGCCTCTTCAGCCAGACCACGCCCGGAGACGAGCACCCGGGGGACAGGGGCCCGCACCCCCTGGAATTCATCCCGGGCCAGGTTGGGCCGTGTCGACTCGGCCACGCTGTCGGTCACCAGCGAACGGAGCGCCGGCTCTCCCGGGTGGGGATGCTGGTTTTCGCCCGTGGTCGCCGACGATGACCCAGGCCCGTCCCAATCGAGCCCGGTCGCTCTCAGCAATCCCTCCCCCGAGGCATCTTCCGAATCGTCGACGAGGGTGCAGTCCCAGGTGAGCTTCCAGGCACAGAACGCAATCAGGCACAAGAGCCCGGCTGCAATGGCAAACGCATCCAGGAACCGGGACGCGAACAGCAGTGCGACCACCAACAGAGCGCCGCCATACAATTGTGCCTGCTCGACCCCCTGCTCAATCCCGATCCGGGCGACCAGCACCATCCCGCCGACGAAGCAGATCAGAACCCACTGGATGCGGGTGGCATGGTCGCCTCGATACACCACCTCCAGCAGGAAAAAGACGAGGCTGCCCACGAGCGTCATGATCAGCACGGGACTGATTGCGATCGCAACATAGTCGGCCAGCTTCAGTTCACGCCGTGCGTGACCCATGTCGGCCCCTCCCCGGAACAGAACCCGTTCTTTTTCGGCTGGTGCCTCGTACTTTCATCGCAACACCGTCTGGGCACACAAGTTTCCAATGGACAGCTCGTCCGCAACGGTTCGGACTTCAATCCCGGCGGCGATCAGGCGTCCCAGGCCCGCGACAGTCTCGTCATCCGGCAGCACGACAATCGCCACGACAGCAAACCCCCGCCGGCGCAGCGAGCCCAGGGCCAGCGCGGTCTCCTCGCTGGCACCCGGCAAGATCGCGACCACGGTTGCATCGCGCGGCAGTCGGCTGATCGACTCCAGCACAAGCTGGCTCATGGTGAGGCCATCGGTCAACTCGGCCCGCGCCAGGGTCTCGCGGATCCGCTGAAACTGCTCGACACCCCGCCTGGTTTCCACCACCACCGGGCGCAGCCGGTCGGCCCGCGATGTCGCCAGGGCGGTGTCTCGTGCCAGTTCGCGGGTGTGGAATTCCCGGCGAAAACCCTCGGTTCGGACTCGATCGGCGGCATCGCGGGCGTTGGTCACCAGTCCCACCTGCTGCCCGAGCTGGTACACGGCGTTGGCCAGCGACACCGTGGCGACAATCGCCAGTTCCGAACGGACCGGCTCGTTCCGCGCGGGGTATCCGCCGGAGTGAAAATCGAGCAGCAGTGTCACCCCGGCCACACAGGAGGGCTCGTACAGCTTGCAGTGCAAAGAGCCCATCCGGGCGGTCGCCCGCCAGTGGACCCGGTTGAGCGGATCTCCCGGCTGGTACTCGCGGACCCCGGCAATCCGCGTCGGATCTTCAAACAACCGGTGAGTCAACCGCACTTCGCCCACGGGTCGGCGCGACGCGATGTCAAACCCGGTGATGGGGACCACCCGCGGATACACGAGCACAAAACTCGGTGCTGTCTCGATCCGAAATTGCCGATGCAGGCCAAACAGATCCCCACTCTCCAGCAGCACCGGACCAAACTGGTGATAGCCCCGCATGAGGAAACGCACCTTGTACCGCAGCCATTTCTGCTCGCCCCGGCCGAGGCGGACCAGCATCGTGCGCGGGCCCTCGATCTTGAGCCGGGGAGGACGCTGCTCGAGCGCGTCGCGCGACACCGCGTCCTCGACCAGCAACCAGGCAATCGGCCACTTCCCCGTGTTGGTGACCGTCACAAGCAGACCCGCGAGGTCGCCAATCTCTGCGGTCAGGTGCGTGCATTCGCGCTCGGCCGAGAGATTGTCGACCCATTCCCGTGCGACAAACCGGCTGACCAGCATCACCCCCAGCAGGGCGTACATGGCATACACCAGCAGCCCCAGGTCGAGGGCGTAGCCCACGAGCAGCAGGGCGATCGCACCGAGGGCCCACCGCATCAGGTGCCACTCCGGGAGAGGGTGGGTACCGGCGTCTCGGTCAGGATCTGGTTGACCACCGCACTCGCAGTGACCTTCCGCAGACGGCTTTCGGGACGCACGATCAGGCGGTGGGCGAGGATGGCCGGAGCCATACGCTTGACGTCGTCGGGGAGGACAAACTCATTCCCACGGATGGCCGCAACTGCCTGGGCCGACCGGAACAGTGCCATCGAGGCCCGCGGACTACCCCCGAGGGCGATGTCTTCGTGCTGCCGGGAATTGCGGACCAGGGCGACGATGTACTCGCGAACCTTCGGATCGACATACACGTCGCGGATTGCCTGCTGGCAACCGATGACTTCATCGGCAGAGACGACCGGGGCGAGCGTGTCGATCGGGTGCCCCAGGCGCAACAGGTCCAGCATCTTCACCTCTTCCTCGACCGAGGGATACCCCAGCGACAGCCGGACCAGGAACCGGTCGAGCTGGGCCTCGGGGAGCGGGAAGGTCCCTTCATGATCGACCGGGTTCTGGGTGGCGATGACCAGAAACGGCGGCTCGAGAGAATAGGTCTGCCCGTCGACGGTCACGTGCCGCTCGGCCATCGCCTCCAGCAGGGCGGCCTGCGTTCGTGGTGTTGCACGGTTGATCTCGTCAGCCAGGACAATCTGGGCGAAAATCGGGCCGGGACGAAAATCAAAATCCGTTGTCCGGGGATTGAAGACCGAGGCCCCGGTCATGTCACCCGGCAGCAGGTCGGGAGTGCATTGCACCCGTTTGAACGAGCAGCCCACGCTCGCGGCCAGGGCCCGTGCGAGCATCGTCTTGGCGACGCCCGGAACATCCTCCAGCAGCACATGTCCCTCGCAAAAATACGCGACCAGGGCCAGCACCACCTCCTGTCGCTTGCCCAGGATCACCTTCTCGATATTGGCGATGATCTTCTTGGCGATCGCGGGGACGGACGACATGAATCACTGGACCTGGGAGATCATCGTGAGAGAGACCGATCAACAGGACGGCATCGATCGGTGGGCCGACACGAGGCACACGCTTTCCTGCCCGCCATCGATCCCTCACTGATCCTACCCCGCCTGCAGGCCGACTGCCATGATTTTGATCGGCGTGCGGAACCATCGATCGAAGTGCTGGCGAGGGAATGCGAAATGATCCAGCCACGAAAAAAGGCCCGGCAGGTGAACCACCCGCCGGGCCTGGACGCTTCGGCGGCCACTACTGGCCACTCACGTCAAAGCAGACCAGCGTGCCCTGGTCGCGCAGGAACAAACCACCGTTGGCGACAACCGGGTAGGTCCAGGCATCTTTGCCGCTGGCATCGGGCTGCGACAGCCGGCTGATCTCGCGATAGCCTTCCGCCGAGGGTTCCACCAGGGCGACTTCGGCCCCCTTGTGACCCCGCACGTAGAGCTTCCCACCAGCCGCACAGATCGAAGCGGCCCCGAGGGCCCGCTCGGTCCAGAGGACCTTGCCAGTCTCGAAGTCGGCACAGAACATCGCCTGCCCCGTCGTGCCATACAGCTTGCCGTCGAGCAAGACCGCCCCGCCCAGCCCCACGGCCAGCTTTTTGTCGAGGTACAGCTCGCGGGCCGCCGCTCCATCTCCGTCGGCCGCCACCTGGACTGTGCCACCCATTGTCCGACCGCCTGCCGAGAAGATGCGGTCTCCGCCAATCACCGGGGTAATGATGTTGGCCCCCGGGTCAATTGTCTTTTCATAAACCCACAGGAACTTTCCATCCCGGGCCCGCACACCGACGAGACCCCGCCGTACACTGGTGACGTACTGACGATTGTCCCCCTTCCCCAGGACCATGATCGAGGCGTACTCGGCCGTTCCCCCCTCGGGAACCACTGCCTGCCAGAGCGTGGCACCGGTTTTCTTGTTGAGGGCTGCGAGCGAGGCTTTCTCGCCGCCGGGTGTGCACACCACGGCATCCCCGTCGACCAGCACCGATTCGGTGTAAGCCCACAGGCCCGGCTTCCCATCGAACTCGGTCGCCAGGTTGCGGGTCCAGACCGACTTGCCATCTTTCGCCTGCAGGCACGCGAGCTGGCCATCCGATGCCAGCACGTAAAGATGATCGCCATCGACTGTGGGAGTGCTGCGGGTCCCGGGGTACTGCGGCCCCTTGTTTTCCCCCACCTTTCCGATCTCGGTCGACCAGACCTGGGTGCCGGTCTTCTCATCGAGGGCGACGGCGAACTCCGCCTGGTCGCGTGTCGTCTGCACATAGACCCGCCCCCCGGCCACGGAGGGGGTCGAATACCCGGTGCCGAGATCGGTCTTCTTCCACCGGACCTTCGGCCCCCCCTCGGGCCACTTCGGCAGCAAACCAGCTTCCTGCGAGACGCCGGAGCGGTCGCGCCCCCGCCACTGGGGAGATTCGTCACCCCGCGCCCCGGGGAGGCCCTCGACCAGGCAGACCACAATTCCAGTCAACAACGTCAGCCAACAGCGCGGCATGGGAAGTCCCTTTCAGGAAAGCGGGCGAACACCAGCGGGACGAACGATCGGTTCATCACCACCGCTCACTTCCCAGAGTCTCCCCTCCCCCGTCGCACTTGGCAACCGACCGCGGTCTCCGCAGGGTTCCGATGCGATACGCCACTCGGCCACAGCAACTGCCGGACCGCGTCAGCCGAGATACCGTTCGAGGAACAGCCGGCGGTACTCCAGCGGCGTCTTGTCAAATTGACGGGCGAATTCTCGCTCTTCGAGGGCCCCGTGCTGGAACCGCCGCTTGGGAAAGACCGGCATCGACAGCCCGGTCACGGCTTCGACCCCGGCCCGAACCACCGCCCCCTTCAGGGCATACAGCCGGTCGTGGCTCCAGTCTGTCAGCTCGATGAAGGGTATTCCCTCGGCCACTTCGATCACATTCGGCAGGGCGTAGGGACTGAACCCCTCGAAGCCCAGAACCCGTGCGGGAGCCGAGGTTCGTACATGGCCACGCGACTGCCCTCCCGAATAGGTCAGCGAGTGCTTGATTGCCCCCACACCCCACCCTTCCTGGTAGAGCATGGTGTTGTTCAGCACGCTGCGGATCGTCAACTCGGGATTTTCCTCGATGGGGTAGTCCTTCAGATTCTCGTCACCGCCGTCGCCATCGACCAGGTACTTCCAGTCGGGATACCGTCGCCGAATCCCCTGGCAGAGGGCGAGCGCGAGGGCGGCCGACTGCACGTCGAGTGGCTTGTAGTCTTCGATGACGCGAATCGTCTCGCGCACGTCGATGTCGCTGGAGGAGACTTCGATTGTTTCCAGAAAGAGTCCCAGGTCGAGGGCTTCAAGAAACTCGCGGGCCTGAAGGGCGTCGGCACCCTGCCCATCCACCGTGAGGGTGAAGGCCTTGAGCCGGGCGGGATTGTCCCCCCGCTTCAGCAGTCGGTCGTACAACACGAGAAACACCGACCCACTGTCGATGCCTCCCGAGAACAGCACCCCCAGCGGTGCCTGACGGTCGATTCGGTCGAGCCAGCGATCCAATTCCTGTGCGAGCGCACCGACATAGGCCTGGCCGATCGCGTTCACGTCAGCCGGCAACCGGTTTCGCTGGGGGGTGAAGAACCGGGTGTAGGTCGGATTGGGGTCGGGACATCCCACCAGGGCCACCTCGGTCAGGTGATGGGCGGGAACCATGCGGGTGTAGGAGGGATGGAACTGCCCGGCCAGCCCTTCCTTCTCCAGGAAGGCATGGATCTCGTCGATCCGCTCGGCGGTGATCAG
>Ga0315904_10002529_pt1 | contig 28173 bp, 15 predicted proteins | sample LakEriMetagenome_6_FD_203529 | JGI IMG/M metagenome (GOLD analysis project Ga0315904, IMG submission 203529) | Freshwater fungal communities from buoy surface, Lake Erie, Ohio, United States - Buoy 12 MA120 | ecosystem: Environmental > Aquatic > Freshwater > Lake | place: USA: Lake Erie, Ohio...
CCCCCTGCCGGAACTTTTCGGGAACAGACACCAACTCCTGACATTCGCTGATCGTTCTTATTTGTACTGTACCAATCCTGTGAAATATTTCGTCGAAACATTAGAATAATTAAAGTATTAACTGCTTAAGGAAGAATGGAGAATACTCACGATAAAGTCTGGTCAAGTTGCTTGGATATCATCAAAGACATCGTTGAGTGGCAACATTATAAAACCTGGTTCGAGCCCATTCGCCCTGTTGCGTTGAAGGATAAGGTCCTCACCATACAAGTACCCAGTCAATTCTTCTTCGAGTATCTCGAAGAGCATTATGTGAATCTGCTGGCGAAAACATTGAAGAGGGAATTAGGAAAAGAGGCCAGACTGGAATACCGCATCATGGTGGACAGTGGTAACGGAAAGGATAAGCCACTAACAATGGATATCCCTGGAAACGGATATAAAACATATAGCAATAATGAAATGGATTTTCCGCTGGTTATAAATAATCCGGTGAAGAATCCATTCGTGATCCCTGGATTGAAGAAGATGCAGATCGATTCACAGCTGAATCCGATCTACACTTTTGATATGTTCGTTGAAGGGGATTGTAACCGCGTCTCCCGCAGGGCTGGAAAAACAGTGGCAGAGAAGCCTGGTGCTACATCCTTTAACCCCCTGGTTATCTATGGCGGAGTTGGTTTGGGTAAAACCCACCTTGCACAAGCCATTGGAAATGAGGTGAAAAGGGTCCATCCGAATAAGGTGGTGTTGTACGTAAGCTCTGAGAAATTCATCAACCAGTTCCAGGATCACAGCCGTAATAACGCCATCAACGATTTCATTCATTTTTACCAGCTGATCGATGTGCTGGTGATAGACGATGTCCAGTTTTTCAACCGGGCAGAGAAGTCACAGGATGCGTTCTTTGCGATCTTCAACCATTTGCATCAGTCTGGCAAACAGCTGATCCTGACTTCTGATAAACCCCCCAAAGATCTTGAGGGGGTTCAGGAACGGCTGCTCAGCCGTTTCCGCTGGGGGCTTAGTGCAGACCTGCAGGTGCCGGATTATGAGACCCGTATCGAGATCCTTGAGAAGAAAATGCGGAACGACGGACTCGAGATGCCCAAGGAGGTGGTAAAATACATCGCCTACAACATCCAGAGCAATGTCCGCGAACTGGAAGGCGCCCTTATTTCGCTTTTGGCACAATCTTCGCTTAACAAGCGTGAAATTGACCTTGATTTGGCGAAGAAAGTACTCCGAAATTTTGTGAAGACTTCTTCAAAGGAGATCACGATCGATACGATTCAGAAAATGGTTTGTGATTACTTTGATGTTCCTTACGACAAGCTTCTGCAGAAAACGCGGAAACGTGAGATCGTACAGGCACGCCAGATCACTATGTACCTGGCCAAGATCTTTACAAAAAATTCCCTCAAGACCATTGGTGAGCATTTTGGAGGCCGGGACCATACCACTGTCATTCACTCCTGCCAGACGGTTAAAGACCTGATGGACACGGATAACATGTTCAGGGAGAGCGTTATGGAGCTGCAGCAAAAGGTTCAGCTGGCCGCTATGTAAATACGCTTGGTATCCTCCATGATAAAATCAACATCATCCCGCTCCGTGCGGGATTTTTTCTTATGATCACAGCAAAACAGATTATCGTAAAAGGGAAAGTACAGGGTGTGAACTTCCGTTATCATACCCGCCGGCAGGCTCAGAAACTGGGGCTGTTCGGGACAGTGGAAAACCTTCCCGACGGAAGGGTAATGCTTCGGGCAGAAGGTAAGCTTGCAGACGTCGACAACCTGGTGGAGTGGTGCCGGAAAGGGCCTGACAGTGCCAGGGTAGAGGGGATCGAGGTTTCTGATTGTCTTGTCCGGGGCTACAAGGAATTTTCTATCCATCGTTGAATTAAATCAAATTTTGGGGGTTGGCTGCTGTTCATTATTTTTGCCCCCCTTCAGCGACCATACGGTGAGATGGATGAGTGGCTGAAATCAGCAGTTTGCTAAACTGCCGTACGGGTTAAACTGTACCGAGGGTTCGAATCCCTCTCTCACCGCAAGACAAATCAACAAAGCCCCGCGACAGCGGGGTTTTGCATTTCCGGGCAGACCTGCAAAGCTTGCTTTAGTGGATCTGTGCCGCAAATCCGCAAAACGGCGAAGCTGCCCTGTTGATTCAATGTCATTTTATTTAAATTGAGCGATAACCATGTATTAAGATGAAAAAATTTGCTTTCTTATTGTTGACTATAGTTGTCATGGTGTCAAATAGTCTTTTTGCTCAGAACCGTCCTAAGCGTGTCATTATACTTGGTTTTGATGGTATAAGTGTGGATGGATTCAAAACCGCCAAACATCCCAATATCGATAGAATGTTTGCTGACGGAGTGTTGTCGCTAACCACCCGGTCAGTTATGCCTTCGGTTACTTTGCCCAATTGGACAAGTCATTTAGCAGGATCTGGCCCCGAAGAACATGGCGTAACTTCAAACGAATGGAAAGTAGATAAACATTCTTTGCAAGCCCTGGAGACAGACAATGACGGTTACTTCCCATCCATTTTTAAGGTTCTGAAAGATCATGTGCCGGGTGCCAGAACAGCGTTTTATTACAACTGGCCAGAATTGGTCAACTCCATGAATAAGAAATACATTGATGAACTTTCCTTTCAGAGGAACGACAGATATGACAGCATTTATCAGCAGGCATTTGATTTTATTGTAAAGAATCGGGCCAATCCAGTTTTGGTTTTCTTGTATACTGTACATACAGATCACGCCGGTCACAATTATCGCTGGATGTCTGATCCCTATATTAAATCCATAGAGCAGGCAGATACGGCTGTAGGTGTTTTTTTGGACCGGTTAAGGGCGGAAAATTTGTATAACGGCACCCATTTCCTTTTCATCACAGATCATGGCGGCAGTCCCCAAACCGGTCATGGTGGGGTGAGTATGCAGGAAATGCAAGTTCCGTGGGCAATTGCAGGACCTCAAATCAAGAAACTGGGATTGACAACCATGAACAATAGCAACAAGAATACTTCAGTTGTCATTGCAAAACTTTTTGGTGTGCAAAAGAAGAAATTGCCCCAATCGTGGACGGGCTATTTGCCCGGCTCAATCTTCAGATAGTTCAGGCGACGATATTGGATAAACTTAAATCAACTGATTCTACAATGGACAGAAGAAAACTTATCAGAAATATAGGTCTGGCTGCCGGAACAATGACGTTGGGTGGTGTAAGCACTCTGGCTGGTGCTGCAGAACAAAGCGTTTCCAGACGAAAAAGAGTCTTGCGCATCGCTCATATCACCGACGTTCACATGCGGCCCGAACTTGATGCAGCCAACAGGTTTCGCAAATGCATGGAGGAAATAAAGAAACATAAAGTTGATTTCTTTCTGAACGGTGGGGATACTATTTATGCAGCGGATTACAGTAACATTACAAGGGAAAGAGTAAAAGAGCAGTGGGCCATTTGGCAGCAACTGCGAAGTGAATTCCAGGAGTATGACATGTATAGCTGTCTTGGTAACCACGATATGTGGTGGGCGGCTCCTGATAAGCAGGATGAGATGTATGGAAAAGATTATGTTGTGAAGCAACTGGGAATCAGCAAGCGTTATTACAGTTTTGATAAGAAAGGTTGGCATTTTATTGTTTTGGACAGTAACAACCAGGATGCTGGCTCCCTGGACGAGGAGCAAAGGAGATGGTTAGAACAAGACTTGGAAAAATTAAATGCAAATACTCCTGTGTTGTTGTTGAGTCATTATCCACTTCTTGCTGCTTGTACCCATATTGATGGGGGTATGCATACGGATTACAAATATTTAGTTGACTTATTCTTTAAGCAAAAAGACAAAGTGAAAGTCTGTGTAAGTGGGCATATCCATTTACAGGATGGGGTGGCGTATAATGGTGTACAATACTTTTGCAATGGCGCGTTGAGTGGTTTTTGGTGGGAAGAGGGAGATAAAAACTCTGCAGGTAAGTACTGGTATCGTCAAACCCCTCCAGGTTACGCCATTATTACTTTATTCGATGATGGCACTGTGTTAAATGAATATATTCCGCATTCACATTAACTATCATGGTTTTTGATCCATCTGGTGATTGCCGTACTTACCCAACACATTGCGGGCTCATGTCTGCTTTTTGTATTTCGGTATCTTGTATGCTCTGCCATTCATTAATTTCAGGACCATGCGATAGCTCAGAAAAGCTTCGTAATTTCCGTGCTGCAACATGAGAAAAAGGAGCTCCTATCTTACCGCTTTCACCATTTGTTTCCTGCTGGGGGCAGCTGTTCTGTTTTTGGAATACTGCAAACCGGGAGATCAGCAAACGGATCTGCTGGCCAAAACGGAGAACAGTTACGTTGGTGACCAGAAATGCCAGTCGTGCCACGCCAAGGAATATGCCCTTTGGCAACAATCGGACCATTACAAAGCCATGTTGCCAGCCAACGATACCACGGTGCTTGGTGATTTCGGTAATAAGACCATGACTGCGGATGGAGTTACTTCCCGTTTTTTTAAGCGTGACGGTAAGTATATCATCAATACACAGGGACCTGATGGGCAGCTGCATGATTACGAGGTGCTGTATACTTTCGGACATACTCCACTGCAACAGTACCTGGTAGCCTTCCCGGGCGGCAGGATGCAGGTTCCCCGGGTCAGTTGGGATGTTGTAAAAAAGAAATGGTTTCACCAGTACGGCGGGCAGAAGATCGATCACCGCGATTGGCTGCATTGGTCATCCGGCGGGCAGAACTGGAACACCATGTGCGCATCCTGCCATTCCACAAATCTGAAGAAGAATTATTTCGCGGATGCAGATAGTTTCCATACTACCTACGATGTGATCAACGTAAGCTGTGAGAGCTGCCATGGTGCCGGTAAAAAGCATATTGATTTTGTGGGCTCGGAAGGCTACAAGAGTGGCTCGCGTGTACCCTTCGCTTACCTTACACGGGTAGACAGTCCTAATGTGGTGCAGGTGAACTCCTGTGCTCCCTGTCATGCACGTAAGGCGGACATCAACGGGGATGCGGTTGATCCCAACGAGGTGATGAATAATCTGATCCCGGAGATCCCTACCACGGAATTTTTCCATGCCGATGGCCAGGTGGATGATGAGGATTATATCTATACCTCATTCCTCCAAAGCAAGATGTTCCACCGAAGTGTCAAGTGCAGCAACTGCCATAACCCGCATTCGGGTAAACTGGTTCTTCCAAAGACGCTGGTATGCCTGCAGTGCCATGAGAAAAAGTATGAAGGTTTTGAGCATACCCGACACAACGTTCCGGTTGAGCAGGTCAATTGTGTGAGTTGCCATATGCCTGGAAAGTTCTATATGGGAAATGATTTCAGGCACGACCATAGCTTCCGTGTTCCACGGCCAGATCTGAGTGTGAAATACGGTACTCCCAATGCCTGCAATACTTGCCATACGGATAAGAAGGCGGAATGGGCTGCCGATGCTGTAGTAAAATGGTTTGGCCCGGAGCGTAAGTATCATTTTTCGGATGATCTGGTTCCTGGTAGCAGATTGGACCAGGGTTCGGAGAAGCACCTGCTTCGTCTGATGAGCGACACATCCATACCCTCGATCATTAAGGCCACTGCAGCAGAGTATTTACGAAGTATTCCAACGAAGCAGTCGATAGACGCATTGTTGCAGGCATTGAATGATAAGGATGCGCAGGTCAGGTATCGGTCCGTTCGCGCACTGTCCTCGTTCCCTTACGAGCAATGGAAAGATGCCGTGTCGGTCTTGTTCAATGATAAGGTGAGGGCTGTCAGGATCGCAGCGGCGGACGTACTGTTGCAAGTTCCCATAGAGCAGATCCCGGCGGATTATCGAAATGGTTTTGCCAATGCCCGGAAGGAGGTGGAGCAATATGTCATGTACCAGGCGGATTTTGCCGTGGGTAATGTGCTGATCGGTGATTTTTATTACCGGATGAACGATGCGATGAATGCGGAGAAGTATTACAAGCGCGGTCTGGGCAAAGACAGCCTGATGAACTATGTACGATTTAATCTGTCGTCCCTGTATAATACCCAGGGTCGCAATGGTGAAGCGTTGAAATTACTGGAAGAAGCCAGGGTGACAGATGGCTCCAATCCAAGGGTATATTATAACATGGCGCTTCTCCAGGTGGAGATGAAGGACATGGGCGGCGCGCTAAAGAATTTTGAGAAAGCGGTTGAGAAAGGTGCCGACGATCCCAGGATATTCTACAACTATGGTCTGCTGCAACAGCAGAACGGGAATTTTGCGGCGGCAGAAAAACTGCTACAAAAGGGACTGGGCATTGCTCCCCGGGATGCGGCGCTCAACTATGCCCTGGCAGTGTTTTATTTACAGCAGCAACAGCCCCGAAAAGCCATCGGGCCAGCGTCGGTGCTTAAGCGTACGGATCCCTCTAATCCGGACTACCAGCAGCTGTTCAATCAACTTCAATTGAATCCCTGACCGGGGGCATCGTCATGGCAATAGATTTGCAGATAGCATGGGAAAACATGTTATCGTGCCCTTGCAATAATTTTCGTTGCAGGATCTTCCTGCCATTGGTAGATAAAATGCATCTCTGGGAGAGATGATTGATGGCATTAGGGGAATTGCAATGAGAAAACAGTCCCTTCGCCCGCGATGGATTTAACCTGGATATTGCCTTTGTGCCGCATCATGATCTGTTTGCATAAACTGAGGCCGATGCCGCTTCCCGTTTTCCTGGTGTTGAAGAATGGAACGAAGATTTTTTCCGGGACTTCGGCAGACATACCATGTCCGGTATCGCTGACCCAGGTTCGGTACGCGTATATCTTTCGAACCAGGATCCTGGATGATTACCAGGGGAAGTTAAACTTCTGACACTGCCAGGGGATAGTTGGGTATCGGTTACATGGAGCGGAGAATGCAGATTCTTCAGCAAGTGAAATTGTTCTAACGTTTTCCTTTTTCGAGTTGCCGAAATCAATTATTATTGTTTAATTACATATTCTTCCCGAAAGTCATCAGGAAGCAGGCTTGTGAACACAACATTAAACTGCCCCCCGGTTATGAACCTACGCTTGTTAGTCAGATGCACAGTTTTGTGCTTTTTTCAAAGTCTTTTGTTTTTAAGTGGATCTGCGCAATGGAAGTCGCTTTTCAATGGCAAGGATCTGAAAGGCTGGAACCAGAAAAACGGTAAGGCCAAATACGAAGTGGTAAATGGCGAGATCGTAGGAACCACGGTGTCCAATACGCCGAATTCATTTTTATGCACCAATGAAGATTATGGCGACTTTATCCTTGAGCTCGACCTGAATATTGAGAACATGAACTCAGGGATCCAGTTCAGAAGCCTGTCATTACCTGAGTACAAGGATGGCCGGGTACATGGTTACCAAATGGAGGTTGATCCTTCCCCGCGGGCATGGTCTGGCGGTATATACGACGAAGGGCGCCGCGACTGGCTTTATATCCCCGACATCAATCCGGAAGGTAAAAAAGCGTTTAAGGTTGGGCAGTGGAATAAATACCGGATCGAAGCCATCGGCCCGGTGATCCGTACGTTTGTGAACGGAGTGCCTGTGGCTCACCTGGTAGATGATATGACGGCGAGGGGATTCATTGCCCTGCAGGTGCATTCCATCGGCGGCAATGTAAAGGAGGGTATGAAGGTGCGTTGGAAGAATATCCGCATCCAGACAGAAAACCTGAAGCCCAGTCCTTACGATGATATCGCTGTTATAAACCTGCTTCCGAACAATATTTCAGGGCAGGAGAAAGCATTGGGTTTCAAATTGCTTTTTAATGGTAAGGATTTCACAGGCTGGAGGGCGGTGCATGGCGACAAAATGCCAACGGCACACTGGACCGTACAGAACGGTGAGATCAATGTAAGTCCTTCAGATGGTTCAGAAACCGGGAACGATATCGTAACCACAGAACAGTACGGAGCTTTTGAAATGACATTTGAGTTCAAGCTTACGGAAGGCGCCAACTCCGGTGTGAAGTATTTTGTGAATGAGAGTTTTGATTCTCAGGGCCGCTCGGGCATAGGCCTGGAATACCAGGTCCTTGACGATGAGAAACACCCGGATGCAAAAATGGGGGTTGTTGGCAACAGGACCATGGCGAGTTTGTATGATCTCATCCCGTCCACAAAGCTGGATAAGCGGTTTCAAAAGAAGATCGGTGACTGGAACATGGGGCGCATCGTAGTGTATCCGGACAATATCGTCCAGCACTGGCTGAATGGATTTAAGGTAGTGGAGTACGAAAGGAAAAGCAATATTTTCAATGCGCTCGTGGCACGTTCGAAATATGAGAAGTATAAAGGCTTTGGTGCAGGCGACAAAGGAAATATCCTGTTGCAGGACCATGGAAATAACGTCTCATTCCGCAATCTCAAGATTCGCGAAATAAAGTAATCATCCAACTAACAAATCTATATGTCAAAGAATCGCAGGGATTTTATTAAGACATCCATCAAGGCTTCGGCTGGCGTTTATGCGGCCAGCATGGGGTTCAGCGCAAAGAGCTATGGCAACATCATCGGCGCCAACGAAAGGGTGCGCGTGGGTGTGATTGGATTTTCCGATCGTTTTCGCCAGTCGTTATTCCCGTCTTTCCAGAATCATTATAAGGAACTGAATTTCGACTTCGTAGCGGTGTCCGATATCTGGAGCAAAAGACGCGGCGAAGGCCAGGCTTTTTTGAAAGACAAGATGGGGCACGATGTGGTCCCTTGCAGGAATAATGAGGAGCTTTACGGGTTGAAAGATGTTGACGCTGTTTTTGTTGCGACATCGGATTTCCAGCACGCCATTCATGCCATTGAAGCGGTGAAGGCTGGTTGTGATGCATATGTGGAGAAGCCATTTGCAGAAACCATGGAAGATGCGCGCGCTGCGTTGAAAGCGGTAAAGGCTTCAGGCAAGATCGTACAGATCGGTTCGCAAAGGAGGAGCGGGGTCAACTATATGGCCGCTGATAAATTTATAAAGGAAGGAAAGTTTGGTCCCATTACCATGGTGGAGTTGACCTGGAATGTCAATCAGCCGGGAAGGTGGAGAAGACCCCAGCTTGTTGACCAATTAAAGGAGTCGGATACAGACTGGAAGCGCTGGATCCTGAACAGGCCCTATGAGAAATGGGATCCAAGGAAATACCTGGAGTATCGTTTATTCTGGCCTTATTCTTCAGGTCTGCCCGGCCAGTGGATGAGTCACCAGATCGATACGGTGCATTGGTTCGCAGGTTTGAATCACCCGCGCAGTGTAGTGGCCAACGGTGGTGTCTATGTGTGGAAAGACGGACGAAAGAATTGGGATACCCTGACCGCGGTATTTGATTACGGTCCGGAGAATGACGCATCCTCAGGATTCCAGGTGACTTTCCATTCCAGGCAGCATAACGGGAATGAGAATCCTGCGGAACTTTATTATTCCAATGGCGGTGAGCTCAACCTGATCACCAATAAAGTGTCGCCCAAAGGCGGCCTGACCAAACGTATGGCAGAAGCAATGGGTATGAAAGAGAATCTTCTGTCCGAGTTTAACCTGGCTGATTCATCCGTTCGTGTGGAAGCGTCTGCTAATACGGGTGGGGATGCATTGACATCGGCTCACGTCCGAAACTGGATGGAATGCATTCGAAGCCGGAAACAGCCCAATGCGCCAGTGGAGGCGGGGTACTATCATTCCATCGCCAACATCATGGTTACGGCCGCGTCCCGCACCGGCGAGAAAGCGACGTTCGACGAAAAAACACAGGAAGTCATGGCTGGCGGCAAGGTATTTAAGTATTAAGGTCCTCAGCTTGATATTGAAGTCCTCTTCTGGAGGGCTTTTTTTTTGAACGCGTTGGAAAAACTGATCCGCGGGGTTGTTGAATAGAACTGAAAGACACAAATGATCATGTCACAACTTCTTTAAAGCACATCAAGATGAGAAACGAAATACTCGCCCACCTGAACGATCCCGCTCAACTCGAGAAACTGTATCGGACCAATAAGGCACCGTTCAAAAGGGAATTCGCTGCCCTGTACCCGGAATTGAAAGGCAATGGTTTGGCCGACTTCTGGCATGAAAGACTGAATTACGAATCCGATGACATCAGCTGGGGTACCAGAAGGGAGTTGGTCATGGTGGTCATCGGCGCATTGCTGGCGGGTGTTGTGGCGAAACTGCCTAAGATATTCGGTTTGGACGAAGAGTTTTTCTATTCCCGTAATGTGGGTTTTATCATATTTCCGTTCCTCGCAGCATTCTTTGCGTGGCGGAATAGATTATCACTGGCAAAAATAGCTGCCATAGCAGGTAGCATGCTGGCGGGTTTGATCTGTATCAACCTGCTGCCGGATGATAACGCGTCGGATACCCTCACACTATCATGCATTCATTTGATCTTATTCCTATGGGCGGTGTTAGGCTTTGCCTTTGTTGGCGACCTCACCAGCAACGAGAAACGACTCGGTTACCTCAAGTATAATGGCGACCTCGTTGTGATGGCTGCCCTCATTGTTATTGCCGGTGGGATCATGACCGGGATCACCATTGGTCTTTTCTCTGCGATCGGGTTGAATATTGAAGTATTCTACTTTCAGTACATCGGTGTTTTTGGCGCCGCAGCCACACCCCTGATCGCTACCTGGCTGACTCAAACCAATCCCCAACTTGTGGGAAAGGTCTCTCCCGTGATCGCAAGGATCTTTAGCCCGTTGGTATTGGTAATGCTGGTGGTCTATCTCTCTGCCATGATTTTTTCAGGAAAGAATCCTTACCAGGATCGCGAATTCCTCCTCATCTTCAATGCCCTGCTGTTGGGTGTGATGGCATTGATTTTTTTCTCTGTGTCCGAAAAATCAAAGGTCAAAAGCAAGGCAGAGATCTGGATCCTTTTCCTGTTGTCCATGGTAACCATTGTTGTCAATGGTATCGCCCTTTCTGCGATCGTTTTCCGTATCGCTGAGTGGGGCATTACACCCAACAGGGCCGCCGTACTGGGCGGGAACGTCCTGATCCTGATCAATCTCCTGTTGGTGACGGCACAACTTTTCAAGGTCATTTCCAGGAACGCTGACCTGGATGCACTTGGTCAAACCATTGCCCGCTACCTGCCCATTTATTTCATCTGGACGATCATGGTGACCTTCCTGTTTCCACTGATTTTCGGATTCAAGTAAAGCACTGATTAATTTGTTCCCTGCCCTGGCCCCTGCCGGGGCTTTTTATGGGTAAGATTGAAAGAGCATCTCCCTGCTCCCCTCGACGACAACCCAACTGCCTTCTTCGATCTCGGCTTCCAGTTCGCCTTTATCCCAACCACAATAGCCTACAAAGATCTTCATGTGGTTTTGCCCGATCGTTCCATCATTGATCGCTTCAACCGCCTGCCGGAGGTTGCCGCCGAGATAGATCCCATGGGCAATGGTTTCTCCATCTTCAATGAGGTCGGGTCGCTGATGCAGGAAATAGAGATGCTCCCGGTCAACCGGGCCTCCTTCATACATCGGGAAATTGGCAGTATGTTTAAACTCCTCCAGTTCGTTGAACGATCGCTCAAAGATCTTGTTGATCACAAAACCCATGGCGCCTTTCTCATTATACTCCGTGACATAGATGACCACATCCTCAAAGACCGTGTCCTTGAGCGCATGTGTACTTTGAATGAATATGCCGGCCTGCAGGTTCATACTTGTAAAATTACTTTCTTTTGAATGCGCAGAAAATAAAATGCTGGATAGTACCACCTCCAATATCTGTAAAATGGGCGTCTAAAGGGATGAGGAGGGAGTTGAACCGGTAATTTTTATCACACTCGCAGGGTGCTATTTGTTTTCATAAAACCTGGGCAATGACCAGGCGTATTTCATAGCCATCACGCGAAAGGTAAATACAGTGAGTATACTCACCAGGTAAGCATAGCCTGCAGGAATTTCAAAATGGGAAAGGATGAAAAAAATAATGCCCCCCAGAATACTGGCTGAGGCGTAGATCTCTTTATGGAAGATCAATGGAATATTATTGAGGAGTACATCCCGCAACACGCCCCCGAAGCATCCCGTGATGGTCCCCAACATGATGCAGATCCCCGGACTCAGTTGTTGGTCGATACCTGTTTTTATGCCGATCATGGTGAACAGGCCTAAGCCCATAGCATCGAAGTAGAAAAGCATGCGGTCAAACTTTTTCAATATCCCCGAAAAAAATAAGGCCGATAAGGTCCCGATAATGATCACCCAGATCGCCGTTGAATTGGTAAGCCAGGCTACCGGCAATCTTCCCAGCAGCAGGTCCCTGATCGTTCCCCCGCCAATGGCAGTGGCGAATGAAATGATCAGCACCCCAAAAGGATCCAGTTTTTTGTCCATGGCTGCAAAAGCCCCGGCCACCGCAAAGCTGAACGTGCCCAATATGTCTATAATGCTGATCAGGTTGATATCCATACCATTGAAATAGCTTGCTGTGAAGGTACCTGTAATGATTAATTGTACCGTACTTTTGCCAAATAACCGCGCTGGAAATTTACGAAATCCAGGATGTATAAGAATGATGAGAATACTCTTGCTGGGAATTGCTATGTTTTGCGCATGTTCCTTATATGGTCAACACACCCTGTCTCTTTCGGTAAAAAGCAAGGAAGCGAAATTGCCACTCCCCGGCGCTTCCGCGATCATTGGATCCCTTGGCAGGACGACTGTTGCGGATAGTTCGGGGATCATCAGTTTCAGGGAGCTTGCAGCGGGAACCTATAAGGTCAGTTTGAGTTTCGTGGGGTTTGAAGATCTGGAGATCAGCGTCAATCTCCCGCAGCCTGGTGGTGCCGTTTTAGAGGTACTGCTGGAAGAGAGCGAAGAGCACGAAGAGGAGGTGGTGGTGACCGCTACAAGGATATCGAGGACCATTGCGGATATTCCGACCCGGGTTGAAGTGATATCCGGGGAGGAACTGGTGGAGAAGGGCAATATGAAGCCTGGTGATATCCGGATGCTGTTGAATGAAAGTACCGGCATCCAGACCCAACAAACATCGGCTACATCTTTTAATGCAGGCATCCGGATCCAGGGTTTGGAAGGACGGTATACGCAGATCCTCAGGGATGGTTACCCGCTTTATGCAGGCTTTTCGGGCGGGTTATCGATCCTGCAAATAGCACCCCTTGACCTTCAACAGGTGGAAGTGATAAAGGGGGCAGCATCCACTTTGTACGGCGGAGGGGCGATCGCCGGCCTGGTGAACCTCGTTTCAAAAACTCCTGAAGAAGAACGGGAGTTGAGTTTTCTTGCCAATGGTACGTCAGCAGGTGGCTTGGATCTAAGTGGGTTTTACAGCGAGAAGTACGGAAAAGCCGGCTTTACTCTTTTTGCATCCCGAAACAGCAACAGTCCTTTTGATCCTGCAGATATTGGATTGACAGCCATCCCCAAATTCCAGCGGTATACGATCAACCCCCGGTTATTCCTGTATGGTAAAAAAACAACGGCTGATTTCGGCGTTACATACATTACCGAGGACAGGACGGGGGGCAGCATGGAGTATATCAAGAATGGGGGTTCGGGGTTTTTTGAGAAGAATAATACGGATAGGATCACTACCCAGGTGGGCATTACCCATAATCTGGGCGAAACATCCAGCCTCCGTTTCAGGAACAGTTATAGCCGTTTTGACAGGGTGATCACCATCCCCGGCTATGTTTTTGATGCATTACAGCAATCTTCTTTTTCGGAACTTACCTGGAACAAAAAAGCAGATCGGGCAGATTGGGTGGTGGGCGTCAATGTGCTGACGGATGATCTTGAAGAGAAGGGTGTCTCTTTCGATCCCAGGAGAGATTACCATTACAATACCTATGGCGTTTTCCTCCAGAATGTATGGTCAGTTTCTGACGCCTTTGTGTTGGAATCCGGCTTGAGGGGGGATTATGTCAATGAATTTGGATTCGAGTGGCTTCCAAGGGTTTCAGCCATGATCAGGGTATCACCTAAACTCACTACACGAATAGGCGGCGGCTATGGTTATAAAACCCCAACGATCTTCACTGAAGAGGCGGAGCGGTTTCAGTTCCAGAACCTGTTGCCTATCGACATAAATAATACAAAGAACGAGCGGTCCGTTGGCGCAAACTGGGACATCAATTACCGGACCCGTTTGGGTGATGTGGGTTTAAGTTTCAATCACCTGTTCTTTTATACCAGGCTGAATAATCCCCTGGTGCTGGAAGGCGCTCCGGGTGGGAAACTGCAGTTCCGGAATTCCCAGGGTTATCTGGATACGAAGGGCATGGAAACGAACCTCCGGCTGACCTATGCGGATTTCAAGTTGTTTGTGGGATATACCTATACCGATGCCAATACGCATTTCACCAGCAATAGCGAATGGCTGCCGTTAACGGCGCGTCACAGACTGAATAATGTGTTGATGTATGAAATTGAGGACAAACTGAAGTTGGGACTCGAAGCATACTATTTCAGCGAGCAAAGGCTGAACGATGGAACTACCGGGAAGTCTTACTGGATAGCCGGTTTTATGGCCGAGAAGATCTGGGAGAAGTTTTCTCTGTTCATAAACTTTGAGAACTTTACGAACACCAGGCAAAGCAGGTTCGATTCCATCTACACGGGTACGATCGATAATCCTGTATTCAGGGATATTTACGCTCCTGTGGAAGGGTTTGTGGTGAATGGAGGCGTGAAGGTCAGGTTGTGAGCGCGGGGGAGCTGAAGAAAAAAATCATCCATGCGGTTTACTCATTAGTATTCTTGCGATTCAGAAATGCCGAGGGTGTTTGGCCAGTCTTCTTTTTTACCGCCGCAATGAACGTGCTTCGGGAATTAAAGCCAGCCTTCCTTCAGATGGCTTCCAGCGTGTATTGGTCAGCACCGGGTTCCTTCAACTGTCTCGTTTCGGAATATTCCTTTTAAGTTCCCGACTTATTGTGGAAGGCGACCGGCCCAAAAGTTCGGCTATTTCTCCTTGATTTTTACCCGCTTGTAAAAGAACTTGAATTTGATACCTTTGGTGCAAGCTGAGTTGTGTATAAGATTTAGTCATGGTAAACCAAATTTCATACTAACCAGTCAGATTTTTGGAAAATGGCGCTGAAAAGCCATTTTTCCAAAAATCGTTTGTCAATCAATTGCACTTATTAGTTGAACACAGCAATTAAGTTAATGGAATAATCAAGAGAATAATACAACAGAAATGGTAGGAATTTACTAAAATCTTACTAATAAAAAGAGGAAACCCTTATTAATAAAGGATTTCCTCTGTGATTGTGTCGGGAAGACAGGATTCGAACCTGCGACCCCCTGGTCCCAAACCAGGTGCGCTACCGGCCTGCGCTACTTCCCGTGACCATACCAGTTTCCTGGTGGGCAGCAAAGGTAATGAATAGAACTTTATATCCCAAATCAATGGTTTTATATCGCTGTAACCCCCTAATTAGCAGGTATTTGTCCCTGTATCGATCATTCTATCCTGTGAATGTATAACGTACACGCATGTTGTTGCTTATCGTCAATTAAACTGATCGTATTTGTTGTCTGCTCAACCCCATCAACCAACAACCGGGGAGACGGCCCTTTATCCGCTGTAATAATGATGTCGATTCTATATGGCGTTTCCCGATATTGGTAATGGACTGAGAAGGTTTTCCATTGGTCCGGGATGCAGGGATCCAGCCTCAGCGTATTCCCTTTGCGGTATAGCCCGATAACGGATTCAACCATGGACCTGTACATCCAACCGGCAGATCCGGTATACCAGGTCCATCCGGCCCGTCCCACATGCAGGTCTACGGAATAGACATCCGCAGCCACCGCATAAGGTTCGCCCTTATAGATACTGATCTGCTCCCGGGTGCTTCCATGATTTACGGGGTTGATCATGGTCAGTAACTCCATGGTTCTTTCCCTGTTTTTCAATTTCGCAAATGCCATGACCAACCAGATGGCAGCATGGGTGTACTGCCCGCCGTTTTCCCTGACCCCGGGGACATAACCCTTGATGTACCCTGGATTGAGATCGGATTTATCAAAGGGAGGATCAAGCAGTTGAATGATTCCTTTTTCTGTTCGGACCAGCTTTGTATAGGCAGACTCCATAGCGATCGCAGCACGGGCCTTTTCGCCTGCTCCTGACAATACTGACCAACTTTGCGCAATGGAATCAATTTTACATTCTACATTATTTGCTGAACCTAAGGCCCTTCCGTTGTCGAAATACGCACGGCGGTACCATTCACCATCCCAGGCAGACTGATCGATGTTTAGTTTCAATTTGGCCGCCTCCTGCCTGTAGTTTTCTGCGATCAGCGGTTCGTTGAAATTTTCGGCGAGGGTGCTGAATCGCATCAGGATATCATACATGAAGAAAGCAAGCCACACACTTTCTCCTTTTCCATGCTGGCCCACTCGGTCCATACCGTCATTCCAGTCACCGGATCCGATCAGCGGCAAGCCATGGCTGCCAAAATTCAGTCCATGTTTTATGGCGCGATTACAATGCTCGAATAAGGTCTCGCTATCATTCGAAATACCGGGCAGGTCATAATAAGATTCCTCCTCGGCATTCAATTGACGTCCCTCCAGGTAAGTAGCTTTTTTACTTAATATAGAGGTGTCGCCCGTGAAGTCAACATAGCGGCAGGTGGCAAATGGCAACCAAAGGTAGTCATCAGAGCATTTTGTTCTGACACCTCTGCCCATAGGCGGATGCCACCAGTGTTGTACATCGCCTTCAATGAATTGTCTTGTTGCACAGAGTAGAATATGATCGTGGACAAGCTCCGGTTTTGCGTGGATAATGGCCAGCGCGTCCTGTAACTGGTCCCGGAAACCGAAGGCTCCACCCGATTGATAGTAGCCGGACCGTGCATAAAACCTGCATGCAAGTGTTTGATACATCAGCCAACCGTTGGCCATGACATTGATACCATTGTCCGGCGTTTCCAACCGGATCATACCGAGGGTTTGTTCCCAAAAGGTTCTGACCCTTGCCAATGCATTTGCCGCCTCGAAAGGATTGCCGAATTGTTGAATCAGCCTGGTCGCGTCAGCATGATGTTCCCCGGCACCAAGTAGGAAAACCACTTCATGCGACTCATCTGGTTCCAGATCCAAATAGGTTTGCAGGGCTGCGCATGAGTCAAGCGCAGCTCCCAGTTTCCCTGAAAGCCTTACCCTGCCCATGGCATTTGGATGTTGAAGTGAGCCATTTCGCCCGATGAATTCTGTTCTGTCAGAACTATACGTGCGCGAGGATTCACTCACATCAAAAAAACAGACTTTTCCGTTGAACTCCTTATTGTATTGATTTCTTGCCAGCAGGGCACCGGTGGTGGGGTCTGCTTCAGTGACGATATGCATGGATGTTTTGGACCTGATATCGCCCAATACCCATTCCATATAGCCTGTTACCGACACCCTCCGTTTGTGGTTAGACAGATTCCGGATCTTTATTACCGTGAATTTCACTGGGGCTTCTGTGTCAACATACACCGTCATGACTGTGCTGATGCCTTCTTCCACATGTTCAAACAGGCTGTAGCCAAATCCATGTCGGGTGACATATCCGGTTCGGCCCCTGCAGGGCAGGAAAGCAGGGGACCAGTACTTGCCAGTTTCTTCGTCGCGTATATAAAATGCTTCACCTGATGCATCACTGACGGCATCATTGTTCCATGGAGTTAAACGAAATTCATGGGCATTCTCAACCCAGGTGTATGCTTGTCCACTTTCCGATATCACGGTACCGAAAAATCGATTGGCCATCACGTTCACCCACGGAAGTGGCGTGGTATGGCCTTGGTGAGTGTTGATCACATATTCTTTGCCGTCTTTTGAAAATCCCCCCAGCCCATTATAATGATCCAGATCCTGAACCTGGTTTAGTTTTTGTCCGTACGAAAACAGGGATTCCTTGGGGATCAGATTGGGAATGGGTGTTTTCTGAAAACTGCGTTTACTGATCTGACTTACGAGACTACCCTTTGTATCGGAGAGAACGATCCGTGCGACAGACTCGATCAGGATACGGTCTTCAATGGCTATCTGTTCAGTGATCCTTACAAATATCCCTCCCGGTTTCTCGGTAGCCTCAATGTCCTGGCCGGCACTGGTCAATGCTAGCAACTGGCTTTGCAGCGTCTGTCTGTATCCCCCGTAATCTTCATTCCAGATCACCAGGTCAACAACCAGGCCCTTCAGCCTCCAATAGGCATGTGCCTGCACAAGTTGTCTGACCAGGCTGATGTTTTCAAGGTCCGATATCTGCAGCAGCACAATGGGCAGATCTCCTGAGATGGAATAGCTCCACAACCCCGATTGCCCTTTATTGTTCTTCATGATCAAACCCGGATCGGCCCTCAGGACAGTATTATGATAGACAATTGATCCGGCCATCCTGGCATATAATTGGGCATCAGATTCTGTTGCGTTGATTTGTCTGAGTACCATCTGGCTATGGGTCCAGGAGAGTTCAAAAGCCCTGTTCGTAAATGAGGCGTCCTGGTATTTCTCTATCAGCAATTCACATAACTCACGGGTATCTGCCATACCATATACGATGTCCAGGCTGACCGTTTCCATTGGCTCCAGCACCAGCCTGTACTGTATGCTTACTACAGGGTCCAGTACCGCGCCCTGGGTTCCTGATAAGGGCATCTCCTGATCCATGGCCATCGGGCTGACAATGGAGTTACCCCGGCCAATGAATTTCATCCGGTCAGTTTCATAGCTGACTTTTTGAATGTTAACCGCATCCGTTTTCATTAAATGAAACATCCACGGGGGGCGCTCTTCCTCTGATCTTGGTCTTCTGGTGCAGAGGATAGCATTTTTCGTTGGCAGTATCTCGGTTTGGACGAAAAGATTGCTGAATGCAGGATGCAGAACATCTGCGATGGCAGCAGTCAGTACAATTTCTGCATAACTGGTCAGTTCTATGGAACGACGTTTCCTGGAGCGGTTGGTGATGCGGATCCTTCTGATTTCTACGTCATCTTCAGGGGATACGGCAATTTCTGTATGAGTTTCTATTTCGTTATCATCCCGGCGAAATTCAGCACGCCCCTGTGAAAAAACGGTATGGTAATTCGCCGCTGTTTTTGCGGAGGGTTGATGAGAGGATGACCAGAAATTACCTTTTTCGAGATCCCGTATGAAGCAGAAATTTCCCCAGTTGTCGCAGGTTGGGTCTTCTCTCCACCGGGTCACCGCAATGTTTTTCCATCGGCTATATCCTCCGCCGGCGTTGGTAACCATTACGTGGTAGTTGCCATTGGACAATAGCTGGACTTCAGGAACGATCGTGTTTGGATTGTTTATGATCCGCATTTCAGTTTCCCCCGATTCTACGTTGATATCAGCTACGTCCGGTGGTGGTGAGAAGAATTTGGTCGCTTTGGGGATACGCTCCTGCAACAATAGTAATGTTGCCTGAAATTGGGGTTCCCGCTCAAATCTTTTTTGCATGGGCTTATCCAATAGCAGGTAAGCGAGTGACAGAAGGCTCATGCCCTGGTGGTGTGCCATGAATGATTTGATCAGCACATTGGTTTGTCCACGGGGGATCCTCGTGGGGGTATAGTCAATGGCCTCGTAATAACCGTATCGCCCTTCAAATTCATTTGCAGAAAGTTGTTGAAGATTTTTGTATGCTTCTTCCGGGGCTACCATCAATGCCATTACCGTGGCATAAGGGGCTATGACCACGTCTTCGCTCAGTCCGCGTTTAAGGCCCAGCTCCGGGATACCAAATGCACGGTATTGAAGGTTGAGATGCGTATCCACCTGGTTGTAGCCGGATTCAGAGATCCCCCACGGTACTCCAAGTTGACGGCCGTATTCGATCTGTCGTTTAACCATAACCTTATAGGTTTGATGCAGCAGCGTATTTTCATAAGTTGGCATATACAACAGCGGCATCAGGTATTCAAACATGGACCCACTCCAGGAGAGTAATACAGAATCGCCGCCGGCATTGGTAAGCTGTCGTCCAAGTGCGAACCAGCTTTCTTGTGGTAGCTTACCTTGGGAGATTCCAACAAAAGTGCTTAGACGTGCTTCGGAGGCAAGAAGATCATAATAGCTGAGATCCCTTCGGTGCTCGTCCGCGTTATAGCCTATGGTCAGCAAGTGCTGGCTTCTGTCGTACAGGAACTCATATTCCATGTCTGAGAGTTCGCTGCAGATCCTGTTCAACTCGTCAAGTTGTGCTATCCGCTTGCGGGCCACATTACCTCCTTGTTCCAGTTCCTTGAGTATTTTTACCAGCCAGCTTTTTTCATCATCGCTGAGTGTTTCTGTACCATTCAGTTCAGCGGATATCATGGCGTCCAATGCTGAAATTTCATACAGGTCGGGAACCCTGTCCGTACTGAGCAGTGTAGAGAATTTTTCCGGGGGAGGAGTAGCGGTCAACCAGGGCGTCAGCAACGAAACTTCATTCCGTATGCGCCCGCACTGAGCAGTAAGTGCCGACAGCCATAGCCCGGATCTCTCTCCTGATCTGGACTGCATTGTTTCAATGTCTTCATTGAGTGTTACAAAAAGTGGATAGAAATTCTCCAGTGTGAATGGATCCAATGTGATGATGCTGTTCAGTGTTTGCAACAAGACATTGAATTCCTCTTTGTCTTTGATTTCAGTTCGTATGATCTGGATGGTATCCTGCAGGCCTTTGAAAAGCTGGATACCGATGACCGGTTCCCCGGCCATGGCAAGGATCCCCTGGCGCAACGTGAGCAGCTGGCCTGCTAAATTTCCGCTGTCTACTGTTGACACATAGCGAGGGGGCAGTGCGTTAAGGGTAATGGTATCGTACCAGTTGTAAAAATGTCCCCGGTATCTTTCCATTTTCTGCAGGGAGTTGAACGTATTGGTGGTGCGTTCAATAAATTCTCCAGTTGTAATATATCCGAAATCTACCGCCGTCAGATTAGCCATCAGGGATAGTCCGATGTTGGTAGGTGAAGTTCTGTGCGCTGTTCTTTCCACCGGATGCTCCTGGTAATTATCTGGCGGCAGCCAGTTGTCCCCAGCGGTAACAAAATCCTCAAAGTAAGCCCAGGTTTTACGGGCAAGATTGCGAAGGAATTTGACTTCGGTATTGGTTAAAATGATTATTCGCGAAACAAGTGGCCTGCTCAGGTACCATGCGATTGCGGGTGAGCAGATCCACAGGATCAGAATGTGGTCTGAGAAAATATGGGCAATGGGTTTATACATGGTCAGGTAGATCAATCCAGCCAACCCGGTGGCCGGAGCGATCCACATTGTGCGGTAGGATTCAGCAATGGTTTTTGGTTGATCGAATCCGGGATCATCGGACCTGTTCCATTCGAGCAGATGTTTGCGTGATACCGCCATTCTCCAAAAGGATCGAATAATGGCATCTATGGTAAAATATGCTTCATAGGGCAGGCAGGCCAGTGTAAAAATGGTTTGATAGATGTTATTGAGAATTGACTGGATGGAGTCCTTGAAATGCTGCTTCAGCAGAATATCTTTTGGCTTGTGGAGGATATCTCTGGTTGCTTTGATCAATTCCGGAAGCAGCAGTATCGCAGTGATGACAGAGATCCAGAAAAGGGTATCGTTTAAAATCGTTCCGCCTGCAATGAGCAGGGCGATCAGGGCAAACGGCGCCAGGCTTCGGCGCAGGTTATCGAATATTTTCCATCTTGACAAGGCTGAAAGGGAGTTTCTTAAAAGTCCTTTTCGAATGCCTGGTACCAACGGAAGTGCCCATGCGGCTATTTGCCAGTCGCCCCTGATCCATCGGTGACGTCGTTTCACATCTGTGCTGTACTTCGAGGGGTATTCTTCATACAGTTGAACATCGCTGATAAATCCGGAACGTAGTATGCATCCTTCAAGCAGATCGTGGCTGAGTATCCTGTTTTCCGGGAAGCGGTTGTCCAGTGCTTTTCTGAAAATGTCTACGTCATAGATCCCTTTGCCAATGAAAGATCCTTCATCAAAAAGGTCCTGGTATACATCTGAAACGGCCCTTGTATAGGGGTCGAGTCCCAGGTCGGTGCCATGGAGTTTGGCGTATAGTGAGTTTTCGGACCCGGTTAGACTAAGCGAGACTCTTGGCTGCAATATCCCGTAACCTTCCGTGATCCTTTGTTTTTTTTCGTCGTATTGCGGTTTATTGAGTGGGTGAGCCATCGAGGCAACGATGCTTCGTGCCGAATCCCTGGGTAGCTGGGTGTCGGAATCAATGGTAATCACATATTTTATTCCTCCAAAGAGAGATTGATTACCAATGACGAGTGAGAATCGATCCGTGTTTTCACCGCGCAGTAATGCGTTGAGATCAGTGAGCTTTCCCCTTTTTCGTTCATATCCCATCCAGAGTTTATCAATCGCATTCCATTTCCGGGGGCGATGAAAGAGAAAGAAAAGGCTGTTATCCTTGCAGTTGTATTTTTTGTTGAGGCTTTCAATTTTATGCTTTGTCCAGAAAAGCATTTGCTCATCTTCCGGAAGCGTTTCATGTAAGCCATCAGTGAAGTCGGTCAACAGACCGAAATGCAGGTGTTCATCCCTGTTTGCAAGAAAATACACTTCCAGTGATTCCACCAGTGATTCCATTTGTTCCATACTGTTCAGCATGGCAGGAATGACCACCAGTGTCCTTGATTCCGCCCTTATCCCTTTTGTGTAGTTCATCTTTGAAACCAGCCTGGGCTGGATGAACAAGGTGACAAGCCAGTTCACTAATGTTACGGCCAAATGACTCGCACCGATCATCGAGAGGATGGCTACCGTTACCAATAGCCAGATCGCTGAACCATTCCCAAATACGCGTGCGGTTAAACTTCCGGCCATGACCAGGGTTATGATCATGATCAATCCGGCATAGATGGTCAGGGGGTAACATCTTGCCATTTCCTGTAGCCTGTCGGGGAATGGAAGAGAGGTTTTAGCGGTCTTCTTTGTGAATTTGACACCCTTTCCAACGAGGTAATACCCCACATGGTCTCCTGGTGCCGTGGTGGCCGTTTGCGAGAAATGGATGGCAAGTTGCGCAACTTCCCGTTCGGAGAGTTTGCTGTACCGGGCAATTTTTTCAACAACGTGCCGGTAACTGTCACGCGTAGAAAAATCCATTTGTGGATAAGTGTTGTCTGTACTGAGGATTTGTTCAACGATACTGATCGATTCAACAAATTCACGCCAGTCCACTTTTCCAAGAAATCTGAGGCTCCCGATACTATTACTCATGGAGACCTGGTCTGTAGCTTGTTTTTGAATTTCACCGTTGATGAGTTCATTGCTTGTTTGCCCCGTTTCGGACAAGCGTTGTTCGATCCAGTTCAGGGGCAAAGCAAGAGCGGGCCCTTTTCCCTGTAACATACGCGTCAATTCAGCGACGAAGGCGCTTTCCATTGGCGGGTTGGATCTTGCCATATCGGCGATTACGAGGATCAGGTTTTTCGGATCTTTTTCAGCTTTTGCGATCATTTGCTCAGCCCAGTACTCCGCAATGTTCTGATTGATACGGCCAAACGCGATCTTCGTCGATAGCCTCCTGAGGTTTTCAATCAGAGCAAGCCTTAGCATGATGGGAATGGCCCATAGCTCACCAAGCTTTAAGGGTGTGATGGTTTGGTAAGCAGTGATGAATGCGCCGAGGTTCCTGAGGTCTATGCGACCATCACTGTGTGCAATGATCTCCAATGCTATATCATAAACCCTTGGAAGGCCAGCTGATTGCCCGCTCACCAGCAGAGGCAGATTTTCACTGTAGCTTTTCGGAAGATGCTTCTTTCCAGTCTGAATTTGTTCAAGGATAAGGTAGAAATTATCCAGTAACCATTCGCCTGCTGGTATGATCCGTTTGTTGGATTTAACGGCTTCAGTAAGTAATTCATGAACTTCAAGCAATTGGACTTCATTGTCAGAAAGTCGCTTGAGTAGCGTGTTTGAGGAGGGAACGGACTGAAGTTTGTGTCGGCCTGCAAGGATTTTACCGTGATGGGTCATCTGTTCCGCCCCAAATAATTCCGCCCTCATAGGCGGAAGCTCGCTGGCATATCTCTCCATCAGGTTATTACCAGGATACGATAGCCCGATAGATGACAAGATATCTTGAATGGGATTGACTTTCAGACACTATTTTTTTAAAGGTTCAGTAAAGCGCTGCCGATCCGAAACTTTTCAAAGTTTCAGTGGCATGTTAAACAGGATTTTTCCTAAAGGGAGGCGCAGGAGCGGAAAACTAATGTAAGGTGTTCGCCGGTTGTGGCTTACTTGCTTAAAGATACGCCGATTTGAACTGCTGGGAGATATGATATTTTTAATGAAGTCCCCGTCGGGAGACCCTGGGACTTTAGTAACAGGAGACCGGCTATGATCTGTCATTGACCTGAGCCATTTCAGAGAATATTTTACCGCGATTTTACAACGGTACAGTCATGCACCGCCGGAGATCCAACCACTAGAGCCTCGGTCATTTTATTTTTCAGATCCTCTGGTTAAATTTCAGGTGCAGATTTTCATTATCTTGACGACCGGCACCTGACTAAAAAACTCATGAAATGATCATTCTGATTATCCTGATCCTGTCTTTTTTCAATGCTGGGCCCGAAGTGGGTGTTGTGGCCTCCGTAGGCAAGGATTCGGTAGTCCACGCCGCCGGCATGCGATACATCGAAGAGAACGTGGTGAACAGCTTTTCACCTCGCAAAGTAAATGAGGCGCAGTTCAAGGAAAACTTGGCCCGGTTCAAGGCGGCAAAAGTCAAACTGGGAGCCGTGAACGTTTTTTTTCCGGGGGACATAAAACTGGTGGGCGACCAGTTGAATGAAACTGTAGTCCTGGGTTATGTAGACACGGTAATGAGGCGATGCAGGCAAGCAGGGGTAAAGATCATTGTCCTGGGCAGCGGCGGATCCCGCAGGCTTCCTCCTGGGTACGACTCCCTCAAGGCGTCCCGGCAGTTCATCGATATTGTCCGAAAGATGGCTGTGGTGGCTGCTAAGTACGATCGGATCATCGCTATCGAAAACCTGAACTATACGGAGACCAATTTCGTGCTCTCCCTTTCGCAGGCCATTCAATATGTAAAAGCCGTGGATCATCCCAATTTCAGGCTCACTGCAGACGTTTACCATATGCTCATGGAGAATGAACCGGCAGACGTGATCGACCAGGCCAAAGGCATCCTGGTGCACGTCCACATCGCCGAAAAGGAAGAACGCGCCTACCCGGGTAAAAAGGGGGTCAATTTCGTGCCTTATTTCAAGGCAATGAACCGCATTGGATATAAGGGCCTGATCATGATGGAAGCACGGTTTAATGATTTCGACAAGGAGGCTGCGCTGGGAAAGGCTTACCTCGACAAACAACTTGCCCTGGCGAAGTAATTGGAAATAAAAAAGGGAGACCCTCGTCTCCCTTCCAATCATATTTCCGAAAAACTAAATTATTCCTGCCAGTTCAAGGCTGCGTTTCTTCAGTTTCCTTGTGTCAACGTCTTCAATGACGGGATCAGGGAAAAGGATCAGCGAAACCGTGTTCTCTTTCCACCAGCTGTTGTTTTTCAATTCCCGGAATGGAAGAATACCCACCAGGTATTTCCTGTCCTCATCGGCATGCCATTCGTCGATCGATTCAAAATGATCGCGCGGGATATGCTTCCAGTCTGTGAAGCTCACATAGGCCTTTACATAAAAGTCATCGTTCAGCACGTTGGGGGTGTGGTGATACAGTTTCTTGTATTCATAACGATACTGGTAACGCAATGCGGAGATGTCGCTCAACACGGCAGAAGCTGTGGGGAAACTTCCAGCGCCTTTACCATAGAAGAATTGCTTATCGGCAAAACCGCTTTCTATCACCACGCCATTATATTCGTTTTTAACAAAGGCTAAATGATCGTCGTGTTTCACAAATTGCGGGATCACAAATGCAGCCACACCACCGTTCTTCAGTTTCTGGGCCTGGGCCACCAGCTTGATCGAAAAATGTTTTTCCTCTGCAACAACCGCATCCTGCTGTTGTATATTCTGTATCCCGGTGAAGGTGATGTTTTCCGGCGCAGTGACAATACCATAGGCATGGTTGAGCAGCAGCGTCCATTTATTGAGGGCATCGTAGCCTTCTACGTCCAGCGCGGGATCAGCCTCTGCAAATCCCAGTTGCTGGGCCAGCAGCAGCGCCTGTTTGAAATCCAGCTTGTCCTCAAACATTTTGGTCAGGATGAAATTGGTTGACCCGTTCACAATGGCTTTGATACCATGCAGCAAATCGTTATCGTAATACTCTTCCAGGTTCCTGATCACGGGTATGGATGCACAGGCAGATGATTCATACAACAGTGAACGCTCCGTTTCCTTTTGCAGCTTAAGCAGTTCAGGAAGATGCTCGGCCAGCATTTTTTTGCTAGCGCTGACTGCATCCTTGCCGTTCTTAAGGGCCGTGGAAACGATATAAAAGGCCGGTTCTGTTTCATTGATCACTTCAACCACTACATTGATCTCGGGATCGTTCAGGATCACATCCGGGTCTGTGGTGAATAAGGAGTCTGGTGCGTTTCTTTTCTTATGGGGATCCTTGATACAGACTTTTTTGATCTCTGCACTGAGCGATGAGGTTTGCTGCAATACTTTGTACAAGCCTTCACCAACTACGCCAAATCCAAATAGACCTATGGTTAGTTTCTTATGCGCGTCCATGTTCTTTTTTTGATATGCTGAATGTTTCTTTTTCTTCCTTGATAAAATCCCTGATCAGGGTTTCGATTTTTTCATACTCCAACAGGAAGCCGTCATGCCCGTATAAAGAGTCTATAGTGGCATAGCGCGCGCCGGGTATATGGTTGGCTATGAATTTCTGTTCGTCCACGGGATAAAGGACATCCGACTCCACGCCAATGGAGAGCGTAGCCGCTTTGATCGTGTTCAGGGCTTTGATCACATCGCCCCTTCCGCGTCCCAGGTTATGGGAATCCATGCCTTTTGATAGGGCATAGTAACTGAATGCGTTGAAACGTCTGGCAAGTTTCTGGCCCTGGTAACGCTGGTAACTTTCGCTTCGGAAATTCTCCAGGCCATCATCATCCTGTTGGGTTTGCTGATAGCTGTCATAATGCCGGTAACTCAGCAGGGCAATTGAACGTGCTACCTCCATCCCTTTCAGTCCTGCCGAAGCATCATTTTCTGTCCAGCTGGGATCGGCTTCAATACACATCCGCTGCGAAGCATTGAAAGCCCTTCCCCATGAAGAATGAACGGCATTGGTGGCAATGGGTATGATGTGCTCGAACAGGTTCGGCTCTTCCGTGGCCCATTCCAGCAATTGCTGGCCGCCCATGGAACCGCCGATGCCAATATGGATCTTTCCAATGCCCAACTCATCTTTCAATGGCTGGTAAGCGCGGATCATGTCCCGGGGTGTGAAGAAAGGGAAGCTGTGGTACCAGGGTTCCCCCGTTGCCGGGTTTTCCGATAAGGGTCCCGTGCTGCCATAACAACTTCCGGGCATGTTGACGCAGATGATGAAGTGCCGCGAGGGGTCAAAAAGTTTTCCTTCTCCAACCAGCCCGGGCCACCATTCTGATGGATCACTGTTGGCAGTCAGGGCGTGGAAGATCCATACCACATTTGACTGCCCGGCATCCTGTTTGCCCAGCGTAGTATAAGCCAGGCTGTAGCCGGGGATGGTGATCCCCGACTCCAGCGTTAGTGGCTTATCCGTTTGAAATATTCGTTTCTCAGTTAACTGCATGTTGTGCTGCCGAAATCTTTAACAATGCCTGCTCGAAATCCGCTTTGATATCGTCAATGTGTTCAATGCCTACGCTCACCCTCACCATGTCTGGCAATACGCCGGAACCTTTTTGCTCTTCTTCACTCAGCTGCTCGTGGGTAGTGGTGGCCGGGTGGATCACCAGTGTTTTGGCATCGCCAACATTGGCCAGGTGGGAAGCCAGCTTCAATTCATTGATGAATTGGGATGCTTTTTCCTTCCCGCCCTTAACGCCAAATTGCAGCACGCCGCCGCCGGCGCCACCAAGGTATTTTTGGGCGAGTGCATGATAGGGATTCCCTTCGAGGCCGGGGTACCATACATAGGCTACCTGGGGATGCGCTTCCAGCCATTTGGCCAAGGCCAGTGCATTGTCGACATGACGCTGAACCCTGAGGGAGAG